>Ga0210401_10001396_pt1 | contig 28134 bp, 30 predicted proteins | sample IncBWH32MmetaG_FD_150866 | JGI IMG/M metagenome (GOLD analysis project Ga0210401, IMG submission 150866) | Forest soil microbial communities from Barre Woods Harvard Forest LTER site, Petersham, Massachusetts, United States - Inc-BW-H-32-M | ecosystem: Environmental > Terrestrial > Soil >...
TATTTCATTTTCTGATTCGCCCCATCGGAAATTCGCGTTTCTCCTTCGGAGGCCTAGCCTTTATCGTTCTAGTGGTGATTTCAGGTGGCAGGCGTGTCCTGTCCCGGCGCCAACGCGCCGGTGCCACACGATCCCCTGAATCCTGGGTGAGAGTTTGTTGGGCCTTGCCGGCCGCAGCAGAGTTTCGCTGAATCCCTCAGGAGGTATGACAATGACTGATTTGGAGCGCAGTATCAGTAAAGTTTTGGAGGAGCACCGCCATGAGAGCGGCCTCCACATCATCGGCGGGCAGCAGAGGCTGATCGACCGGCTGGTCCAATTCTTCGAAGAAGGATTGTGGCAAAGCCGCGATGCCAAGAGCTCGCGCGAACTGGGCAACTAGCTTTCAACAGCAGACGAAATGGTCTCCGTAACCCACAAGACGAAAACGACCATGCCGGCTACAACAGCCAAGGCTAAGCGAATTACACGTCTTCTGGCGGAGGTCACCTGCTGAGCTAGTTCCAAAGTTCAAATCAGGTAGAGCCCACCGCCAGAGCAAAAGGCGGTGGGTTTTGTTTTTGCCCGAAACAGGAGTAGCGCCGGCATCTTGCCGGCTCAATCGGCAGGCGGGGTGCCTGCCAGACAGCAGCCCTACTTTCAGAAAGGAAGAGTTCGCATGAGCCAAGGAAATGGAGAACAACCTGGGCAATCGGTCGGCGTGCCAGTCCAATGCATCGTGATGAAATTCGGGGGCACGTCGCTCGAAGATGCCGCCGCCATTCGTCGCGCGGTACGCATCGTGAAACATCGTTTGCGCTACAACCCCGTGGTCGTAGCCAGCGCTTTCGCGGACGTCACCGATCAACTGCTGGCAGCGGGTCAGGCGGCGGAGAAGGGGCAACTCGCTTCGGCGCGTGAGCAGTTAGACTCCCTCCAACGCCGCCACGAAGATCTAGCCCTCGATGTCGCGGGCGCACCGGCCTTCGAAACCTTGCGCCCGCAGCTCGACGCCGAGTTCAAACATCTGCATTCGGTCCTGGCCAGCGTCGCAACCTTCGCTGATCTCACGCCCAGAATGGCGGACGAACTCCTAGGCGCCGGCGAGTGCCTTTCCAGCCGCATCGTGCAGGCCGCCTTCGTGCAGTCCGGCATCGAGGCCGTCTGGGTCGACGCGCGTTCGTGCATCGTTACCGACGCCGCTCACGGCCATGCCACGCCGCTCTGGGAAGACGCCAACGACTGCCTGCAATCAGCCATGGTTCCGCTGCTTGCGAAAGGAAAGTTTCCCTTACTCGGCGGATTCATCGGCGCTACCCGCGACGGTGTTCCCACCACCCTCGGCCGCGGCGGCTCCGACTTCACCGCATCCATTGTGGGCGCCGCCCTCGACGCCACGCGCATCGAGATCTGGACCGATGTCGACGGCATCCTGACCACCGATCCCAAGCTGTGTCCTGAAGCTCGTCGGGTCCCCAGCATGAGCTTTGAAGAAGCTGCGGATCTGGCCTATTTCGGTGCCAAAGTGCTGCACCCGGCCACCCTCGTTCCCGCCATGCGCAAAAACATTCCGGTATGGGTCGTGAACTCGCGCAACCCGGAAGGGAAGGGAACTGAGATCGTCGCCCATCCCGGCGAAGAATGTGTGTTGAAGGCCATCACCGCCAAGAAAGGCATCACGGTGGTCGACGTCAGCGCTGTGCGCTGGTTCGCTCCCGAGTTGCTGCGCGAGATCTTCGACGTGTTCGAACGCCATCAGTACAGCCTCGATTTACTGTCCGCCTCACGCAGTAGCCTTTCTCTTCTCGTCACCTCGACCGAAGCGCTGCCTGCGATCGCGGAAGAGCTCAAAGGCCTCGCCAACGTTCGCTGGGAAAATCACCGGGCGTTGGTGTGCCTTGTCGGAGAGAAGATCCGCCGTCAACCGGAAATCGCCGGTCAGGTATTCAGTGCGCTGAAAGATGTGGACCTGCGCCTTATCTGTCAAGGAGCGTCTGAGCGAAACATCAGCTTCCTGGTTGAGGAGGCCCGTGCCGAAGACCTGGTGCGGCGCTTGCACCGCCTGTTCTTTCAGTCACGCTTTGATCGCTATTCCGCGGTGAATGCGACCCAGCCTATGTGCCAGGCCGAAGGATCGTGGCAATAAGTTATGGGAGCAAACCGAACGATCGCAGGCAGACACACGAACCCCTGAACGGGGTTCCCATCTACCACCAGTGGATTTCCACGCCGTTGCTTTCTTACGGCGCGGTGTTATTCAGGCCCTGGTAGATGAACATTCCGGCCAGCACCAGGAACATGATGCCGGAGGCCGCGCCCAGGATCTTTACAAATGGACCCAGCTTGTTCACCTTTGCCATGATCTCGGCCTGCTCCTGTTCCATGGCGGAGTGAGTGTCGTCCAGGAACAGTTGTTCGTCCTCCTGCATCGTGAGAGTGCTGCGGTAGATCAGCAGAACGACCAGAACACCGGTGAGAACGCCCCACACAGTAGCCATCCAGCCCAAAGGAGACATACGCCACCTCGGCACTGATTTCGAGCCAGCCCCGTGGGTGTTGCTTTTTCAGGTATGGGACTATGGAATGCCCACTGCCAGCTTCGGGGAAGGGCCCTTGCGCGGGATTATAACGCTGTTCCGGTGTCCGCAGTGCCTTTTTCTGCCCCCCTTCCCCGCCCTGCGTCGGCTCGGCCTCGGGACGCATCCAAATCACTGTAAGAGTGGGTACGGCACCGCCCGGAGATCGGAATTTTCGGCAGGCCTGCAAACCCTCTCTGCTATAATCGTTTAGATCGTTTCAAGGAGAGATACATGGCAACCACGACTGCCCCGACGACCGGTACCCCCGCTCCGGAAGTGAAAAAGACTGCGCCTATTACCCTGACCCCCAACGCCACCGCGAAGGTCAAGGAGATCATGGCGCAACAGAACCCCGTCCCCGCCGGCCTCCGCGTAGGTGTCGTGGGTGGTGGCTGCTCGGGCTTCTCCTACTCCATGCAGTTCGAAAATAGCGCGGGCATGATGGACAAAGTATTCGATTTCGACGGACTGAAGGTTTACGTCGACGCCACTTCGGTGATGTATTTGAACGGATGCGTAGTCGACTACGTCGAGACGCTCGAGGGCGCGGGCTTCAAGTTTGAGAACCCGAACGTGAAGAGCACCTGCGGCTGCGGCTCCTCGTTCAGCGTCTAAGAACAGTTTCCCAGTACATGAAAAGGCGCGACGAAAGTCGCGCCTTTCGGTTTTTTGTTAAGGTGACTGACCTTAACGCAGAAATAGGAAAAGAACGAACCGCGGCGAACTAACATTCGAACTTGGACTGAGGTTGGGACCTGACGCCTAAGACCTGACACCTGCTTCTAGTGATTCGACATGTTCGGCGCCCCTTGTCCGAACCCTTGCTGACCAAATCCTTGCTGTCCAAAACCCTGTTGACCAAACCCCTGCTGCCCCATACCCTGCTGGCCCACTCCCGCCGGCATCCCGTTCTGTCCAGGGATTTGTCCGGGAAGGATTGCCTGCAGTGTCGGTTCGTACGGCCCCTTGGGCAAAAACCCACGATCCATCGACGGGTTGTAGATGAACAGCCAGTCGTTGTAATGATCCTTCTTGTTGTAGATTCGGATGCTCTGTTTCGTGCTGACGCTGGCTACGCCAACGACGCCGCCGCCTCCGAATGTCTGGCCAGCCGCTTGACCTTGGCCTCCTACTGCGGAGACCGGCAGGATCGCTCCCGCTCCCTGTTGCTGGCCACCATTCCCGCCGTTCGCCTCCGACCCATCCGATGTCGCGACGCCCGCGCTCCCGGTGACCGCCACGCCTGCCCCTGCATTCGAATTGGCACTCGCATCCGCCGTTGTCGAATTGCCGGATAGAGCATTGGCAACGGCCATATTCTGCGTGCCCGGAGCCCACGCGCCCCCCGTGTTCTGCGCGCCCGGAATGCCGGTATTCAGCACACCCATCACGTCCGCCAGGTGCAGGAGCTTGAACTCTTGTCCGTTGATCGGATCCTTGTAGCGCCTGCGCAGGAAACGCATGTGGTTGGCGCTTTCGAGCAGGTCCAGACTCGCCGGGTACGACCCAAACTTCTTGTAATACTTCCGCACCGCGCGCTCATACTCCACGCCGCGGTGCACCATCTCTTCTTCCTGGTCGCGCTTCATCTGCTGCCGGTAGTAGTAGATCATCGGCAGCGAGATCGTCATCGCCATCACCGCAACCATCAACAGCAGCGTCAGCAGAACATACCCGCCCTGCTCGCGCCGCCCGATCGAGTTTCGTGCGATTCGCTTCATGATCGGAACACCGCCTATCCGGGCTGCTGCGTCAGAGGAATGCTCTGGCGGTTGTTATAGAGAACGTCTTCCACTTCCACCGAGGTCGGGCCGATGTGAATGATCTTGTAGCGCCGGTCGACGATGTCGCCTTCCACCGCGATGAACACGTCGTCTCCCTGCGAAAGGAACGCTTTCCGCGGCTCGCCGGGCTTGTTGGCAAAGCCGAAGAATTTCAGATTGATCGGCGGTGGCGGCGGTGGTGGCGGCGGTGCCGGCGGACCGAGTGGTACATCGGAGGTCGTGATCGCGGGCGCAACCGGGGCGGGAATGACATCCGGTTGGGCGACGAAGATGTTCCGTCCGCTTCCCGTATATTTTGTCTGCTCCGTTTCAGCCAGCAGGCGCAGGTCGAGCGTGGGATCCAATCGCTCGTCGGCAACCGGGCGCTCCTTGCCTCCGCGCCCCAACCGTGGGCGGCCCTTGGTTCCCGCAACGCTCGTGGTGGGTTGCGCGGCGGTGACCGGTGCGCCCGGTGAGCTGAAAAGCTGGTACGCAATCAGGAGCACGGCCACCCCCCCGAGCGCACTCGCCCAGATCACCTTCTTCCGGTTTTCTGAACCGACTTTCACTCGCTTCCCACCTTCTGATAAGTCTCGAGCTTCATTTGCAAACGCACTGGCCCGTTCTGCTGCTCCAACCCGATGGCGTTCACGATAAAGAATATCTTCGACCGCTCTAAGCCGTTCAAAAATCGTATCAGCGGCTGGTAGTCGCCTTGAACCGATGCTTCAATCTCTTCCCGCCGCAGGCCGACTGGCTCCGGATCTCCCGTCGTATACTTCACCGTTTCCAGTTTTACGCCCGCTTCCTTCGAAAGACTCCCCAACGCTTCCGCGATATCGGAATCATGCGCGGAGAACCGTTCCTTGTAGAACTGATCGATCTGTTGAGTGGCCAGCGGAATCTTTTTGTCCAGCCCGCGCAGCGGCGCAACCTGCCTTACTTTCCCCTGCAACTGTAGTCCGAGTTGGGTCAGTTCCTGCTTGCGCGCGGCCGTCGAACCGACCAGCGGCGAGACCAGCACTCCGACGGAAAGCAGGCTGACCCCAGCCAGGGCGCCCATCGTGATCTGCAGTTTCCGCCGGGTATCGCGAAGATCAGGCATCAGTGCGTGCTCCCGGAGTCGACGGTCGGCACGTACAATGCGTTAATTTCGAATCGCACATTGTCTTCACCCTGCTGCGGCATCTGGTTTTGCCCCGCGATCCGCGTGTCCTTGAAGTGCTTCGATTCCTCCATCCGCCGCACCAGTTCAATCCCGCGGTCCGGAGAATCTCCCGCCACCACCATTTTGATCGACAGATGGTTGTCCTCGTTCAGCTGCGGCTCAATCGACACCAGGTGAAGCTTTCCCGGCATTACCTTCTCGAGTCCCTCGATTGCCTTGGTCCAGGAAAAAGCCTTGCGCGCTATCAGCTCGTTCAAATACTGGGAGCGGTCGCGCATGGCGCGGTTCTCGGGCCGGTTCAGCATCGCTTCGGCCTGGGTCTTTTCCTTCTCAAGATCGGCGATCTGCGCGCGCAGTTCGGAAATCCTCTTGTGGTCCTGGCGCGCGTTGTACCAGCCGCTGATCGTGAAGATCAACAGCGTCAGCGCAATTACCGCCAGCACGCCCACGCCGGTTCCCCAGCGCATCCAGAATTGCCGGGCATCTTCATACGGACGAGTCGCGAGATTGATATCGAGCCGCATTTACGAAACCAGGGCCCCCACCACCCCCGCCATTCTCCACCGCGGAACCGAAACTCCGCCGTTCGTGCCCAGCAGCGAGTTCGCTACCAACTCGCGAACGTCCGCGCCGGTTTGCGCCCGCAGCGCCGGTGACGCTCCGCCCGACTCCGGCAGCCCCGCCACGTAAATCCGTTCAATGTTGGTGTGATACGTATCCTGAAAGAACACCACCGAGGGATACACTTCCTCGGCCAGTTGCTCGCCCGTGATCGTCACTCCCCGCGTATTCTCCAGCGTCCGGAACAGCAGCAGTTGTTCTTTGTCGAGAATCGCCAGGCTCGTCGTATGTGCATCCACCTTGATCACCAGCGTCGGAGAATCGGCTTCGGCCGCTCCCAGCGCCGCCAACATCGAGGGCAGCACGATTCCTGGGGTGTAGCCCGCATCCTGAAACGCCGCTTCGTAATCTTCCACCACGCTCATCAGTCCCACCGCCGCCACCAGGCGCAACCCGGTAAGCGATGGCTGCACGTGATACGACACCTTTGCCTTGTCCACGTCAAAGGGCAGGGATTTCTTCAGCCGGAACCGCACCACACCTTCGGCTTCCTCGGGATTCGACGGCAGCGTATCAAAATCCAGAAGAACCACACGCACCGCCGCATCCGGAAGCACGCCGATCACGTCGCGCAACCGTCCGGCTACTCCGGTAATGGCTTCATTGATTGCCCTGCGCACCACTTCCGGCTGCAGGATATTGAGTTCGGTCAGATCCGGCACGACGCTGCCCGGCGGCAGTTCACGCACAGCGCAGGCTTCCACGATGCCGCCAGTTTCCGCCAGACGCCCGGCAAGCACACGATCAGCCGAGATCTCGCAAGCGATCTTCGGCCGTGCGCCCTGTTTGTTGGTCGCGCTCATAACAAATTTTGTGTCAGCGGAGACACCACGCCTCCGTGCCTGCCCACATTATAAGGAGAACCATCGCCTACCGCATCGCCTCAATGAAGGTAACCTTGTTGATTTCCTTCAGGGTCGTTAATCCGAGCCGGACTTTGTCCAGCGCCGATTCGCGCAGGAAGCGCATGCCTTCTTCCCGGGCCGCGCGCCGGATCTCCGATGTCGGTTTCTTGGCGAGAATCATTTCCCGGATACGGTCGCTCAAATCCAGCAGTTCGTGGATGGCGGTTCGCCCGCGGAACCCCGTCCCCGAGCACTCGATGCAGCCCTGTCCTTCATAGAACCCTACCTGTCCCCACTGCTGGGGATCTAGGCCGCCGGCTTCCAGCACCTGAGGCGAATAGTGAACGACCGTGCGGCAGGACTCGCAGATCAGACGCACCAGTCGCTGTGCCAGGATGCAGTTCAACGCGGACACAAAGTTGTACGGCTCCACGCCCATGTTCAGGAAGCGGCCAATCACGTCGACCACGTTGTTGGCGTGAACCGTGGTAAACACCAGGTGGCCGGTCAGCGCCGAGTTGATGGCGATTTGCGCCGTTTCCATGTCGCGGATTTCGCCGACCATGATCTTGTCGGGGTCGTGACGCAAAATCGATCGCAGTCCTCGGGCAAACGTCAGGCCCTTCTTCTCGTTGACTGGAATCTGCGTGATGCCGCGCAACTGGTATTCGACCGGGTCTTCGATGGTGATGATCTTGTCTTCGTCGGTCTTGATCTCGTTGACGGCGGCGTAAAGCGTGGTGGTTTTGCCGCTGCCCGTTGGTCCCGTCACCAGCACCATGCCGTATGGCTCTTTGATGTAGCGCCGGAACTTCCGCAGGTCTTCCGGATCGAAGCCGACTACATCCAGCGTCAGGGTCCGGAATTTTTCGCTCATCGACTCCTTATCGAGCACGCGGAGCACGGCATCTTCGCCATGAATCGACGGCATGATCGACACGCGGAAGTCGATGGCGCGCCCGTTGTAGCGCACGCGGAAGCGGCCGTCCTGGGGTACGCGCCGTTCGGAAATATCGAGCTCGCTCATGACCTTGATGCGCGAAATGATAGTCGAGTGATGTTCCTTGCCGATGGGCGGCATGGCCTGCGAAAGCACACCGTCAATACGGAACTTGATGGCCACGGAGTCGTCGCGAGTCTCGATGTGAATGTCACTGGCACGGCGCTGCAGGGCGGTGAAGATCGTGGTGTCGACCAGTCGGATGATGGGACTGTGGTCGCCCGTATGTGTCAGCTTGTCGATCGAAATCGTCTCTTCGCCGGTGGCCTCGTCCTCGCGGATCACGTCCAGCGCAAAACCTTCGCTGGCTTCTTCCAGCACGCGCTGTGACTGCTCGGTTTTCTTGAGGATGTCGCTGATCTGCTTCAGCGTGGAAACTTTGGTGACGATGCGCTTGCCCAGCAGCAGGCTGATCTCGTCGATCATCATCAGCTGGCTGGGATCGGCGATCGCAATCGCCAGTTTGCCGTCACGGGTTTCTTCCAGGGGGACGAAGTTGTACCGGAACATCAGGTCGACGGGTACCTTCTTGAAGAGCTCGTGCTGCAACTGAAAGTCGTTCAGGTCCACGAACTCGCACCGGTAACGCCGCGCGATGTCCTGCGCCCGATCCGATTCCGTGATCGGCTTCTCCGGAGTCATGCTCGTAACTTTGCCCCCGTTTCCGCCATTGCTGAGTGGTTTCTTTTCCGCCATTGCCAAAGTGCCCGTCTACCTTCTGGCGATCGCGCCCCGATTGCTCGCGGCCGCCCGCCCACCTGTCCCACAGACTTAGTGAAAATCCGCGCCCAACGTAAAAATCGGCATGTAGAGTGAAATCAACACTCCACCTACAAAAATCGCCATGAAAATCAGAAGAACCGGCTCAATGAGAGCCATGGCCGCTCCCAATGCCGTCTGCACATCTTCCTCGTAAAATTCCGCCACCGAGTTCAACATCGCCGGCAACGCGCCCGTCGACTCGCCGACTTCCATCATCTCCACCGCAAGGTCGGGAAAGATGCGCTGCTCCTCGAGACTCTTCGCCAGTCCTTGCCCTTCGCGTACCCGGCTCGCCGCCCGCGAAACTCCGTTCAGGACTTTCCGGCTGGTCATCGACGCGCCTGCCGTCTCCATCGCCGGTACCAGTGGAATGCCGCCCTGCAATAGCGTCGACAACATGCGCGACAGGCTCGCCACCTGGTACTTCAGCCGGATATCCCCAAGCAGCGGAAGTGCCATCAATGCCCGGTCGATGAACTCCGCGCCCTGGTCCGTGTTCTTCCACCGCCACAAAAGAAAGATCGTCAGCGCCAGCCCGACCAGAAAGAACACAATGTATTTCTGCGCCGCCGTGCCTACCGCCAGCATGAACACCGTCATGGCCGGAAGTTTCGCGCCCAGGTTGTCGAACAGCTTGGCGAACTCCGGCACTACGTAGGTGATCAGGAACATCACCATGATCAGAACCACGCTCACCAGCAGGGTCGGATAGACCAGCGACACCAGCAGCTTCTTGCGAAACGTCATCGCAATCCGCTGAAACGCGATGTAGCGCCCCAGCACTTCTTCCATGTTGCCGCTTTTCTCACCCGCCATCAGCGTGGTCGTGTACATCTTCGGAAACATGTTCTGCGCCGCGAATGCGTCCGACAGCAACTCGCCGCCCTTTACGCGCTCGCGCACATTTTCCAGAACCGCTTTCAGCGATTGATCTTTTTGCCGCTTGATCAGTAACTCAAGCCCGGTCAGAATCGGCAGCCCGGCGTGAATCAGGGTCAGAAACTGCTGGTTAAAAACCAGGAACGATCCCTTCGGAATGCGTCCCCGCCCAAGCTTTGCGCCGGGGCTGAACATTCCACGAGGCTTGACCGAGTAGACCAGATACCCCTGGCCAGCAACCCGTTCGCGTACCTCGCTCTCCGAGTAGCCGTGTTCCAGCTGTTCGCTGACCCGGCCACGTTCGTCCGCCAGTTTTACAAGGAATTCTGCCATTCGGTAACCGTTACCGGCTCTCGTTCTCGCCCAAGTCTAACATCGGAAACCCTGCCCCAAACCGCCCTCTCCTAACTCCAAAGGCCTTGCCGGACCGTGTTCGAAAGTACCCGGCCATTTCTCCGGGATTCTTACCCTTTCGGACCGCTAAATGCCCGTTTTCGGGGTCTTTGTCCGATTTCCGGCGGCCTCACTGCCCAACTTCTCCGTCGATCGTCTCCACTCCCGGCGGGGGCTCGAAGCGGAACTGCCGATCGTCGATAGCCACGCCTTCCTTCTGATTCCTAAAGCGATATTCCGTGGTCGATCCATCCACCTCGTCGACCTGAATTCGCACGATCTGCTTCTGGGGGTCGATCTCGAGCAGAACCTGGCTCACCCGGTCCCCCAGAGCCCTCGGTACGCCCCGTAAGACGAGGTTTCCGGGCTCGAGCGGGGCCACATCCGGGGCGAACCCTAACACCTGCAATTCCTTCTCCAACTTGGTTTTACCCAGCAGGAACCCGAGCGGCGACCGTAAGTCCTCTAGTTTCCTCACCGGGGTCTTTCTCGCCTGCTTATCTCCCGGGACGTAAAACCAGGCGTCCTTGCCGTCGCTGAGAAACAGCTTGTCCCTCGGAGAACGATATTCCCACCGCATCTTGCCCGGTTTTTTGAGCCACAATGTCCCCGATTCCACCCGGTCCATGCCCGCCCCCCGGTAGGTCTCGGTGAACTCCGCTTCCAGGCTTCGCAGCTGGTTGTAGTGCTCATCAACCGCCTGCGCCACTGCATGGACATCCGGCGCGGCGGCATGGGCCGTCGCCATCCCCAGGCCGAGTACGGCCGTCAGTAGTATGGCTCTCGTTTTCACACCTTAACTTCGATGCAGGTTTCTACTCTCCGATCACTTCAGATGCAGCCGGCAGGGGGGATGGTCCTTACCCGGGGCTCAGGCGGCCTGCTGCGGAATCACTATTGTAAGACACCAGCCAAGCGCAAGGAAACACACTTGGCCGATCTCTTTCCGTCGAAAGCCCAAAACGGAATACTCCGCCAAAGCCGAAGGCTGAATCGCGTCAGCCTCTCGCGTTGTCCATCAGGTCCGGATGATCCTCGACATTCATGCTTCGATCGCCGACGAACTGTTCCTGCTCGAAAACTGTCATCCTGTCACCGTGGACAGCGAAAAGCCGGCCGGCGACATCACCCGCAGGAATGCCTTGGCCGCCCTGCTTGCTGGTGCCCTTGTGCCCATGCTCGGCTCCGAACGCTCGCCGAACCAACCCGTTCCCAGGAGAAAATCCCATGACGGTTACCTGCTTCATCCGCTATCAGATCGATCCTTTTCAGCGCGACGACTTCAAGAAATATGCCGAGAACTGGGGGCGCATCATCCCCCGTTGCGGCGGCCACCTCATCGGATACTTTCTTCCTCACGAAGGCACCAACGACGTTGCCTGGGGCCTGATCGCTTTCGATAGCCTCGCGTCCTATGAGGCCTACCGTGCCCGCCTCAGGTCTGATCCCGAAGGCCGGGAGAACTTCAACTTCGCCCGGGGCAAGCGTCTCATCCTCCGCGAAGAACGAAATTTCGTCGAAGTGGTCGATGGAACTTTCGGCATCCCGTCTAACCTTCCCGGAATCAAGTGAACCTATGCCGACCCAAGCCGAAAAAGCACGAATCTTTCGCGCCCTCCACGCCCGCGACAGCGCCTTCATCATCCCAAACCCATGGGATGCCGGCACCGCCCGGCTGCTCGCGTCGCTTGGTTTCGAAGCACTTGCCACCACCAGCGCCGGCTATGCCTTTTCCGTCGGTCAGTGCGACGGAACGATCGGTCGCGACGACGCCCTGGCCCACTCCGCCGCGATCGTCGCAGCCACCGATCTTCCCGTCAGCGCTGACCTCGAGAGCGGATTCGGCGATTCCGCGGAAGCCATCGCCGAAACCTTCAGGCGCGCAGCTCAAGCCGGCATCGCCGGAGCTTCCATCGAAGACGCGCCCCAACACACCGCGGGCGCGGTCTATGAACTTGAGCTCGCGGTGGACCGTGTGCGAGCCGCAGCGGAAGTCACCCGCAGTCTTCCGTTCCCTTTCACCCTGACGGGGCGTGCCGAGAACTATCTGGTCGGCCGGCCCGACCTAAAAGACACCATCCGTCGCCTCCAGGCTTATCAGGAAGCCGGTGCCGACGTGCTCTATGCTCCCGGCCTCACTTCCAAAGACGACATCGCCGCTGTGGTCCGATCGGTCCATCGCCCGGTCAATGTACTCATGGGACTCCAAGGCGCCCAACTGACTCTGGCGGAACTGTCGGCGCTCGGCGTGAAGCGCGTCAGCGTCGGCAGCGCGCTCTCGCGCGCTGCCCTCGGTGCTTTTCTCCGCGCCGCGCGCGAAATGAAAGAGCACGGCACCTTCTCCTTCGCTCAACAAGCCGTGAGCTATCGCGACATCAGTGCCATGTTCGCCAACTGGCGGCCGCAGAAATGAAGACAACATCCTCAATCCGCAATCCGAAAAAAATCGGAATCGTTGGTGGTGTCACGTGGCGCTCGACCGTCGACTACTACGCCGGTATCTGCCTTCGCAGTGAGCACCGTGAACTCGACCTCGACTCGCATGTCACCCCGGCCATGCCGGAGATCAGCATCGAATCCCTGGATCACGGCAAGGTCCTTTCTTACCTCGGCTCCGACAACGACGAAAACTCCTGGCGGCAGTTCGACGACTATCATCGCGCTGCTCTCCAGCGTCTCGAAGCGAGCGGCGCCGACTTCGCCGTCCTGGCGAGCAACAGCCCTCATCATCGACTGGAGGCCATCACCCGCGGCATCACCATTCCCGTTATAAGCATCCTCGACGCCGTTGGCGCAGCCGCCGCACGCCTCGGCGCCGCGGAAGTGCTGATCCTGGGTACCGCGATCACGATGCGTTCCGCGCGATTCCGTGAAGGCTTCGCCCGATACAAGGTCAGCGCCACCGGTCCCGCTGACGAGTCGGATCGCGCCGGGACGTTAGCCCTCGTTTCCGAATTGCAACGCGGAGAAGTGCAAGACAGTGCCGAGCGGCTGACGAAAATTGCGAGCACCGCTCTCCATCATTTCCGCACGCAGCCCGCGGTGTGCCTCGCTTGCACCGAATTGCCTCTCGCCTTTCCTTCTCAGAGGATGCTCGCAACCTTCGAGCACAACGGCATCCACTACATCAATAGCACCGCTGCCCACATCGAGGCCATCGTCGATTTTGCCTTTAGCCCTGAGTGCTGAGCAGAAAAACTGGCCCGATTTACCGTGATTCATACACGACGTACTGGTGCGTGCCCCCAGTGCGCGTCAGAGACGTACTCCTCGCCAGTATCTCGTCGTGCAGCGGATTGTGATAAAGCACGATAACCTTGCGCGGATGCTCCGCCAGCGACCGCTCCAGCCTGCTGTTCACTCGCTCGAGCCCCGCTTCCGGCAGCGGATTGAAAAGATAGAGCACTGTCGCCTCCGCAGGGAACTCGAATCCCTGCGCATCGCCGCAGATTGATTCCAGCACGAAGCACTTCTGCTTTTCGCTTGTGTACTTCCGGAGGTTTTCCCGCGCCACGTTGTTCAGTTCCGGCAGCAGTTCCACGCCAACAATCCTGCGAAAGGGATAGTCCGACGCCATCAACAGCGTGCGCCCTTTCCCTGACCCCAAATCAATGAACGTGAAATCGCTGAACTTGATCTTCAGCCCGCCGAGCATTTCGTGGAACAACGCCGGATCGGTCGGTTGATACGGCGAATGAAAAACACCAAGCAGCCGTTCCCGCCAGCCGACCGTCGCGCTGGTCGTGTCCACCCGATGATCCCAATCGAACTCCACATCACCGTATCGCCGCCGCCGCTGTTCCGGCGTCGAATCGCGCAGAAATCCCCAAAGCTCTACGACGATTCTCTGGAGCGTCGCCCTGAACCCTCGCTGCGCACGATTCTGCCTCCACCATGCGCTTATCGTCTGCGCCAGGCCGACCTTGTAGCTGTCGTCCATTCCTCTGCCATACTAATTCCTCCGCCATACCAGATGGTCCGTGCTTCAACGCAAGTTTCTCTCGGCTTTTTCGTCGAAGCCGCTACAATCCCCAACTTATGCTGAACCGTTCCTTCACCGCAAAGCTAAGAAAAAGTTCCAGGCCCGGGGGATGGATCTACCTGGTCTGGCCTGAGTCTGTGAAGTTTTTCGGAACCCGCGGCCTGGTCAAGATCAAGGGCACGATTGACGGTCATCCGTTCCGCGCTTCTTTCATGGCCATGGGCAATGGCAAGCACATGCTCCCGGTGAAAGCAGAAGTCAGAAAAGTCATCGGCAAGAGCGTGGGCGACACGGTTACGGTCCGACTTAAAGAACGTATCCCGTAGCCGCAACCGGCGAGCCCCGCTTGCGCCAGGCGTAAGATTGCTGGCGCAAGACGAAGCAAGCGCAGGGTTCGCGGAGGTCCAACCATGTCGGGGCGTCAAAAGACAAAGGCGAGACTATTCACCCTGGTGGTGTCGTGTGGAATCGGTTCGTTGGCGGCGCCCGCCGTTGCGTCGCCGATCAAATATCAGCTCTCCATCCCGACCGCAACCGTACAACTGGGTTCGCAATCGTTCACCAACGTCGGAGTCACGTTCACCTTCATCAGTGACGATGCAAACGCCTTTCCCGGATCGACTCCAAGCGGCATACCCGGAGTGCCCGATCTGACCTACTCCGCCATCTACCAGGGCGTTGCCAGCGTCACCATCAACGGTCCGGGTCCGGCGCAACAAACCGCATACTTTTTGCCGAATCAAATCGTGGTCAGCATCGATCACGCCAACGAAGGCGTCGGCTTCGGTTTCGTCGCCGGCGGCGTTGGACCTTCCGGGCTCGATGCCACCAAGCTTGAGCCAATCTATCCCGGCGCCATCAGCGACCGCGCCATCTTCTCCGGCCAGACCCACACCGGATGGATTGGCTACGACCTCACCTTCGCTTACGCCATGAACCATACCAACATTTTTGGTGGCGAGTTCCACGCCGACGGCTCGGTCGACATCATCGCCGCGGTGTACGCCTGCAATCAATTCAACGGTTCGATCTACTACGTCTCCTGCGGCGCGCCCGCTCCGGTTCCAACCAGCCTCGGATCATTCACCATCAACACCATTCTCGAACCCACGCTCACCGGTATGGGCACTGTCGTCCTCGGAGAATTCACAGCCACCGTCGGCCCCGCACTCCCGCCATCTCCGTTGCCGCCCACGAATCTGTCTGTAACCCCGCAGTGAAACGGCGTTCCCCCACAATGTCGCTCATTCTGTGCTTCAAGCCACACTTGGACCACTTCGGCCGTCTTCGTACTCCTCCGAACCCCGCGCCCAGCATTGCAACAGCAAGTATCCCTAAGACCAACTGCATCCCTTACCCACAGCGATTCCCGTCGGGAAAAAACTTGTGGGTGCCCCGTCCAAGCTCTGCTTGGGTGAAAAGGTATTCGAACGTTTCGGGATCTAAGATCGCGACAAGCTGGTGACTGACGACTGAAGACGGGCGACTGACCACCGACCACTGACCACCGACCACTGATTCTCTCTACTTCCCCATCTCTTCCAGATTCTTCGGCGCCGGGGGCTTGTATCCCTCAGGCGCGCCCTTGCCAATAAACGGAATCTCGTCGGGCGCCTCTACTTCCACCAGCCCCCGCGCCGTCAACTTATAAGGACGCCCCGTCGGATCGATCGGAATCGCACGCAGCAGTCCCGCCGAAACCAGGTCCGCCATCGACCGCGGCAACTGCCCCGTCTTCTGTCCGTATTGCCCTACCAGTTCCTGCAGTGCGTTGACGTCCTCTTCCACCCGCAGCGCGCGCAAATGAGCAATGGCGTTCCCGCGAATCTGCTTGTCCTGCGAGCTCTGGTAGCTTGTCGTCCACAGCGCTCGCGCCATCTGTGTGTCGCCGGCATGCTGCGCCATCTGCGCCGCCATCACCTTCAGGAAGGGATGCGCATTGGGCAGCTGCGACCCGCGTGCGAAAGCATCGGCCGCGTGGGCATAGTCCTTCATGTCCATGTAGTAGATGAAGCCCAGCTCGTAATAGAGCTTCCAGTCATTCGGATTGTTGCGGATTCCGTACTCCACCAGTTCCACGGCTTTGTCGGGCATTCCCGCACCATTCGGCGGCGGCGGCGACAGGAAATTCGAGCCGAACTGATAGGCCACCACCAGGTGCGGATCGAGCGTCGTCGTGATCGCCAGCAGCGGCGCCAGCAGGCGGTAATGGCTCGCCCCAGCCACGTGTCGCCCGCCGAAATACTGCACGGCTCGCGTCCAGTAAATATCGGCCAGCAGCCCGTCATATCCCAAGCTCAGCCGCTTCACCATCTTCGGCGAACTGAGAAACAGAACATCTTCGAGCGTCGCGCCCGTGCGCATCTGGTCGATGTGGTGGAGCGCCAGCACCGATCCCAGCAGGCAGGCGATGAGCACGCCGCTCGCCGCCACCGTCACTTTGCGCGTTCCGTTCATTTCAGGTTGCGCCGCTGGAAGATCAGGATCCCGCCACACAGCGCCATGGTCGAGTAGAGCAGTGCGTAGATCGTGTTATAGACAATCAATTGGCCCGCGACCGGCTGTCCGTGCGCTGCTGAGCTGATCACGTTCAGGGCCGAGAAATTCGGGACCAGGTATGCCACCGCGGTCGCCAGCCACTTGGTGATCCCGTTCGCCATCGCCGCGAAATTCCGCAGGTCCTCGGAAAACGTTCCAATCACGAACAGCGAAAACGCGAATACCGCCGACAGCAGCGGTGACGAAAACGACGAGAACAGCAGCGCCAGCGAGCAGATAATCAGAAACTGCAGAATGATGAAGTACAGCGCCACCAGCACCCACGCGTCGGGCTTCTGAAACCTGTGCGCCACGTACAGCAGTGCCCCAAACACGCCGATCGCCATGAAAAACGCATTTACCACCAGCGTTCCCGCCAGCCCGAAAAACTTCCCGACAATGAACTCCCAGCGGCGCACCGGCCGCGACAGTACCGTGTACAACGTCCGCTTCTCAATCTCTTTCGAAACCAGGCCGATCCCGATAAAAATCGCAATCACAATCCCAAACAGCGAAACCGCTGTCAGCCCGAGATTAATCACGACCAGCTTCTCGATGTCGATCGAAATCTGCCCCACCAGGATCGCCGCGCCCGAAAGCAGCACCGCGAACGCGATCAGGTTGTAGAGCACGCGGTCGCGTACCGCTTCCCGGAATGTGTTCGAGGCGATGGTGGCGATACGGCCGTTCATGCCTTGCCTCCCGCCGACGTCTCAGAGCGCTTCAGCTTTTCGACGAAATATTGTTCCAGCGTCGTCCGCACCGGCACCATCGACACCAGCCGCAGCTTCTCGCGCCGCAGCGCGTCAATCGCCAGATCCTGGCTTTCCTCCGGCAGCATCGCGCGCACCGTGTCTCCCGTCACCACGCATTCGCCGCCGAGCGCCTTGATGGATGCCGGCACCGACGTCCCTTCCCAAACCAGCTCGACCTTCCCGCGCACACCCGACGTCAACTCCGCCACCGCGCCCACCGCCCGCAACTCGCCCAGGTGAATCACCGCTACACGGTCGCAAAGCGCCTCGGCGTCCGACAGGATATGCGTCGAAAAAAATACCGTCTTGCCTTCCAGCTTCAACTGCTCCATCAGATCGCGCACTTCGCGCCGCCCCATCGGATCCAGCCCCGACATCGGCTCGTCAAAGAACACCACCTTCGGCTCGTGCAGAATCGCTTGCGCAATCCCCACCCGCTGCAACATTCCCTTCGAGAACTTGCGCAGCTGCACGCCGGCCACATCCGGCAGCCCCACGCGCCCCAGCACCTTACGCACTCGCTCCGACAAATCCTTGCCCACCACGCCCGACAGCCGTCCGTAGTAATCGAGCAGTTCCTGCGCGGTCAGATAGTCATAGAAGTACGGTTGCTCCGGCAGAAATCCAATTTGCGCCTTCACCGCCGGATCGTTCATATCCAGGCCCAGAATCCGCGCCGACCCGCCTGTGGGGAACACGAGCCCCATCAGCATCTTCAACGTCGTCGTCTTGCCCGCGCCGTTCGGTCCCAGAAACCCGAAGATCTCGCCTTCTTCCACATTCAGATGCAAGGGCTTCAAGGCACACTTCGGCCGCTTGCGCCAGAAGCCGACGCTATAGGTCTTCTCTAATCCCACGATTTCAATCGCGTGCATGACTCTCAAACGTGCATGACTTTAAAAATTGTGGATGCCAAACTCCGTCACAAAGGCAAACTCCGTCGCAGAAATGATTCGTATCAAGGCGCCGCTTTAGCGGCGCCGTCGACATCGTTTCTTCAACCCCTTTAGGGGCTGCGATGGTAGACACGAACGCAGAGGCTCGCCAAATCAAGAAAAGTATATAAAACCCGCGGACTCCACGAGTACTGTTGCGCACCTCAGCTTGGTTCCTTTGGTAATCGGTCGACTCGATCGGAGCGATCTCGAGACAGGGAGAAAATCGAATGCCTGCACTCCCATGTCCTGCCTGACGACTAGAGGCTTATGACGGAAGCCTGCAAAAGAGAAGGCCGAGACAAGGTCTCGGCCACTCCCGGCTTATACCCTCCCCCAGGTACTTCGCCATCTGGCGAGCGCGCGTCCGGCAACGGTGCCGGACGGCGCTCAAACTCTTTCATTCGCGCTTACTGCGCGATCGGATATGCCAAGCAGGCTGCGGTAGTGCTTACCGGCACGCTGGTGGCGACCGGTTGGACCCGCAGCACTCCATCGTCCGTCGAGCAGAAGCTTCGGTTCCCGGTAGTCTTTGGAGCGACGGGTGCTCCGCCGACGACAAACGCTGCATTAAACGTACCGACCGTTGCGAGTCCGGTGGCCAGGAAGGTATATCCGCTTTTGCCCGGCGATCCAGGCACCGACTGCGCTAGGGCGTTGTCCAGCAAGCAAGCTGCCGCAGCCGATGGGGTGCATGGGGCCGGGCCCCCTAGATTGGAAATGGCAGCGGCATACCCGACTGTGGGATAAGTGGAACTGTAAGCAAACTCCGCGGTCTTTATGGTTCGAATCGAACTCGAAGCCGAAGCCTCATTCGCAGCGATCTTAGCTTGCAAAAGGTTCGGAATCGCGATCGCGGCAATAATCAGGATGATCGCGACTACGATGAGCAATTCGATCAGCGAAAATCCATGTTGATGGCGCATGTTCATTTCCTGCTCGCGTCCCGAGCACGCCCTACCGGTGAACCTTTTCGCTATATCGGACTGCATTCACGTGGCCAATCTTGGCCCGCCCGGCGATACTGCGGTCACCCTTGCAAGTTCTTTGAAATCAGTCATAGTCACCTGCAGCTTTGACCCTATGACCAACGAGAGACGCTGAACAACGACACAAATCGTCACGCCCGAGATATTTTTTGGAACCCCAAGGCGAAAATAGAAAAAGGGCAGAAGCCTAAGCTTCTGCCCTGGTTGACATCTGGAGGTAATTTGAACCTCGCGGTTAGTTGTTGAGTGGCGCGTAGGCCAGGCAGGCGTCCGGAGCTGCGGCCGCCGTACCGGTAGGATCAAAGCGCACAACCGCGTCTTCCGCCGAGCAGAAGTCGCGGGTACCGGTCTGCTGATACGAGATCGGCATTCCGTTGACGAAATAGCGTGCGTTGATACCATTGGCCGCAACCACGCCGCTGGTGAAGGTGTAGCCGCTCTTGCCGGTGTTGGGAGGCGTGCCGTTCTGGGCCGCATACCCGGTAGCAGGATAGGCGGAGTAATAGCTGACTTCCGCCGTGTTGACAGTACGGATGGAGCTGGCTGCGGACGACTCATTGGCCGCCATACGCGCGCGCAGCAGGTTTGGAATCGCGATAGCCGCGATAATCAGAATGATCGCGACCACAATCAACAACTCAATCAGTGAGAAACCCTTCTGTTTCCGCATCTCGTTTTTTCCCCTCATCTCCGGTTAACAGTGGAATGGTCTGCTGTAGACCCGTGCTGCAATGATCGCACCCATAGGGCCAGAGTCCCATGTTACCGAGGTAAGCCGGGCGTCTGAACCTAACACCCCTGTTTTCAATTATGCCCTAACCCTCGGTACCACAGCGCAGATTCTCCCTCCCTGACAAGAACGCGCTACCCGTGACAAATTGCGGCGATTTTCCCGACAAACCCTGTCACCCGATTTTGGGATACGTCCCGGAACGGACGCCCCGCCTGGCGTTTGCCGGAATTGGGTTCCGCCCTCATTGTGCGCTCACCTCAACCCTTGTCATTCCGACACGCGAGCCTGTAGGCGAGCAAGCAGAGCCCGACCTGAGCGTAGTCGAAGGGAATCTGCTTTTCCTTCACCGTCGCGTGATCTCCCACGTTGATCGACTCCCCAAAAAAGAAAAGCAGCGGAAGTTGCCTTCCGCTGCTTTCCGGCTTGTACCCTCCCCCAGGTACTTGCCAACTGCAAGCTAGTTGTTGAGTGGCGCATAGGCCAGGCAGGCGTCCGGAGCTGCGGCCGCCGTACCTGTAGGATCAAAGCGCACAACCGCGTCTTCGGCTGAGCAGAAGTCGCGCGTACCGGTCTGCTGATACGAGATCGGCTTTGCGTTGACGTAGTACCGTGCGTTGATACCATTGGCCGCAACCACGCCGCTGGTGAAGGTGTAGCCGCTCTTGCCGGTGTTGGGAGGCGTGCCGTTCTGGGCCAGGTTGTTGTCAATCAGGCAAGCGGTAACGTTATTAGCTGTGCAAGGCGAAGCGCCGCCCAAAGCCGGCAGAGCCGCATACCCGGTAGCAGGATAGGCGGAGTAATAGCTGACTTCCGCCGTGTTGACGGTGCGAATCGAGCTGGCCGCGGACGACTCGTTAGCCGCCATGCGCGCGCGCAGCAGGTTCGGGATCGCGATAGCCGCGATAATCAGGATGATCGCGACCACAATCAACAATTCAATCAGTGAGAAACCCTTTTGTTTCCGCATTTCGTTTGTTTTCCTCGTCTCTTTTTTGACTCTTAGAACTTGGTCACTTTCGACCGACGCCTGTTACATGGCACTTGCCGGGCCAAAGCCAAACCGGCTCCCAATTCCCTCAACACGAAGGGCTTAACGTCTGCGTTTTGATGGTGTTTTAACCCTTCAGTAACAAATCCCAGGTTCCCATTCCCCACAGGCACCAGCCGTGATTGACAATTTCCGTCAACCTCACCACCAAAGGTTGTCGTTCCGACGGAACCATCTCGCGCGTGATCGCGATTCCCGCTCCGAAACGCGTGCCGAACCTGCAACAGCCACACCTCTGAGCTTGTCATTCCGACATGCGTGCCTTGGCGGGCTCGGGGAGCCCGTCCTGAGCGTGTCGAAGGGGATCTGCTCTTCGCTCAGTTCTTGGTGCTCGGTGCCTGAGGTTCGCGTCCGCTCTTTGGACGCTAACCTGGGCTTCACAAACACGATCCCAAAAAAGAAAAGCAGCGGAAGTTGCCCTCCGCTGCTCTCCGGCTTGTACCCTCCCCCAGGTACTTCGCCAACTTGTTAAAAAGTTCTAGAAACTACATCCTTCCCACTGGCACGCATCATGCCAACCTCGCATCACTAGGAGGATCCTCCCCACCACACGGCGCGGCCAAGAAAAATCACACACTTACACTTCTCCCCCTCTCGGCTCAGGACCGCGCCCCTCCTGCCGCGATGCAACTCAGCGTCGCTCCCTGACAAATTCCGTCAGCAATTTCTGTCGGTAATGCCAGTAATCTCCCCAGGCCCGGCCAACATGAGTACATCTTCATTAATGCGCTTTCAGGCGGCGGGCTTCGAGCTACTAGCTACTAGCCACAAGCTACCAGCTACAAGCCACCAGCCGGTTCGCTCGAAGCTCATCGCTCCTCTACAATGTCTCCCCGTGTCCGCCGAACCCATCACCTCACCGAAGTTCCCGCTCATCGACCCCGACATCTCCCGCGCCTGGACCCTTCCCGCTCACCTCTACACCGACCCCGCCATCGCTGCGCAAGAGAAAGACCGCATCTTCGCCCGCACCTGGCAAGTCGTCGGACACCACGACCAGGTCGCCAACCCGGGCGACTACTTCACGACCCAAGTCGTTGGCGAGCCTCTGCTTATCGTGCGCGGCTCCGATCAAAAGCTACGCGCGTTCTTCAACGTCTGCCGGCACCGCGCCGGACCGCCCGCCGAAGGCTGTGGCTCCCGCAAACTCTTCCGCTGCGTCTATCACGGATGGACCTACAACCTCGACGGCTCGCTCAACCACGCGACCGAAATCGATGGCATCGAAGGTTTCCGCCCCGAAGACTTCGCTCTTGCTCCCGTGCGCTGTGAGGAATGGTTTCGTCTCGTCTTCGTCAACCTCGATTCCAACGCCCGCCCACTGCGCGAAAGCCTCGGCGAACTTCCGCCACAAGCCGAGCGCTTTCCCTTCGAGACGATGAAGCTCTTCGAGCGCCGCACCTACGACATGAAGTGCAACTGGAAGACGTACGTCGACAACTACCTCGAGGGCTACCACCTGCCCACGGTTCACCCGGGACTGAATCGTGAACTCGACTTCAACGCTTACACCGTCGAGCCCTATGCGCATCACGTTCGCCAGTGGAGCCCCATACGCGGCGCCCAGCCTGGCGACGCCACGCCACGCCGCTACCAGCACTCCCGCGCCGGCCTCACCACCGATTATTTCTGGGGCTTCCCCAACTGGATGCTCAACTGCTACCCCGATAACGTCTCGCTCAACATCGTCCTTCCCATCGATCCCGACCATAGCCGCGCGATCTTCGAGTGGTATCTGCCGGAAGAAGATCTCGGAAGCGAAGCCGCCAGGGACTCGGTCCGTTTCAGCGACGAGATTCAGCTGGAAGACATTGCGATTTGCGAAGCCGTGCAGAAGAATCTGCACTCCCGCAGCTACCAGCGCGGCCGCTACAGCGTCAAGCAGGAAAAGGGCGTCCACGCCTTCCACCGCATGTACGCCGCGGCAATGTCCACGTAGCGACAGCCGCCCTCGGCTGTCCAACCGAGCCCAGCAGCGGCAGTGGAGCGACGGGCGTCTTCGCCCGTTCAACTGAGCGAAGCTCAGCAACTTTGTTTTCCTTCGTGTACCTTTGTTTCCTTATGTGGTGAAGAAATTTAGATTAAGGATTTCTCTGTGTCTCCGTGGTGAAACGATGACGCACAAACGAGGAACCTGAGACCTGAGGCCTGATACCTGAGACCTGACACCTGACACCTGAGACCTGTCCTTATGAGGTTTCTCCGTGCCTCCGTGGTGAAAAACTAAGAATGCAAGAACACCCAGTCTCGAAGCTCGTCCTCGCGCTCGCCCTCCTCCTCGCCACCCTTGCCCACGCCCAGCCCGACCCCGTCGACGCCTACGTCCGCAGCGAGATGCAAACCCGCCAGATCCCCGGCCTCGCCCTGCTCGTCGTTCGCGATGGAAAAATTCTCAAGCAGCAAGGCTACGGTCTCTCGAACATCGAACTGCAGGTCCCCGTTACCCCCGAAACCGTCTTCCAGTCCGGCTCCGTCGGCAAGCAATTCACCGCCACCGCCATCATGATGCTCGTCGAGGAACACAAACTCTCCCTCGACGATTCGCTCACGAAGTTCTTTCCCGACGCGCCCGCGTCGTGGAAAGCTGTCACCATCCGCCACCTGCTTAGCCACACCGCAGGCTTCACCGACTATCCGGACAACTTCGACTTCCGCCGCGATCGCACCGAAAATCAACTCCTCAAACTCGTCGAGTCGCTTCCCCTCGCCTTTCCGCCTGGCACAAAATTCTCCTACGCCAACCTCGGCTACCTCACCCTCGGCATCGTGATTCACCGCGTCACCGGACAGTTCTACGGCGACTTCCTCCATGACCGAATCTTCCAGCCTCTCGGCATGAAGACCCGCATCATCAGTGAAGCCGACATCATCCCCAACCGCGCCGCCGGATATCGCCTGGTGAAAGGACAATTAAAAAACCAGGAATGGGTCGCTCCCAGCCTCAACACCACCGCCGACGGCAGCCTCTACTTCACCGTCCTCGATCTCGCCAAATGGGACGCCGCGCTCTACACCGAAAAACTCCTGAAGCGCTCGAGCCTCGACCAGATGTGGACGCCGGTGAAATTAAACGATGGGAAACCCAACCCCGAACATTACGGCTTCGGCTGGTACATGCGCGAGCAGAGCGGCCACCGCGTCATCGAACACAGCGGCGCCTGGCAGGGATTCAACACCAGCATCTCGCGCTACGTCGACGACAAGCTGACCGTAGTCGTGCTCACGAATCTCGACGGCTGCCGCCCCATCGAGTTGGCCCACCACGTCGCCGGAATGTATCTGACCGACGCGGCAGTCGGTGGAGGTAGGGGCAATTGATGGGCTCGGCGAGCTGTTCTCAGAGCAATCCGTTAGAAATAAGCTACTTATTGGCTTTGTTTCGTAAAAGCGCTGAAGAAGGGAGGAAGAGGTGTCCCATCGATCCTGGTTTGGACCCTGAAGACAACGAGCCTCGTCACGACGGATGCGATCGCCGTAAACGAAGCCTTAGTCCATGAGAGACGGCAAAATCAGGCAACCGTCTCTCCGAGGGGTGGGTTTTCGCTCTGCTGAGTTTCGTCGGAGAGCTCCGATTCAACAACAGGGATGTCCAGAGAGTTGCTATCTGACTCCTCCGGATTGGGCAGGGCCGCCTGCGATGAAGCTTTCGCCGAAGCCGATTGCGGGAGTTCGTCTGCGTTGTCCACCGGCGTTTCGGTCGGCTCTTGGTTTGCAAGCTCTGTCTCGTTTTCGCTGGGCGGGGCGGCGTCCTCGCCGTCCGCCGGTTCGAGTTCTGTTTCAGCCTCTTCGGCAGCATGCCGTTTTTCCAGCAGCTCTAAGTTAGTTAGCATCGCTCGGCGATTCGCCGTGTTATAGCGTTGTATCGTCGGCAGCGAGCCCTGCGGATAAAAAGACCACTCTTTGCGGTCGACATACTTGATTTCCGCCTCGAGACCTTGTTTCTGACGCCAGTGATCAACAGCGATGTTGTCGATGAGGAGTTCGGATACGATATCGTCGGTGCCGTAGCGAGCACGAAGAGCTTCGACCAGTTCAGCCACTCCATTATCGATAGGGCGACCGTCTTGAGCGAACATCAAGCGACGTGCTGTGAGTCCGTGCTTTAGGGCATTGCGCCGGACATGCGATTTGCCCTTTGGCGTCTTCGGCCCGGTGGATTGTTTTGCATTTTCCTGATTCGCTTGCAGCTTCAGGGGTGTAACAGTTTTCTTAACCTTCATTTGACAAGACCTCTTTAGTTGAAATTGGGGGCGTGACCTGTTTTCTGAAACAGACCACCTCTACAAGAGGGGGCGTAATCAAGAAACATGGGCAACTACCATTTACGGGGTTAGATCGCCAATGCCACAGGGCACGAAGAAGGATCAAGATTGCATCGAGACACTTTCGAATGTCCTAGTGGCCCGGAGCGAGCTCGGAGGACCTCGCTCCGGGTTGTGCACCTCCTAACCATCATTCATGACGTGCTGCGCTGGTCATCATCAGGCACCGCATTACGGTGCGACGGGCATTCTGTGAAACACCCGTTTCGACCTTACTCTTTGGTGGGCTTTACCGACGCCATGCGGATTTCGCCAAGCTGCCGCTTAAGTTCCTTACCGAAAGCGGTCGCAATTTCCTCTGCGTCCATGGGGTCATAGATTTCAACCACCATGGCTGCGAGTTCATTGGCGAACGTCTGCTTCTCGTCCTTGAACTGCCCGAAGTAGGCATAGGGGTCGTTTTTGTCCGGCTTGAAGGCGGGCTGTGGCGCAGCAGGAGCCGGCATCTGTCCACGCTGGGCTGCTTTCTGTCCGGCAACGTAGCCGAGCTTGTAGTTCTTCGACTTCTCGGAGTCGGGGCTTGGCTTGGGATCAGCCGCGATGCCGAGCAGGCGGTTAATATGTCGATCGCTCACGCCGAAGGCGAGTTTTACGAACTCCGACCAGTACATCGCACGCTGCGTGCCTCCGGGCTGAGGCACATCCAATTGTTTGCCCTTGGTACCCGGCTTCACGCCAAATTCGGCGCGCAGCTTCAGTACCTCGGGCTTGTGCTGGTCGAAATAGTCCGTGACGGTTTTGCGCTGCGACTGCCATGCCTCACCAACCGCAAGCACGGTCGTGATGAGCGCCTTTGCTTCCGGGGTGGGCTCGGCTTCTTTGCCAAGCTGGTGCTCTGACCGGGGCGAGTTGAGGTTCGGGCTCGTGTGCTCGACCTTGCATCGGCGACCTTTCTCATCGGCGGCGTTTATGGTTGAGCCCTCAAGCTGGTCCACATTGACGGTGGACACTACAGCTGGGGCAAGGGATGGAACATGAGACACTGCACTGGTTATCGACATACGCATACTCAGACCTGTCCGTGGACGGATAACCGTCTCATCAGGCACGGGCGGTCATCCCCGTGCGACTTCGGACATTGCTGCCCGAAGTTTCGACTCGCACCTCGGACATAATGTCCGAGGTAGAACCCAGACCATCTTCAGTGGCTGGTATGTCTTCAGGCGCATTGAACCGGGGCGCGGGGCTGACCATGGCGGCTACCGTTGCCCTGCCTGAATCCTTTTGATTGACCCTGTCGGGCTGACCGACTTTTGCCTCGACCTCCCCCGCCGCACTGCTCTGGTTTCTTCCAGCGGGTTCTGGTCTCAGCGTCCCTACCGGGAACGAGTTCAACCACTACATACAACTCAAATACTGGATCTTTCGGAATCCGCCGATTTTCACGGGGCAGATGTTTTTTCGGAGGATCTAGGTTTCCAGTCGCCGGGCATTGGTTGGTATGGGCTCGAGAGGTCAGTTTCTATAAGGTGTCCGACCTAGCCAATAACCTGGCGCCCGGCAGAAGCCCGGCTCTTGTTCCGGCACGACCGGGTCTATCGACCTTGGGGGGGATCGGACATTCATAGGAGGCGCCTGAGTTCTGGGAAAGTTGAAACGTGGCGTCCTGCAACTACCAGAGACCAGGGGCGGCTTTTCCAAGCGGTGCACAGGCGCATCCGGCGGCAAGCGGCGTCGCGTCGACTTTCGAGGGTGGGATTGACCGGAGCTGGCCGCGCGGCCCCCCCTCCAACTTTGGGGCACGGGACGTCGCCGGTTGGGTCCCTAAGATTCACCGGCCCATGGTTGCCGACAGACGACGGCGAGAGTCCAGTTAGATAGTACTTCGCGGTAGCGGCGCGAACGGACGCGGCCATGGAGGTGGGAGATGATGTCGGTGGGGTCTTGCGTTGATAGGTTCGAGTGGGTCTCCGCTCAGGACGCCGGATTAGAGTGACGCGCCTGCTCGGGCAAGTAAACCGGCCCGGTGGAATCCTCCCGGGTATGCCGAGAAGTCCGATACAGAGACGCCCGGGTGCAAACTCCTGTGACGAGGATCACAGCGCGGGAGGTCACCCACCGCAGAATCGGCCCTCTGAATTGTGAAGCAAGCAGTTGTTTGCGCTTTATTGCAGCATCTCTTCCGGCTATCGAAGAATGGTCTGCACCATTCGTCGCGAATATTTGCTTCATCGGCAAAGCAAACCGGGACACGCACGTTGGCAAGATGCGTGAGGCTATGCTCGGCCTCATACACAGCACCAATGCTGTCCGAGCGAACAAGGAACCGGCCCGGAGAGAACCTGCTCTGGGGCCTTTTCTGCTCACATATCATCGGCCAAAAACGAATTCCGAACACATTGGGTCTCGATTGTGTACGCGGAAACCCACGTTTCTTTCTCGAGGTTTTTGATCCAGTGATCATAGTGGTTTCGGGACATTGAAAATGTTGCCGCTATCCCGACTGCGGTTCCTTCTTGCAACCCATCTTCCGCACTAGCGGTTTTGAGAATCGTCGGTCGAGATCCGGAAGAAAGGAGTGGATAAGGTCACGCCGTCACAAAATCGCGCCTAAAACCTCCGCCGGCACTTCATATCGGTAGCCCACGCCTTTGATGGTCTGGAGGCGTTGTCGGAACTGTGGGCCGAGTTCTTGGCGCAACTCAGAGATGTGCGCGTTAAGACGTGGCGACGGACTGACCTGCCTCGATTTTCTCATCCAGGTAGAACTGAGGATCTCAGCGCCACAGGCATCGCCATCTCGCCTTGCTGGGCCTTAGATTTGGCCTCACGTGTTGGCCTCGGGGGCTCTGTAGAGGAAATGCCCAGGAGAGGCTATTAGCGCAGCCCTTCAATTTAGCTTT
>Ga0210401_10001397_pt1 | contig 28114 bp, 20 predicted proteins | sample IncBWH32MmetaG_FD_150866 | JGI IMG/M metagenome (GOLD analysis project Ga0210401, IMG submission 150866) | Forest soil microbial communities from Barre Woods Harvard Forest LTER site, Petersham, Massachusetts, United States - Inc-BW-H-32-M | ecosystem: Environmental > Terrestrial > Soil >...
TGTCGAGCTCTTTTTCGCTCAAATAGCTTTTTGAGACGCGCTCCATCAAGCGCGTTTCCAGCAACTGCAATATCCATTCCTTCCAGTGCGCCATTTCGCGGGCCTTGCGCTCGTGCGCCTTTTCGAAGTGCTGCCGAAAACGCGCGATCTGCCGCTCCAATTCCTCGATGCCTTTGCCTTCCGTCGCGACCGTTCGCACCACCGGCGGTTTCCAGCCGTCACGCTCCGGCACCAGCTGCAAGATCGCCCTCAGTTGCTGTTCGAAACGGTCGGCGCCCTCACGGTCTGACTTGTTCAGAACGAAAATGTCGCCAATCTCCATCAACCCGGCCTTCAGGCTCTGGACATCGTCACCCATCCCCGGCATCAGCACCACAAGCGTGCAATCCGCCAAGCGCACAATCTCAATTTCGCCTTGGCCCACCCCGACCGTTTCCACCAGGACGATTTCTTTCCCGGCGGCGTCGAGCAGCAACGTCGTATCCCTGGTGGCCTGTGACAATCCGCCCAAAAATCCGCGCGTGGCCATGGACCGGATGAAGACGCCCGTATCCGTTGCGTGGCCTTGCATCCGCACCCGGTCGCCCAATATCGAGCCGCCGGTGAAGGGACTCGATGGATCCACCGCGATGATGCCGACTGTCTTCTTCTCGCTGCGATACCGCGCGGCGAGGCGGTCGACCAGCGTGCTCTTGCCCGTTCCCGGCGCGCCGGTGATACCGATGCGATACGCCCGGCCGGTATGCGGAAAAAGTTGCCGCAAAATTTCTTCGGCCTCCGGCTCGCGATTTTCGATGGCCGACACCGCACGCGAAATTGCGCGCACATCGCCCGCTCGCACTTGCTCGGCCCAGTTTTCGACAGACACAGTCATAGCGACGTGAAATACAGCTTGGGAATGGTATCACTGGAACCAAATATTACAGATGCGAGCAAGCGGTGCCGGTTGCAGAGATTCCTGATCGCGCATGGCCGCTGAGCGAACGAGGTGCCAGCCGACTAAGAGTTGGCCTGTGTCACCCGACTACTTCTGCCCCAGAATCTGGCGCGCGATCACCATCCGCTGGATTTCGCTGGTTCCCTCGCCGATGGTGCACAGCTTCACATCGCGATAAAACTTTTCTGCGGGGTAGTCCTTGATAAACCCATATCCGCCGTGAATCTGTACGGCCTCATTCGCTACGCGCACAGCCACTTCGCCGGCATAAAGCTTCGCCATGCTAGATTCCTGCGTGATACGCGCATCGTAGTTCCCTGCGGCGATAGCGCGATCCGCGAGCCACGCGGCCTGATAGGTCAACAAGCGCGCCGCTTCGATCTGTGTCGCCATATCGGCGAGCTTGAACTGGATCGCCTGAAATTCCGCGATGGCCTTGCCGAATTGCTTGCGCTGCTTCGCGTAGCGCACCGAAGCTTCGTACGCGCCTTGTGCCATACCCAATCCCAACGAAGCGATCGAAATCCTGCCGCCGTCCAGAATCTGCAGGCTGTTGACGAATCCTTCGCCTTCCTTGCCCAGCAAATTTTCGGCCGGCACCTTGCAGTCCGAGAACACCACTTCGCTCGTGTCACTCGCGCGCAAACCCAGCTTGTTTTCTTTTTTTCCGGGCTTGAATCCCGGCGTTCCCTTCTCGATGATGAAGGCCGAAATTCCGTGGCTCTTCTTGGCCGGGTCGGTCACCGCCATTCCGACGCATACGTCCGCGTAATGCCCGTTCGTGGTGAATGTCTTCGATCCGTTAATGACCCAGCCACCATCCTTCTTCTCTGCCTTGGTGCGCGTCCCGCCTGCGTCGGAACCAGCCTCCGGCTCGGTCAGCGACCAGCACCCCAGCTTCTTGCCTTGCGCCAGCGGCACAACGTATTTCTTCTTTTGCTCTTCGCTGCCGAATTTATAGATGTGATTGGTGCACAGCGAATTGTGTGCGGCCACGATGATTCCGACCGAGCCGTCCACACGCGACAATTCCTCGATGATGATCGCGTATTCCGCGTAGCCCATCCCGGCGCCGCCGTACTTCTCCGGAAAAATCACGCCCAGAAATCCCATCTCGGCCAGCTTGGGTATCAATTCGGAAGGAAACTTCGAGGCCTCGTCCCATTCCATCACATGCGGCAGGATTTCGCCTTCGGCGAACTCACGCACCGTCCGCCGAAGCTGTTTCTGTTCGTCCGTCAGGGCAAATTCCACGGTCCCTCGCGCATAACCATAATTTATCTCGCGGTCTGCTTTTCATTTATATCATACGGAAGCGCAGAGGGTATTTAGGGCAGGGTGTACGCCACGATCTCGTCACTCTGTTTTTCCTCGGTGATCTTGGCGTGCCCGCCGGCCGCAATCACCAGATATTGTTTTCCGTTCGGACGCGTTTGGTAAGTCATCGGGGTCGCGCCCGCGCTCGTCGGAAGCTCCACCTTCCAAACCTCTTTGCCTGTCTCCACGTCAAACGCGCGGACCTCGGGGTCGATCAATGTTCCGGCAATAAACACGAGTCCGCCTGCGGTTACGATGGGACCGCCGAGGCTGGGCGCTCCCAATGGAACGAGAGGCTTATTGGGCGCGAGAGACCCCAGCGGCACCTGCCAACGAATCGTGCCGGAGATCATATCCACGGCCGTGAGGGTTCCCCAAGGCGGTGGCACGCACGGCAGACGATGCGCTTTGGCAAAAATAAACGTGCGGAACATTCCGTACGGCGCTCCCTGCTGCCGGGTATACTCTCCGTCTTCCGCGTTCGCGTCCACGGTGTCCCAGAATTGATCCGCGGGAATCACGCGCATCTTGGACGGTAAATTATTTGTATTGACCACCAGCATGCCGCGTTGCGGATCGTAAGCGTACCCGCTCCAGTTCATCCCGCCGACATTCCCAGGTATTGATAGCGACCCATTCACGCTCGGTGGGGTAAACAGACCGTCATTGCGCAGCGCCTTGATGCGTTCGCGGCAATATTCGCGATCTTCCGGGGTGATGCCCCACGCGTCATCGGCCGTTAACTTCTGTGGGCTGACAGCCGGCGGCGCCGAAGGAAAAGGCTGCGTGGGAGATGTCACTTCCCCCGGCACGTCGGTTTGCGGCACCGACCGCTCCTCGATGGGAAACACCGGCTCACCCGTATCGCGGTTCAAAACATAAAGGAATCCCGTTTTATTACCTTGGATCACGACCGCCACATCTTTGCCGCCGTGTCGCACGGTCGCAAGCAACGGCGGCGATGCGGAATCGTAGTCCCAAAGATCGTGATGCACGAGCTGAAATCCCCAAGCCACCTCGCCAGTCTTGGCGTGCAACGCCACGATCGAGTCGGCCCACTTGTCGTCGCCAGCGCGCATCCCACCGTAGTAATCCGGACTCGCACTGCCAGTCGGCACGAAGACGAGATCGCGCTGTTGATCTACGACCATCGCGGTCCACGCATTTCCGGCGCCGGTGCGCCATATTTTCGTTGAGCCGCTCGCACCAGCTTTTGTATCACCCTCAGCCTGATTCGGCGGCAGCGGCTCCCATTTCCAACGCAGCTGGCCGGTGCGCGCATCGAAAGCTCGCACCACGCCGCTGGGCATGTCCACGCGCGCGTTGTCGTCAATTGCCGAGCCCACCACCACACTGTCGTCAATCACAGCGGGCGGCGAAGTCATGTGGTATTCGCCAGGAATGTAACGCGCGACGTCGCGGAGGCTGATTTGGCCGCGATAGCCAAATTCCATGCAGGGCTCGCCGGTCGGGCCATCGAGTGCGATCAGCCGCGCGTCCAGCGTGGCTTCGAAGATCGTCCTGCGACAGGGTTTCTCGCGCGCCCGCGACGGGTCAAGCCACGTCGCGACGCCGCGATTGATCAAACCGTCGCCATAATTTCCAGCGATGTCAATCATGGGGTCGTAGGCCCAACGCTGTTTGCCGGTCTCCGGATCCAGCGCGATCACACGATTGAACGCCGTCGTCAGATACAGAGTGCCGTCCACCAGGATCGGCGTTGTTTCCAGCCCGCTGCGCTTTTTGCCACCGCTGCCATCGGAGATGTCGCCCACGTGAAATGTCCACGCGACCTTGAGTGTCGCCACGTTCTCGCGGTTGATCTGTTTCAGCGGCGAGTAGCGCATGCCGCCTGCGTCGTGCCCGTAGTAAGGCCAATCGCCGCCTGTTTCGCTGGCGCGATGCGACGTTTGCCCTTGCGCATTAGGCATGCTGACGCAAGCCAGCGCCAGGATACCGATCGCAGCCGTTCGGAGAAACTTCCGCATTAAATCCTCCGGCACAGATCAAGCGAGGTGACTGCGATTATGGTTTTCGCGCCGGCGTGAGTTTCATCACGGAGGCAATGGTTTGGGAACTGTTTGGCAACAAACTAATGGGCGGCCGCCGGAGCGCGTTGAGCCAATACTTCACCGGTTGCCGCTATTGCGTGCTCAATCCCCGCATGGTCCACGTCATAGTGCGTCACCATGCGAATGGAATATTTGTCTGTCGGAGCGCACAGGATCTTCTTTTCTGCAAGATCGTCACAGATTTCCGCAGCGGTACGTCTCGTTTCGCGCACGTCGAAAATCACGATATTTGTGACCACGCGCGTTGGATCGATCGTGACGCCTCGCAGCGTCGAAAGCCCTTTCGCCAGAAGCTGTGCGTTCTGGTGATCCCGCAGCAGTCCCTTTGGCGATTCTTCGAGCGCAATCAGTCCAGCCGCCGCCAGCACCCCCGCCTGACGCATTCCTCCGCCAAGCATCTTTCGATTGATGTGCGCGTGCTGGATAAACTCGCGCGGCCCGACCAGCATCGAGCCCACCGGCGCGCCCAATCCTTTCGACAAGCAAAACATCACGGAATCGAATTTCCGTGTAATCTCAGCAACGCTCTTACCCAGTGCGGCTGCCGCATTGAATACGCGCGCACCATCGAGGTGCACCCGCAAACCCGCCGCGTGCGCGCGCTCGCAAATACCTTCCGCGACGGCGGTCGGATAGACCGTGCCGCCGTGCATGTTGTGGGTATTCTCCAGAGTCACGAGCGCCGTCTGCGAGTCGTAATAGATCTTTTCGCGAACCGCCGGCTCGATCAAATCCCAGGTCAAAATCCCATCAGGTGCCGGCACCGTGCGCGGCATCACGCCCCCTACAGCGGACATGGATGCAAGCTCGTACAAGTTCACGTGTGCGCGCTGTTCGCAAATCACTTCGTTGCTTCGCCGCGTCCAACCCATGATCGCCAGCAGATTGCCCATGCAGCCGGTCGGAACAAACAGGGCCGCCTCGCGCCCGAAGATTTCCGCTGCGCGATCCTGCAGCCGGTTCACGGTAGGGTCTTCGCCGTAAACGTCGTCACCGACTTCCGCCGCCGCCATCGCCGCGCGCATCGCGGCGGTCGGTCGCGTCACCGTGTCGCTGCGCAAATCCACAACGCCATTTCCGTTGCCCGCGTTTTCCGTTGGCCTAGGCACGCTCGGCTCCCTGTCCCAATAATTCGACAAATACTTCATTCGAAACGGTCAAACGATCTGGCGCCAGGCGCAGGCGCGTGCCGTCCAGTTCGACCAAACCATCTCGCCGCAGCGGGGCGATGCGCTCACGCAAACTGACCTCATACTTGCGCTCGATCTGAGCCAGATCAATCCCTTCGAGCTGCCGCAAGCCCAGGAATAGCTCTTCTTCGAGCGCCGCTTCCGGCGTCACCGACTCGATTTGCTCGCGCGGCGAGATCCCTTGCTCGATGCACGTCACGTATCTCGCCGAGTCATGCACATTCCCCCATCGTCGTGCGCCATCGAACGAATGTGCGCCCGCACCGAATCCGATGTACGGCTCGCGCCGCCAATATTTCAGATTGTGCCGCGAACGAAATCCCGGCAATCCCCAGTTCGAGATTTCATAGTGCTCGTAGCCAGCGCTAGCCAGACGCCTGCACGCCGCGTCGTAAAATTCCGCCATGGCGTCGTCGCTGGGTATTTCCCGCGCACTGTAACGGCTGCCGCCAGCCATTGATTCGCTGCCCAGCCGACTGCCTTCGTCGATCTCTAACATGTAAATTGAAATGTGCTCCGGGCGAACGGCCAAAATCCGCGCGACGGACTCGTCCCACGATTCGCGCGTCTGATGCGCCAATCCGGCAATCAGGTCCATGCTGATGTTGCGAAATCCCGCCGCACGTAGCACCTCCGCTGCCGCGAAAATGTCGGCGCTACAGTGCATCCGGCCCGCCGCCTGCAATTCGCGGTCGTCAAACGATTGCGCACCGAGGCTGATGCGGTTGAATCCGGAAGCGCGCCACGCGGCCCCTTTCTCTGGAGTGATGGTCTCCGGATCGGCCTCCAGCGTGACTTCAGGAACTATGGGGACATGCTGTCCAACATGCGGCGCTAGACCGAAACTCGTGCGCAGCAAGTTCAGAATGTTTGCGAGCGCGGCCGGCTCCAGCAGGCTCGGCGTTCCGCCGCCAAAGTAAACGCTGTCAATCGTCGCGCCACGCAGCGGCGCCAGTTCCGACGACGAAGCCAGCGCGGAAATCTCGCGGCACACTGCGGCGGCGTACGGATGATATTTCTCGCGCGCGACCACGCCCGTATGGAAATTACAGTAAGTGCATTTCGTCTGGCAGAACGGCACTTGGATGTATACGCCGAGGTTCATTTGGGCTTCGCAATCACGTCGAACTCGTCCGACACGGCCTGCTTCATCGCCTTGGGATCGTCTATCGCTTCGCAATGCAAGCCGACATCTTCGACGCTCACTTCCTTGTATGGCAGACGCAACCGATAAGTGCCAGGCTCCAGAATCTTGATCTTAAATTCCTCAACCTCACCGCCATGTATCACATGCGCGGCGACGCTGTCGCCAGAATTGCAACGCCATGTCTCGATATCCCATCCCTTGCGCATGCGTTTTTGGATGCTGAAGGCCGGTATTTTGGCCGAGGTCTCCGCATCGACAAGTTTCCCGCACATCGTCGTGCAATATGTCAGCCGCTTGTCTGCATTATTCCTCATGCGAACCACGAAGGGCTTGCCGGCAACTTGCTGGTCTCCCATCACTTCAATCGAAAGATTCTCAATGCCTTCGGAAATTCCGATATTAATAAAAAGGACGAGAATGCAGACGGCAGCCGCAGACTGTAGCAGGCGTCTCATGGGGAGAGAGTTTACCGCCAAACGAAATCTACTTCACGTCAAAGCATCGGGAACGATCTTGATGTGCAACTCACGGCTGCGCGGCCCATCAAATTCGGCGAAGAAGATTGCTTGCCAGCGCCCGAGCGCGAGCGTTCCACCTGAAATCCAGATTGTTTCCGAAGATCCTACCAGGGCCGTCTTGATGTGCGAATCGGAATTCCCTTCTGCATGCGCCGAATTCGCTACGCGCGGAACCAGCCGATCAAACGCCGTCTCGATGTCGTGCGCTACCGCCGGGTCGTAACCCTCATTGATAATCACGCCTGCCGTTGTATGGGGCACGTACAAGTGGCAGACGCCGCTTGCGCATCCGGAATCGTGCACCGCCGCCGCAATCTTGTCGGTAACATCCTGCATCTCGGTTCGCCGCGAAGTGCGGACGTTCAGGACGCGTAGTTGTGCGCCGCCAGTTTGTTTCAAGGAAGCTCTCATCCTCTCTGCTTCTCGCCGACGTGCTGCGCTACTTTGGGCTTCGACGCTGAGCCTGTTCGCTCGCCAGCGCACGTTCAGCCTGAGGCGTAGTAATCAGCGTATCGGGCAGACGAATCGCGGCATAGGCAAACGCGGCGATCGCCGCGCCGACCAGCGGTGCCACGATGAATAGCCAGAGCTGTTGAAGCGCCCAGCCTTGCACGAAGAGTGCTGGGCCGATGCTCCGAGCAGGGTTCACTGAGGTGTTGGTGATGGGAATCCCGACCAAGTGAATCAGCGTCAAGACCAGCCCTATCGCCACGCCCGCAAATCCAACCGGCGCTTTTACGTCCGTGGCACCCAGAACCGTGACCACCAGAAACATCGTCAGGATCACCTCCGCGACGAACGCCGCGGGCAAAGAATACAGTCCCGGCGAGTGCGCTCCGTAGCCGTTCGCGCCGAGTCCGCCGGCGGCGAAGTTGTACCCGCCCTCCACGCCGCTCGCGACGAACAAAATCAACGCCGACGCCACAATCGCACCGAAAATCTGCGCGACCGCGTACATCACCGCATCCCTTGTTCCCATTTTTCTTGCCAGCAACACGCCCAGCGTAACCGCAGGATTAATATGACAGCCGGAAATCGGCCCGATGGTGTATACCATCGCCAGTAACGACAGGCCGAAAGCGAAGGCAACCCCAACGTATCCGATGTGGCTGCCGGCGAGCACCGCACTGCCGACTCCGCCAAACACCAGCACAAAAGTTCCCAGGAATTCCGCAAGATATTTTCGCACGGGAGGACCTCCTTGCTCTGAAGTGCGGGGAGTATACCACCCCGTCGACATTACAAAGTAAACGGAGAGTAACGCGCCGGGATGTTTCCTTTTCGCGCGCGGGTTCCTTCCAAGTTTGCGCGCCCAAACCTTTGCGACCTGCTTGCGACTTGTGCTTGAATCATATCGATGGAAGCGATTCTGAAGTTTCTTGCCGTTTTCAGTTCCGGGAACTTTACCGGGCGCCGCTCTCTACCTCACCACAGTGGGACATCCCGCGCGCATGTCACTCGGCGTTGAGGCTGCACTCGAAGAGTTTCGTCCCAGCTACAAACGTGCCGCGTCTCAGCAACGCGCATTGGCAATCGTCTGCTTTTTATCCAGCGCCGCGCTCGTCGCGTTCACGCACGACTGGCTTTGTCTTCTGGGCGGCAGCCTCGTCGTAGCAGTTGTGCCTTTTTACTCTCCTATTCATGATGCCGACGAATCGGCTGCTTCTAAACGATACGGAAGAGCTCGAGATCGAATTGGAGAGAGCGCGCCTTGCAAAATGGGCGCGGCTTCACGCCGTGCGGACAATCCTGAGGCTCTCCGGCTTTCTTGTGTTGCTTTGGGAGTGCGTCGCCCCGCGCTGATTTTTCGCCGTCCTCATTTGCAGCCCGCTTCCCCCATGCAGTAAACTCACAAATCCGTTCTTACTCAGGGGGCTATTCATGCTGGTTGTCATGCGGTCTCACGCAACCGACGCGGAAGTGCGCGCCGTTTGCGAGCGCATTGAGACGTTGGGTTACAAGGCGCATCCGATTCCCGGAGCCGGCCGCACGGCCATCGGCATCACCGGCAACACCGGCGCAGTTGATATCGGTTCGCTTGAATCGATGCCCGGCGTCGTCGAATGTATCCCTGTCAGCAAGCCCTACAAGCTCGTCAGCCGCGATGTGAAACTCGAAAACACGATCGTGCGCGTTCCGACACCGCTCGGCGACGTGCTGTTCGGAGGCGCGGACGTCGCCATGGTCGCCGGCCCCTGCGCCATTGAAACCCGCGAGCAAGCCTTCACCGTCGCCAAGCACGTGAAAGCGTCCGGCGCGCGGCTTTTCCGCGGCGGCGCTTACAAGCCGCGCACGTCGCCCTACAGCTTTCAAGGTCTCGGCGAATCCGGCCTGCAAATCATGGCGGACGTGCGCAAGGAGTTTGGGCTCGGCATCATTACCGAAGCGATCGACAACGAGTCGCTGGACCTGGTGGAAAAATACGCAGACGTAATTCAGATCGGCGCGCGCAACATGCAGAATTTTTCACTGCTGAAACGCGCCGGGCGCTCGAAAAAGCCGGTGCTGTTGAAGCGAGGCATGTCCGCCACGCTGGATGAGTTCCTGATGGCGGGCGAATACCTGATGTCTGAAGGAAATTACAACGTGATCCTGTGCGAGCGCGGCGTTCGCACCTTTTCCGATTTCACGCGCAACACCCTGGACTTGAGCGTCGTTCCCGCCGTGCAAAAACGCAGCCATCTTCCGATTGTGGTTGACCCGTCGCACGGCACCGGCCGCCGCAACAAAGTGCTGCCGCTCTCTCGCGCCGCGGTTGCTGTCGGCGCCGATGGGTTGCTGGTCGAAGTTCACCACGATCCTGACCGCGCGCTCTCGGACGGGCCGCAATCCATCCTTCCCGAGGAGTTCGAGCAACTCATTCGCGAAGTGCGCCAGATTGCCGCCGTCCTCGGCCGCAATATCAATTGAAACTCCGTTTTAATTATCGTCTCGTCTTTCTGCTTTTAATTCTTGCGGTTCTCGCGATCCGCGAAGTGGCCCTGGAACTTCGGCCGTCGTTCCTCCGCCCGGACCTGCATCTGTTCGCTTACGTGGGAAACACGGCCGACGGCACGGTTTCGGCGATCGATCTCGTGAAGCTCTCTCCGGTCGCCACGATCGTAGTCGGTCCCGGGCCCAGCGGCTTGCGACCCCACCCCACGCGTCCGGAAATTTGGGGACTCAGCTCCGTTGGCGGCTACGCATGGATTCTCGACGTGAGATCGAATCAGATCGTAGCGCGCATTCCGGTCGGCGCCGCTCCCTACGCGCTTGATTTTTCGCCGGACGGCCGCCGCGCCTACGTTGCTGTTTCGGGCCCGGGAACGGTTCTCGCTATAGATACGGGCTCTCGGCAGATCGTAGCTCGCGGACGGGCCGGGCGTCGCCCGTGGATCGCTCGCGTAGCGCCAAACGGCAAGACGGTGCTGGTGTCGAATCGGGATGACGCGACGATTTCCCTTCTGGATGGCAATACTCTTGCGCCGCTTGGCGTAATTCCGACCGCGCCTGATCCCGAGCAGATCGTGATCCTTCCGGACAATTCCAAAGCGTTCGTCACTTCCGGCTCCTCGGATCAAATCTCGGTGTTGGACTTAAAGCGAGAGGTTCTCCTGACAAATCTCGCGCTGGGCGGCACCCCGAGCGATCTGGCTTTGAAGCCCGATGGCGGCGAACTCTACATTTCCTCGAGTTCCGCGCATGGCCTGCTGATCGTAAACACCGGCACAAACGAAGTCGGAGATTTCCTGCTGCTCGGAATGTCGCCGACCTCCGCGGCCTTCGCCGCCGCAACCGAAACACTCTATGTCTCCGATTCAGCCGCGGGCCACGTCGTGCCGGTCGCGGTCGAAACTCGCCAAGTTGGCCGCCCGATTCAGGTGGGCCAGTCCCCTGCTACCTCTCGATTGACGCCCGGCGGTGACATTCTTCTGGTTGTAGATACCAGCTCGAACGATCTCGCTGTTGTGCGGACAAAAACGATCGCCACCGGCCAGCCGGGGCTCTCTCCGCCGCGACCGCCAACTGCGCTGATACCCGTGGGTGCGCAGCCACGCGACCTAGCCATCAAAGTTTTCTGATGATTCGCGACACGCGTGGGCTACTCCCCGCCTGCTGAGGATCAAACGTCCCGGTAATCACGCAATGAGCGGCCGGGCCAAGGGACTGCCGGTAAGGTACGCGGAATATCTAACGGATGGTTACAATTTTCAATACCTATTATTTCTAGAAACGCTGCGTTGCGATTCGCACGGCAGCAAATCCGAAGGACGCAAATATAGCATCGGTGGCTATATTTGCCGTTCAGGCTCGATTTTCCACGCAAAACTCTCTTCGCCCAATCCCAGTTCCAGCATTCCATCGACCGGCAAGACCTCGATCGGCAGCCCGCCTTCCCAGAGCGCCACGCTCAACAGCAACGCTCGCCTTCCCCGCAGATCGAATAGTTCGCGTGCCATGCTCACCTCGATGATTTTTCCGTACGCCGCGGTGACCAGCGACTCCGGATGAAGCAGGCAGACTCCGGCTTGTTCGAGAATGCAGCCCGCAAACTTGCTCTTCGCTACACGCACGGTGATGCGAGTTTCGCGCGAATCCCACACCGTCAACCGCAACTGGAAGTCCGGAATCTCCGCGATGGCCTCCCGCACGGGATCCACACGCAAATAAAAATGGCTCTCGTTGAATCCGTAAAGAAGCTCGGCCAGCACACGTCCGCGCCCGTGCATCGTCCCGCCGCGCGAATCCCTGATGTACAGCCCCGCGCCGAGCCACTCGAAATAGCTGCTTTCCCGGCCATCGACCCTTACATCCAGATACGATTCTGGCGCCTCGCGGCGGCCGCGCTCTGGCGCCTTCTTGATCGGGTGCGCCAAAGCGTCAGGCGCCTGCTCACCGAGAGCCACATATATTTCGGTCAGGTGCTTGCGGTAAAGCTCGTCGAACTCAGCATCGTTCACCGATCCATGTTCCGGGCCGTACCACCAATTCCAATCGCTGCCCTCGGCGGCCAACACGGCCTCATACGCGCGCTGCAACCGTACCGTGGCGATGCTGTCGCCTCCTGCTTGGCGTTCGGCGTGACGTTCATAAACTTCTCGCGCATCACGCAAAAGATCCCAGGCGCGCACATCCTCCCGGTGGCCGATCCAAACATCGAAGTTGGCATTGATCCACGAGGCGGGGAAAATTTCCTGCATCACCGGTGCGCTGGCGTTGGTCTCGACAGCCTCGCTCACCGTAAGCGCGCGCATCTCTGGATCATCCTGAACTCTGCGATAAAACTCCCGCAAGAATTGCCGCCCATTCTCCGGGTAGTACTCCCAGGCATTTTCCCCGTCGAGGATCACGCTGACGGTTGCCGTGCGACCCAGCGGTCCGCGATCGCCAATCGCGCGGATTCTGCGATGCAGGTCCTCGGCCGCGGCCACCGCGCCCATGCGGCTATACACGAAGCCCACCAGGTCCGATATATAGTGGTCGCGGAAAAACCCGTAAATCTCTTTCCCGGCTCGCTGCAATCTCCAGGGAGTGTAAAGATCGGCGCCATTTTCAGGATATCCTCCCGCGTCCCGCCAGAACCCAATGTTTCGCGTGCGACCCAGGACGCCTTCATCCGTCGCGAACCACTTGAATCCCAGTTCCATGCCGATCTCGAGTGCCTGATCGGACACTGATCCCTCGGACGGCCAGAACCCAGCCGGCGGTTTGCCAAACACTCGTTCGTGGTAAGCCCGCGCGCGCAAAAGTTGTTCTCGCGCGTCTTCCGGACAACGAAAAGGCGGATGCGGCACTGGCGTGTGAGGATTCGAAACCCGCGCGATGTCCGTATCGCACAGCAGCGGCAAAATCGGATGATAATAAGGAGTCGTCGAAATTTCGATCTGCCCGCTTTCCGCGGCGATGCGATACTCCGGAAGCACCGATCCGAGCAATTCCAGCTGCTTTTCCTTCAGCATATCCTTATCGCGCTCGGTGAAATCCTTTCCTTTCGCCGCCAACGCGTTCACGACCGGATCTTTTGCGATGTGTTCTTCGTCCATCCACACAAGCTGCGAAAGCAACTGTAAATCGCGCCAATCTCGCTCGTGGAAATTGGCCACGCAGGCTTCAGCGCCGCCGGACCGCACCTGCGCCTGCAGCTCCGCGAATCGCGGCCACCGCTGCACGTAAATCTCGTTCACCTGAAACGCCCGCTCCAGGATTTCCCTCTTCTGCGCGGGCTCCAGCTTGTCGGCCGCGGCGAATGCCACCTCAAACCACGGCTCGCGAAATTTTCCGCTGGCGTATTCTTCAATCTGCGCCGCCAGCAACGGCACAAAGTTAAAAGTCGCGTGCACACCTGGAAATTCCCCGAGCACTTTAACCATGCCCCAGTAATCTTTCAGCGCATGGAGGCGCGTCCACGGGAGCATGTAACGCCCGGTCGAGGGATCCCGGTATTGCGGCTGGTGCATGTGCCAGACTAAAACCAGATTGACGCGGCTCAATGGGCTGGCTCTCGGAGAGGTTTTATCTGCATCCGTTGAATTTCAGATTCGCAATTCTTCAGCAAGCGCGCGGCACGGATGGTTCCCGTCCGGCAATCCGCCACTCGCACCATGCTAGAATCTTCTGGCGCACACATGCGCCTGCTCGATAAATACATCGGACGCGAAGTCGGCTCGCACGCTGCGCTCGGGCTCGCGGTTTTCACTTTCGTTTTCTTCGTTCCCCAGCTTGTCCGCCTCATGGATTTGATCGTCCGCCATTCCGGCGGCGTCGGAATGGTGCTGCTGATTTTCCTCTGCTCGCTGATTCCAGTTCTGGCCTTCACCATTCCCATGGCCGTATTGGTCGGCGTGTTGATTGGCCTGGGCCGGCTTTCCGCGGACAGCGAAATCGTGGCGCTCCACGCTTCTGGCATCAGTCTTCGCCGTTTGCTGGTTCCCATCGGTTGCGTGGCTCTGGCTTGTGGATTGGGAACGCTCGTTCTCACCTTCTGGCTCAGCCCCTTATCGATTCGGACGCTGCGAGGACTCGAGGCGCGCTTACTCACGTCCCAGGCGCCTTATGCCATTCAGCCTCGAGTCTTCGACGAACGCTTTCCGCACCTCGTATTATACGTACAAGATGTAGAAGCCGCTGCCACGCGATGGCGCGGTGTGTTCTTGGCATCTTCCGGGCAAGCTGCCACCACCGATGTGACCATCGCGGAGGGCGCGCAGGTCGTCGCCGGCGCCGAACAGAATCAGATCGAATTGCATTTGGGTAACGGCAGCACTCATGAGTATGACCCGCGCGATCCCCGTCGCTACAACGTGACGACATTCGGCGAGAGCGAGATCCCCGTCGAAATTTCCAGCCCCGTCACCGGCCCGAAAACCGTTGCGTTGAGCGACGCTGAACGCTCGGTCTCTCAGTTGCTCGCCGTGCGTGGCGCCAACTGGCGTGACGCGCGGGTGGAGTTCCACCGCCGCATCGCCTTTCCCACCGCGTGCCTGGTTTTCGCGCTCCTCGGCGTGCCGATCGGGGTTCGGCCTCGCCGCGGCGGACGCGCCGCCGGCCTGATCCTGACCCTGGTGCTGATCGGCGGCTATTATTTTCTATTTGTCACCGGAGCGCACATGGCCCAGCAAGGTTCCATCGCTCCCTGGGCCGGCATATGGGCCGCGAATGTTGGAGCAATTATCCTCGGCCTCTTCTTTTTGCGTCGAATCGAGTCCATTCGCAGGCCCAACCGCATCTTGGCGTGGTTTGATTCGCTTTTGCGGCGTTCGCGTCCACGGCAGCGTCGCGAAGCAGAGGCTGCCCCGATCCCTGTTTCAAATGGACCCGTGGTCAACGGTTTGGCGGCGAAACCGGCCGCGCGCCATCCGAAGCCTGCGGGCGATCCAGTCGCGTTTCCGATGTTGGTTGACGTCTATCTTCTGCAGCGATTCTTCTATTATTTCTTCGTCCTGCTCGCGGGCTTCGTCGTGATTTTTGACGCTTTCACGCTTTTCGACTTACTCGGCGACATCTCGAAAAATCACATCGCGGTCTCAATGGTCTTGAATTATTTCCGCTATCTGGTCCCTCTCATGGTCTATCAGTTGGCACCGCTGGCAACGCTCGTCGCGACGCTGGTGACTCTGGCGGTCATGGCAAAAAATAATGAAGTGATTGCCTTCAAGGCCAGCGGCATTAGCCTCTACCGCCTCGTGCTGCCGCTCACGCTTGCGGGATGCGTCGTGGCCGGCTCCATGTTTCTGCTCGACGATACTTTTCTTCCCTACGCCAACCAGCGGCAGGACGCTCTGCGCAACCAAATCAAAGGCCGCCCGCCGCAAACCTATTTTCAACCCGCGCATCAGTGGATCTTCGGCGAGAACAGCAAGATCTATAACTACGAGCTCTTCGATCCCGATCAGCAACTGTTTGGCGGCCTCAGCGTCTTCGAGCTCGATCCTGACACTTTTCAAATTCGACGCCGTGTCTTCGCCTCGCGCGCGACCTGGGAAGCGTCGGAAAATACCTGGGTTCTCACCGGCGGCTGGATTCGTGACTTTAATAACGGCGGCAAGGTCACACGCTATACGCCTTTCAAGGTTGAGTCGCTCCCGGAAATCTCCGAACCTCCCGGCTATTTCCGCCGCGAAGTTCGCCAGTCCTATCAGATGAACTGGCGCCAATTGGGCGAGTACATCCTCAGTCTTCGCCATGCGGGATTCGATACTTCGCGGCTCTCTGTGCAATGGCAGAAGAAATTCGCCTTCCCGTTAATTGCCGCGATCATCGTCTGTCTGGGCGCGCCTTTCGCGTTCCTGGTGGGAACGCGCGGCGCCGTCGGTGGCCTGGCGCTGGCTGTCGGAATTGCGATCATTTATTGGGCAGCTGCTGCACTGTTTGAAGCGATGGGCTCGATCGGACAGCTTCCACCGTTGCTGGCCGGCTGGGCTCCCGACGCCATCTTTGGCTTTCTCGCCGTATATTTCTTCCTCAAGATGCCCACCTAAACCCAGGGCGCAGTCCTGGAACGTGCCTGAAAGCCATCATTACTAACGAGTCACAAGTACCATTGTCGAACGCTGCGTCCACGGCAAGAATACAAACCGTCTCGCTCCGCCGTAGGTTCAGGAGGCGGATTAGCGCTCCGCCGCGGGCATCTTCTTGGGGACCAAAATGAAACTTCGATTTCTCGTCTTGATTCTCGCGGTTGTTCCGGCAGCAGCGTCGGCGCGTGCCGATTCCACCGGATACGCATATTGCAGCACCTACGATGCCTACGTGCTGCTCTACAAAACGACCGACCAAATTGAAGAGTTCGGCAAACTGCGCTGCAATGAAAAGGTGGAAGTACTAACCCGTTGGCTGCAGTATTTCCAGGTTCGCACCAGTGACGGGCGAGTAGGCTGGGTGCGCTCCGCGGACATTTCCGGCGCGCCCGCGTCGCCGGCTCAGCCAAAGACGCCATTCGGCCTCACCAATAAGGACGTGCCTCCGCGCGAAGATGTCAATCTCCCGCTGAATAACAGAAATGTCTTGAATATGCACGGCATGCGCCTCAGCACCAACGTCATCATCGCGAAAATCAAATCGTCACAGTGCGATTTTGACACTTCGCCTGCGGCTCTGCAGAAACTTAAACTTGCAGGTCTGCCTGACAACGTGATCCAGGCCATGATTCAGGCTCCGACCGCGTCCGCTGCGCCCGCGCCGAGGCCAGTCGATTTTGTGGACGTGAGAATTCCAGACGGAACCGCAATCGAGGTCACGCTCAATGCGGATGTTTCATCGCAAGGAGTTCAGGAAGGCACCCTCGTGGCAATGACGGTGGTCAAGGATGTCGTAGTCAATGGACGAATCGTCGTCCGGCAAGGTTCCGAAGCGCGCGCCCGCGTGATCACCGTCACCGAGCCGGGGCGGATGGGGCGTCCGGGCGAGGTCTCGTGGGCCATGCAGGACGTAACCGCCGTGAATGGAGACCGCATCCCGATAGACTTCACTTCCGCACCAGCGGGTGCTAGTCCCGAAGGCGGCGTTGATGGCGCGCTCGCGCCCAGGTGGGAATTCCGCACGAATAAACCAACGGTGATGGCCGCCCGGCGCAACTTTCAAGCCGTGGTCCACGGCAACGTGCCGCTGAAACTTTCGGTGGCTCTGGCAAAAACCTTGACCGCGTCCGAGCTTGATGCACAGCCGTCCGCAACGCCAGCCGCGAACAATCAACCGGAATCTCAAGTTTCAGCGCGCACAACGGCTCCACCCAGCACAAAACCGTAGTTGGATTTTGATGTCTAGCGCGACTTGCCTTAGGCCTTGGCCGCTTGGCCGCGGAACTCTGCCGCAGACTCTTTCAGGAATTGGTCCATCGTTCTTGCCGGCCGTCCGAGCAATTCCTCCAGCATTCCATCCAACGAGCCGCCTTGCCCGCCCGTGTAGTATTCCTGCAATTCAAGGAGCGCTGTCACCTGCCACTCCGGCATGCCCTGTTCGAGCATCGCTCTGCGCTGCGCCTCTGCGGGAATATCCACATAGCGAGCGGCGGTTCCCGTCTGCCGTGAAATTTTCTCGGCAACCTCCTTGTACGTTAGCGCCTCCGGGCCGTTCAATTCATACACCTTTCCATCGTGCGCACCGCCCTGCAGCGCTTTCGCCGCTATCGTAGCGATGTCCTGCACGTCCACATAACTGGTCCGCGCATCGCCCATCGCTCCGTAGAAAGCGCCCTGCTCTCGAATGCTCGGAGCAAAATACGTCACCACATTCTGCGTGAAGCTGTTTGGTCGCAGAATGCAGCGCGCCATCTTCGTGGCGTTTAATTTGTTTTCCACTTGACGATGCCAGCTCGGGAACGATTTCCCGTAATCCCCGGCTCCCATCGCTGAATTCAATACGATTCGCCGCACTCCCGCTGCTTCGCAGGCGTCAATGGCGTTCCCTTCGAGCTGTACCAGTTCACGGATGGGCGAGCACACCAGGTAGACGCTCGCAACTCCGCGTAAAGCGAATGCCAGGCTTGCCTTGTCCGAAAAATCCGCGAACACCGTTTCCGTTCCTGCCGGGGCTTTGGCCGCCTCCGCCTTGGATCGGTACATCGCTCGGTGTTTGGCCCCACTCCGCACCACTTCCGCCAGCACCGCCTTGCCTACAGTCCCGCTTGCACCCGTGACTAAAATCATTTTGTTTGCTCCCGTTGATGCTCCTGACGAATCGAAACCCTTCAGAGGCCGAGGCTCGCCCCTGGATTCATTTTCCGTCGAGCCAGTTCCCCAAAATGGTATAACCGTCCGGTGATCATCGGAAGTACGCACAATTAGGTAAGCCCGGGAGGTCCCGGTGAAAAATCACTTCGGTTGCCCCGTGCAAGGGACCATCAACGTCGTCAGCGGCAAATGGAAGGTCCTGGCGATCTGGCATTTGGGTTTCAGCTCCAAACGTTTCGCCGAACTTCGTGAGCTCCTTCCCGGCATTAGCGAGAAGGTTCTGACCGCCCAGCTCCGCCAATTGGAGTCGGACGGAATCGTACAGCGCATGGTCAAGCATGCCTCGCCGCCGCAAGTCACCTACTCGCTCACGCGTGCCGGTGAACAATTGATCGAGCCCTTGAGCACACTCTGCGCCTGGGGCACCGAACATCTTGGAATTCCACCGAATCTTCCGCGTCACCCGAAATCGCAAACTAAAAGTAAAGCTTGAACCTCTGCGCCTGCTTCTTTTTGTCCCCGATCTGACGCCTCGAATCTCGACAAGCAAACCTCACGTTTTTGTTTAAGCACGATTTCCAAGGCGACGCCTTCAAGTTTTTTGAAGCTATGAACAAAAATCGCGATGGCGAAGAATTGGCGTGTTTCATAATCACCTAGAAATGTCGGCTCGCCCACGCATTGCACATGAAGAAACACTCCAAGCTTGCGCAGTTCGCATCGTCCACGCCCGCTCCCCTCGCGGTCAGCCTGTACCTTTCCTGTTCGGCAGCCTGTTTCAAAGTACTATTGCCAGCCAACCGCACCCGCCAAAAAATAGCGCAATACAGGGCAGGGGCGCTCTCACTCAGCGAGCCCCGAGGCACATTGGGATACTTGGGATGAAAAAAATCTCTCTCTCGATCGGGGTATTCTTCATCGTCGCGCTACCGGCGCGCGCGAACACCGCCGCATACGCGCACTGTGGAACCTACGACTCTTACATCTTGCTGTATAAATCCACGCAGAAATTCGAAGAACTTGGCAAGTTGCGCTGCAGCGAGCAGGTTGAAGTTATCGCGCAGGCGGACGACTACTCTCAGGTTCAAACCGCGGACGGCAGGCTCGGATGGGTCATCAGCAGCGATCTTTCCACTACCGCGCCTCCGCCCCAAGAGATATTCACCTTCGGACTGACTGGGAAGCGTGAGTCACAACCAGCCGCACAGCCGGAAGTTCCGAAGCTGCAGCCGGTCCTAGCACGCTCCGCCGAGCGTACCGAACCCGCTCCGCTCATCACCAACGTGAATGTGATGAAGATGGAAGGCGATCACTTCAGCCCCGAGGCCATCATCGCCAAGATCAATGCTTCGCACTGCGATTTTGATACCTCGCCGGCGGGCATTCACCGATTGAAGCAAGCTGGCGTCTCGGATCGGATCGTGCTGGCAATGCTGCATGCGCCCGAAGCTTTCCCTGCCCAATCGCCCGATGGCAGTGCAACGATCGAAGTTAGGATCCCGGACTCCACATCGGTCGAGCTAACGCTGAGCGGCGATGTGTCACCCGACGGTCTGCAGGAAGGCTCCGTCATCGAAATGTCTGTCCTCCAGGACGTGGCGCTCGACGGCGTCACCGTAATCCCCAGTGGCGCGCAAGCGCGCGCTCGAGTTATGGCGACCAGACGGCCGGGCATGGGAACGGCGGGATACGTGATTTGGTTCATGCAGGACATTCAGGCCGCCAGCGGCGATCGGATTCCGGTGAATTTTTCCGCAGCGCAAGACGCCAAAACCGCTGTGGGAAACTTCGCCGGCTACCCCTATTTCATTTCTGAATACCGGAAGAACTCGCCGGCCATCGCAGGTTCAGGAGACCACTTCACGGCGGCGGTCGCTGGAAATATCCTAGTGCGTGTGCCGCAGAAACCGAGCGCTGGCCAAGTGGCAGCAAGAGCCAAAATTGAACCAATACCTCAAGCCACGCCGACAGAGAACGCGCCCGCCCTGTTCCCAGTCGTAGTGCAAACCCCCGAGCGGCAAACCGCAGTTAAACCTTAACTTCGTTCGCGCGCTCCATCATCGCCGCGAGAATCATCGCTGAGCGGCATCTTGAAGTATTTGTTCAACACCCCAAAATATCTAACACGCTGCGCGAAATGTCGGCCCGCCCACGACGCGACCGCCGGACATGCATTTGAAATGGAGGATAAAGTTAAAGAGGAGCGTGTGCGTTGATCTCACGTTCATCTTACGCTGCGTGCGGTCCGCGCAAAATCCGTGCGGGCAGGAACAATATCCCACGCAGCAATTCGAGAACGCCCTCGACCGCGATTCCTACGATCCGAAACGGCAGCAAGAGCAGCCAAACGAACGGGTATAGCACCAAGGCAAGTAAAGCCAGCGGCCAGCACAGCACCAGCAAAATGCACCACAGTAGGAATTTCACCATAGCCTCCCCTCGGAGATCCCACTATACTATTACGTCGGAACGCTCGTTTTCGTTCCATGAGGGTGCCGAGAAATCTGCCATCCCGCTTACTGCCGCACGAGTGACCGGATCTTCTGGATCACCAGGTCGATCCCGACGTCGTTGTACCCGCCTTCGGGAATAATCACGTCCGCATACCTTTTCGACGGCTCGACGAACTCCATATGCATCGGCCGCACGGTATTCATGTACTGCTCGACGACCATCTCCATTGTCCGTCCGCGCTCACGAAGATCGCGGACTAACCTGCGTATGAAACGAAGGTCCGCATCCGTATCCACGAAAATCTTGATATCCATTAGCTCGCGCAGCGGCTTGCTCTCGAAAATCAGAATACCTTCCACGATGATCGCCGGCCGAGGCTCGATGCGCACGGTTCCCTTCAGCCGCTGGAAGTTCGCGAAATCGTATGTGGGCCGCTCGATCGCTTGCCCCGCGCGAAGACGCCGAACGTCCTCCGCCAATAAAGGCGTGTCCATCGAATCGGGATGATCGAAATTCACCTTGACGCGTTCTTCGAAGGAAAGCTCGGGATAGTCGCGGTAATAATTGTCCTGCTGCAGAACGATGACGCTGGTTTCCGTCAGCGCTTCGATAATTCGCCGCGTAATCGTCGTCTTTCCGGAGCCCGTGCCACCACATATCCCGATAATCAAGGGCCTGCTGTCGAGAGGCGGAAAATTCAATGACGGAATAGTGCGCTCCTTCGATGTCACAGTACGGGATCTCTTGTGGCCCTTGAACTCTCTCCTTCCAGCTGACTACTTGCGCTTCGCCTTCCCCCGTTTCTTGTCTTCAATTTCCGCCTGCGCCGCGGCGAGCCGTGCGACTCCCACGCGAAATGGCGAAGCACTCACATAGTCCATGCCCACTCGATGGCAGAATTTCACGCTGTCCGCATCGCCGCCATGCTCGCCGCAGATACCGATCTTCAGTTTTGGGCGCGTCTTGCGACCGCGTTCAATCCCCCATTCAACGAGCATGCCCACGCCGGCAACATCCAACGTCTGGAATGGGTCCGCCGGAAATATTCCAGCTTTTCTTTCATCCACGTAATCCGGTAGGAACCGTCCCGCATCGTCGCGCGACAGCCCCATCACTGTCTGCGTTAAATCGTTCGTCCCGAAAGAAAAGAACTCCGCCACTTCCGCGATTTGGTCGGCAAGCATCGCCGCGCGCGGCAACTCAATCATGGTGCCCACAAGATATTCAAGTTTCACCTTAGACCGCGAAATAATCTCTTCGGCGACCTTTCGCGTCTGATCATCCAAGATCTTCAGCTCTTTCTTGTCCATTGTCAGCGGATGCATGATTTCAGGCAGCACTTTAATGCCCCGCTTCTGGCAATCAATGGCCGCCTCAATAATCGCTCGAACTTGCATGTCGAGAATTTCCGGATATGTAATGCACAACCTGCAACCGCGATGTCCAAGCATCGGATTGGTTTCATGCAATTGGTCAATGCGACGCGCCACCGCCTCGGCCGAAATGCCGATCTTCTTCGCCAGCTCGGCTTGCTTGGCGGGATCGTGCGGCACGAATTCGTGCAGCGGCGGGTCAATCAAACGAATGGTTACGGGAAGTCCACCCATCGCTTCAAAAAGCCCGATGAAGTCGCGCCTTTGAAATGGAAGTAATTTCTCCAGGGCTTTGCGGCGCGCCTCCGGCGTATCCGCCAGAATCATTTCCTGGATGGCCTGCTGGCGCTCGATGCTCTTCTCTGGATGTTCGAAATCCTTGAAAAACATGTGCTCGGTACGGCACAGACCGATGCCCTCCGCCCCCATTTCACGCGCCACCTTCGCGTCGTGGGGCGTATCAGCGTTGGCGCGAACACCGATCCTACGCGCCTTATCGGCCCACTTCATCAAAGTCTCGAAGGCCTTCGGGGGTTCCGGTCGCACCAGTTCGATTTGGCCCGTGTACACCGAGCCGTCGCCGCCATCGAGCGTGATCCACTCGCCCTCGCGCACCGCGCGCCCGTTCGAATTCATCGCCTTTTTCGCGAGGTCAATATCTAGCTTTTCGGCGCCCACGATGCAGCATTTACCCCAACCGCGCGCAACGACCGCCGCGTGGCTGGTCTTCCCGCCGGTAGCAGTGAGAATTCCCTGAGCCACGTACATCCCGCCGACGTCCTCCGGGCTGGTTTCATGCCGCACGAGAATTACTTTCTCGCCGCGCGCCGCCCATTCCTCCGCTTCCTGCGCAGTAAATACCGCCTTGCCCACCGCCGCACCAGGCACCGCATTGTTCCCGGTGACGAGCAACCGGTTCGACAATTCGCTGCGCGCCATCTTCGGATCTAGTACTGGATAAAAAAGCCGCTCGACGTCTTCAGGCTTGATTCGTTCAAGTGCTTCTTCAACTTTGATCAGCTTCTCGTTCACCATATCCACAGCAATCTGAAACGCCGCCGAAGGCGAGCGCTTCCCCGTGCGCGTCTGTAGCATATACAACTTCCCGTTCTCGACCGTGAACTCGAGATCCTGCATGTCGCGATAATGCTTCTCCAGTGTCTGGCGCACGCGTTCCAGTTGCGCATAAACCTTCGGCATGCGCTTCGCCATTTCTTGCAAGTGCATTGGAGTGCGAATCCCGGCCACTACATCCTCGCCCTGCGCGTTCAAAAGAAAATCTCCGAAGAAGACCTTTTCACCGGTGGAAGGATCGCGCGTGAAACAGACGCCCGTGCCGGAATTGTCGCCAGTGTTTCCAAACACCATCTGCACGACGTTTACCGCAGTTCCCAACAAGCCCGTAATTTTCTCGACCCGCCTATAGGTCTGCGCCTTCTCGCCCATCCAGGAATCGAACACCGCGCCAATCGCGCCCCAGAGCTGCTCTTCTGGATCCTCCGGAAACGCCGTCCCTGTCTTCTCTTTGTAATAGGCCTTGTATTCGCTAACCAGCTTGCGCCATCCCTCGGCGCTCACTTCCGTATCGTCTTTCACTCCGAGAGATTGCTTCAGCGCACGCAGGCGCTGCTCCAATTCTTCCTTCGGCAGCCCGATCACGACGGACGAATACATCTGCACGAAACGGCGGTAAGCGTCGTAAGCGAATCGCTCATTGTTCGTGGTGCGTGCGAGGCCCTGTACCGCCTTGTCATTGAGGCCCAGGTTCAGGATCGTCTCCATCATTCCCGGCATCGAGCGGGCCGAACCGGAACGTACGCTCACCAGCAGCGGGTCCTTGGCGTCGCCTAACTTTTTGTGCGTGAGCTTTTCAAGCCGAGCCAAGCTCTTGGCAACTTCCGCGCGCAGCTGTTTCGGATATTTACGGCCGTGCTTGAAGAAGTAATCGCAGGCCTCGGTTGTGATCGTGAATCCCGCCGGCACCGGAAGACCGATGCGCGTCATCTCCGCAAGCCCTGCGCCCTTGCCGCCGAGCAGGTCACGCATGTCGCCGGTGCCGTCAGCCTTGCCCGCTCCGAAAAAATAAACGTATCTCATTTTTTTGACCTCAAGAAACAATTTAGATTCAAAAATCCGGCCACCGACAACTAAGCTGACCTCATGCGGCGGTTGAATAAGATTTGTCGGCGCACCGACAACTCATCCGTTACCTGACAGACTCCTCCGAGCCCAATTCCGAAAAATCCGCGATCGTAGAAAATTCTTTAAGTAAGCCTCCGAGCAGCGCCAGGCGATTCCGGCGCACATTCTGGTCCTCAACCATTACTAGAACCTTGTCGAAGAACGAATCAACCGCCGGTCGAAGTTCCGAAATTGCTTCAAGCGCTTCTCGATACTTGCGTGCCTTCTTCTTGCGCTTCGCTTCCTGCCCGATTCTCTGTGCAGCATCATGAAGCTCGCGCTCCGCAGGCTCCCACAACAGGTCTGCCTGCACCACCATCTGAGACTTGTCCGCTCCCGCCGCGGACTTTTCTAAAATGTTGCGTATGCGCTTGAACGAAGCCGCAAGCGGGACGAAATTCTTGGTATTGCGGATCGCCTTCACCGCAGCAACCCGGTCGGCGGCATCGACAAGATCGTCCGCCCCAGCCGCAAACGCCGCGTTAGTCTCGTCCGCCGCGAATCCGCGCCGCTCCCGCAGGATATGCCGCGCTCGATCCAGCAGGAAATCGAGCACCTGTTTTTGTGACGCCTCCGAAGCTTCGATTCGCGGGGTTTGTTCGCGCAAGGCCTTGGCCGCCGCCGAAATGGCGGCCGAAAGCGATAGGGGCAACTTCTTTTCGAGAATGATTTTGACGATCCCCAGGGCCGCCCGCCGCAATGCAAATGGATCGCTCGAACCCGTAGGCACGGCGCCCACAGCGAAGCAAGCGACGAGCGAATCCAGTTTGTCAGCCAGAGCGACGGCGCACCCGGTCAGGTTGCGCGGTAAGGGATCATCCAATCCAGCAGGCTTATAGTGATCATAAATCGCCCACGCAATCTCTTCGGGCTCACCCTGCGCGCGCGCGTACAAGCCGCCCACAATTCCCTGCAGTTCGGGAAACTCTCCGACCATTCCCGTCACCAGATCGCATTTGGCAAGCTCAGCCGCGCGGTCAGAACCCGCCACATCGGCCTGTGAAACGCCTCCGCTGAACCATTGTTCCGCCAGCCAGCGCGCCAGCGCGCGCAGGCGTTCCACTTTATTCCCGTAACTTCCGAGCCGCGATTCGTAGGTCACCGCTGCGAGCTTCGGCAGATAATCGCCAAGCTTGGTCTTTTGATCCGTCTCCCAGAAGAATTGTGCGTCCGCAAATCGCGCGCGCAGCACGCGCTCGTGTCCCGCGCGAACCAGTCCCTTGGGATCCTTGGGCAGGTTGATCACGGCGAGGAAATGCGGCGCCAGATCGCCATTCTTGGTTTCCAGGCCAAAATACTTCTGATGGTCGCGCATCACCGTGATCAGTATCTCGTCCGGCAGCGCGAGATATGCCGGGTCAAAATCTCCGACGATTACGCTCGGGCACTCATTCAAATAGGTGACCGACTCGAGCAGCGCTGCGTCCTCATGCGCGCGCAATCCCTTACGATTCGTAATCGCGCGAATTTCTGACTCGATTTGTCGGTGGCGCGCATTGGGTCTACACAACACGAAGTTTTTCTTTAACTTCGTCTCGTAATCGGTCGGACCTTGAACCAATATGTGCTTCCGTCCCAAGAAACGGTGCCCGTCCGTGTGACTGCCCGCACCGACTCCTGCAAAAGTAAACGGCACGATCTTCCCGTCCAACAGCGCCACGATCCAACGAATCGGGCGAATAAAGCGCGGCCCCTGCGCCCCGGTCCAATACATCGACCTCGGCCAAGAGATTTCCTGGATCACTTGCGGCAGAGTGTCCTCCAGAATTTTCGCGGCCGGTCTTCCGATGATCACTTGCTTCGCGGCTAGATACTCGCCCTTCGGCGTCGTCACGATCGTCAGTTTCGAAACAGGAATTCCCTGCTTTTCAGCGAAGCTCATCGCTGCGCGCGTCGGCTCGCCGACACTGTCAAAGGCAACTGACTTCGGCGGCCCGGTAATTTCGCGCGACACATCTTCCTGTCGCAATCGCACACCTCGCGCAATCGCAACAAGCCGCCGTGGCGCACCGAAAGTTTCAATGGAATCTGGCGCGAGTCTTTCTTCCAGCAGTCCATGAGCAAGGAAATGTTTTTGAAGCAGCGCTTTAAGTTCCTGCGATGCTTTCAAAATCATCCCGGCCGGAATTTCTTCACATCCAATTTCAAAAAGAAAGTCGCCGCTCGACTTCATGTCTTTCTTGATGGCCGTCTTCATGCACGCGCCCCAGCGAGTTCCCTAGACACAGTCACTCCCGCTCTCTGCTTCAGCCATAGTTCCGCGACGCGCACAGCAAGCTTCCGCACTCGCCCGATCATGGCCGCCCGTTCGGTCACTGAAATCGCTCCGCGCGCATCGAGCAGGTTAAATAGATGGGAGCAGCGCAAAGTGAGATCGTATGCCGCGAGCACGGGAAAGCGCTCCACATTCACTCCGGCCGCCCTGGGCCAGGCGTCCAGAAGCCGCTTCGCCTCCGTTTCGTTCAAATCGAATTGCTTGCGGATGGATGCCGCATCCGCGTAATCGAAGCTGTAAGCCGAAAACTGCTGCTCTTCTGCCAGCCGTACTTGGCGATAAGTCACAGTTGGCGACCAGCGCACGTCGAACACGTTATCGACGCCCTGCAGATACGACGCGATGCGATCCAGCCCGTAGGTAAGCTCCACCGAAATAGGGTCGAGATTCTGCCCGCCGCTCTGCTGGAAATAAGTGAACTGCGTGATTTCTTGACCATCGAGCAGCACTTGCCAGCCAATTCCCCAAGCGCCCAGAGTCGGCGACTCCCAGTTGTCTTCCTCAAATCGAATGTCGTGCTCCTTCAAGTTGATCCCGACCGCAACAAGGCTCTCCAAATAAAGATCCTGAACATCGGCGGGCGCAGGTTTGAGTATCACTTGAAGTTGTGTGTGCTTATACAAACGGTTGGGATTTTCGCCATAGCGCCCATCCGCAGGACGGCGGCTCGGCTGCGTGTACACCACGCGGTAAGGCTCGGGCCCGAGCACGCGCAGAAAAGTTTCTGGATGCATCGTGCCGGCGCCGACTTCTATGTCGTACGGCTGCTGCAAAACGCAATCGCGCTGCGTCCAGTATTCTTCAAGTCTCAGTAGAAGGTCCTGAAAACTCAAGCCCCGGGGCTTCGCGGCGGATTTCTTAAGTTCCCCTCGATGCACTTTCGTCTTCAAGCTGGTGACTCCAGGAGTTCCCGCGAGGCGAGCTTGCGGTCAATTTGATGTTCGATAACGTCGAGCATAACATCGCTCAGCTCGCGCGCGGCGCGGGGCGCAATCATTTCTTCCGTCAGTTTATCGAGCCGTTCTGCCAGCATCTTGCGTGCGGCCGCCAGCGCCGCCGGCGAGAGCGTGCGCATTCCGGGTCTTCGGCACCTGCTGCATGAAATCGCCGAGGCACTCGGCGAAAAATAAACAGCTTCCTTGGCATCGAACGCCCTGCCGCAGCGCGCGCAAGTATCGAGGGGTGGCAACCAGCCGCCCAGTCGCACGGTCCATAACGCGAAATACGCGAGAGGGAGTTCCGACTTTCCGGTCTTCTTTATCGTCTGCGCGGTCAACAATAACAGGCGAAAATTCGCATCGGCTGGCTCGTGATCGGGCAACACTGTCTCGGTCACTTCGCTCAAGACGGCCAGTGCCACTCCCGAACCGTAATCTCGAAACGCATCCAAGAACGATTCCACCAGTTCGCACTGATTGATGCGCACCAGCTCGCGGTTCTGCCGCTCGTAAAACCAAATATGAATGTGCGAGAGGCGCTCGAGCGTCGAACCGAACCGGCTCT
>Ga0210401_10001399_pt1 | contig 28094 bp, 17 predicted proteins | sample IncBWH32MmetaG_FD_150866 | JGI IMG/M metagenome (GOLD analysis project Ga0210401, IMG submission 150866) | Forest soil microbial communities from Barre Woods Harvard Forest LTER site, Petersham, Massachusetts, United States - Inc-BW-H-32-M | ecosystem: Environmental > Terrestrial > Soil >...
TTATACGTTTATCGAGCCCAGATACGACACCATTTCACAGCATTTGTATCAACCGTTCGTAAATAACTCACAGCACTCGTCTAGCAGCGTGGCTCTCGGCGAAGACCTCATCAAAACCGTCTATGAAGCCGTCCGCAATTCGCCGCATTGGGACGAAAGCATGTTGATCATTGTTTGGGACGAACACGGCGGCTTCTACGACCATGTGCCCCCGCCGCGTGCCGTGCCAACCGGCTCGAAAGGCCAAAGCTTCGGCTTTATGTTCGATCAATATGGGCCGCGCGTTCCGGCCATAGTGATCTCTCCCTGGTGCCCCAGGAACATGGTCGAGCACCGGCAGCTTGAACACTCCGTTATCCCGGCCACAGTCGAGCAAGTCTTTGGGGTGCCACCGCTTACTGTACGTGACACCGGAATCACCGGCTTGCAAACTCTCGCGACTCTGAATACGCCGCGCGCTGTACAGGAACTAACGCTTACACCCGTTCCTGCCCCGAATCCTACGGCGCCGGCTCCGTGGACGGTACTTGAACCCCAGACAACAGAAACATCTCAGGGCGGCACACAGAACGTACAGCCGGGGCACGAAGGAATACTGACGGCGAATCTTTTTGCTGCCTCGGCCTCGGGAACGCCGGTTCCGCTGACTCCTGCGGCTTCGGCGCCGTCGTCGCCAGTCAATTTACCTGCGGGGGCAGTTGCACTGACGGCGACCCATTTTACTGTCTCGGCCGCGGGAGCTTCGGTTCCGCTGACTCCTGTGGCTTCGGCGTCGTCATCGCCAGTCAATTTACCTGCGGGGGCAGTTGCTGCGGGGATGACCGTTGCCGCGACAGCTCTGGCGCCAAAAGGCGATTTGTCGTTACCTTTGAGCTCAATCAGCGATCCGTGGCTGGCGGCGGCCCTGGCAGCTTCGACGAAAGCGCATATGGAGGCGGCACCAGCGGATGCCCCAAACATCCAGGCGCGTGTGTCTGGGTTAAAGACGCTCGGAGATCTCGGACAGTACTATGACGAAATGTCGCCAATCGTCAACAATGCCCGAGTTCTGGCGCGCCAGCAGAGAGTTCTGGCGCGTCAGCAGAGGGTTGCTGCATACAAGTCAGGGGCGGAGCAAAACTAGACCAGTGGGATACTGGCGCTCCGCTGACGCTCGGTTGGGAAGCGGAAGCGATCGACAACACTTCGACAACATTGACTCCTTTTCTAGGGGTCACTTAAGCTGCTTGGAAGCGTACTCGGATTCGAGGTCTGCCGCCATTTTTGCTTCTTTCTCGCGGAGCCACTTAGACTTGTAAATCTGGAACATGGTGCCGTCGGTACCGACTACGGCAGCCGTGTTGTTGTTCACAATCTTCGGCGGATCGATTAGCCTCAATCGCTTGTAGCCGACTTCGATCATCTTTACCTGGTCTGCGAATCCCCTGAACTTGTGCGGCTTCTCCACGCACATGATTCGAGCGGCGTTCTCATCACACAGAGACACCTCCAATGCGTATTCCGTCGCAAAGTACTCCCGTGCTTCTTTGGACAGCTCCTCATCGATCTGGGCGAGGCGTTTTTGGACCCTGGGCTGGCGGAGGAGGCTATAGGCTGCGCTTGGGGCAAAACCTGCTCCCATTGCGGCTGCCCTGGCACTCTTGCCTCGACCGAGCTTCAGAAGGAGGCAAAAGATGTCTTCCTGTTGGCTGGTGAATTGCCGCCCAGACCCTTTCTTCCTGCCACCGCGCTTGAGGCCCGCAGTATTCGGGTGGGGGTTACCCTTGTTACGTCTTGAATCGTGGCGAAGTGGTAGGTCCGCCAGCGGCAAGATGGTCGGTTTTGGTCTGGTCACCCCTCACGCTCCCCAATAAAACAGCGTCGCTTCCCGCCTCTGAACATAGGCCTGCTGGCGACATCGCTGGCTACATTGCCTCTGCCACGACCTTGCGGGCTTAAATTCTTTTCTGCAGCCCCTACAGGTTCGGGTTCGTTTCGCCACTCGCTAGTACGTCTGATGCGTCACGCACCTCTCCTGTGTCCGGAAAATGCGTCATTCGGAGTATCCGGCTAATGGTCCTTGAGCGTAAGCCCGACCGAAGCCAGAAGCGTGCGCGCGTCGTTTAATGTTTTGGCCTTGCGCTCCTCGTCCCGCTGCTTAAGCAGTCCGTGCGCCTCGACCTTCGCATCGCCGCCGTTTTTCGTGATACGTATCCGTTCGCCTTTGGCGAACCCAATCTCGCGGGTACGGTAGACCTCGAAACGGTCGGCATGTTGCAAGTTGAGCGCCGCCTGCGTGCCGTCCCTGCGCATGACAGTGACGGAATCGGAGTCCTTGCCGACCACCGCCACTGCCTCTCCCTTCTGAAATCCCCACTCGAAGCGATAATCCCGCGGCGAAAGAAGGCGAACACCAACTGCACCAGACTTGGGGAGCAAAATGGGGAGCAAATACACCCGAATGAGGCATACTCACCCCATCTCAGATGACTCGCTCCCAAATGTAAGTTGTTAGGAAGATTGAAGCGGCAGGACCGTGGATCGTTTAGCTTTAGCAAACCGCCGCCTTCAGCCACTCGGCCACCTCTCCGGCGATTTCCATCAGTTTAACATGGTCTGCGGTGGTTCATCGGCTGGGCTTCACCCCGGGCGTCCAGCCGCTTCTCCGCCTTCGTCTATAGCTGAGAGTCTCGCGGTCTCACCGACCAGCGCTACGCTCCGGCTATTTCTTTGGACGGGACTCCGGCGGTACCAGCCCCGCTATCCGGTAGTAGACGGCGAGTTGACCGTAGTGCTCTCCGGAATGCTCGATGAGACCGTATGCCATGTCGGATATGCGGACCTGCTGATTGCTGTCGGGATCCGTTACCAGGTCGGTCATGCCCTTGTCGCCTTTTGCCTTGATGGCGGCAGCACCGTCGGCAAACGACTGCTTCACAAAAGCAACTATCTCCGCCTTGGTTTTGTACTGGTCACGCTTCGGATCTTCCAGGGCGGGCGCTTTCTGACCCAGTACTGGGCTGGTGAAGAAATAATTCGCGCCGGCAGCGTGGAGGAGTTGCTCTGCGAAGCTGCGCTGTGCTGGAGTGGGTTTGAAGTCGTACTTGTCCTCGGGAAAATCCTCTGCCATGGCGATCAGTTTCCGTCCAATGTCGTTCCACGAATCAAGCACAGACTGCGATGGGCTGAGCGCCGGCTTGGGCGCGGCATCTTTCTTGGCCATTTCCTGTGCATGAGCCGGAAGGGCTAAAACAGCAGCAACGAGAATCGTTGTGGAGATTAAACCCACGTATTTCATCACTTTCCTCCAAGGCGGATTCGGACGGTCTATCTTAGGCTGTCTCCAGGCACAATGAAAATAAATTCTGGAAGCGAGCCGGGAATCAGCGTGCGCCAGGGCTCCGAAAAGGATACCCACAGCTCAGCATGCGCAAAGATCAGCTATGATGTCGAGGCTCAAATATTTCCCAGTTATTATTAGGGAGCGAACGCGAACAGATGCGATATGGATTTGTTATCGACCAGGACCGGTGTATCGGGTGTCACGCCTGCACGGTTGCGTGCAAAGAGGAACACCAAGTGCCGGTTGGTGTATTTCGCACTTGGGTCAAGCATGTCGAGAAGGGCGAGTTCCCTCACAGTTCACGTCACTTCGGAGTGATGCGGTGCAACCATTGCGACAATTCGCCGTGCACGGAAATCTGTCCCACCAGCGCGCTCTACCGGCGCGCTGATGGAATCGTTGATTTCGACAACCGGCGCTGCATCGGTTGCAAGGCTTGCATGCAGGCTTGTCCGTACGACGCTCTCTATATCGATCCCAACAACAACACCGCGGCTAAGTGCAACTTCTGCGCGCACCGGGTGGAGATGAGCCTCGAACCGGCATGTGTCATCGTGTGTCCCACGCAGGCTATTCTCGCTGGAGATCTAGACAACCCCGGAAGTAAAGTCAGCCGCACGGTGGCGAACGAGAAAGTGTCGGTGCGCAAGCCGCAAAAGGGCACGCAGCCTAAGCTGTTTTATGTTGGTATCGAGGGAGATTTGCTCGAGCCTACCCGGATTTCGCGGAAGGACACGTACTTCGCTTCAGACTGGCGGGATGGAACCGCCCAAGCGAACGCTAGCGACGTAGGCAATCTTGCAGGCGCCCTCGCCCGCGAAGTCTACGACGTGCCCCACTCCGCACCTTGGGGCTGGAAGATTGCTGCCTATCTTTGGACCAAAGCAGTTGCCGCGGGAGCGCTGCTGGTTGCGGCGATTCTGTTAAGTCTAGCGGGTGGGTCAGCAGCCACGTTGCTCAATATCGTTTGTCCCACCATAGCCCTTATCGGCCTTGCGGTGACCTCTGTCCTGCTCATTTTCGATCTGAAGCGTCCCGACCGTTTTTTCTACCTTATTACTAAGCCGAATTTCAGGTCATGGCTGGTGGTCGGCACGTACTTCTTAATTGGCTATGGTGTGCTTGCCGGAGGATGGTTGCTATGCGGCATTTTCGCAAGCTCCATTCCCAGTGCCCTGCGATGGTTCGCTGCCGCGTTCGCAATAGCCAGCGCTTGCTATTCCGCATTTCTTTTTGCTCAGGCAAAGGGTCGCGACTTGTGGCAAAGCCCACTTTTCCTGTGGCATTTATTGGTGCAGGCTTTGGTCGCAGGATCCGCCACGATATTAATCACGGGTATCCTGATGGACGCACCTCCAGGAATTCTCAGGCCCGCAGTTCTGATCTTACTAATTTCTTTGATCGTCAGCCTGGCAATGAACATGGGAGAGATTGCGCTGCCACATGTCAGCGAAGACGTTAGGATTGCCACGCGAGCACTCACCAGGGGACAACTGAGCGGACGATTTTGGCGACTAGTCGTCGGCGCGGGACTGATTACTCCAATTATTCTCGCTTCGCTGGTGTTGGCGTCTTTACTTCCCAGTGCTTCTGCATTTGCCATTGTTGCCGCGGTTCTGGCGCTTGCTGGCCTGTGGTGGTTTGAGGAGCTATGGGTAAAGGCGGGGCAATCCGCTCCACTCAGTTGACGAAATCATTTATGAAAGACCATCTACCTCTCAATCCGCAAGCGCTAGACCTGGACGAGCCCGCGGGGGGACTTTCCAGTTATCCCCCATCCGATTGTTGGGATGATTGGACCGAATACGATCCTGCGCAGTGGCCCAAGAAAGTCGAAAAGCATTATTCGCTGATTCCGACGATCTGCTTTAATTGCGAAGCGGCCTGCGGACTATTGGCGTACGTCGACAAAGACAAAATGCGGGTGCAGAAGTTCGAAGGTAATCCCGCTCACCCGGGGAGTCGCGGCCGCAACTGCGCGAAAGGTCCGGCGACCATCAATCAGATCACCGATCCCGAGCGCATCCTGTATCCTCTGCGGCGAACCGGCAAACGGGGACAAGGAAAGTGGGAGCGCGTAACCTGGGATGAAGTTCTGGATGACCTTGCCTCGCGGATTCGCCTTGCCCTGCAGGAGGGACGCAAGAACGAAATCATGTATCACGTCGGGCGGCCTGGGCATGAACTGATTTACAACCAGCGCGTGCTACACGCCTGGGGAATCGACGGACACAACAGCCACACCAATGTTTGCTCAGCTGGCGCTCGTACTGGATACGCCTTCTGGCACGGCTTCGACCGCCCATCGCCGGATCACTCCAAGGCTCGCTTCATTCTGCTGCTGAGTTCGCATCTCGAAGCGGGACACTATTTCAATCCACACGCGCAGCGAATCATCGATGGCAAAATGGACGGCGCGAAGGTATGCGTCATCGATACTCGTCTTTCGAACACCGCGTCCAAGGCCGACTACTGGCTCTCAACCTGGCCGGGGAGCGAATCGGCAGTGCTGTTGGCGATGGTCAACGTACTGCTTCAGGAAAACCTTTTTGATCGCGAGTTCGTCCGCCGTTGGGTGAACTGGGAAGAGTACCTGCGCGATGAGCATCCCGCCAAGCCGCAAACCTTCGAGACCTTCCTGGAGATCCTGAGGCAAACCTACGGGCAATACACTCTCGAATTCGCGGCGAAAGAGTCGGGAACAGATCCTCGCATGATCGTCGAAGTTGCCCGCGAAGTAGGCCGCGCTGGCGCTGCTTTGAGCACGCACGTGTGGCGAAACGCTGCCGCGGGCAATCTCGGAGGATGGCAGGTGGCGCGAGCGTTGGAATTCCTCGCCGTGCTGGTAGGCGCTGTGGGAACTCCCGGCGGAACCGCTCCCAGCGCCTGGAACAAGTACATTCCCACGCCGCCCATGATGCCGCCTCCGCCCAACGCGTGGAACGAATTGATGTGGGCGCGCGAGTATCCGCTGGCATTCTTTGAAATGAGTTTCCTGTTGCCGCACTTCCTGAAAGAAGGCCGGGGCAAGCTCGCCGTATATTTTTCCCGCGTCTATAACCCGGTGTGGACCAATCCGGATGGGCTGAGCTGGATTGAGGCGCTAACCGATGAGAGCAAGGTTGAACGGCACGCATGCCTCACTCCAACCTGGAGCGAAACTGCCTGGTTCGCCGACTATGTTCTGCCCATGGGCCACGCTTCCGAGCGCCACGACCTGATGAGCCAGGAAACCCATGCCGCGCGCTGGATCGGTTTTCGCCAGCCGGTGCTGCGATTGGCGTTGGAGCGGCAAGGCAAGAAATTCAACTTCACCTATGAAGCCCATCGCGAGGCCGGACTGGGCGAAGTCTGGGAAGAAGATGAATTCTGGATTGAGTTGTCATGGCGAGTGGATCCCGATGGATCGATGGGCATCCGCCGCTACTTTGAATCGCCGTACCGCCCAGGAGAAAAGATCAGAATCGATGAGTACTACCGCTGGATTTTTGAGAAAAGCGTGCCGGGTCTGCCTCAGGCAGCTGCCAGCGAAGGGCTCACGCCACTCGATTACATGCGAAAGTATGGTGCCTTCCTGGTCGAAAACAACGTCTACGAATTGCACCGCAAGGCTCTGAAGCCAGAAGAAGTACAGGGGAGCACGGTCGATCCGTTGACCCACGTAGTCAAAAAGAACGGATCGCCAATCGGGGTCGAGATCGATGGCAACGCTGTCGCCGGTTTTCCCACTCCGTCGCGCAAACTCGAATTTTATTCGACGACGTTGAAAGACTGGCACTGGCCGGAGTACTCGATTCCGGGCTACATCAAGAGCCACGTCCATCGCGACAACATCAACGCCGCCAAAGGCGAGATGCTTCTTCTTCCCACGTTCCGTTTACCGACGCTCATCCATACCCGGTCGGGCAACGCAACGTGGCTCTACGAAATCTCGCATAAGAATCCAGTCTGGATGCATCGGGAAGACGCCGAACGCTTAGGACTTGTCACTGGTGACTTGGTGCGTGTGCAAACGGCCATTGGTTATTTCGTGGATAGAGTCTGGGCAACGGAAGGAATGCGTCCCGGCGTCATTGCATGCTCGCATCATCTCGGGCGCTGGCGTCTGAAAGAAGATTTCGGCGGTGAACGCTGGTCTACGGCGCTGGTCGATCTGAAGCAGGTCGAGCCGGGCAAGTGGATGATGCGTACGATCCATGGGATTCAGCCGTTCGAGAGCAGTGATCCCGATTCGTCGCGCATTCATTGGGAAGATGCGGGCGTGCATCAGAACCTAACCTTCCCCGTCCAACCGGACCCGATTAGTGGACAGCATTGTTGGCATCAAAAAGTTACGGTGAGCAAAGCTCGCACGGAAGATCGCTACGGGGACGTTTTCGTGGACACCAATCAGGCGCACGAAGAGTATCAACGCTGGTTGCAAATGAGTCGCGCCGCTCCCGGCCCCGGCAACTTGCGCCGTCCGTTGTGGATGATTCGCGTGTATCGGCCCGCACCCGAAGCCTTTTACCTTCCGACCAAATAAGCTGTGGCTCGAACCTGAGCAAAGAAGCGTGGCCAACACCAAAAGCAACGGGAGCAGCAGAGCGCCGATAAGCAAGGCTGGGCTGCTCTCGTTCGTCTTTGTGATGTATTCGTACACCACGGCCGGGCCGTTCGGTTTGGAAGATCAGGTGACGACCTCAGGGCCGGGGATGACGCTCATTTACCATCTCGTCCTCCCGTTCTTCTGGTGCATTCCGATTTCGCTCGTGGCCGCAGAGTTGACGACGGCAATGCCGGTGCAGGGAGGTTTCTACCGTTGGACGCGCGCTGCTTTCGGCGACTTTTGGGGATTTCTGGCGGGCTGGTGGAACTGGTGCGCGTCTTTTCTGCTTGGTAGTGCTTACGCAGTGCTGTTCACTGACTACCTCAGTTTTTTCTTTCCGTGGATCACGGGATGGAAACATTACCTGGTCGCAGTTTCGTTGATCGGAATCATCGCCTACGTCAATGTTCGCGGCATTAAGACGGTGGGAAAGGTCGCGACTCTGCTGGAGACGCTCATCTTTTTGCCGGTCGCGGCCATGTGCGTGATGAGCGTGCGCATGTGGCATCACAACCCGTTCGTGCCGTTAGTTCCGCCGCATCAGCCCGTGTTCCAGGTTTTCGGAGTGGGGCTGGCATTGGGATTGTGGCTCTACTCGGGTTACGAACAGCTCTCGACCGTAGCCGAAGAGGTTGAGGAGCCGCAGAAGAATTATCCGCGCGCGCTGGCCTGGGTGGTGCCGCTTTCCATGGCGACTTATTTCGTCCCTACGGCATGCGCCCTGGCGGCGCTGGGAAACTGGCAGGACTGGCACACACGCTACTTCTCCGATGCCGCGCAGTTGATTGGTGGGCCTTGGCTCGGCTTCGCCATGACCATGGCGGCAGCCATTACTTTCATTTCCATTCTCAATAGCACTGTGCTTTCCTCGACGCGTATGCCGTTCGCTATGGCTGAAGACGGATATCTGTCGCCATTCCTTACGAGCCGCCATCGCAAGTTCGGCACGCCTTGGGTGGCCATCTTGATTTCGGCCGCGATTTACTCGGTGTTCGCCTGGAACACCCTTACTCAACTAATCTCTGTTTACATCTGGCTTCGAATTGCAACCTCCGTGCTGACCGTACTTTCCGCGTGGCAACTACGTCGCAACCGACCTGATCTGGAACGCGCCTTTCGCATCCCCTGGGGAACCAAGGGTCTGGCGTACGCAGTGATTGCCCCTCTAATCATGAGCGGGGTCGCGCTGATTGCCAGTGACAAATTCGGGCTCAAGTATGGGCCGCTCGTGCTGCTCTTGGGACCCTTGGCTTATTTCTTTTTCCGAAGACGTGTATCGGCGTGACCCAGTGTGTTTCAACTGATCCAGTCGAGAATTTTGTAGTAGGCGCCGGCGAACGGCAAGAACCATGGGTGTCCGTTGTACAGACCAAGCGGCGCGCCGGGAAATGCAACGTTGGCGTACGGATTTTCTTCGAGGCCGCCGCTGATCTGTTCGGCGATTTTCGCACCCAGATAAGTTGCCATCGCCACGCCATGCCCCGCGTAGCCGACCGCATAGTACATTCCGTCCATGCGGCCCGCGTGGGGCATGGTGTCAAAGCAGAAATCCAACGTCCCACCCCAGGCATATTGCACTTTCACATCGCGTAATTGAGGATAGACGGTGATCATCCCACGTCGCAGGATTTCAGCGCTGCGCCGGATCGTGTTGCTGGTTTCCGGAAAGAACGCTGCGCGGCCTCCAAACAGCATGCGATTGTCCGGCGTGAGGCGAAAATAGTACAAGTAGTGCTTGGAGTCGTAGATCATGCGATTGCGTGGGCTGAGTTCGTGCGCCAGCGCTTCCGGCAGCGGTTCCGTGGCAATGATGAAGGAACCGATAGGAATGATTTTCTTTTGCAGTGCTGGCGTAGTCTTTGAGGTATAGCCGCTGGTTGCAATGAACACGTCCGTCGCACACATTTGTCCGCGAGATGTGATTAGCTGGAACCCCGAACCGCCCTTGCGGGAGGCGTGCTCGATTCGCTCCACGCGTGTGTTCTCGAAGACATAAGCTCCCGCATTGAGCGCCGACCGGCCAAGCCCTGCTACGTAGCGCGCAGGATTCAATCCGGCGCTGACTTCATCGACCATGCCGCCATAGTAGATATCGGATCCGATTTCACTGCCGAGGTCGTTTTTCTCCACAATGCGAAGCTGGTGATTGCATTCCCTCGCGATAACTTCGACCGAACGAGCGTAAGTATCGAAATGCGATTGCTTGCAGGCAACCTCGAGGTGACCGCAGCGCGAGAAATTGCAATCGATCTTCTCTTCGCCAATAATTTGCTCGACCAAGTCGATCGAGGCCAATGAGGCGGCATACATTAGCCTAGTCGCGTCCATGCCATAGCGACCGGCAAGCGTCTCGACTCCAAGTTTCATGCCGGTCAGGACCATGCCGCCGTTGCGCGAGCTGGCGCCCCAGCCGATGGTGTTGGTTTCAAACACCGCGACCTTGGCCCCGCGTTTTGCCAGGGTTCGAGCCGCGGATAGGCCGGTGAAACCTGCGCCCATGATCGCGACATCCGCGCGCTCCGGCAATTCACTCGGAGTGCCGGCAGGCATCTGGACCGTATCCAGCCAGTAGTTCGATGGATTGAAGTTCGTGATCACCGGAGCAGCTATTCTACGGAGTCGGAGTGATTTGGTCACGAAATCCCACTCGAGTTTTGCTCCGCGCCCCGGACGAGGGCGTCCGGGGCTATGGGTCGCGTGCTGCTACCGTCGCGCCTCTTGTGTGAGGCTTGCCAAGGTGATCCGCGCCTGGTCCGAGCCCATGGTGTTCAAGTCGGCCGATTTCCGGAGGTAACGTTCTGCAGCCGCTCTGTCTCCCGACTTCAGCGCGATCTCACCGGCGTGGCGAAATATTTTTGCGTCTCGAATGCCCACCGCCAGCGCGATTTCGATCTGCTTCCGCGCCTCTCCATATTGGCCGTTTTCGTACAGAGCCCAAGCGTAGGAATCTAGTGTGAAGACATCGTGCCGGCGTGCGATTTCCCGCTGCGCCACTTCCTGCGCTCTCTCCCGCTGCTTGGCGTGGTCTGCGTAGTAGAAGATCAACTCGTGATTGGAATTGTCGCCACGGTTGGTTTCGAGCAACGATTTCTGTTCGAACTCGGCAAAAGCCTTGTTCGCATCAGCTGTCTTCCCGGCCAGCTGCAACGCCTGTGCCAACTCGTACAGATTTTCCGCATGAGGAGCTGCGTGATAACGCTGCGTCAGCAACTCGACCGCTTCGTCGTATCGCTTCTGCTGAATTCGCACTTTCGCCAAGTTACCGAGGGCGTAGTGATATCCCGGAAACATGGCCAGCGCCTGCTGGGATAGCCTCTCAGCCTCCCCGATTTTTCCGATCCCGAGGTTGAGGTGCGCCATCTGGGTCACGATCCACGCGCCGTCTTCGACTTCGCCGGGCGGTGTCGACTGGTATGCCATGTTCATCAATTCCAGGGAACCTTCGATGTCGCCATACAATTCGCGGAGATACGCGGCCCGCGTCAGGCCAGGGATATTTCCTGGTTTCAGATCGAGCATCCACTGCGCCGCCTTCTCAGCATCGTCGTAGTTTCCGAGTTCCACATTGGCGTCAGCGAGAAAGCCATAGAGCATCACGTCGTCGGGCATTTTCTGGTTGAGCTTGTTCGCTGCGTCAAGAGCTGCGGCGAACTCGTGTTTGCCCAGCAGAAGCCAAACGTGAATCCTCTGGCCATCAAAATTATCGGGGGCGATTTTGAAGGATTTCTGCAACGTCTCCTCAGCCTGCGCGTAGAACTTTACGTCGGACGTCTCGCGCGCCCGCCGCGAGAGTGCCAGAGCCAATGCGTTGTACGCCTCGAAATCCTTCGGATTTTTCTCGATCAGCTTTCTCGCCTGCGCCATACTGCGCTCGGCAGGAGAGAGCATGGTTTCAGCGGGGACGGATGGTGATTGCGCAAATCCGGCAACCGTGCCCAGAACCAACAGTAGAAGAGCCGCAATTCGTTTCATGACATTCCTCTCTTGAGTCTTAGAATCGTTGGGGAAAGTCCGTGGCCGCCGTTCCTCCTCAGCGGCCACGAAGCCGACTTACTTCACCGGGCAAATATCATTGGCTTGGCCGGAGCAACCTCGCTGTCCGGGGCCAATGTGGTGGCTGTCACGCCCGCTGTGAGCCGGTTTCACCCACGGGAACGTGGTGCCATAACCCACGTCGTTGAGTTGCACGCCGTCACCGATGCGCGTGCCATATTTCGTGGCGTCGACCAGGATGCCACCCACTGCACGAGCGGCGATGTCAACTACGTCGTCGATTGGTCGCCGGCCGTCCGGGAATCCAGCCAGATCTCCCACCAGGAAGCCGAGCCGCTTCTGGCCACCGATGGCGGTTGGTGGAATGCCGGTGTTCAAGCGCAGCAGGTCTGCGACCGGCCCTGCGTCGCCCTTGCCGCAACCCGGACAGATGGGAGGCTCGTACTGTGCCAGGATGAGCAAGTCGTTACGTGGCGGTGGCGGCACCGGAATCCCCAACGAAGCGAACAGTTGTGCCAGCAGAGGGTTAAGCACGAAATTAGCAAACTGCTTGTCATTCACCGGGAAGTCGGTGCTGAACTTATCTTTCGAACCAGTTCCAATGATCAGTTCGTTGATGAGCGGATTGCCCTCGCGGTTTACCTGCCGCCACTGATTGCCGGCATCGGATGCATCCGCAACTCGACGCACGCTAATGCGTTGACGGGATGTAGCTCCGTAGGTCCCGATCACCGCATCCTTGTCATTTGCGTTGTGTATCTTTCCGTCCACCGTGAGCATGGTGATGGGAACTTCCAACACAATGGAGTTCACGTTGAAGCCGGCTACCGCGTCCGGCGCGTAATTGTGAGTGTCGTCAGCATCCTCTGCCGCAGACAGCACACCGCCCACGCCCATGCGGAAGTTCAGCGAGTCAAAGGCTGCGCCAAGGTCGATGAAAAACGGATCATCTACCGTTCCCGCGAAAACATGGACGTTATTGCCCAGATCAAAGACCCCCTGCTTAAACAATTCGTTATAGCTCGGCATAGTTTGCGGGCCGACGTTGGAAGGCACGGCATACAGTGTTTTGCCTTCGCTCAGGACCGTACGCACGCCGTTCTTGATCATCACCACCGAATAAGTTTGCCGAAGACTCAATCCTTCGGAACCCTTGCCCGATAGCGAAGTAATCGGAGGAATGCCGGCGATGCCGCCGACAAAGCCGGTGAAAACGTTCGGCATGCGAATTTCGGTCTTGAAACGGAATTGGAAAGTGATATCCGGAATTCCGTCGCGATTGTTGTCGACATGCATTTCGTAGAGAACGTTGGGATCGAAAGGAAAGTAATTGGGTCCGTTGGAGGGTTCCAGGAACCCATCGACGTTGAGAATCATGGTCACGCGATCCGGATGGTCGTAGCTGACAAACGCATACCAGTCAGTCACGTCCGCGGAGTGGTCCAGCGCGGAGATGGGAGCTTCGCGATGGCTGGATGCGAACAGGCTGGCCGGAACCAGCATGAACAGCGCCATGGCGAAGGTCACCATCGTTTTCAGTCGCTTCATAAAGTTTTCCTCGGGGATTGAATTCGTAGACTTTGCCACATCGTGGGCTAGGCCGTCGGGACGCGGCGCCGCGCCCCAACGGTTACGAACAGCTCCGTCTACTGCATCAAGTACGCGTCCGATCGCAGTTTGGATTTAGATCGTCTGGGGCGGACACTCCTGTCCGCCGCCTTTGAGGTCGGTGTTGCCTTTGATTTTCCACGCATTCGAGAATGCTAGAGCGGACAAGAGTGCGCGCTCTACACGGGATTTGTGGAAAAGGGGTGAAGCTTGACCGCCCGGAACAGTATTCTTAACCCCACATGAACAAACCGTTCGAGAAACAGACTGGAGCAATCCTGGCGCTATGGGCGCTCCTTATGCTCTACGCCGGCGCGCGGGTCTTGCAGGTTTCCCCCGGCAAAGTTCCCATAGTCTTAGTCGTCGCTCTGCATGTGCTTCCGCCCATCGTTTTTGCCCTCATTCACGGCGCAATGTTTTGCCGATGGCGCGGCATTCTCATCTTCTTTGCCGTTTGCTTGGTGGTCGGGAACATCTTTGAGAATGTGGGTGTTCGCACCGGCTTTCCGTTCGGCCACTACTATTTCACGGATCTGATGGGGCCAAAGCTGTTCGTCGTCCCCATCCAACTAGGACTCGCGTATCTTGGGATGGCCTACCTTTCCTGGACGCTCTCCCGCCTGATCTTGGGAGGCATGCGAAATCCTCTTGAGGGATCCCGCGTTGTAACCCTGCCGTTGGTTGCGACATTCATCATGGTTGCATGGGATTTTTCCCAGGATCCGGTCTGGTCGACGATCTTGCACCTTTGGATATGGCAGCAGGGAGGAGCCTACTTCGGCGTGCCCGCAAGCAATTTCTTCGGTTGGTTTCTCACGGTGTATGTCTTCTACCAGTTGTTCGCGCTGTATTTGCGGGGCCGTTCAATGAAGCCCGAGCCTTTGCCGCCAGGATATTGGCATGTCGCAGTATTGTTCTACGCGGTATCTGCAGTGGGAAATATTTTGCTCGCCCTTCCACTGGCTGGACCCTCGGTGGTTTCCGATCCCACCGGGGCGCTGTGGAGAGTGAGTGACATCACCGGCACCTGCGCCTTAGTCTCCATCTTCACTATGGGAGTATTCGCCGTTATGGCATGGGTGAGGCTTAGCGAGCAGAAAGCGGCCGGACCATTGCCTTGAGCCTAATTCCTCAGGGCAGGCGGCATCGCAGAACCCTGCGGAGGGTTACCAGCGCTCTTGCCGCAGTATGGACAGGTAACCTCGGCATTCTTGGCCGCCATCTCTTTCAAGAACGCCGTAAAAGTTTGGGCGCAGTTCTTGCACAAAACTTCAACCGTTGGTTCGCCCATAGTCTCCCGCCCTGTCTTTATCTTGCGATTTCATGCGTTGCCCCGGACCGCGCACCGCTAACGCCTCCAAGCGACGTCGCTACCTTCCACATTGGATGGCGCAACCACTTTAGCAAATTCCAGAATTTCAACTACACTAACTGTTCCACGGGGTGAGGACAGGTGTCCAAGTTCGCCATCAGGTTTCAATATTTGTTTGGAACTTTCGCTTTTTTCATCACTCTCGCATTCGCAACGGCGCAGACGATTCCTCCCGCCCTCTACAGCGGGCTCGAGTGGCGCCTGATCGGTCCATTTCGCGGCGGCCGAGTGGTCGCCGTGGCGGGGTTTCCCGGAAACTCAACCACCTTTTATTTTGGCTCGGTGGACGGCGGCGTATGGCGAACCACCGATGCCGGCGTAGTGTGGGAGCCCATTTTTGATGGCCAACCTGTCGCTTCGATTGGAGCCCTCGCCGTCGCTCCATCCGATCCGAAAGTCATTTACGCGGGTACCGGAGAAGTAGATATTCGTTCCAATCTGTCTTCTGGCGACGGCGTTTATAGATCAACAGACGGTGGCCGAAGCTGGAGCAACATCGGACTCCGTGACTCGCGCCAGATCAGCAACATCCTTGTGGATCCACAAAATGCGAACATCGTCTACGTCGGTGCCTTCGGACACGCTTACGCACCGAACCGCGAGCGCGGTGTTTACAAGTCGACGGACGGCGGCGCCAGTTGGACAAAAGTTCTCGATCAGGGCCCGGAGATGGGAGTCTCTGATCTTGCCATGGCCACCGAAAACCCTAACCTTCTTTTTGCTGCCACGTGGCGAAGCCAGCGTCCGCCGTGGAGCACGTATGCTCCGCTCGACGGCCCGGGCAGCGGTCTGTTCCGCTCGCAGGACAGTGGTCAATCATGGTCGCGGCTCACCGGGAAAGGACTGCCCGAAGGGGACTGGGGCCGCACAGCGGTAGCCGTTTCGCCCAACGGCAAGCGAGTGTACGCGCTCATCAGCGCCTCCAAGAAACCCGGACTCTATCGCTCCGACGACGGAGGCAACACGTGGACGCTGCAGAACGACGACCGCCGTCTCACCAGCCGTGCCTGGTATTTCGGAGATATTACCGTTGATCCAAGTAATCCGGATGTGATTTATGTGCCCAACGTTGCGCTCTACCGCTCCGAAGACGGCGGCAAAACTATTTCAATCGTCCGCGGCGCCCCCGGCGGTGACGATTACCACCAAATCTGGGTCGACCCGAAAGATTCTTCGCGAATGATTCTCGGTACCGATCAAGGCGCGACCATCAGCCTCGACTACGGACGCACCTGGAGTTCCTGGTATAACCAGCCCACCGGGCAGTTTTACCATGTAATCACTGACGATCAGTTTCCCTACGTGGTTTACGGAACCCAGCAAGACAGCGGAAGCGCAGCGGTTCGCAGCCGCTCCGACGCCGGACAAATCACGCCGCGCGATTGGTTTCCGTCCGGCGGCAGCGAGAGCGGATACATGGTGCCGGACCCCAAAGACGCAAACATCGTCTACCTGACCGGCACTTACGGCGACGTCGTGCGCTTCAACGCTCGAACGTCCTTCAGCCAGGACATTACTCCGTGGCCCATGCCGAATTTTGGTGTCGAGATCAACGCTCGCAAGTATCGCGATCCCTGGACGCCCGTGCTGTTCATGTCCCCGTTCGACAAGAGAACACTTTATCTAGGCACTCAGTACGTGATGAAGACGAACGATGGCGGCCTGCATTGGGAAACCATCAGCCCCGATCTGACCGGATCGACGCAGCGTCCGGGCGATAAGAAGCCCGAAGGTCCAACCACAATCGCGAACGCGAAGCAACGAGGTTACGGTGTCGTCTATACTATTGCGCCTTCGAGCCTGAACGGAAATCTGATATGGGCGGGCAGCGACACAGGCTTGATCCACATCACGCGAGACGGCGGAAAAACCTGGAAAGATGTCACGCCCAACGGCCTCACCGACTGGAGCAAGATCTCGCTGATCGAAGGCTCGCACTTCGATCCCGCAGAAGCCTACGCAGCCGTGGATCGGCATCGCCTCGATGACCAGAAACCATATCTTTACCGCACGCGCGACTACGGCGCGACCTGGCAACTGATCACCGACGGCATCGGCGCGTCTTCATTCTTGCGGGCCGTCCGCGAAGATCCTCAAACCCGCGGCTTGCTCTTCGCAGGTACCGAGCTCGGTGTTTACGTTTCGTTCGACGACGGCGATCGCTGGCAATCCTTGCAGCTGAATCTTCCCACAGCTTCAGTCCACGACCTGGCTATTCACGGAGATGACCTCGCCGTCGCGACTCACGGACGCGCGTTCTGGATTCTCGACAACATCACTCCATTGCGGCAAGCGCAAGACGCCGTGAAAGCTGATAGCGCGTATCTCTATCGGCCGGCCACTGCCATCCGTGTGGATAACGATACTTTTCTAGGCACTCCGTTGCCGCCGGAAGAGCCCACCGCGAACAATCCGCCGAATGGCGCCGTTATTGATTACCACCTCAACGCCTCCGCGAACCACGTCAAGCTTGAGATTCTTGACGACAAGCAGAATCTGGTTCGAACGTTCTCCTCGGGTGACGCTACCGAACAGAAGCGCCCCGCTGCCCCCATCGCCGATCGATGGCTTCCGAAACCTGAGATTCTCGAGACCACTCCTGGCATGCATCGCTTTGTCTGGAACCTGGCATGGGGCACCCCCACTGGGAAAACTGCGGATCAATCCAACGAATACGAATATCGTTCTCCCCGAGGTCCACGCGCGATTCCAGGCACTTACCAGGTCCGGCTCACCGTCGACGATAAGATTGTGACGCAGCCACTTAAGATCGTGATGGACCCGCGATCCCCCGCAACTCCCCGCGACCTTGAACAACAACTCCAACTCGGCCGTCAGATTTTCGCCGAAGCCGTGCGGGGCCGGCAAGCTTTGGCCCAGATCCGGTCGGTGCAGAAGCAACTATCTGACGTGGAGCAAAAACTGGATGGAGGTCACGCCGATCTCAGATCCACCGTATCCCGACTAGAAACGGAAATCCGGCAGATACTGGCCGGCAGTGAAAGCCCGACTAACGCGGCCGGACTCGAAAACGCCAGCTCCGGGCTCACCTCCGCCCTGGCAGTTGTCGAGAGCGGAGATCGCGCTGTACCTTCGCAGGCCGTCGCGCTATATCACGAATCAAGCGAGGCGTTAAAGCTGCGCATTGCGGATTGGAATCACTTCAAGACAACTCGTCTGCCACAACTCAACCAGCAACTGCACCAGGGAAATATGGCGCCGATCGCAATCAGTGAAATCGCCGAAGACGCCGACTTAAGCTGATGACAATGTAGGCGCGGCGTCGCCGCCCGCGCGAGGCCGGCCAAACTTAACGAGATCTTCCCTAGCTTAGCTTAGCTAAACAACTCAGCCTTCCACAATTTCTGCCCCGCCAGCGAATTATAAAAGCCCAAAACCGCCAGAGCCGCGACGCTCAGCAGTGGGAGCAAGGTGTTGCTCGCATACCAGTACGAAAAGTCGAGGGTGAGAGGCACATTCAACAATGTGTCCGTAACGAAAAGGCTAACCGCCAATGCCACGAATCCGAAGCGAAACGCGACGATGGCAGCCACTGCATAAAGCAGTGTCCACGCGAATCCATCGATCCACGGATAGTCGCTGCCTAAAGTTTTGAGCGCCACCCACAGAGCCACGAACACCATCGCTGCCAGCCATTCCTTCCGTAACAGCACTCGCAGCACAAAGAGCAGAAAAAAGAAAAGCAAAGTCCCTTGGATCGCACCCGGAATATGAATTAACCACGCCCCCAGCGCGCGTCGGCCGCCCATCAAATAATCCAGCGAATAAAAGTCAGGAGCCGCGCCATATCGCATAACCAGTGCAACCCGCATCTGAATGATCAGTATCCACACAACGCCAAGAATCACACCAAACAAAACGTCGCGCCCCACCAGCGGATCACGTAGTTGACCCATCACCAGGCGGCTCCACGAAACCAGCGCTTGCGGCCAGTGGCGCCGTACATAGGGCTCTAGCGAAAGATACAAAATCCATAACACACTGGAAAAGAAAAGCGCCGTGCTGATGGCAAGGAAAAATGGCAAGAGCGTGTCCAGCGTGGGGACAATGTGTCCCTGGCACAGCCACAATACCATCAGAGTTGCGAAGGTCACGTAAGCCAGGCGGAAGGCGCCCCGACGATCGCCCCGCCCCCGTACGTAATTTCGCCGCGCGAGCAGTGCCGCTCCTCCCACAACCGATAAAATCGTTACCAGCAGAAGCAAATTGCTCGCTCTTCGTCCCGCAGTGGTCGGCGGATCGGGCCGCATGCGTTGGGGTCGCGTCCATGGCCCGGTCAGTGAAAAGAATACGGGCTTGCCCTGGAACGCAGCCGCCTCAACATGCAACGGACGGTTGCTGCCAGGCCAGGTTCCATCCCATGCAGCCCTCGCATCTGACGCAGCCAGCGAAGTCCACGTCGGCTCCGTTGCCTTGAATTGCGCCGCATCCAGGCCAGCTTCGCGAAATAGTACATTCCAGTCGAATGCCTGCGTGTGCGGCCCGGCCTGTTCCTCTTGCGGCGGGATTGCCTGGAAAAATGTCAGCCGTCCTCGCGGATCGAGCGCCAGATTGATCATTCCCGAAAGGATTGGAGCCGGGTCATCGTCGGTTACCATTCCCGGAGTCAGCAGGTAATCATGCCAATCGGTCCCCAGCATGTATTGCCCGCTCTGCCGATATAAATATTGCAACGCCGCGGGCTGCCCAGGGAGGACTTCGTCCCAGCGCGGATGCGGCTTGTCGTTCTTCTCAGCATAATTCAGGAAATCCGTGTCGTAAGAAAAGGCACTGGCCGTGTCCACCGGCTTCTCCGAATAACCGAGCCGGGTCAACATTTCTTTCGCCTTATGCGTCAAAACTTCCGGCGATTGTTCGAGACCAAGCTTTCCCATGCCGCTCGTGGTGATCGACATGAAGGTGACCAGACCCAAACCAAAAATCGCTGCCGCGAGACAGAGCAATGCTACGCGTGGCGCCAGTCCAGTGGTTTCTCCCGCCGCCGCGACCATCTGCGGCGAGGGCGTTTCACCCGCCGCCAAAGCGGCAGCCAGCGGATCGCCTCCCGGCAACGCCGCGGCAACACTCATCGCCGAGCTCATCCGATTCGCCGGATCGGCTTCGAGACAACGCAGAATCACCCGCTCCACCGCGGGATCAAGATCTTTCACCAGCGTGGATGGCTTGCTCGGCGCCGATTCGCTGCGCAACCGCACCAATTCCGGCAAGGACTCCACGCTGAACGCCCGCTTGCCGGTAAAGATTTCGTAGAGCACCAGACCCAGCGAGTAAATATCGCTCTTGGCGTTGACCTCTTTGCCTGCCAGTTGTTCGGGAGACATATAAGCCGGCGTGCCGCTACGCACATCGCCCCCCGGAATCTGATCCACCAGTCCCGCCAGGCCGAAATCTGTTACCACCACCTGCCCCCGGCCATCGAGCATGATGTTGGCTGGCTTCAAATCGCGGTGCAGCACGTCCTTGGCATGGGCCGCGGCCAAACCGGCGCAAAGCTGGCGCGCGATTTCCAAAGCCTTGTCCGCGGGCAAGCGCCCAATGCGCCGCAACAAAGAGGCCAAATCCTCGCCATCCACATATTCCATGGTGAAAAACGTGTGCCCATCGACTTCGCCCACGTCATAAACCCGGCAAACGTTCGGATGCGAAACTCGCCGCGAGAGCCGAACCTCATTGCGGAAACGCTCCAGCAGAGTTTCATCTTTGCTCGCCTCTTCGGGAAGAAACTTGAGCGCAACTGGCTGGCCCAGAGTCAGATCATCGGCGCGATAAACTTCGCCCATCCCGCCTCGACCCAGCAAGGCAATGATGCGATAGCGGCCAGCCAGCAGGCGTCCCGGAAGAAATCGTCCCTCGGTCAGCAAACCGCCGGAAGAACTCGAAACCCTCGCCGAGCCGGAAGACGCTCTCGCAGAGGCTCTGGGCTTCGAGTCCACGAACTCCATGGTCGCGAGTTCGTCTCCAGACACCATGGCCGCACCACAGGACAAGCAGAAGCGTCCCGTGTCCGGCACTTGCGAACCACAAGATACGCACGTCGACATCAAACTCTCCGCCTAACAATTTATCGCTTAGTCCGCGCGCGTGCCAATCGCGTGGGGGAATGCGAATAGTAAAGGAACTTTACAACCCTTTACGTCCCCAACCCATAAAAGGGCTAAAATGCAATAAATCTGGTCGTGGAGGGTGGACACTCTTGTCCGCCGCCTTTGAGGTTGCTGTTGATCTTGCTTGTGACCTTGCTAGTAATTGGTCTTGATCTCGTACAATTTGAAAACGCAGACAGGAGCATTCGCGCACCCTGGCAGCGTGATCGACCCAGATGTCGCAACCAGAAACCACCGGGGAACGCGATGCAAATCCTAGCTGGCAACCGCAACTTACCGCCATCTTTCGGGTTCAAAGCAACGACCCCAGCCTCGCGCATTAAAGAAAGCGGAGTGAGTCACATGAAATCAAACTCTCGGATCTCGCTGTCCCGAACCACGCTGTTCAAGAGGTCAAGGATGGGAATTGTTCTCCTGATGCTAACCCTGCCTCTGCCCGCATTGGCCGCGCTGGGCGGCGACGTCGCTTCGGTCCAAGAAGATCAGGCGCAGATGAAGGGCACGCTGAAAACGACGGAACACACGGCCTATACCGTTCACGAGATCAAAGCCGGCAACGGGACGGTAGTGCGCGAGTACGCTTCACCCGCCGGCGAGGTGTTTGGCGTCTCCTGGCAAGGCCCGTTTATCCCCGACATGAAGCAACTTCTTGGCAGCTACTTTGATTCGTACTCCTCCGCCGCGCAAGCGCAGAGGACCGCTCACCGAGGTCGTGCCCCACTAAATATCCAACAGCCTGGATTGGTAGTTGAGTCCAACGGCCACATGCGGTCGTATTCCGGCAGAGCCTACGATCCCGGAAAGTTGCCGCAGGGAGTGAGTGCCAATGACATACGGTAGAGGAGGAAGCGTGCGCGCACTTTCAGCGATAGTTTTGGTCGCAGGGTTAGCCTTTCTAGGGGCATGCGGTAGCAGCGGGACGCCAGCCGGAGTCCCGATTACTATCACGCTGTCGGCCAGCGCCACCTCTTTGAATCCCGGCCAAGCGTCAACCATCACCGCCACGGTTGTGAACGACCCAAGTAACAAAGGCGTAACTTGGAGTTTTACCCCAAGTGGCTTTGGTGCCCTGAGCAGCCAGACCGCGACCTCGGTCGTCTACACCGCGCCAACCAGTGTCCCGACCGCGACAACTGTGACGATTACGGCGACCTCAAATGCCAGTTCCACAGTCGCCGCAATGATACAGATCGCAGCACGAACTTCGGCGGTCACGGTTACGGTTTCGATTCCGCCTGGACAAGGGCCAGCCCCTCCGCAGACAATCAATCAGGGACAGCAGCTCGGCCTTAGTGCGACGCTTACCAACGACACCAGCAATAAAGGTGTGACTTGGTCGCTCTCCCCAGTCATTGGCACACTGACCAACCAGACGACTACTGCGGCGACCTACGTCGCGCCGGGTAGTGTGACCAGCAATACAGCCGTGACCATAACGGCGACATCGGTAGCTAGCTCTGCAGCGAAAGCGACGGTGGAGTTCACTGTGTTTCCCTCAGGCGCAGGTGCCAACGTTGCGGCACTCACTGTCGACGCTGGTCCTGTGCCTGCACAGATCGACGCCAACCTCGCTTTTGTCAGCCTCACCCTCTGCGTCCCGGGCACAAGCACCTGTCAAACAGTAGACCATATCCAGGTCGACACAGGATCATCCGGCTTGAGAATTCTGCAGTCGGTGATTCCAGGCCTGTCGCTTCCTTCGGTGGTCGATCAAAACAACGGCGATATCCTGAATAACTGCGTACAGTTCCTCGACACTTCATACCTCTGGGGGCCAGTACAAGAAGCCGATGTTAAGATAGGTGGCGAGGTTGCAGGGACAACTAATGTCCAAACCGTAAGCAGCTCAAATACAGGTATACCAACAGCTTGCACGAACGGCGGAACAATAAACGAGAACACACCGACGCTTCTGGGTGCCAATGGCATTTTGGGAGTGGGCCTCGAACCGACAGATTGCATTCTTGCGGGCGCTGATCTTTGCGACGGCAGCGTGACGACAACACCTCCTAACGCGTATTTCGAATGCCCAACCTCAGGATGTATGACGACCGACACCGCAGTATTTGTGCCCCAGTCCGCCCAGGTGACAAACCCCGTGGTTTTGTTCAGCACAGACAACAATGGAGTCGTTATCCAATTCCCCGCCGTTCCAAGCGTCGTGCCCACAGTCAGCGGGTCCCTGACTTTTGGCATTGCTACGGAGTCAAACAACGCTTTGGGTTCTGCGACCGTGTTTGGGCTTGACACAAATGACAACTTCATTACGGCTTATGCCGGCCAAACCCTAAACGCCAGTTTTATTGACAGTGGCTCGAACGCGCTGTTTTTCCCGTCTTCCATAACAGTGTGTACTGACAATACTTCATTCTATTGCCCGGCCGGTCTGACCGCTCAATCGGCGATCAACCAAGGAGCGACCGGTACGCCAATGAGCACTGTGAATTTCAGCGTCGATAACGCTGACAACCTTTTCAAAAATAACCCCGCCGCCGCCGCATTCGGCACGCTGGCTGGACCGCAGGGAACAGCAAACACTTGCTCATCGAGTGGCGGATCGTGCACTTTTGACTGGGGATTACCTTTCTTTTACGGCCGGACCGTTTTTACCGCCATCGATGGACAAGCAGTCTCGGGCGGAACCGGTCCATTCTGGGCGTACTAACTGCCGGCCGCTCGCAGTCGACATGGCCGCAGTGAACTTCGGATCGCCGAGGTTCACTGCGGGCCGAGTGCCTGCATAACCACGCTCAGGCAGCTCCAACGATCTCTTTGAAACCGCGCCATGCTTTCCCCGGGGAATGGGAACGCCTCACACTTGCCCGATCCTCAGATTGACGGTGCTTGACCACGTGAGGCAATCACAGAGACAAGCGGTGATCTTTTTTGAGAAAAATGTGACTTCACTCCTTTGTCCGGAATATTTTGCGTCAACTCCTTTAAACTCAAATATTTTGGTGGTAGTCCGCCTCTAACTCCATGATTCCAAAACACTGAGGGGAGGGGTAGACTCAGATAACCAGATAGTACATTAGGCTAATTCTTGTTATATCTCGGAGGCCTGTCGCGGTCTGGCGCGCGAACGGTGTGTGGTAATGCAGAAGATCGTCCACTCCAATTACACTATCCGCCATGAAGAACTTTGAAACTCTTACCCAGCGCGAAATTCTGGCGTTGGCGATTTCACTCGAAGAAGAAGACGAGCGCATCTTCGCCGATTTCGCCGAAGGATTGCGCCAGGACTTCCCCGCTTCCGCCGCCGTGTTCGAAGGCATGCGCGACGAAGAATCCGGACACCGCAGACGATTGATCGAGTTATACCAGCAGAAATTTGGAGAACACATCCCCCTCATCCGCCGCCATGACATAAAGGGCTTCGTACAGCGAAAGCCGGTCTGGCTGGCGCGGCCTCTGCGCCTCGACGTGGTGCGCAACGAAGCCAGCGCGATTGAAGTGGAAACTCGCAGGTTCTATGAGAAGGCCGCGGGGCGAACCGAGGATGCCAGCATCCGCCAACTGCTCGATGACCTCGCCCAGGAAGAGCGCGCCCACGAAGACCGCGCGCAGGAGTTAAAGGAAGAAGAGTTGAGCCCCGATGTTGCGCAAGATGAAGAGCGCGCGCGCCGCCGGCTCTTCGTTCTACAGATTGTGCAGCCCGGCCTTGCCGGTTTAATGGACGGCTCCGTGTCCACGCTGGCGCCGGTCTTCGCCGCCGCATTCGCCACGCGCAATCCGTGGGACGCCTTTCTGGTCGGCATGGCGGCCTCGGTCGGCGCAGGCATCAGCATGGGATTCGCCGAGGCGCTCTCCGACGACGGAAGCCTCACCGGCCGCGGTCATCCCTGGGTCCGCGGATTGATCTGTGGCGCCATGACCGCATTAGGCGGAGTGGGCCACACCCTTCCGTTCCTGCTACCCAGTTTCCGCGTGGCGCTGGGCGTTGCTATTGTTGTCGTGTTGATCGAGCTCGGCGTCATCACCTGGATCCGCCATCGCTACATGGACACGCCGACAGTTTCCGCCGCCCTGCAGGTAGCCCTGGGCGGCGCCCTGGTCTTCGCCACCGGAGTCCTGATCGGCAGCTCGTAGCGTTGGGGATGCTGTTGTTAGGGGATGACGGCAAATAAATCAGCCAGGTTTTACTGCTTGCCTACACTGGCAGGCTGGATCTCTTCTACGTCCACCCAGTTGGTGGGATAGATGCCGGTGTAGCAAGCCGTGCAATAGCTGGTTTTCTCTCCGTCGCCGCAGGCTTTCTTCAGTCCCGGGAGCGACAGATACGCCAGTGAGTCTGCGCCAATGAACTCACGAATCTCCTCCACCGACTTGTTAGCGCCGATCAGTTCTTTTTTTGAAGGCGTGTCCACCCCGTAGAAGCAGGGCGAAATAGTCGGCGGGCAGGAAATGCGCATGTGCACTTCTTTGGCCCCAGCGCTGCGGACCATGCGCACAATTTTGCGGCTGGTGGTGCCGCGCACAATCGAATCATCAATCAGCACCACCCGCTTGCCTTCGAGCAAGCTGCGCACCGGATTGATCTTCAACTTGACCCCGAAGTCGCGCACGCTCTGCCGCGGCTCGATGAACGTGCGTCCCACATAGTGATTACGGATGAGCCCAAAGCGAAAAGGGATCCCACTCTCCGCCGCATAGCCAACAGCCGCGGTTACACCCGAGTCTGGAACCGGGACGACGACGTCGGCTTCCGCCGGGGCTTCGCGCGCCAATTGCCGCCCCAGTTCCTCGCGGCTCTCTTGCACCGCCCGTCCAAACACCCGGCTGTCAGGACGGGAGAAATACACGTGCTCAAAGATGCAGCTCGACTGTGCCAGTGCCGGCGTATACGACCGCGAAGTAATTCCCTCGGGACCGACGACAATCAATTCGCCCGGCTTCACGTCGCGCTCGAAGGTGGCGCCGATCAGATCGAATGCACAGGTTTCGGAGGCGAACACGATCGTGTCCTGCTTTTCGCGATCGTGCGCTGGAATTCTCCCCATGGCGAGCGGCCGAAAGCCGCGCGGGTCGCGGGCTGCAAAGATGCGGTCCGGACTGATCATGACCAGCGAGAATGCGCCTTCAACTCGCCGCAGCGCATCTGCGATGGCTTCGGGAAGGGTTTGCTCCTTCGAGAGCGCGATCAAGTGCACCATGACTTCAGTATCGCTGTTGGTCTGAAAGATCGAGCCCTGGCTCTCCAGTCGATGACGGATATCCTGAGCATTTACCAGGTTGCCGTTGTGAGCCAACGCCACCATGCCCTTATTCGACTGCACCATGATGGGCTGCGCGTTCAGCAACGCCGAATCGCCCGCAGTCGAATAGCGCGTATGACCGATCGCCAGCGTGCCCGGCAACTTGGCCAGAACCGCCTCCTGAAAAATGTCGGCGACCAGGCCCATGGCTTTGTGCATGTGCAGAGCCATGCCGTCAGAGGTCACAATGCCCGCCGACTCCTGGCCTCGGTGTTGCAGAGCGTGAAGCCCCAGGTAAGCAAGCTTTTCCGCCTCCAGGTGAGCGTAAATCGCCACCACCCCGCACTCGTCGCGAAATTTGTCGGAAGTTAGCATCAAGCCTCTTTGGCAAAACTCAAGTGGGGACAGCCGCCCCCGGCCGTCCAGCCGAGCAAGGCTCGGGCAGTTTCTCAACCAGCCACCACCGCATCCGGATCGGCCTGCAACGCCGCCTGCAGCGCGCCTTCATACGCACCGCGCAACTCTTTTACCGCCGCCGACAACGCCACCCGGCCATCCAGCTTGATCTCTACTTGATCAGAAACTGTCTCACCGATCTCTTCGGCGGACAGCCCATACTTGCCCGCTACCTGTTGGATCCCCTGCAGACTGCTTCGGTCGCACGAGATCACGACGCGGCTCGCGTCCTCGCCGAACAGTACAAACTCCGCCGGCAATCCGAGCGATGCCAGATCGACTCCGACTCCAACGCCGTTGGCGAAAGCGGATTCCGCCAGCGTGACCGCAATGCCGCCCTCCGAGCAATCGTGCGCGGAGTCGACCACGCCCGCGTCGATCATCTCGACCAGCGCTTTCTGCAGGGCCGCCTCGCGTTCCAATTCCAGCGCGGGAGGAAATCCCCACACCGCCCCCAGAATTTCCTTGGCATACTCGGACGAGCCAAACTCGGATTCCGCATCGGTCAAGTCTCCCGGCTCCGAGGCACGCAGCAGGACGACAGCGCGTCCCGGCTCGCGAAAGGTCGGAAACACGGCCTTGTGAACGTCTTCGAGAATGCCGACGATTCCGATCACGGGTGTTGGATAGATTCCTTCGCCCAGGGTTTCGTTATAAAAGCTGACGTTGCCGCCGGTGATCGGGACGTCCAGTTCCTCGCAGGCCTTAGTGATGCCATCAATCACCTTCGAGAACTGCCACATGATGTGCGGCTTCTCTGGATTGCCGAAATTCAAGCAATTGGTCGCGCCCACCGGAGTCGCACCCGAGCAAGCCACGTTGCGTGCCGCATCGGCGACGGCGTGCATCGCCCCAAGTTGCGGATCGAGATAACACCAACGGCTGTTGCCATCGAGCGCCATGGCGAGCCCGCGTTGCGAGCCCTTGATGCGGACGACGCCAGCATCCCCGGCGCCCGGACCTTCAACCGTGTTGGTCTGCACCATGTGGTCGTACTGTTGCCACACCCAACGCTTGCTGCAGATATTCGGACTGGCGAGCAAGTGCTTCAAGTTGCCCGTGAAATCGCCCGCTTCGGCCAGCTTGATCGATGCAGGCATCTCCCGCGGCACCGGCGGCTCCCATCGTTCGAGGGGACGCTGGTACACGGGCGCATCGTCGGTAAGCGCTTCGTTCGGAATTTCGGAAACAACTTCTCCGTGGTGAAGCACGCGCATCTTGCCGTCACTCGTGACGCGGCCGATTTCGACGGCGTCGAGTCCCCACTTCTCAAATACGCGGAAGACTTCTTCTTCGCGGCCCTTCTGCGCCACCAGCAGCATGCGCTCCTGGGATTCGCTGAGCATGATCTCGTATGGCGTCATGCCGGTTTCGCGTTGCGGCACGCGGTCCAGTTCGATCTCAGTTCCGACGTGGCCGCGTGATCCCATCTCGC
>Ga0210401_10001400_pt1 | contig 28093 bp, 23 predicted proteins | sample IncBWH32MmetaG_FD_150866 | JGI IMG/M metagenome (GOLD analysis project Ga0210401, IMG submission 150866) | Forest soil microbial communities from Barre Woods Harvard Forest LTER site, Petersham, Massachusetts, United States - Inc-BW-H-32-M | ecosystem: Environmental > Terrestrial > Soil >...
AGTCATCGGCAGCAAATCCCTGGCGGTGATGGAAACCAAGGAGTCGCGAAAGTATCCCGTGGAATTCGTCGGGCCGGTGCATGACACCGACAGCTTCGAAATTACCGTGCCATCTGGCTATGAAGTCGACGATATGCCCCCACCGGTCGATTCAGACTTCGGCTTCGCCAGTTATCACTCCAAGACGGAAGTAAGTGCAGGCGTCATCCACTACAGCCGTACCTTCGAAGTGAAAGAGTTGAGTGTGCCCGCGGGCAAAGCGGAAGACCTGAAGAAGTTCTATCGGATCATTGCCAGTGACGAGCGCAATGCGGTGGTGCTGAAACCGTCCGCAAAATAGCGCGGTACAAGGGGGCTGGCCCACCTTGTGGTTTTTTCTGCCGGCACCATCGCATCCGCTTCCGTGGAGGGGGCGAGAAACATCAAAGATGGGCCAGCCCCCCGGCATTACCTCTGTGCAAAATAACGTCACTTTGGCCCTTGCGCGAAATCGGCTGTGAAGGATACCATCTAGATGTTCTCTAGTGGCTGCGCTTCCTAGCCAGCCTCCCGCGCCGCATAGCTCCAGGCGCCTGAAACGGACAAAGATCATTCACCAATGAAGTTGGCAGTGGCGGGTTTCTACACATGTCCCGTGCATAACCGCACAAGGCCAGATACTACCCCGGAAGTGCGAACGAACAGGTGCTGCAATCGAGTCGGACGGCCAGGATAAAGGCAGCACAAAACGAAGAGAAACGATTATGAATGTTGGACCCGGTAATCCCTCCCGAGGCGGAGGGAGAGGCAGACGGCGGCGTGGACGACGTCCGTCGAATCAGAGTGGGCCGCTTGGCGGTCGTGACCGCCAGCAACATAGCGGCATCTACACCGCGCCCATGGACCATAACTATAGAAGCGGCGGCATGGGGGGTGGCGACAAAGGGCCGAGGGGCCGCGGGCGGCCTGGCTTTGGCCCGTCGTATGCGCCGGTGGAACCCGAGCCTCTGCCTCCGAGTGAAGACGCTACTTCGCGCATCTTCGCCTTCGTCGATGACCTGTTCTTTCAGGCGAAGATCCAGGAGACGGCGCGCAAACTGAACGTCAAAATGGAATTTGTGAAGACGGACAAGGAACTGGCAGAGAAGATGAAGCAGAATGGGGAAGAGAAACCTTCGCTGATTATCTTCGACCTGAACAGCGTCAGCGCGAAGCCCTTAATTCTGATCCCCAAACTCAAAGCCAAGCTCAAGAAGGGAACCTCGATTATTGGGTTTCTTTCGCACGTGCAGGGAGATTTGAAGCAGAAGGCACACGAAGTCGGCTGCGACATGGTGCTGCCGCGCTCGGCGTTCTCGCAGAACTTGCCGCAACTGTTGCGGCGTCATGGCGCTCCCGAGGGGGAAGCGACGGGCAGCTAGGCGCACAACAAAGCGCGAGGTTGGCTGGCAAACCCGTCCATCACCTAGGCGGACCCAAGCCTAGAACCGACGGAAGCTCGACCTCACATCGCTCAAGTCTCGGAGGAAGGCAGTACTTTCCGGCATAGGCCCAAAAGCCGACGAGGAGCGCAGACAGCGGCAACCAGCAAAGCAGCAAAACCCACCATCTGATCCCGAACGCATAGAGAGCCAACAGTGTCAGAACCCAAATTGCCCAAGACATGATCCGCATATAAGTCTGCGAAACGCGGATGGTCGCACCACAGTGAGGACACGGAAAGGTCGGCGTGAACCTCACATCCTCGAGCCTAATCCTTGCAAGGCACTTCGGGCAGATGGTGCGAAGAGAATATGTCGCAGGCGTCACCAGGTCTTCTCCCTCAGAGCGCCACCGCCTAGCCCGGAGGCCATTGCAGGCCCCGGCCTCCGATCAAATGCACATGCAGATGGAAGACCGACTGCCCCGCGCGTGGACCGACATTGAGCACGGTGCGGTAGCCATCCTCAATGCTGCGCTGGCGGGCGATATTGGCGGCCGCCAGATGGCAGCGCCCGATGAGTTCGCTGTCTTCGCCATGGGCTTCCTTCAGACCGCGAATATGCTTCTTGGGGACTACCAGCACATGCGTCGGCGCCTGAGGGTTGATGTCTTCAAAGGCGTAGGTGTGTTCGTCTTCGTAAACCTTCTTGGAAGGAATTTCGCCGCTGATGATCCGGCAGAACAAACATTCGTTCATGACAAGTCCAAGGATTTGAAATTTGGCCCGACTCTAACTCGGAGCAACAACACCCGGGGGAAGGACGCCAACTGCTAATCCAAAACAGGGTTAATGCACACAGCATAGCACCGAATTGCGGGTCTAGACGGCAGATTTTCGCTGAACGGAGACCTAGATGGAGAAACGGGCGGGGTTAAATCGAATCGAACTAATCTAAACGGACCAGAAAGATATCGCCTTCCGGAGTATGAACATTGTGGGCCACTTCTTCGGCGCGCTTGCGATCGTCATCCTGCACCCGCACGCGGACCCACCAATCACCGACCGGACTGCCGAAGCATTGCACCTTGGCGGTCTGGTAGCGGCGGGACAAGTGGTCCCGAAGCTTATCAGCGGCGTGTTCTTTCTCGAAGGAGCCTATCTGCACCGCCCATCGTCCACCGCTGTTGAGGGGAGCCGGGGCGCGCAGCACCTCCAGCCGCACCATGGCCACGCCAGCGCCCCAGACATCCGCCTTCTTGGCGGCGGCTTGCGAAAGGTCGAGGATGCGGCCGGAAATGAACGGTCCGCGATCGGTGATCTCCACTACCACTGAATGTCCAGTCTTCAGGTTGGTTACGCGCACGGTCGAACCCAGCGGAAGAGTCCGGTGGGCTGCGGTCATGGCGTGCATGTTGTAGACATCGCCGTTAGAACTGCGGCGGTGGTTGTAAGGCGCGCCATACCAACTGGCCAAGCCGGTCTCGACGAACAGAGGCTTCCCGTGAACGGGCGGAGCTTCACGAACTTCTTCGTCGTGAGCGGTGGGCACCGGAGCTTCGTGGGCGTCAGTCGCTTCCTCCGGTTCACTGGCAGCGATGGTGGGCGGAGGCGGCACATTCACTTTGGCTGATTTGGGTGAGCCGCATGCGGTTAATAAGGGAGACGAGCAACAAATGAGCACACCGAGCCACAACCAGGACGGCGGGCGGGTCACTTCTTCTCCTGATGGGTCTCCATGTAGTCGGCCATGCGGGCGAGTTTTTCGGCCGCGATTCGCAAGGCTTTGGTGGAGTGTTGGCGGACGGCTGGAACCACTTCCTGGTTCAAATAGTCGACCAGTTCCGCGGTTTCTTTTTCGAGGCTGGCTGCGACCTCGCCGATGGATTGATTCAGGCGGGCTGAGGCCTCTTCCACCTTGCGGTTGAAGTCGTTCATTGCGATCCCTCGTGAGTGCGAAAACGCCCACTCGTGATTTGCGGACACCAGGCTCGTCTATTATTTCGTGCTACCGACCAAGGGTCAATGGGGAGGCACCCCGCCGTACACCGGGGGCTCGAAGAGCGGTCCCAAAGCGGCGCTAGCCTCCTATGGAGCTGGCGACACTCGAGAAGACGTTGTTAGAGTTCGAACCAATCAACTTGACCGTGCCCACAACAATCACCAGAATGACCGCCAGCATTACGGCATATTCGGCGATGTCCTGGCCTTCCTCCTGCGACCAAAGCTGGGTAAGAAAGTTCTTCATCGTTCCGTCCCTCCGAGCGCGGGTTGGAACCTTCGCGCCAGCTCACAGCTTGCCCTCCCGGCCGCCACATAACAATGGCACCTTGGCGGCGTTTCGGGTAACGGACGTAATTCATGGAAAGTTACTGCCGGGTGGCGAGGGAAAGCAGAGGCACGGGTTTGGCGGTGTTAGACGGGAATTCTCCGCCTAGCGGGGCTTAAGCTTTTGGCGCACCAGCGCGGCGATGCCCAGAAGGCCGGTTCCGAGCAGACCGAGGGTGCCGGGCTCTGGGACCGGGGTGAGATTGGTGTTGCCACCCGCAATCATGATGGAAATCGGATTAAGAGATCCGTTGGCGACACTGACGGTCAATTGCACGGTGGCACCGACGACTGCAACATTCTGGTTGCCTTCGACCAGAATTCCGCTGACCGGGCCACTGAGCGAGTACTCTACGACGCCGTTTCCGAGGGTGTAACGTTGCCAGGTGACGTTGCCGCTGAAACTGCCCGTGAAGATTACGCCATCAGGCAGTCCGCCGGTTCCGTTGGTCGCAATCTGAAAAGAGCCACCTCCGGCAAAGGTTCCACCCGCAGTGAGGTTCCCGCTGATCAACGCACCAGTGGTGAAGCTCAAGGACCCTAAATTGCTGCCTGTGATCGTGCCCAGGCCGTCGTAGTTGACGACCGAAGTCAGTGTGGAACCGGTCAGGGTCAGGCCCGAGTCTGATCCGGTGAGAGTGCCGCCGATGTTGCCAAAGTCGACTTGGTTACTGCTGTCGGCAAAGGCAGATAGCGGCAGAACCAGCGCCAGCAGGGCCATCCAGACAACTCGCCTCATGGTGAATCTCCTAGACGGGAAGCGGCACTTCAAGTGTCTGGGCAAACGCTCAGTCTGTCAACTGTGAAAAACGGTCATTTATGGGTCCAGTCAATTGCGGCGAAGATCGCCGAGGAGAGCGGCACGCGCGGGTCGCGTTTTGCCAATGCAGGAGCATCTCTGCTATGCTAAAGGTGCGTTTGATAGAATCGGTTGTAGAGCAACTTCTTGCCAACCAGCTAGGACCTGCCCTTCGTACTTCCGAATCCTTTCAGCGTAAACTGATCGAAAGGAACATCCGTAACAAAACAATATGGCAGAACAAGGAACAGTAAAGTGGTTCAACGACGCCAAGGGCTACGGCTTTATCAGCCGTCAGACTGGCGAGGATGTATTCGTCCATTTCTCGGCGATCCAGGCGGGCGGCTTCAAGAGCCTGCAGGAAGGCCAGACCGTGGAGTTCGATGTGACCAAGGGGCCAAAAGGCTGGCAAGCTGAAAACGTTCGGCCGCTCTAAAGCGGCAACTTTCACAGCGAGCGTGCCGGAGAGCCGAACCTGGGGCCGGCACGCGTTACCGATTTTCCTCTGAAAACAACTGCATACCGGAGCCTGTTTGAACAGCGAAGAACTAAAAGCTGCTTATGCGATTATCCGCCACAACGTTCGTACCTATGAATCGGGCGGAGTCGCGGCTGTGATCAAGGGCAAGCAGAATGCGGAAACCACCGCGAAGCAATATGAGAGCGGCCAAAGCATGGAAGAGCGCCAGGCCGGCTGGCGATATTTCTGCGAGAAGACCGAACTCAAACCTGGAACCAGCCCCGAGCAAGCCACCCAGCTGCGCCAGGCGGAACTGGAAACTCGCGAATCCAAAGCGCTGCAAGACGAGCGCTTCCTGCCTCCAATCAGCAACCGATAGGTTCGATCGGAATACTCGCTCGCGCTACCTCTCTCCGCTGGTGCGTAAGCCCATCAGCTTCCCGTCGCCTATAACTTTTCCAGCTCGTTCTTGTCCAAACCCGAAGTCCACACGCTTGCCCCGTCGAAAGCCGCCCCAACGGTGGCGGTGCCGGGCACGCTAATGACATTCACTGTTTTCCCGTCACTCGCACGCAATACCACAATCTGGGGAGCGCCCGCCACCCAGATATCCACGCCGTCAAAGGCAATCCCATAGGGCAGTCCCCCGACGTCAAATGTGCCCAGGTTTGTCCCGTCGCTCGCTTGCAGCTTGCTCACCGTACCGCTCGTGCGGTTGGTCACCCAGATGTCGGCTCCGTCAAAGCAGATGCCGGTGGGAGAGCCGCCAACTGGGAACGTGCCGAGAACCGTCCCGTTGCTGGCCCGCAGCTTGGTTACGTTCCCAGCGCTGTTGCCGCCACCGTTCACCACCCAGACATTTGTGCCGTCGAACGCCGAGGATATAGGCCCGATCCCAACCGTAAACTGTCCTAAATTCTTTCCGTTACTGGCCAACAGCTTCGTTACCCAGCCGTTGCCCTGGTTTACAGCCACTGGAACCCATATGTCCTCGCCATCGAACGCCATCCAGCCTGGGATGCCGCCCATGGGGAAGTCGCCCAAGTCGGTTCCGTCGCTGGCCCGCAGCTTGGTGACCTTGTTCTCGGCGCTGTCAGAGACCCAGATATTCGCGCCGTCGAAGGTGATGCCGTAGGGCTGCGATCCCGTCTTGAAGGTCCCGAGCACCGCGCCATCGCTGGTTCGCACCTTGCTGACCGTGCCATCCCCAAAATTCGCCGACCAGACATTTGCCCCATCAAAGGCGACGCCGTAGGGCTGGCTACCCACTGTGAAGCTGGTCGTCAAATTGGCTCTGTACCAGTGCAGCAGCGCCACCTTCAGCGGGTTTGAGAGTGGAGGCGCCCCGGAGCCTGTAGGCTCACCAGCGTTTTGCGTCTGTCCGTCGATAAAGCTGGCTAAGGTCAAAACCAGCAACACCAGCGAGATTCCAACTAAGATTCGCTTCATGATCTTGTACCTCCCCAGGGGCAACGACTCGGCAAAACCAGAGAACGATTCCACACAGCGATGGAACTCTAAGCAACCGTCGGGACCTGAGAGGCGCCGGCACCAATTAGGCGGAGCGTATCATGGGTTTCTCGCCGGTCAAGCGCAAAATGGCTGTCGTTACGGATTCGGAACAAGGCGCCTGGACAAAGCGCCTTCGATGACAGAGTCGAATCGCTATGGCGGATAATGGGCGCCGGTACCGGCAGTAACTATCGGCCTTTCTATTTCATTGACTTAGCCGGAACGGACTTGCTAAGTTTTCTTGGAACGCGCCCGCAACCCCTTGCGCGCGCAACTTTCTTGGTATAGTTAGGGTTCCCAGTAGACGCATGGAATTGTTGCTCAATCTTGTTTGGCTCACGCTGGCGCTTCCGGCCATCTGGATCTGGCGACACGGCTCCGCCCACGCAGGCCAGCCACGCCGTCACAGCCGCCTTGGTGCGTGTGTGCTTCTGGTGTGCGTTCTTGTCCTCCTGTTCCCCGTGATCTCCGCCAGCGATGATTTGCACCCGATGCGAGCGGAGATGGAAGAGTCCAGCCCGTTCAAGCGCACGGTCAAGCAAGCGAGCAGTCATTCCTCGGCCACCTGGCTTTCTTATCCCGGAAGCTTTTTCGCAGCGTCGATTTCGCACTCTCTGATTTGCCCCCGCAATGAGGTCTGCGCGCTGATCTCCCCAAGCTCGTTGATCATTCCCAAACCACGCACCGTCGGCCGCCGCGACTCGCGGGCGCCGCCTTCTCTTCTTCTCGGGTAATGTACAAATTGGCGTAGCGGCAGGGAAGTCCCGCTTTAGGAAACGGGTTCCCTTTGCCTTGCGTTTGCTTTCGCGGACGCCGTACCCAGGTGGAAGTGGAGTAACTCATGCAAAAGACATTTTGGCGCTATTCCGCGCTGTTTCTCACGCTTGCCGTGGCTTCATCCGCCGGCGCCCAGCAGGTATTGACCTGGGAACAGGTCCGCCAGCGTTTTGAACAAAGCAATCCGACGCTGCTGGCCGACCGGTTGAATATTGACGAATCGAAAGCCGAGGAAATTACTGCCTTCCTGCGTCCGAACCCGCAATTCTCTCTCACCGCTGACGGGACCCAGATCGCTCCCGACAAAGGAGTCTGGAAACCGTTCGCCGGTACCTTCGAGTCGCCCGGCATCAGCTATCTGATCGAGCGGCGCCACAAGCGGCAGCTTCGCCTGGAGAGCGCAAGGAAGGCGACCCTGATTGCAGAGTCTAGCCATGCCGACATGGAAAGGACTTTGCTATTCAGCCTGCGGAGCGCGTTCGTTTCCACCCTGCAAACCAAAGCGGTGCTGCAATTGGCGAAGGACGACCTGGCTTACTACGACCATGTGCTCGACATCAGCAGAAACCGGTTCGACGCCGGCGACATAGCGCAAATCGATCTCGATCGCCTGGAACTGCAACGAGTGCAGTATGAATCTGATGTTCAAACCGCAGAGGTCAACCTGCGAACCTCCAAGATTCAGTTGCTCACGCTGCTGAACGATCGATCTCCGATCGACCAATTTGACGTAGATGGCCGCTTCGATTTCAACGATCAGTTAATACCACGAGACGAATTCCGGAAGATTGCGATGGACACGCGGCCGGACTTGAAGGCGGCGGTCGAAGCCGTGGACAAGGCCCAGACCGACCACCGGCTGGCGGTCGCCGACGGTTCGACAGACCCTACGTTGAGCGCTTGGTATACCCACAATTCCTCGACCAATAACCCGTTTGCCATAAATACGCTGGGTATCAGCGTGAGCATTCCACTGCGCATCTTCGACCGCAACCAGGGGGAGAAGCTTCGAACGCAGCTCGATATCACACGCAACGAGAGGTTGCGGGACGCCGCCGAGGCATCGGTGCTCAGCGACGTCGACTCTGGCTACGCCACGGTCGAAAGCAATCTGATCCTGTTGCGGCCGTACCAGGCGAAATATCTTCAACAGGCAGTTCGCGTGCGTGACACGATTTTCTTTTCTTACCAGCACGGCGGTGCGTCGCTGCTCGATTTTTTGAACGCCCAAAGCGACTACCGTACGGTGCAGCTCAACTATGTGAACCTGGTCGGTTCATATTTGACGGCCGCCGCGCAGTTGAATATGGCCGTCGGCCGGGAGGTGATCCCATGAAAATCAAGTTTGCGGGCCGCATTCTGCCATTCGGTTGGTGTGTGGTTTTGGGTTTGCTTCTAGCTGGGTGCAATGAAGGCAAAGTAGACACAAGAAGTGAGGCTCCGCCTCCGCCAACGGTTGAGCCTGACCTGGACGCCAACAATTTTAAAGTGGACCACCCGGAACAGTTCCCCTTGGTGGCGGCAATTGAGCACAAAGCAGCGCCTTCCCTGAATGTAACCGGTGTGGTGCAGCCCGATATAGCGCGGGCTGTGCCGGTGATTTCCCTGGCCAGCGGACGAGTTGTGGAAATCAAAGCGAGGCTGGGCGATGCCGTGAAGCAAGGCCAGTTGTTGCTGAAGGTCCGCAGCAGTGACGTGTCAGGCGCATACCAGACCTATCTGAAGGCGATAAATGATGAGCGCCTGGCGCGGCAACAGGTGCAACGGACGCAGATCCTTTACGACAAGGGCGCGGTTGCAAAAAGCGCGCTTGAACAGGCTGAAGATACTGCACAGGACGCCAAAGTCGATCTGGATACGGCAACCGAGCAATTGCGGCTACTTGGCGTGGACAAGGACCATCCGTCGGGGATCGTGGATGTTGTTGCGCCCATCTCGGGTGTGATCACAGACCAACAGGTGACCAACGCGGCGGGCGTGCAGGGTCTGTCCGGCCCCAACCCGTTCACCATTTCTGATCTTTCTTATGTCTGGATCGTCTGTGACGTTTACGAGAATGATCTCGACGCCGCGCGTGTCGGGGACTTCGCGGACATCCACCTGAACGCCTATCCCGAGAGGGTCTTGAAGGGAAAGATCGATAACATCCTGCCAATTTTGGATCCCAATATCCGTACTGCGAAGGTCCGCATCGAGGTTCCAAACCCAGAGGGAATGATGCGCATCGGGATGTTCGTCACTGCGACCTTCTACGGCAGACAGCCCGAAACGCGGGCAGCCGTTCCTGCAACTGCGATTCTGCACCTGCATGATCGTGAGTGGGTTTACACGCCGGTCAGTGCAGGACACTTCAAGCGTTTGGAAGTGGCCACGGGAAACATGCTTCCCGGCAACCTGCAAGAAGTTATTTCAGGAATAAAACCCGGAGATCAGGTGGTCTCGAATGCTCTGGTCTTGCAGAACACAGTGGAGCAATAAATGATTCGCCGAGTCGTTGATTTTGCTCTCAACAACCGGTGGATGGTGCTGGCGATTGCGCTGGTGCTGTTTGGCTGGGGCATCATTTCGTTCCGCAGTCTTCCCATTGAGGCCTATCCCGATGTAGCTGACAACTACGTCGAAGTGATCACTCAATGGCCGGGGATTTCGGCCGAACAGATTGAGCAGCAGGTCACAATTCCCCTCGAAATCGTGATGAACGGCATCCCTCATGTGGTGCACCTGCGTTCCTTTTCGCTGTTCGGACTCTCTGACCTGAAGTTGATCTTCGATGACGAGTCGGACAATGACTGGAACCGCGAACGGGTGCTGGAACGGCTGAGTCAAGTCACTTTGCCACCGGGCGTGGTGCCGCAAATGGGTACTGACTGGAGTCCAGTAGGCCAAATCTATTTCTTCACACTGCATAGCACGAATCCGGCGTACGACCCGATGGAGCTGAAGTCGATTGAAGACTGGGTCATTGAAAAAAGCTTCAAAGCTGTGCCGGACATTGTCGATGTTTCCAGCTTTGGCGGTCCCACTCGCGAATACCAGGTCCGGATTGACCCCAACAAGCTGATTGCCTATGGCCTCAGCCTGGCTCAAGTGGAGCAGCAGCTCGGGAACAACAATGTGAATGCGGGCGGAAGTTTCATCCAGGCGGGCCTGCAGCAGATCAACGTACGCTCGGTCGGACTGGTCGACCGCGCCCAGGACATTGAACGGACGGTGATCACGACCAAGAATGGCACGCCGCTGCGGATCAAGGACATTGCGGTCGTCGCCCAAGGTCCGAAGATTAGGCTCGGGCAGTTTGCCCGGGCCATCCACCGCGAGAATGGGAAAATCATCGACAACGACGATGTGGTGTCAGGAATCGTGTTGTTGCGCAAAGGCGCAGCGGCGGATACGGCGCTGCAAGGCATCCACAAGAAGGTGGAGGAACTGAACAATCATATTTTGCCTCCGGGGGTGAAGGTTGTTCCTTTCATCGATCGTAGTGATCTGGTTCATTTCACCACTCACACCGTCCTGCACAACCTTACTGAAGGAATGATCCTGGTATCGATCATCCTGTTTTTATTTCTCGGCAATGTGCGGGGCGCGCTGATTGTGGCAGCAACGATTCCGTTTTCGCTGTTGTTCGCGTCAATCTGTCTGGACCTGAGGCGCATTCCCGCCAATCTCCTCTCTCTCGGGGCGCTGGATTTCGGCATGGTGGTCGACGGCGCAGTGGTCATGGTGGAAAACATCATTCGCCACTTAGGCCACCAGAACGGAGACGGCAAAACGCCAGCTGTACGAATCGGTGAAGCCTCGCACGAAGTCCAGCGCCCGGTGTTCTACGCCATCGCCATCATTATTACTGCTTATCTGCCCATTTTTACCTTGCAGCGCGTGGAAGGCCGGCTTTTTCATCCCATGGCCTGGACGGTTGCATTTGCGCTGCTGGGAGCTCTGATTTTTTCCATTGTGATCGCTCCCATACTGGCCAGCTTCGCTTTCGCGAAGGGAGCTCACGAATGGCGTAACCCAATCTTGCATTTTCTCACTGAGCAGTACCGCAACGCGGTACGGTGGGCTATTCGCCGGCGTACGCTGGTATTGGGGATAGGCGTACTGGGGTTTTTTGTGACCCTTTTTCTCGCGTTCAGTGGTGTCATCGGTTCCGAATTCCTGCCTCACTTGGATGAAGGCGCTCTCTGGGTGCGGGGCACGCTTGCACCCAGCACCGGGCCGGACGAGGGTATTCGAGTCGCGAACCAGGCCCGAATCGTGCTCTGCTCTTTCCCCGAGGTTCCGCAATGTACCAGTCAAACGGGGCGACCGGATGACGGCACGGATACAACCGGCTTTTTCAATACCGAGTATTTTGTTGACCTCAAGCCGAAGGAAGAATGGCGACCGGTCTTCCACCAAAATAAGGACGAACTCATCGCCGCCATGAATCGTGAACTCAGCAAAATTCCTGGTGTGGTGTGGGGCTTTTCTCAGCCAATTGAAGACAACATGGAAGAGGCGGTCAGCGGAGTAAAAGGTGAGTTGGCGATCAAGGTCTACGGCGACACCTTAAAGACGTTGGAAGAAATGAGCGCCCAGATCACCAGCATAATGGGAACGGTTAAGGGAGTCGAAGACCTGGGAGTCTTTCATGTGCTGGGCCAGCCGAACCTAAACGTGACAGTGGAGCGTGAACAAGCGGCTCGTTACCAGATCAATGTCGCAGATGTGCAAGATGCGATCCAGACGGCGGTTGGAGGGAACGCTCTCACCCAAGTCTTGCAGGGCGAAGCCCGGTACGATCTTGTGATGCGTTATCTCCCGCAATATCGCAACACCAGGCAAGCGATCGAGAATATCCGCGTGCTATCTCCTTCCGGAGAACGAGTATCTCTCGCACAGCTCTGCAAGATCGAAGAAAGGGACGGCGGTTCTGAAATCTATCGAGAAGGCAATCAGCGTTATGTTGCCATCAAATACAGTGTCCGGGGCCGTGACCTGGGAGGCGCGGTAGAAGAGGCGATGAAGAAGGTCAACGAACAGGTAAAACTGCCGGCTGGATATCACATCGACTGGGCGGGAGAATACGAGAGCCAGAAGCGGGCGGACCGGCGGTTGCTCATCGTGCTCCCCATCACCATCCTCGTTATCTTCATCATCCTGTATACGATGTTCAAGTCCTTCAAGTGGGCTTCGCTGATCCTGGCGAACGTGGCTATGGCTCGCTTTGGTGGCTTATTGGCGCTTCTGATCACCGGTACCAATTTTAGTGTTTCGTCGGGCGTAGGGTTCCTGGCGCTGTTCGGCGTGTCAGTGCAAACCGGAGTCATCATGCTGGAATACATCAACCAGCTTCGCGCGCGGCGCTACTCAATCGAGGATGCCGCAGTTGAAGGGGCTGTGCTGCGACTGCGGCCCATCATGATGACCATGCTGGTTGCGACTTTAGGACTCTTGCCGGCCGCGCTATCCCACGCCATTGGCTCTGACTCTCAGCGCCCCTTTGCAATCGTCATCGTCGGAGGATTGATTGCGGACCTGGTGATGAGCATTTTTCTGTTGCCGACGCTGTATGTGTGGGTTGCAGGTGAGCGAGATGTTCTCCCGGCTGCAGAAGGTAACTTCGAAGAGGGAGAACATGTCGATTAAGGTGTACCCCGGCGTCGGCTTGCCAAAGTGGTTCTGTGTGACCCAATTCATGCCCTTTTCAAAACGGCTGCCCGAACGGTAGCATTGAACACTCGAAAGAGTGGCTGCCCCATCTCAAAGATCATTTTCGATATCCGGGCCCCGTTTACCCAAACGGCCCCAAAAAGCGAAGTACTGGCACAAGCGCCCCGAGTGTGCGATACCATCAGTTTTGCTCATCAGAATGGAGGAGCATCGTTGCTCGACTTCCTGAAACACGCAAGCCGAATATCGGACCGTCCCGTTGAGTTCGGTGAAATCCCGTGAGTAAGATTTCTTGCCGTACCGCCGCATTCTGCGTGGGATTCTTACTGCTTCTGTTTGCAGTCGCATGTTCGGACAATGCCAAACCCGCGCCGACCAAGGCCGAGGTTACAGTCGACCCAAATCTCTACAGCGTGGACCATCCAGAATTGTTCAAACTGGCCAAGGTTGAAGCGCGCGATTTGCCGACGGTGTTGACCGCCAACGGCAGCGTCACCCCAGACGTAAATCGCACCATCCACGTAACCTCGCAAGGTTCGGGGCGGGTTGTCGATCTGCGGGTGAGACTTGGCGACCCGGTAACAAAGGGTCAGGTCCTGCTCTCCATCTACAGCGCCGATCTGGCGGGTGCGTTCTCTGACTATCAAAAAGCTGTGGTTGACGAGAGCCTGTCGAGAAAGACCCTGGATCGGGCGCAACTTCTGTACTCCCGCGGCGCTCTTGCACAAAAAGATTTGGAGGTGGCACAGGACGCGGAGGACAAGGCCAAGGTAGATGTGCAGAATACCGAGCATCGCGTCCATTTGTTAGGAGGCGACCCGGCGCATCCCGACCCGGTGATCGAATTGCGCGCCCCGGTTACTGGAACCATCGTGGAACAGAATGTCGCAGGATTCGAAGGAATCAAGAGTCTTGACAACAGTCCGAACTTGTTCACCATCGCCGATCTTTCACAAGTGTGGGTGGTGTGCGACGTGTACGAGAACGATCTTGCCGATGTGAGTCTTAGAGATCCCGTCGAAATCAGCCTAAACGCGTATCCGGGCAAGGTTTACAAAGGCACGGTTGCTGATATTTCGCGAGTGCTCGATCCGAATTTGCGATCAGCCAAAGTGCGTATTGTTCTGGCGAATCCGGAAGGCGCATTGCGGCCCAACATGTACGCGGTTGCGACTTTCCGGTCCCGGACTTTGCAGCCGCATGTTGTGGTTCCCGCAACTGCCATGATGCGCCTGCAGGATAAGGACTGGGTTTTTCGCAGGGAAGGCCAGAACCAGTTTAGGAAAATTGAGGTTCATGGCACGAACGCAACCGGCGACGGTTTCGAGGAATTGCGGGACGGGAGCTTGAAACCGGGCGATGAAGTCGTGGCCAATGCGCTGGAATTCTCCAGTGCCGTTGCGGAGAGCAAGTAATGATTCGTGGCCTTATCGATTTTGCCCTCCGTAATCGAATTCTGGTGCTGAGCGTCGCCCTGGTCCTGTTCGCCTGGGGTGTTTGGTCTTTTCATAATTTGCCCATCGAGGCATATCCCGACGTCGCCGACACCTACACCCAGATCATCACTCAATGGCCGGGACACGCGGCGGAAGAAGTCGAGCAGCAGATTACGGTTCCTCTCGAAGTGCAATTGAACGGGGTGCCGAATAAAACGCATCTGCGGTCGGTATCGCTGGCGGGGCTTTCGGTCGTCACCATTATTTACGACGACAACATCAGCACGTTTACCGCCCGCCAGGAAGTTCTCGATCGTTTGGCGCAAGCCACCTTGCCGGCTGGCGTCAACCCCGCGCTTGGCGCCGACTACAGCCCGACCGGGCAAATAATGTTCTACACGCTGACCAGTACCAACCCCAGGTATGACGTGATGGAGTTGAAGGCGTTGCAGGACTGGTTCGTGCTGAATCAACTAAGGTCGGTACCCAACGTTGTGGACGTAAACATCTTCGGAGGGCCCACGCGGGAATATCAGGTCCAGCTTGATCCCGGCAAGTTGGTGTCCTACGGGCTTTCGCTGAGCCAGGTGGAGCAGGCGCTGACGAATAACAACCTGAACGCTGGCGGAGGATTCATCGAGCGTGGCGAGCAAGCGCTTAACGTTCGCGCCGTGGGATTGATGACCAACATCGACGACATTGGCGCCACCGTGGTCAAAGTGGTGAATGGCACGCCGGTACGGGTGCGCGATCTGGGCGTTGTTGTGCAGGCTCCTAAAGTCAGACTGGGACAACTTGGAAGAACCATCCGCCACGAGGATGGAACCGTCATTAACGATGACGATGTAGTGGAAGGCATTGTGCTGCTTCGCAAGGGGGCCGAAGCCGATGCCACGCTCGAAGCTCTGCACAAGAAAGTTGCAGAACTGAACAACGGCCTTTTGCCTCCTGGGGTAAAGCTTGTCCCTCACCTTGATCGCAGCGATCTGGTGCACTACACAACGCATACCGTGCTGCGAAACCTGACGGATGGCGTGCTGCTCGTCACCCTTGTTCTCTTTTTGTTCCTGGGTAACGTGCGTAGTGCGCTCATTGTCACCATCACCATTCCGTTCTCTTTGCTATTCGCCGCTATTTTGCTGGATCTTAGCAAGATCCCCGCCAATTTGCTCTCGCTCGGAGCGCTCGACTTCGGCATGGTGGTGGACGGTTCCGTGGTCATGGTGGAAAACATTCTGCGCCACAGCGAGTTTGGCCGGGGCAAGAAAACGTTTCTGGAAATGATCGCGACCGCGGCGCACGAGGTGCAGAAGCCGGTCTTCTTTGCGCGCGTCATCATCATCATTTCGTATCTGCCGATTTTTACCTTGCAACGAGTGGAGGGGCGGCTGTTCCGGCCCATGGCCTGGACCGTGGCCTTTGCCCTGTTCGGCGCGCTGCTGTTCGCTCTACTGATTGCTCCAGTGCTGTGTACTCTGCTGTTCAAGGGCGAAATTACGGAGTGGCGAAACCCGGTGTTCCGCTGGTTGCAGGAACGGTACGGCCGTCAACTTGACTGGTGTTTCGATCATCTGAAGATTACGCTCGGGCTGGGAGCGGCGGCGGGCGGTTTAATGCTTTTCCTGTTCTTCAGCGGCGTGGTGGGCTCCGAGTTCCTGCCGCATCTGGATGAAGGAGCTATCTGGGTGCGGGGTACGCTCGCGCCCAGCACCGGCCCCTCGGCCAGTATTGCGCTTTCCAAACAGGCTCGGCTGGTTCTCGCGAATTTCCCCGAGGTCAGGCAGGTGGTCAGCCAGGTCGGACGCCCCGATGACGGGAGCGATGCCAGCGGCTTCTACAACACTGAATTTTTTGTCGATCTTTTGCCGCGCTCCAAGTGGCGCTCTCAGTTCAGCACTAAAGAAAAATTAATTGCCGAGATGGACAAGGAACTGAGCAAATTTCCCGGTGTGGACTGGAATTTTTCTCAGCCGATTTCCGACAATGTAGAAGAGGCGGTCAGCGGCGTCAAAGGCGAGTTGGCGGTCAAACTGTTCGGCAAAGACCTGAAAGTGCTCGAACAGAAAGCTGATGAAATGCAAACCGTCATGGGTAGGATTCCTGGCGTGGCTGATCTCGGCACCTTTCAGGTACGCGGGCAGCCCAATGTGAATCTGGTGGTGGATCGGGCAGCAGCAGACCGTTTTGGAATCAACGTCAGTGACGTCCAGGATGCGGTTGAGACCGCGGTTGGGGGCAAGGCAGTCAGCCAGATTCTTGTCGGCGAGCAGCGCTACGACCTCACCGTCCGGTACCAGCCGCAATTCCGCAAGACGGTCGAGGATATTTCCAACATCCGCATTCTGGCGCCTTCGGGCGAGCGTGTATCGCTGGGCCAACTTTGCGATATCAAGCTCGAAGATGGCGCTTCCACCATCTATCGGGAAGAAAACTCACGCTACATCGCCATCAAGTACAGTGTGCGGGGACGCGACCTGGGCAGCACCGTCCGGCAAGCCATCGAAGAGGTGCATGAGAAAGTTCAGCTGCCCGAAGGTTATCACCTCGACTGGACGGGCGAGTACGAGAGCCAGCAGCGAGCCAATCGCCGCCTCGCCATCATCGTGCCCATCACTTTGCTATTGATGTCATTCATTCTGTACTCAGCCTTCGATTCCTGGAAGTGGGTCGGCCTGATCCTGGCGGTCGTGGCGCTATCGCCACTCGGAGGTTTGTTCAGCCTGCTGCTTACGCATACGCATTTCTCAGTGTCATCCGGGTTGGGGTTTCTGGCGCTGATCGGGGTGTCGGTCGAAATCGGCGTCATCATGGTGGAGTACATCAATCAGCTCCGCACTCGAGGCATGAATCCGCGTGAAGCCGCAAAGGAAGGTGCGTTGCTGCGGCTTCGACCCATCATGATGACCATGCTGGTGGCAACCCTCGGGCTGCTGCCGGCCGCCATGTCGCATGACATCGGCTCCGACTCGCAACGGCCTTTTGCCATCGTGATTGTGGGCGGGCTAATTGTTGAACTCCTCATCAGTGTGGTCATGCTGCCTACGCTTTATGTTTTCTGGGCGAGGCCGGGCGACAAACTCCCGCCGCCCGAACTCGGCTTCATCGAAGAAGGCGAGCACGTAGACTAGCACTTCGGCCAGGTTTGCCGCTCAAGAGTAGTACAGGAAATCATCCGAAACCAAGGCGTCAGGGTTTTTGCGGTTTCAGGCTGCAGACTTTCTTGACTAAAACGAGATCCAGGCCGGCGGGTGAAAATTCCGCGATCTGCGTACCGCGGGGAGTATTGAATTCGACTTTGAAAATCTTGGCGCCGATCAACTGGCGAACCGTATCTTTGTCCATGGCGAGGAAGCGGCCATTCACCCAGTTCCAGTTCTGACGACTGCTGGAAGTATCCACGCGCACGCGGACTCGCATCTGTGGCTTGCCTTCCCAAAAGCTGGCGCGATTCGGCGGACCCATACGCAGGTTGGGACGGAAGTCGCCCAGGGCCAGTTTTCCGCCGACGCAGAAAAGCAGCACCTTCGCCTTCGCATCGCTATCCGGCAGCAGATTGTCGGCCTCGAGCTCAAATCGATTTTTCTGCGCGCCCGTCATCTTGTCCTCGGATTGGAACTCCTTCCATTTTCCACCGGCCGGAATGCCAACCTCCGGTTTGGCATCGGCGGGAGGACCACCTTCCTGCGCGGACGACATAACAGCCGCGATGCACGAGAAAATGAAGCATAAAACGAGCGTTTTCAGGAGTAGCCTAAGCAGATCAGCCAGCAGACTGGGACGAAGAGTTTTCATTTCGGCTCCTAGAATATTAAACCCGGGAAGGCGCGAAAGTTGCGCCTGAAAACACGACTCCTACTCGGCCGGAAACAACCCAAAGTCGCGAAGGCCCCACCGTGACGTCCACTTCACAGGCCGGAGTGCATCCTGGGCTACGGACAATTGCCCGGGGCTGGCCGGCCCGCGAATCGTGCGTCAATCCATGCCATCTGATCCCTAACAGAGTCTCCTGTTACCAGGCCAGACTGAGGTTCGGCGAATTTGTTGAACTGAACGCGGTCGCCCTGTTTGCACAAGCGGCCGACGGTCTGATCGGTTATCGCCGGCAGTCCCTCCGAATCATCGCCCCCACTGATGACCAGAAGCGGGCGGTGGGCCAGCTTTTGGCCAAGAGCGTTTCTGTCCAGAAATTTCACAACGAAGTCATTGCTCTTCCAACTGTCTTTCAGCATTTCGCCCGCCGGCAACGTGGCGCCGTTGTTCAGGGTGCTGCAACTTCCATCGATCCGGTTGTACGCGGCAAGTGCTTTCTCGGTCAGCATCTTGCTCAGGTCGAAGTCCGGATAGACTGTCTTGACCGAGTAAGCCAGATATTCGGCCATCTCGAGGGACTTCTCGGTAGCCGGTCGGGTGTAGATATCTTTCAAGTCGGCCATGCCGGAAATCGCGATACTGCCGAGGTAGTTCGGATCGCGAATCCCGTTCTCCATTTCTGCCACGGCCACGGCGACGTTGGCGCCCAACGAAGCGCCCATGGCAACCCATCTTGCGCCCAGCTGCGGGACAGTCACATGCGCTGCGGCAATCGAATAGATCAGATCGGTCGCGTCAGACGGTAAATCCAGCACTGCACTTCTGAAATCGGTTCCCAACCCGGTGTAATCAGTGGCCACCACTGCGTAGCCGAGATCAAGGTACATGGAGAGAAATGGCCCGTAATACAAATTTCTTAAGAGCGACGGAGCACAATGCCGGCCGCCACCTCCAAAGCCATGGGCCCAGGCAATAACCGGCCAACCTCCTGCGGGAGGTGTTCCGCCGGGCACCAGAACCACACCTGACGCTGCCACGTCTTGTCCGCTGGCCGAACGGGAGTGATAGAGGATGCGGAAGGCAGAGAAATCGGCGGAGAGATAGTATTCCGGAGCCGGTTCGGAACGGATCAATTCGCCCGGTTTGCCCGCGGGCAGGGGCTTGGGCGTATCGTAAAACTTCGTAAGCGACAACTTGCGGCGTGAGCCGGCCTGTCGTGGTGAAGGTGCAGTCTGGCTTGGGGCAACCCCAGTTACAGCCCCAATCTGCGGCATAGGCAAAAGGCAGGCAGCGGCGGTTGCCAAAAACATTGCAAAGCGGTGGCGGAGACCACCGTGGACCGAAAGTGGCGGGGGCATCGGCCTGATTATGCCACGTGGCCTGGCGCCCGCCAGTATCTTCCCGGTGGTTTCCGTTTATATTCATTAGGTCCCGGAGTGGCTCAGGCCAAGGAGGTAACACTCGAAAATCACGCCAAATCGGTCTCCATAGGGTCTAAAGTCCTCTGTTCTAGAGGCTTGGTTATGGGAACAATTTCCCTGCGATGGGATGCGGCAGATATGTGGTAAAATTCGCGCCCCGCAAGAACGGGCAGAAGGAGCGTCTGTTGTCACCCCGCCAACCAAAATTGTTACGGGGAAGACTGTGGTTCAAATGGGACCTCACAAGATAGGCGAGACTTGGACAGGCAGAAGCGTCGCTATGGATGAATTTCCGGTCGCCCTGGGAAATGGCGATGAAGTGATCGCCTTTGACATTGGTGGCACCTGGTTTCGCAGTACGCTTCTCACGCGTGAGGGACGATTAACAGGCGCGCAGCGGGTTCCGTCGATGAATTGCCGGTCACTGCCCGGTAAGTCCGCGGCGGAGATCGTGGACGAAATTGCCGCTTACATTGCCAACACCGTAAACTCGTTTTGGCAATCTCCCTTTCTTGCGGGACGCCAACCAGCAATTGCCGTATCGATGGGCGCCGCTCTGAATGCGCACACAGGGAAGATCCTCGGATCAGGGCCGATTCTCGGGGAGGACAGCACCTCTTTCGACCTGGGGCGGACGATACGGAGGCATTTACCTGACGTCAGTATCACCATCGTGAATGATGTAACCGCCTCGCTCATTGCACATTCGCGGTTGCCAAACTTCCGCAGTGCCCGCCGGCTTGCGTTACTGACGGTAAGCACCGGAATTGCGTCGCGAGTTCTGCATTGCTCGGTTCCGCATGTGCCGGTTGATCCTACTCTTGGGGTTCAGGGCGAGATTGGCCATCACCGGGTTGCTTTCTCCGTCAACGGGCATGCTATGTCGTTGAAATGCGATTGCGGCGGCACCGATCATTTGAATGCTTTCGCGTCAGGCCAGGGCATTAAGCGTGTGCTCGACCGCATGCGAGAGATATTCCCGCACGAATTTCGCGTATCTGACCTGAACAGCGGAGACCCGGCGAACGGATCTCTTCAGGCGCTGGCGGACGGCCTGGCTAACGGCGACCCACTGTCCCGGAAGGTGCTCCAGGCAGTAACCATGCCTGTTGCCGATGCGATCAAGTGGCATTTCATGCTCGATCCTGAGATCGACAAGTTGATCCTCACGGGCGGCGTGTGCTTCCTGCTTCGTGACTTCTACCTGTCCGCGGTTATTGAAAATCTGAAAGCATCCGAGTTCTATCCGCTGACGTCCGATGGAGAATCTTTCTGGGCCGACCGGGTCATTCTAGGCCCACATTCCGATGACGCTGGTCTGGTCGGAGCGGCCTACATGGCCCGCGAATCGCCCACCCTTCATCGCCGGGAGACATTGAATTCGACGCCGCCATATCGAGTATCGCGACAAAACGCGATTGAGTATCCCATTGAAGTAGTGCCGAATATCTTCCAGAACGCGGATTTCCCCCGATCCCTCTTGGAGCCTTTCGACCGGATCGTGCTGGTGGCGGATGCCCCAGTTGAAGAAATCCACGGTGACGAAATTCGGGAATTGCTGTCGGCAGCGCACCGTCGCGTTGACACTATTATTCTGCACGCCTCGGAAAAGCAAAAGGATCTGTTCTCATTTATGGAGGTGGTATCGTCTTTCGAGAAATTGGGAGTCCGGAGACGGGAGGACCTGGTGGTGGTGGCTGGTGGCGGCGTCGCTTTGGACATCGTCGGCTTCGCAGCCAGTGTCTACAGGCGTGGCATTCCGTATATGCGGCTTCCCACTACTCTGGTTGCTCAGATCGACACCGGTATTGGCGTCAAGACTGGAATTAACTTCCGCCAAAGCAAGAGCCGGCTGGGAACGTTCTCCGCTCCCTATGCGGTAGTGGTCGATCCCTGCTTTCTCTCAACCATCTCTGATCGCCAGATCAGGAACGGTTTGTCCGAGGCTCTCAAAATTGCCCTGGTGGCAGATCGTCCGCTGTTCGAGTTGATTGAAGAACATGCCTTTTCCCTGGTTCGTACCAAGCTTCAGTGTGAGCAAGGGACGCAGATCATCCGCAGGGCGATTCGCGCCATGCTGCTGGAGCTTTCTCCTAATCTTCACGAGCGGACGCTGGAACGTCGTCCGGATTATGGGCACACCTTCAGTCCCATCTTCGAGTTTGAATTAAGCGATCTGGAGCACGGAGAAGCTGTTGCGCTCGATATGGCCATAGCAACGGCGCTGGCAGTGGTTTCGGATTTTCTGGACATCGAGGATGCGGAACAAATCCTCGCCACCCAACAAGCTCTCGGGCTGCCCACCATGCGGGCGGGGTTGACCATTGACATGCTCTTGCGAGGTATTCATGACGCCAAGAAGCATCGCGGTGGACAGCTCCGGATGCCCGTCCTCTGCGGAATTGGCGAAGCGATGTTCGTCGACGAGATTAGCGAAGTTCGACTGGAGGAGGCGCTTGCATTTATCCAATCCTGGTCGAGCGGAGGGCGCAAAAAATCGCGCTACACAGCTTAGGGTGCCCGTCCTCGTGCGATTACTGAAGCGATGTTCAACGATTCCGTAAGTCCAGCGGAAGGACAGAAATCCAGCGGAAGGACAGAAATCCAGGATGCCCAGGGTGCCGCAGCATTCGGTAGTTTGGCGCCTTCCTCATCAGAGTAGTCTCGCGGTGAGAGTACAAGCCGCCGAACAGATCAATGACTCCAGCATCGTCATTCAGATGTTGTCGGCCGCGGTTTGTGGCACAGATTTAGCGCTGCTCTCCGGGGCTAGACCGGGTCGAGCTCAAGTGCTCGGCCACGAAGGAATTGGAGTTGTCCTTTACGCCCCTCGGAATTCCACTGTATCAAACGGCGAACGCGTCATTATCAATCCAGTTCATCGTAAGCGTCCGGAGATGGTGATCGGCCACAGTTGCGACGGTATTTTTCGCGGAATGTTTTGTGTGGACGCTGCCGATGTGGCCGAGGGGGGGCTTTTGGTCCCCTGCCCTGCAAACTGTTTCGTTCAGGATACTGAGCTTGCCCTTGCCGAACCTCTGGCTTCCGTCATTTACAGCCTGGAGTTACTGCGGGAACAGTGCGGAGAAGCCTCGCTGCTGATACGTGGATCTGGCACCGTAGGCATATTGGCGGCCAAGCTATGGACGACTTTGACGGGGTCTCACGCGATTCTGGTGTCGAAATCGGAGGCGCATGCCAGGTGGCTTCGAGAATCGACTTCCTGGCCGGCGAACGTCCGACTCTGCTGTACCGCTCAACTGAACAGTACCATCCGTGAGTGCTCCAACTGGCCCCCGCTCACAGCCGCCATCCTCTGTTGCTCACGTGAAAGCGCACCGGAGGGCCTGCGGTCGCTAATGGATGTTCTGCCCGAACATGCAACTATCGATATGATGGCCGGTTTTCCGGCGGAATATGTGGAAGATCGTTTTGGCAATTTGAACCTGGACGTTGTTCGCTGGAACAACGTCTGCGGAATGAACGGCTCGCCGCCGACAGCGGTCGTAGATCGTGCTACTGGTAAAAACCTCTCTCTTATCGGTCATCGCGGCACAGCTGCGCGCCACATTCTTGAGGCTGTGGACTTGTTGTCACGCAGGGTCATCGTGATGACAGACATTCCGCATCGGTTGCTGACTTTAGACGAGCTTCCTGGTGCGGTGAAGCAGATGCTGACGGTCGAGACTCGTCACCGCGCGAAATGGGTCAAGGCGATCGTCACTTTTTCACCCAAGGATTTTGGAGAAACGAATGGCGCCTGCTGACACAGCGGCCAGAGTGCTGGTGACCGGGGCATCACAGGGGATCGGCAAGGCAATCCTTCTGGCACTCGCTCGCAGCGGACATCCTGTTCTGGGTGTTTCTCGAACGCAACCAGAGGAACCAGCCGATTCGGCGCAACCTCCGGAGTCTGACAGTCTTGCCTGGAGGCGAATGGACCTGTCGAATGCGATTGAGGTGGAAGAATGTGCTTCTTCGCTGGAATCAATACCGATTCGAGCAGTGGTCTTGTGTGCGGTAGATTATGGGGCGAATCAGCGGCATCCCGTGTCGACAACTTTTGCGCAGGAGTGGCAGCGGGTTATCGCCACCAATTGCATTGGCCACTGCGTTCTTGTGTCACGGCTGCTGCCGAAGCTGATTACCAATTGTCCTGGCGTCATCGTGAACCTGTCGTCAGACGTCGCCGTCTTGCCGGCGACCGGCCGGGCGGCATACGCGGCATCCAAGGCGGGTCTGCATGCGATGCTGCGTGCCGCTGCGGCCGAAAACCCCGTCGAGAGTCTTCGTGTTTATCAACTGATTCCAACCTTTCAATTGATAACCCCCGGCCTCCGCCGCCGCCGGGCTGCCGGTTTTGACTTCTCGACCTACGTTGACCCCGGCCTCATCGCTCAGGTAGTAGAGCGAATCATATTTCCACCGGGCAGTCCGCTTGCGCCCGGAAGCTACCTGGTCCGCCGGGATGGTGCTATGGAACCACACCCGGAGGTTACAAGCTTGTAGGGTAGAGGATCTGGGCCTGTGAGAGATTTCAGAAGAACAAAAAAGCCCGGCAGCCAGTGGCGTGCCGGGCTTTTAGAATTGCAGGGATCGGCGGATCAAGCGAGCACTTGCACGCCTTTTTCCCGCGCTACGTACTGGTCGTGTATCCAACGGTAAGTTTTTTCCAGTCCTTCACGCAGTGAGATGCTTGGCTCCCAGTTCAGCAGGTTCTTGATCATCGTGTTGTCGCTGTTGCGGCCGTTCACACCTTTAGGCGCGCTGAGATCGTAGACGCGTTTGAACTTCTTGCCGGCGATCTCTTCTGCGATGTCGATAAGCTGGTTGATGGTTACCATCTCCGCAGAGCCGAGATTGATGGGATCGATAATCTCCGAGTCCATAATCATCTGCGTGCCCTTCAGGCAATCGTCGATGTACATGAAACTGCGGGTTTGATTGCCGTCACCCCAGATGGGAATCTCGGTGTGGCCCTTGAGCTTGGCTTCGATCACTTTACGGCAGATGGCGGCAGGCGCTTTTTCGCGGCCACCAAACCACGTGCCGTTCGGACCGTACACGTTGTGGTAGCGGGCGATGCGCGTGCGCAGACCGTAATCCTCACGGAAGTGACGGCACATGCGCTCGCTGAACAGCTTTTCCCATCCGTAGCCGTCTTCGGCCATCGCCGGATAGGCGTCTTCTTCTTTCAGGCCAGGACAGTCGAAGTCTACCTGCTTGCTGGCGTTATAGACGCAAGCTGAGGAGGAGTAGAAATACTTCTGGACGTTTAGTTTCTGCGCGGCCATCAGCATATGTGTGCTGATGAGCACCGAAAGCATGCACTCTGCGCGGTGGGTCTCGATGAATCCCATACCACCCATGTCCGCGGCCAGCATGAATACCTGGTAGGCGCCCTGCGAAGCCTGCTCGCAATTCTGGCGGTCCTTCAGGTCAAGATGCATGTTTTCGACGTCGGGGAAGTGCTGGTACCAACGCTCGAACGGCTTGGCGCCTACGGCTCGAATACGGCTGTACCCTTGGCGACGAAGATCAGCCACTAGTGAGCCACCAATAAAGCCGTCCGCCCCCGCCACCACTACAAGTTCATTCTTTTCGTTCATTTCCTTCATTCCTATCTCTCCCTCGCTTGGGTTCATCAAAATGGCCGTTCAGAACACACACTCTAACCGGAATTCAATTCTTGGCGTTCCGAGCATCCCGGAGGGGGAAATGCACCGAAAGGTGCTCGTATATCTATACGCTGTGCGCACTCGCTTAGCTTGAAGCGGTGCCTCACCAAGACTCCATTAGACAGTAAAGCAGACTGCGTGATCCGGTGTCCTCAGAATGGTGAAGCGTACAGACTAGAAGGACGCACACCCCGATCGCCATTCGGCGACCGACATCCCACGCGCTATTCTAGACGGATTAGGCTTCTTGTCAACCCTACCGAAAGTCTCTAGATGCGGACTAAGATATGTAGTTTCATGTACTTCCAGGTTGGTTGTTTTCATTTTCGGGCAGCGTTGGAATGGCATGCATACCAATTGTGGTTTCGGGCAAGCCCTGCTCCAGCGCGTAGTGGCAAGTGAACGCCGCCCCACGTAAACGGCTTACATCATAGGGGCGGGATGGAATAGCTTCTTCGCCGCGGTCGGACCAATCGGGCTTGAAAATGTTATATCGTACTCGTTCCGCGACGATTATCCGCCGTTCTGAGGACATTTTATGAAGCGATCAATCGTACTCTCCATCTTTCTGGTTCTTCTGCGCCCGGTCTTGGGCGGCGCCCAAGTGGCCACGAATGTCGTCCGGACGCCGGTCGATCGGCTGGCGTCACTGACCACGCTACCGTTGCCTGAATGGAAGTGGCATGAGGATGTGCCGCACCCGGAAGACCCTTCGCTCGACGATTCCGGATGGGAGGCGGTAAGGCTCGGCACAAAATGGTCGACCGGAACGCGGGTGTTTCGCCATTGGATTGAAGTCCCGGAGAAAATCGATGGGTATGCAATTCAGGGAGGACGCATAAAGCTTGATCTGGCATTGGATAGTAACGGGTCGGACGAGATCGCCGTTTTCTCTAATGGCTCGTTGGTTTCTCGAGGTAACGAAGACACCCTGCAACCCGTGCTGCTGACAGAAAATGCGCAACCAGGTCAGAAGTTGTTGATCGTAATGCGTATGGAGGCAACGGAGGTAGAGAGCAATTTCTATAAGGCCGCGCTTATCATCGAACCGCCTGCCAGTCGCCCGGACCCCGCCTTGCTGCGCATGGAAATTCTCTCGACGGGTCCATTGATTGCTGCATATCAGGATGGAAAAGTTCAGCGCGAGCAGCAACTCGACTCCGCTATCGGAGCCATAAATTTCGCCGCACTCGATAAAGGCGATCAGGCTGGTTTTGACATTTCTTTGCGTCAAGCCCAGGCGAACCTGGAAGAGCTGAGACCTTGGCTTAGACAATTCACCATTCGTGCGGTCGGCAATTCACATATTGACATGGCATGGCTGTGGCCGTGGACGGAAACGGTGGAGGTCGTGCGCAACACCTTCCAGAGCGCGCTGAACTTGATGCGCGAGTATCCGGATTTCAGGTTCACTATGTCTTCTGCACGAACTTACGAATGGATCGAGGAGAAATATCCCGATCTTTTCAAGGAGATCAAGCAGAGGGTGCAGGAAGGGCGCTGGGAGGTTATTGGAGGCATGTGGGTCGAACCGGATTTGAACATGCCGGCAGGCGAATCGCTGGTGAGACAAATTCTGGTGGGCAAGCGTTACTTTCAGAAGACGTTTGGGGTGGATGTGAAGATCGGCTGGAATCCGGACTCATTCGGCTACAACTGGCAACTCCCGCAAATCTACAAGAAGTCCGGCATCGATTACTTTGTCACCCAGAAGCTGGTTTGGGCACACGAATTCACCACCTTTCCTTACAAGCTGTTCTGGTGGGAAGCGCCGGATGGAAGCCGGCTGCTCACTTACTTTCCGCATGATTATGCGGGTGGCATCGATGGCGAGAGCATGGCCAAGGATCTCTCGATCTGGGCACCCTCGATGTATGGCCCGCAGCTAGCCGACACGCCCGAAATGATGCACCTGTATGGGGTGGGAGATCACGGCGGTGGGCCGACGCGCACGATGCTGGACAATGCTATTCGCTTGATGTCGCCGGATGTCGTCTATCCAAAGTTCGAGTTCGGCAACGCTCAAGGGTTCTTCGAAGACCTTGAGAAGAGGCTTCCCGCCATGGACGTTCCCACGTGGAAAGACGAGCTTTACTTTCAATATCACCGCGGTGTCTTTACCACGCAGGCCGAGACCAAGCGCCGGATCCGACGCAGTGAAGAGTTACTGCTCGATGCGGAAATGTATTCGTCGGTGGCGTCGCTCTATGGCCGAACCTATCCGCAACAAGAGCTTGAAGTTGCCTGGAAAAACTTGCTGTTCGACCACTTTCACGACATTATGCCGGGCTCCGGTATCGCGGTGAACTATCTCGAGGCCAAGCGCGATCTGGAAGACGTGGGGCGCGCGGGACGTGAGGTCATGGACGGAGCTTTGGGAGAGATTTTGGCCCACATCAACACCCAGGGCGAGGGCGTCCCGGTGACGGTTTTTAATTCGCTCTCCTGGCCGCGAACCGAAGTAATCGAGATCGAGGCGCAACTGCCGGGCCGGGCGCAGTATGTCGAAGTTGTCGATTCAGCAGGCAAACCGGCGGAGTCGCAATTGCTGGCAATCGACCCCGACACGCATCGCACGCGTGTGCTGGTCCTCAGCCACATTCCGGCAGTTGGGTATGCGACGTACTTCCTGCGTGCCGCGGCGAAGCCGGCGGTCAACCATTCAGTGGTGAAGGCATCTGCAAGCGCTCTTGAGAACGAGTTCATCCGCGTCAGGATTGATCCTCGAACCGGGTGCATGACCAGCCTTTTCGATAAACGAAGTCAGACCGAAGCGCTCGCACCGGCTGAAACCGACACAGGAGGGCCCTGAATGCTA
>Ga0210401_10001401_pt1 | contig 28084 bp, 59 predicted proteins | sample IncBWH32MmetaG_FD_150866 | JGI IMG/M metagenome (GOLD analysis project Ga0210401, IMG submission 150866) | Forest soil microbial communities from Barre Woods Harvard Forest LTER site, Petersham, Massachusetts, United States - Inc-BW-H-32-M | ecosystem: Environmental > Terrestrial > Soil >...
AGGATCAGCAACGCCTGGGAGATGTCTATAATAATCGATCCATATAAACATCTTTTTTTATCAGTTTTCTTTATAAGCGGCATAAACAGCAACTCAATTGCAATGCCGCTCATTGTACCGTGTGGTAAGTCTGCTATACGTCCTGTAGCAACGCCTGGCACACTGGATTGTTCGTCAATATCAGAGCGCAAGTTGGACGCAAAGGCCAGCGCGTTGCTCGTATCAGAGGCAAGAGCCACTGCTGTAATCTTGCTGTCCACAGCAGGCAAGCGAATGATCTTCCCTGGCTTGATATCAATCACGCCTTCTCCCATGCCATTTGCGTAGAGCACTGGAGAGCCAAAGAGCTTCTGAATGCGATTAACATTGCTCTGCACAAGGTTGAGCGAGTTGTTTACGCCGATCAGATCAGGCGTGATGTCAGGAATACCCCAGAGGTCATTTGGTCGTGGGAGGTTCTGGCACTGGAAGATAGGCGGGAATGTATAAGGCCAGTCGATAGGCTCGCCTGCTGGTGTCCACGCACCGCGATCACCAACACGTGACCAATGCTGAACGGTCCATGTGGCGTCAACATCAGCAAAAGGATTGCCGTCGTCTCCATCGTTGTCAGGATCGTTTCTGCTGATCTCTTCACGATAATAGACGTGCTCAGCATGGCCATTAATCGTTTGATCGGTACAATACTCGATGCAGTACAGCAAGACCGTCTCACAGTCCTGTGCAGCGCTCTGGGTGAATACAGTGCTAGGATCAACGACAATCAAGCGATACGTGCCGTTTGGCTCTGGCATGATACGCAAGAACGCCTCGCCTGCAATCGCACCATTCATGGCAAGCTTCTGGAGGAGTGGTATGCGCGTCTCTTTGCGCCCCCAGGTCTTGTCTAAGAACGCTTGTGCTTCTTCAGGCGCATTATCATCAATGCTAATCTCTAGCTCTTTGCCGAAAAGAAAGTCGATGCCACGATCTACAACCGCTTGCAGGCGATTAGTCATGACATTGTCATTGGGCGCTCCAGGCATTTTCTGGAGCGGTTCGTCTAAATCTCCATTATATGCCCTCCAAGCCATATTTATTTTTTTTACTCGCTTTTTATCTTCCTCGGTAATTTCATACTGAGGTTGTTGAGGAAGATTTATCTGTGCTTGTACGTTTGGGCGTGCTGCCATAATCATAGCAATCGACCTCCTTCAATCCATTCATGCGGCAATTTATTGCTTCTGCTTTTATTACAAGTAGGACATGCAGCCACAATGTTGCTTATGTAATTGGTTGCCCCTGGTCGTGATACAGGTATGACGTGATCGGCTTGAACTTCAGTAAGTCTTTTATGGCACCAATAGCATTTATTTTTCTGTCGCTTAACCTGCTCAGCAAACTCTTGAGGAGTAAACGATCCAGGGATATCACGCTCGCGAGCACGGCGCTTGTGAGATCTGGCTACGCTAGAAGCGCGCCCCGCCTGTGTCTGACTGTATCGCTTGTTGTTTGCCAATATCTCATTGCAGTTTGCTTGATAATACTGTGCATGTCGTTCTCGGTACTCGTCTTTGTGATCTTGGTAATACAATTTGCGAGCAGCATTTATCTCTTCCTTGCGCGCTAAATGATAGCGCTTAGCGCTTTCGCTCCTTTGTACACGATGATCATCTTTATAAACTGCTCCTCGTGCGTTATAACACGAACGACACGAAGATCTAAGCCCACCTTTATGGCGGCTATAAAAGTATTCAGTCGTAGCAGGATAAAAGCGTTCACATGTGGAACAATACTTTTGAGGAGTGTTGCCATCTTGGGCAAGAGGTGATAAGGTATCCATGATACATCTCCTTAACAGATGTGTCCGGTCAGGGGTGTTTGCAGCACCGCCTGACATCACGTTATTTAGGACTTCATTATACCACGAAGCCGCTTGTAAAGCAACTTTAGCGCCCATTTATAACTCCCATAACGGCTGTGGCTGTGCATTAGGAATAGGGTTTGAATGGTCAAATTCTATCGAAATAGTGATGCGTGAGTGAGTAACCTTTCGCTCAAGTCTATGTCTTTTTCTATGACAGTCTCCACATCGCACCTCAAGGCGAATATCATCGGGATAACCCATCCTGCGAAGATATGTATAATATTGGACGCCTCCCTTTCCCAAGCAATGCATTCGCCTATCTTCATTTCCACCACCATCAAGATGATCTAACACCAAATCACGCAGATCATGACACCCACAATCAACACAATGCGGCGCTCCTTTGCAGTAATGCTCCATGCATTCATATTTCAGTCCCAAACTAAGGAGGCTATGTTCTTTTATCATTGCTTTCCCGCCTTCCACGCGGCTGCTATACACTTCTGGCGTGCTTTATCGGCGTCTGTGATGGTGTAGGCAGGCTGCAGCATGTTGATAGTAGCAGCGCGTGTTGTGGCTGGAAGCATTGTTTGTGTCATGGCTAATATATCCGATCACTATACTTGATGTCAGTTGGCACGAGGTCAAAGTGCGCGACAAGATACCGAAGCGCGTCTAGAGCGTGGTCAAATTCCTTCACTGGCTCATCTTCTGCACCCGCATTCTTGCTCCAAATGTAACTCTCTGGCTCGTCCTCTAAGCACGTGGGATGTTTCTTCGCGGCAAGTTCTCTATCGCGCTCAACTAATCCATCTTGAAAAATGGTTATGCGTGGCTTGCCGTCTCCTGATGGTTTAAAGCGAGACGCCACCAATTGAATACCAGCAGATACATTCTTATGCGCTCGTATGGTAGTCAGCCCTAAGTGACGCTCCAATGTGGCTCTATCCTCTGCCTGATGGTCACAAATAATTGCACGAGGCAATGGATCACCATTCGCTTGTCCCCAACGTGACCAGTGCTTAATTGTCTTTGCGTGATCCTCTACGAGCCTGCCAGTCATATACAATTGGCGATAAATAACAAGCCTACCGTCTGGGTCTTGAGCAGCCCACAAGCACACAAAGGGATGATTGTACCCAAAGTCAACTGCCATGTAGCGCGGCCACTCTGGAGGAATGGGATAGGCGGCAACCACATTTCTAGCGCGGTCCCAACTATCTTGATAGACACTTCCCTCGCTCGCGGCCCAAATACCATAGCGATAGCGAGCGAGGCGTACACCAGTCAGACCGCCTAGCACTTCAAAAATATAGCGGCGTCCTTCTTCGGTCCAATCGTTCGTAGCAAGATCAAAGAATTTTGGGTTATCTTCATGGCGAGACAGGAGGCGCGTGGTCGTGCCATCGTTCATGCGCTGGTTGAGGAAGTGTGTAGGGCTATCAGGGTTGAAGTCCATAATGAGCTGCTGCCAGGGTATTTTGCCACGACGCCCAAGACGCATACGACAAAACTCAATATCATCAAGGCTGCATTCTGTTGCCTCATTGATATAGATGCCGTCAAACTCCATCGACTTGACTTTACCCGGCTTATCAAGTCCATTCACCACAAGGAGCGAGCCGTTAGGGTACTCATACGCTGCTGGCTTCACTTTATTGCCGCCGAAGTAGTGAATGCCTTCACGATCATCTAACACCCAATCGCGGTACGTCGCCATTGCTGATCCTGCGAGGTCCGTATTGTATTTGCGAGCAACAAGAAACTTTGCGCCTGGAAACATGAGGAGGATTGTATGAATATAATACAAAATTCCATATGTCTTGCCAGTACCAGCCGGTCCATCGATCCCGATCTCAGTATCATGGCAAGAACCGAGCTGCCACACAGCGCCGCGCAACTCAGGAGCAGGCAAGCGAACTTCTACCTTGTCAGTAGTGGCTACACTCATTTTGACGCCTCCACTACTGGCTGTGCGATCCAGCCTTGAGGCACCTCACGAATGATGATTTGGTTCATTGCCATTGCTGCATCGACAGGAGTATCCAAGCCTAGCATTCTTGCGCGTCGCTCTTTAATCTGCAAGATACGATCAACGGCAAACAACTGGCCTTTTTGCCGCTCTTTATCATAGAAAATCTTCCAGCACTCTTGCTCAAGTCGCTCAAGCGAATCTGCTTCCTCAGTGCGCAGTGCCTCAACATTCTTGACCACACATCGGTCTAGTTCGCGCATCACTGCCTTACGACACGCAGAGGCAGAACCATAGCCGCATTGTTTTGCAATAGCCTCATAAGGCATTTTCGTGGCACGTAACTTTATGGCAAGCTCAACACGAGCAACGGCGTTGACATCACGAGTTGGCGCATTTGATACCCTTTGAGAGGACACGTTTTTAGACATGCGCAGCCTCCTCAACACGTTCTAGGAGTGTGGCGGTTTGGCCTGTTTCTGCTTCGTAGCGGCGCAAAACAACATCACAATAGCGCGGATCAAGCTCTAGACCAAAGCACTTTTTGCCCATGCGATGACAGGCTATCAATGTTGAGCCACTACCTAAAAACGGCTCTAGCACAACATCACCTACTAACCAATCTAGCACCCACTGAATAACAGCGACAGGCTTTTGATTAGGATGACTACGTTCTTCGCCACGCTCTGAGTCGCGTCTAAAGCCATCCCATACATGAGTAAGTACCCTTGCAGGTTGGCTATCACTACACCAAGCCAGTTCACATGTCGCAAAAGTGGTATCTTTAGCGCCGCCTTGCTTATCCCATACGAGCCAAAAAGGTGATAAAGGCAATTTATCGGCATAATGATTAGCTCCCCACATAACAGAAATAGGAGCCAATCTCAAGTAAAAAGATGGATCAAACGGCTTATCGTCACCAATCACAGGATTATAGTCTTTGCTCTTACCCAAAGCACCGCGCTTGGACAATAAGTTGATCCCATAGGGAGGATCGCCATGCAAAATATCAACTTGAGCACCATTGAGCAGTCTATCAATATTTTCTCTAACTGAACTATCAGCGCACATAATGCGATGTTCGCCTAGTTGCCACATCTCACCAACATGTGTGCGTGTTGGCCCATCCTCTGGCGTTGTATCAAATTCGTCTCCACCTGCTTCACGCTCGCCTCCACCTAAATACTCATCACCCAATCCCTCTAGCAACTGCCGCAGTGCCTCATCATCAGTACCCAAACTCGCCAGATCAAAGCCAGCATCTTGTTGCTCTTGCAGGATAGCGGCAAGCATCGTCTCATCGTCTTCTGCATCTTGTGAGTGGAGGTTGTCAGCCACAAGATACGCCTCGCGTGTGGCCTTATCCCAGGAGGCAGGCACTATATCACAATTGATTTCAGCAACATCACATTCACGTGCAGCCTCTACCACGCCATGACCAGCAAGGATTGTATAGCGCCCATTGCTCTCAGGAGCCACGACAATAGAGCGCACTTGCTTGAAGCGATCAAGAGATGCTTTGAGCTTGGCTATTTGTGCAGGAGGATGTGAGCGATAGTTACGCTTATGACCATCAAGCAAGGCAATGGGCAAAACCTTATGCTCCATCAAGCGACCTCGCTATTCGTCGCACGTGCAATCATCTTCATGAGCTTTTCTAGTGCCTCAGTATGTTTGCCCAACTCAGCATCTTGCGCTTGGAGATGCTGCATAACCTGTTCAATATCGTGAAAGCTCTTCTGATTAATCTTGAAATCCTCATCAGCCTGGATTTCAGCTTTGCGATTGAGCACGTTCTGACCAACCATGATTACCGGCAACAAGACCAACTGTATGAGCGTTTGGGAGAGCCACGCCACGAGAAGCGCCACGACCGGAGAGAGTACGCCAGTGATGCCAAGCAGGCCAACAATGGCGAGGATCACGAAGAGGTACGCAGTTGGCATGGAGCCAACGAGCGTAGTCAAGATCACGGCTATTCTCGCATTGATGCCTTGCTGCTCTTGCTTGTGGAGGTCGTTTGCATTATTTGGTTTGTGAGGATGAGGAGCATGAGGATAGAGCATGTGCATTCGTGGCCTTCTATATTGCTGCATCATAAGTCCTTTATTGTGAGCCTCCTGGCAACCATGCGAGACTGCCAGTTGTGCAAGGAGAAAACATGAACGAAACAACTACCCCTTCCCTAACACAAGTATAGCATAATACGGTTGTCTGTACAACTGTCCCGTGGGATGTCGTGACGTTCTGTAGTGTGTCATAATCTGTGCGAGGTCATGGGGGATTATTGCTTTTTGCAGTACTCGCCATAAAATGCATGTGCTAGTGGTGTCGGTTCGCTGGTTGCTATATCAGCACAGAGCTTTTCCAATGTTCTGTATGTTGGTGTCGTTGGATAGAGCAATGCTACTTTCCTACAAGACTTCTGTAACCGCTCATAGGAATACCCAGAGGCAGGACAACTAATAACTGCCGCTATTTGTAGTATCGCCTGCTCTGTTTTTACAAATTCGTGGACATAGCGACGCGAAGGTAAAAACCGCAATGCGCACCACACACGAAACTTAGTCTGTTCTATGATCTTCATTCTTGCCTCTCAGCACTGCTCATACTCTACCAACATTTCACATGATTGCTCATATTGTTGATATTGCCGCCTTGCTAGATCGAGAAGGCCGAAGGGATCGCTATCATCTTGATACCAAGCCTGTTCTAACCTATTGCGATGCATGATGAGAGCGTTTGTATCAGGATCGACGCCCAAAGAGTCGCGAAGTCTCCCAGAGATAAGCGTATCGTACTGTGCTAGCTTTTCTTGCAATTGCGCTTCAGCAGCTTGTTTCGCGCTATCTAACCAACGTTGCATAACTACCTCCAAATGTCTCTATCATTTTACCATGCTGCACTAGACCTCTACTGCTCACGTCGTTTGCTTGTTTGCGAGCAACTGTCATGACGCAACGGATACGCGGTGTGCTGGTTGGTGGATGCAGATGTGCTATGTGTGGTGAGCGAAGAGCCTGGCAGTGTGGCAGGATAAGCCAGAGGATAGCGAGAATGATAATCATACTCACATTGTACTTGTGTACAGCGAATGTAGCTATAGTGAGTGAAAACAGGACTTACTGAGCGAGAAAACATTCCTATCGAGGTGGATGGTGCATACTGTAATCGATCCGCGTGTTTGTGCATTCTGAGATAAGTAAATTCACATAAAAGCGCGTGTCTGGAGAATATGACTCGGCAAGAAGTTTAAGCGCTTGCATGAGGATCGTATCAATATTGATCCACAACAGATCATAATTCTCTGCCTTTTCGCCTGCTTCTCGAAGTTGGAGTTGTAACTCATAGAGCTTTTGCTGAATTGCTCGCTCTTTCTCAATCTTCCTCATACCTCATTGTAGTGGAGCAACAAAAAGCATGAAAGCATCGATCTCATCGCCCCAAAGAGCGCACTCCTGACACTTTCATGCAGGCTGGCTTTTCATGCCACACCAGCGAAGGCGGATATCCATAGCCACTATAGCACGCATGGCAACAAAAAAGCGCGACTGCTACGTTTCGAGTGCATGGCCGCGCTTTTCTGTGTCACTGAAACCGGTTTGCGGCTAATCTCAGCATAACAGCGCTGTCAATTCTTGTGCGTGCTCCTGCGTCGTATCCAATCTTTCGCCATATCATTTTCACCACAATCAAGCACATCAGTCCAGTATGAGAAGCTAATATATACACCTGGAGGCTCATAGGCTCGTGTCCACTCGATAAATTCGGCCCATCGTGGATCACGGTGCAATCGCCATATGCGCATTTTTTCACGGATGTAATCGAGAATGTTCATAGCCACATCCTAACATGCTAAGCAAGTGACACATGGCGAAACTCATTGCAATTCTACGGTGTTTTGTGCTACAATCAGGTATAACTAATTGGTGTTAGTTTAAGGAAGAAGGAAAAACACATGAACAACGAAACAAAGCAATCAGATAACTTGTACTGGTATGTTGTCTCTGATGATGAGTCTTGGTATCGTGCAGGACCACACGGGCCATACACCAGCAAAGAACAGGCAGAGGAAATGAAGCTATTCTACCAGCGCAAAAATCGCGGCTGCGCCTATCGTATCGAGAGCAAGCCACGACCAAAGGAATAAAGGAGAAAATAATGCAACTACCGCCACATGATATTTACTATCATGACAAATTGATGGGCAAGACATATGCTCAGCAAGACATTGGGAAAATCGAGGTGTTAAGAGAGAAAGTCGCTACAGAAGAATTGCATCAAGCAATTCTTGTACAAATTGCTCGGTATGAAAAGAAGTTACAGGAGGCTAGAGATATGCGAGACAAATCAGGCATCGCGCACTATACCGCCTACCTCGTAACCTTCAAAGGGGCAATGCAATGGAGTTAGACTATCCTTATGCACTTCGCCAACGTCAAGAATAAAAAAGGAAGCAAGAAAATATGCCAACCAAAGAACAGATACAAATGGTACTCCAACACATCGATGTTATTAACGAGTCTGTGGCTCAAATACACGCCATGATAAATGGTCAACAGCCGATAGGACTTGCCATTGTTGAGGAAAAAATGGTTTCCATGAGGGATGTGGTAACGCTAGAACGACTGCAAACCATTCGCCTCTCTACGTGGGCGTGTAAAGACCTGTTAGAACATATGGAGTAATTATGCCGATAGAATTGGAAGGGCAAACGACCATGAGCGAGCAGGAAATAGAACTTTTTGAGAATGCTAGTCAACGCTTGCGAGACGCCGCACAGGCTCTTAGCAACATTAACGGACTTGTACCAAATATTGTCCAAGCAGATTGGAATTACAAGAATCCGCGCAAGTTACCGCTCAAATACACACAATGGTTACTCAACCATATCGCTAGCAATCTCGAAGGGCGTATATCCACATTAAGAGGTGACGCCAATAATGGAAAATGAAACCTCACTCTCAACCATCGTCACCAGCACGAACATAGACCTTGCTGTGTATGCCTGGATTGATGCCAAGTTTCACAAAAGCACGAGCGAGAAGACGCGCAAGATTTACACTGAGACGATCAATCAGTTTCGCGGCTGGCTCTCCATTCAGGGGCTAGACTTGGGTAGCGATCCTGCTTTGGTGGCATTCATGGCCCAAGCGTTTGCAGGACGCAGTACACGAGGCAAGCAGGTAGCAGCAGCGACGTTTAACCAGCGACTAGCCGTTCTTAGTTCGTTCTATACATATGCACACAAACAAGGCAAAGGAAGCCCGCTCTACTTAGAGCATAATCCAATCGAGACGCTAGAGCGAGCCAAAGTGCAGGAGTACGCAGGAGCACAACCGCTCGCAGGTGACGTTGTAGCTGAAGCGCTGGCCAGGATCGATCAGGAGACATTGAACGGCAAGAGAGACTATGCCTTGCTCTGTATCTTGCTCCAAACTGGCAGGCGAGCACAGGAGGTTGCTGATCTCACCTGGGGGGATGTCCAGATGAACAAAGGTCGTGCTACACTCACGTTTGAGCATACCAAAGGCAATGAGACGATGATAGACGAACTGCCTGCTAATGTAACTGATGCTCTGCTTCGCTGGCTCCATGCGTACTATGGGAGCGATCTTGAGAAGCTGGCAAGCGAGACGCCTATATGGGTGTCACTGGCTCATGATGGAAGCAACGGCAAACAGTTGGGCTATCTCTCTATTAACGCGATCTGCAAAAAGCATCTGGGAACATCCAAGGTCCACGCCACGCGCCATACATTTGCGCATAGCATGGAGGCAATCGGCGCTCCTGTGAGCGAGATACAGGCGAGATTGGGGCATAAGTCACTCGCTACCACAGGCCGTTATCTGGCGAGCCTGAAACGAGCAGAGAACCGACACGGTGAGCAACTGGCTGCGCTGTTCGGTATTGAGTAAGGAGAATACAATGAGCATACTCATGTTCAACCCAGGCAAAGACAACAAAACCATGCAGTGCTCCAACTGCCACAACGAATTTAAGGTGATCTTCTGCTGCAATGGATGCTCGCAGCCAGTGTGTGTACATTGTGGCCTGCTCAAGCAGCCTGGAAAAACGCAGTTGATTGCGCTCGTTGATAATGTAAACATTCCAAGAAAAGTAGACAAGCAGCGAGAAATTGGGATGAATGAATGGTTTGAGACTGACGATCCACAAGAGAACTTTTACTGTCCAACGTGCCAATAGTACCAGCATATATCACTCTATCTTGTGCTGTGCTATTCTATCGCTGGCTACTACGGGATGCACTATCCACAACTGAATACGGTTCCCAGAGCGAGGCGAAGGTAAGCGTCTCGCTCTTTTCGTTGGCATAGCGCAGTGCTCCACCGTCGCGCTTAACGTTGGCGATCCTTAAGAGGGAGTAACCAGCATTGATCAATATCGCCTTCATTCTATGGCAGTGTTGCAAGCACAACTTGACACGTGTAATATGCTTAGCCCATCTGCAAGCATTGCATTCCTTTGTTCTATTAAAAGCTACGGACACTTCCACCACAGCGACAAAAAGGCAAGACAAACCGGCAGATACGACAAAGCAGCCGCTCTCGATAGAGTCAGGCTGCTTGTTCTTTTATTGGGTTATTTTACGACCAGACGCCAACGCTCTCCCAGATCAGGCAACTCCTCAATCAGTCCAAGGCTTACCAGTTCTTTCATGGCTTGCTCATACTTATTTTCTGGGTGATGCCTCACATGTGCCGCCTGTATCGTAGCAGCATCTTGCCCAAGCATTTCGCCCAATGTCCAACCAGCAATATAGCGCATTCCTCCCTGGAAACCATGACCTTCAAAGAATAGCGCTACAATTCTCCATGCGATTTCGCTCATATCCTTCTCCTATGCTATACTACACTCGTTGTAATCCGCATTGCCGCTAGTCCTGGCACTGAGCAAGGAGGCGGCTTTTGCGTTACTCGCGCTCCAATCTCGCTATAAGCTTTGAGACGGCTTCCTTTGCCTTCCACGCAGCATTCACGGCGTCTACAGCCACATCACACACTTGTGTGGACTGCTGGAATAAATCACTGTCAAGCGGCATAGCGTTTTTGACATACTCCAAGCGATGCTGCAAGTCAATTGCGTGTTCATAGAGCGTGTTTGCCTCGCTATAGGAGACTTGCGCCTGTGATAACTGCTCAGTAAGTTTGCTCATGTCACTCTCCTTGTGCGAGCAGTTTTACATCGTGCTCAGGATGTTGGGTTTATGCAAGATCGACAATCTCTGAAGACCTGGCAAGGCACTTGCGCGGTGCAATCTGCCAATCCTCGTAGTAGAACTTGCTCCAAACGTGGTCAGTAACCGCCTGCTCAGTGCCGCGATAAATGGTCTTTTCGCCGTTCACGATCACATCCCACAATTTGATTTCTGTTTCATTCAGGCTAATCTCTTTGGTATTTTTGCCGGTTCCTACGTACATGGTCATTGCTTTTCTCCTTGCTGTATTCAACTTCTTTCGATGGTTTAATCATAACATCATGTCGCTACCTTGTCAATACCTTTTGCCATGAGTTTTAGCAATCCATGAAAACTCGTTAAGAGGCTGTTTTTTCTCTCTTCGGCTGGATGCCTCGCGTTGGGAAGATAGGCAGCGTGAAGACATCCTCTATCTTATAAGTGTTGTAGCGGCTGTTCTGCCTGACGCCTCCAACGGGAACGAGCGCACCTGTAGCAACGCGCTTCCTCACAGCGTTGACGTTGTACTCATTGTCAACATCATATTCTGCTTTTGCTCTCCAAGTGAGAACCTTTGCAGCTTCCTGGGTGTTGATCGTGCCGTGTTTTTCCTGGATGCCAAGATTAACCAGCGCCGTGTACATCTCTTCAGGTTTGTAGTATTTTGCCATGTTCATGCTCTCCTTCTTCACTAGACATGGAACAAGCATACCGAAAATACCAATTTTTGTCAATACCCTAATAGTGAGATAAATTGGTAGTCATAATACTTGACAAGGTAGCGATAGCAAGGTATACTTAGACCAATGAATGTAAACCTTTTGCCAGTGACCAGAAGGAGAAATCGAAATGACCCAGACAGCAAAACCACTCAGCATCGTACACCGCGAGCAAGAGCAGAACACAATCACCTATGGCATCCTCTCAGGCGAGATCACATACATCGCTACATTGGAGAACGGCGCTCCATGTGGCTGCGTCTCCGATAACGGCAGTGCTTGTGCGAGCTACTACTACAGCAAAGGCGAAAAGACCTGCAAGCACTGCAAACTTGCACAACAGAACGAGCAGGAGCGCTCCAGCGACCTCAAACAGCACTTACAGGATGGCCCAATCATCCACACCTGCGTCGCTTGTAGCAATCGCGTCAAAGTGGCGAACACGTACTGTTTCGGATGTTTGGCATAAGATAGATCACGGCTGGCTAGTGAGCGATCCTGGCCAGCCAAAGGAGAAGAAGCGATGTTGAACAATCAATATGTATTATTTGCAGGGTCAGGCGCTTTTCATTGCATGGAAGTTTATACCAATGATGGCAAAACCGGCTATGTGATTGATTACTGCGAAGGCATCCATGCCGTTAAGCGAAATGACCATGTTTCTGTTGAGTACGATGGGCAATACTGGCGTGAAACTAGCAGAACACCAAGAGTAAGCGCCGCAGACCTCGTAGCACAGCGCCTCTACACGATGCCAACGCCAAAGAGACAGCAGGAGGAATGGTAACAATGCTGACACGCACACCAACTGGCAAGCACTTTGCAGAGTGTAGCGAAACAGGCGCATATCTCGCTATCTCACAAAAACAATGGACGCTGGTATATGAGGATCGTGAGCGCAATATCTACGAGCCGCGCCACTGGCAACGCCTCAAGGTATCCTCTTCAGACATCCTTGAGCGAGCACAAAAGTCACTCGATAAGATTATTGAGAAACACAAAGGGGAGTAACCATGCACACACAACCCTACCAACCATTGAGCGATCTGGATGCATTGCGCAACGAGAACGAGCGGCTGCGCAACCTGCTCTTCCATCTCGCCAACTATGTGAGCGTCAACGTTCTGCCTGAGCACAGACCAACGGCGCTGGATGCGATGATTGCCGAAGCAAAACGAGTATCGATGTTTCTTGAGAGCGATCCGACGCTAGAATAGTTACAAAGGAGAAAACGCATGAACGATATTGAGCGCTATTATGCAGGAGGTCAAAAGGTCATCTGTGACTGGATGGATGAGCACCAAGATGATCCCGATTATCTCCAGCAAGTCAACGAGATAGGCGAGCGTATTTACAACGACCTGCAAGACGCGCTCGCCAATGACGGAAATCCACTTTGGATTGCTCGCTATCAAGGAGAATTGTCCCGTTTAGACTAGCCACAACAACAGTGAAGCGATGGTAGGCAATTCTACCATCGCTTTTTCTATGCCTCTTCTCGCTTTGGCGCAAGTTCCAACCCTTTTTTATAATTGATCTGAGCTATCCTCACCTTTTCGCTATCACCGTTTGCGAGAAACCAAATCATTCCATACAACTCTTCTAGAGCCTCGTAGACATCGCCCCCATTTTCTAAACGATGCTGCTGTCCAGAAAACGCGCCGTTCTCTTCGACAATATGGTGGTATGAGCCTGCCATAGTACCTCCTTTCCGATGCCCATTATAGCATCAAGCCTCCAGCGCCAAATTCACCGCTCTATCCTCCAGTGGCCTGCTTGGCGTACGCATCGTCACGAGCCTCTTCTTGCGCGGTCGTGCCAACGCAGTAACCTCAACTGTCTCTTTTGCGGCAATCGGCTTGCGGTGCATGTCTACGTTGTGTTGATCTTTCTTCAGTTTCAGTACAACCTCGCAGGTATCACAAATTAAAACGTTCAATTCAAGATAGCCAAAATAGGATACCTTGAGCGAAAGGGTAGCGCCAACGGTTCCACACGAAGCGCATTTTTGCAGCAATTCAACTGGCACTTGCCTGGCAGGCTCCACGCTTGTGAATGGCTCGTCTGGTTCAGGTTGTGTGATGATAGGTTTTTTCGGTTTTCGGGTAAAGATGTTCATGGTTCCTCCTGGTCACTCAAGAGACAAGTTTAGATGGTTCAATTATCGCATTGCTGGCAAGGATTTACTGAAGGCATCGCGTACTTGCGCTACGATCTCAGGTGGAGCATCAAACAAGCCAAGAGAACCGCGCAGAGGCATGAACGGCAAAGGTTGCGCTCGCTCAAAGCGCCAGCCATAATCACCAACAAACCACTTGCTCTCACTGGTCGTCACGCAGTCAACCATCCTTACAATGCCAACAATGCCGCCACACTCGAAAGCAGATTTTTTCATCGGGAAGCGTTGACGCTCTGTAGCGTCTAGCATGTCCAGTATCCGATATACAGACTCATCCTCAAACTTCTTGCCAGCATGGATCAGCAATGGACCACGAAAGCGTGTTAACCAATCTCGATTTTCTATGTCTTTGATCCCTCTCACTATAAGCTCTGCCCAAGGTTGCCTAATCGATAATATTTTCATGTTTCATCCTTCCCATTGTGGTGCCATTCTTGCCACTTGAGAGCCACGCCACGCGGTTTATCGTGACAATCAATCCGGTTGCTTGTTCGCTTACAGATTTGGCTCTCAGATACCGTCAATCGGTTGACGGCTTGTTCTCCTCTGCCAATTTCTCTATCACAGGCTTATTCTCCTCCAACCATGCCAGCAATGAAAGTGCCTGCTCTGCTGTGAGTTGTACGTATTCTGACTCATCGTGCAACCATCCATCAGCCTCCTCGATCACTACAAACTCTTGCCAAAGTTCTACCTCATGCTTGCCTAGTTTGCCGTCGTGCTTCGGTTGCTCGCTCATTCGCTCTTCTCCTCTGGCAACTCTGGCATATCTGGTATAGACGGCAGTATTCGCTTGCCCATGCCGCCAGATGTTGAGATACCACATTCATGCAGGTACTCAAGTGTATGGCCTATCATGTGCTGTGCGAGGTCGTATGCTGCACGTGCAATGATTTGATGTTGCTCTGTGATAAAAGCCTCCATGTCAGATAGTCCTTTGTCGGATTGCACAACGTTCTCTGCTAATTTCCTGTACAATGCCTTTGCAAAGCCTGCAAACTGTTCGCTTTTCGGATCATTGCTCATTCTCTTCCTCCTGTGCCTTGTATTTTGCACGCAACCTCTCACCAAACGCTCGTGCATCGATAAGCATTTCATGATGCTGCAAGATACGCTCTATCTCTTGCTTCTTGTGGTTGATCTCTCCCATGTCTTTCATCCATTGCAGCAAGCCTTCTTGTGTCTCGCCATACGGTGAACCTGCCTCCTGATATTTTTCTGTAAGCGCGTCGCTCAGTTGTTTGAGTGCCGGCATAATTACCGTTGCTGCTTGTTGCATCCATAATGAAACCTGTTCCATTGCGCTATTCATCGCCTTCACAAAAAGCGCAAATGGCTCTTCCTGCTGTGGCTTTACCTGATCTTCTTCATTGCTCATCTCATTCTCCTATTCGCTCATCCATAACAACACGCGCATAATTCGTGCAAACAATCCCGCCAACTTTGCCAACAAATAACGCTTGAGGTTATCACACCTCTGCAATTTGCGTACCTCTTGCCATGCTAGCGCAGTATAATCTTTCTCATTCATCGCTCATTCTCCTTGCTCTCGTACTCGCTCCATCGCGCACGCCTCGCACTGAGCCGCGCTATCAGCTCGCGCTCGTTGCTTGCCAGCAGTGCGCGCCATGATTGCTCTACTCATCAAACCAATCATCAACCAAACGGCTTAACTCTGCCTCTTCCAACTTCTCATCTCTCCAAGGAGGCAGTTTGATATCTGGGAAGGTGGTTTCTACGTCTTTGCGCAGATTTTTGTACGCGGTCGGTCGCAGCTTGTTATCCGCCTCATAATCTTCTTCCTCAACCACTGCGCTTGGAAGCAGGATATCAATCGTTTCTACCAGTGCGTCAAGGTAGGGGAATTTTTGCATGGCTGGATTTTTGGATTGCCAGGTCAAGCAGCCTGCTACGAATTTCAACACCTCATAGAGCACCCAACGCTCTGATTGACAGCGCTGGCACGCTGCGAGAAAAAGCAGATCACCAGCGCGTGGCTCAAGATCGATAATCTCTTTCAGTCTCGGATTTTTCAATACTTCCTGGTCTTTGCGGCTTCTGGCTCTTGCCTGATACAGTTCGTCCATGATGTTTCTCCTTATTCTTCTGTCTCTTCGTTCAAGTTATCAAAACGCGTTAAATTGCCTGTAAACTTCAATGCGACCTCGCCAACAGGTCCGTTGCGGTGCTTGGCTACAATAATGTCTGCTGTTCCTTCCCGGTTGCTCTTACTCTTGCCATCCTGGTCATAGCCTGCGTAGTAATCGTCTCGATAGACAAACATCACCACATCAGCGTCTTGCTCCAAATTGCCGCTGTCTCTCAAGTCGGATAATTGCGGCACCTTGCTTTGACGTGACTCGACGGCGCGTGAGAGTTGAGCCAGCGCCAACACTGGCACGTTGAACTCTTTCGCAATGCCTTTGAGCCCACGCGATATCTCGCCAACCTCTTGCACGCGATTGGCTTGTTTCGCTGGCGTATCATTCTCAGGTTGCATCAATCCGAGATAGTCCACGATCACCAGATCAGGCGCGTGCTTTGTTTTTGCCTTGAGACGGCGCAGTTTACTACGCATAGAGCTGATAGGAGAACCAGAGGTATCATCGATGTGAATAGGCAAGTCATTTAGCGTGTCGCTCGCCTCCACCAATTTGTCAAAATCTTCATGTGTCAGCCAACCGCCACGAATAAGATTTGACGGAATACGGCTCTGTAACGAAAGTAAGCGAGTGCCTAACTGCTCTTTGCCCATCTCCAGGCTAAACACCGCAACGTTAAAATTTTTTTTTGCTGCGTTGTAGCCCATACCCATGCCAAGCGCAGTCTTGCCCATTGAAGGCCTGCCAGCCAACAAAATCAAATCGCCTCGCTGAAATCCGTTGGTCATTTTGTCAAGGTCGTGGAAACCGCTTGGTATCCCCTGGATAGTGCCGCGCTGGTCGTATGCCTTCTCTGCATTGGTCATACAACGCCCAATAATATCCCCTAGGTGCTCAAAATCAGATTGTGGTGCGTGCTCCATCGTCAGGTTGTACAACAGGCTCTCAACCGCGTTACGCGACTTATCAGGCTCAGAAATGGTAAAGCCAATAGTTGCTAATTGCTGAGAAGCAAAGAGGATTTGACGCTGCACACTTGTACCCAAAATCATGCTGGTATCTTGCATCAAATCGACTGACCACAGTTCATCGGCCAAACCCATGAGGCGCACAAGATCGCTTGCCTCCAAGTCCTCGCTCTTCTCCAAAAGATTAGCGAGCACAACAAAATCGGCTCCTTCTCCATGCCGATGATAGTAATTCAGCATGATCTCGTAAAGTATTTTGTGGCGCACGATATAAAAATCTGTTGGCTTCAGAACCTCTACAACCACTTCTATTTTGTAGGGATTGCCAAGAAGCGTACCAAGCACGATTTCTTCAGCGCGTGCGTTGTAAGGCAGTTCAAGTTCTACGGCGCGTACAGGTCTGTCAGTAGTTTTCATCGCGCAAACCTCCTTGTGTGTTCAACTAGTGGCTGAGAGCGGATAAGCTCTTGCCTTGCCGTTATTTCATCGAGTGCTTTTCTCCCTGGAGTAGTGGCAACCTTTGCCTGTGGCTCTTGCTTGCGAGGATCAAAGGCAATAATCTTGCCTGGTTGCTCGCCATTTTTGAGTTTAGTAACTGCGCTCGCCATGTTCTTTGCGATCTCAGTAAAGGTCAAATCACGCCCACGAGCCTTGATGTCCTTGATGGAAAAGATAATTTGCTCATCGGTACGATCACCATTCACCAGATCATCAAGCGCCTCCTGCACAAAGGTCTTTGGTGAGCGCGGCAACGGCGTACCAACCTCTTTATCAGCCAGCGCCATGATGTCAGCCATGCGTTGCTTCCTCTGAGCGGCAATCTGCTTGGAGGTGAGCGGCGCGGCAGGCACATTGTTATTGTTCAGGTCTGATAGGAAGTCAATCTTCTTTTCCTGAAAGGTTGGTTGCTCAGAAGTAGATTGATTGTTGTGCTTTTCTTGTAGCCTAGAACTATCGGCTTTCGCTTCTGCAAGTTGGCGTCTCAACTCTGCGATTTGTTGGAGCAGAGCATCATCATTTTTTTCTGGCGTTGGTTGCGAAAGCGTTTGGCTACAGGAAACTTCTTCGGGCGTGGGAAAAGATTCTTCTAAGTTCTTACTATTCTTATTATTCTTAGGGGGTACATTTACGCTCACATGTACAACAGTATGGTTGGTACTTCCAACAGTGTCGTTGGTATCGCCAACAGTATTGTTGTCACTACCAACAGTAGTTTCATCTGTAGAACTGTTGGTAGTACCAACAGTGTAGCGTGGTGTCTTGGCTTTTTTGCCTTGTGTGCAATCAGAATTGCGCTCTGCAATAAACCTGTGATTGACACAGAGATAGGTTTGCACACGGCCTTTGTTGCCTGTCTCAGCAGTCGGCTTTCCTTCCAGCAGCCCGATGATACCCAATCTCCAGAGCTTGTCTAGAATACCCTCTGCTGGTCGTTTGCCTGCTCTGCTGCGAAGCGTGGTATGGTTAATCTGGATTTTAGCGGCAAGCTCTCTGAGCGAAACCGGATACACTTTTTCATCCCAGTAGAGTGATACCAGCCCGATAGCCACATACCGCTCAGAGATGCTTAGCTCTGAAAATCCCTGGATAAGCACATTGGCGGCTGGCGTGTAATTATCTGTTAGACCTGGCCTAGCTTCCTTTTTAGGCTCCTGTGGACGTGCTACTTGCGCCATGACATCAACCTCGAACCGTCAAGCCGCTATCTTCAACGTGCTTGACACACCTTGTTAGAACTGTGTACACTAGACCTGTACCCTCGATTAAGGTACAGAAAGACTCTCGACAACGTTTGCGCGTTGCCTGCGTCTTGTCTCACGGTCCATCGAGCAGATTGCCGCCTGTAGATGGGCCGAAGTCATTTTTGGGGCTATCCCCTACTTGTTCAGGATTGCTAGTATCTCCTGCTCGTTCATTGCTTCCAGCCTGGAAACAGGTGCAATGTACTTCCAATTTCGTTGACGCCAATTCTGAGCGTCTCGCTTGGTTGCGTAGAGATAAAGCTTGCCTTTCCTCCTTGGTCGCTCTTGTGGCGTCCATCCTTGTGCAGTGATGAACTGTTTTACTTGCTCCAAGTCCATGTTTCTCCTTGTTGCCTACCGTTATTTTAACACGCTCTATAGGTGTTGTCAACCGTAGTGTACCATCTATGTGAACAGGCTTCGCGGCCTGGGGGCTAGTCGTTGCCATATACATCCTCTATCTTCACTGCCGAAGCAGACTATGCAATCTCGAAATCAAATGAGAGTTGGCGCGATTTGCAGGCTTGCGGATTGAGCCAAAGTACCTCTTGTGCCTGCTTGCCATGTTCAGCGAGTGCAGGCATGGTCACGCGATGCCAACCTGCTAGTGTGGAGTCGTATAGCTCATGAGCATAGCCAGAGAGCACGACCGGGCCGCGATGCTGCAAGAGCACTGCTAACAGCGTCTCATGGTCTTTGGTGGTCAGTTCATACGAGTACATTTTGCCTTGCCGCGTGGATAGCTCATATGGCGGATCGACATAGAGCAGGAAATCAGGGTAGGCTTTGATGATCTCCAGAGCAGGCATACACTCGATTTCAGCGTTTGCGACCACCGCTATGGTTGCTGCTAGCCTGTCAGGCAGTTGACGCCAGAGCGATGCCGTAGCGCCTCCGCTAGATGGTCCTCTGTGCCTCCAGCCAGTCTTGCCATTCAATCGTGTGCCGTGTGCCTGCCAGCAACGAACAAGAAAGCGTCTCGCTCGCTCTATCTCGCTATCAGCCGGCTGATAGGAGTTGTTGTATTCTTCGCGTGACCAGGGAGTGAGATTGATTTGCTCTATCAGCTCGAGAGAATTGGAGCGCAGAACACGAAACAGATTGACAATATCGCCGTTCAGGTCGTTGATGATTTCGTGATCTGCTGGCTCCTTGTTGAGAAAGATTGCGGCCGAGCCACAAAAAGGCTCAAGATATTGTTTGTGCTCTGGCAACTGGCTTGCTATCCAATCAGCAAGGAGCCATTTCGCGCCTGGATACCTAATGTACGGTTTCATCTCGACATCCTAATCTATGTTGTGCGTGCCAGCAGAGCCAGCACGCCTCTCGTTCTATACGTTCGTTGGTTGTGCGTACATATCAGCGTTATCACTGTAGTGGCCTTCCATCACCACCTCACAGGCTCCAGTACGCCCACGCTCAAGCAGGACATACATATCCTCGTCAACATCCATCCACCACCAGCCGATGTCACCCAGATGTGGCGTGAAGTCGATTGTGTGGATAGTGCTCAGGTCCATCTCAAACTCTGTTGCGAGAATGTTCAGGTTTTCAGCGATATGCTCAAAGTAGCGAGCAAGATTGTGTTTGTGGTACTCTTCCTCGCTCATGAGGTCGTCAATCTTCTCGCCTGTTGCGATATCCGCACCCTCGTGCTCCCAGAAGACCAGTTGTGAGCGTGTCTCAGCGTCGTACACGTCGCCATTGCCGCCACAACCGATAAGGCCAAACTGTGAAGGATCGCGGCGTAGGTGTACGCGCTGGTTGAAGTCGTAGTGGTTCATTGTGTTCTCCTTGTTCTGTGCTGCTTGCACTGCCTCGTGCGCGATACGGCGGCAGAGTGGCGGTATCCATGCGTACGTGGTGGTCATTGCGCTTGCTCCTTGCCAAGTGTGAAGAAGCGCTCTTTGAGGTAGGCCAGATAAGCAGCCTTGTCAGCCTCGCTAGTAGCCGCCTTGCGCTCTGCACGGTTCTCACGCTGACGCAAGCGCTTCTCTTCACGATAGCGGCGCTCTCCTGCGCTACAGCGCCGTGAAACGATAGGTGTATCTTCCATGTTCATTTCGTCTCCTTGCCCTGCTGTGCTTCGTTTGTTTCCATAGCAACCCTAGAAAGGCTGAATTGAGCAAACCCAGATTCTAGCCAGCGTACATGCTTGCCCTGGTCAAGAGCATATGCCAGTTCTCGCCTAGTAGACGCGCCTGTATAGCCACCAACATTCAGTATCAGCACTTCATCAGCGAGGTCTATTTTCCTCAAGTGCAACTCATCCAAGCGTTGCTTATCCTGCTCAGTGAGTTCACCGGCAAGCAGGAGGTCAGTATCGCTCTTGAAATCACAGCCAATCGAAAGAACTATTCTGCCTGCTAGCGTCTCTCTCAGATTGGCTTCATGAAATGCTTCTGAGAAGCGGGTTGACCCACAAAGGCATACAATTGTTGGTTTATCCATTAGCTTGCTCCTTGCTCTGCTGTTGTTCAACATGCAGATCGCCCAGACCATAGGCGGTTTTACGAACCTTGATCTCAGCAGAGATAGCGCTCCATGCCTTGCTGCAAGCGTGGCTATAACGCTCTGCCTCCACAACACCAGTTAGCGTGTCGATCACTGGCAAGGTTGACACGTCAGGCGCTTCAGCCAATTTCCATGCCTCTTGTGGCATTTGATGGAGGTTGATTGAATAGTTCCAGTTCATTTCGCGCTGTGCTTGCAGATACCTGAGACGTGCGCCTGCCCATTGGTGGTAAAGGTCCAAGTCTTCCCAACTATCGGTCTGTGGGAACTCAGCATAGATGCGCTCTGGATCGTCAGGATTGAACACCTCAAGGTTCATCTCCTGTGCGACCTGCTTCAAGATCGCTGCGAACTCTGGCGTTTGGTTCATTTCGCGTTCTCCTGTGCTTTCCACTGCTCAAACCGCTCTTTGTACTGGAGGTCAATTGCGAGTTGGACCAATGCAGGATCGATGGTAAATGGCTCCATCTCGATCCGTACCGTTTCGCCGCGATCCATAGCCTCTTGCGCGCTGGCGAGATCGGGGTAAGTTTTCGGCTCATCAGTGGTCTTCAAAAACACCTGTTTCCAGGAATCGTCTTTCGGCAAAACTGGCGGCAATGCCTCTTTGCCTGCCTCAGAAACGCGGTATACAGGCGTCTTTTGCCCATTCCATAACTCTTCACCAGCAGGCTCTAGCAGGCCACGCTTGATACAGGCGTGTACAGTGTTAATGTTGAGGTTGCGTTTGCCGTTGGGATTGTAGTTGTAACCAAAGCCGGTTGTGGTGCTGTCTCCAATCTCCTCCAATGTGTGGAGCATTAACTGTGTTGGCTGTTTCATTCGTTCTCTCCTTGTGTGTCGCACTGTTCCGTACAGTGCCATTGACTTAACTTGCTAGCATCGTGTAAACTGATACTAGCCTCATTGATTTGGGGTACAAAGAACCTCTAGACAGTGCTTAGAGCATTGCCTTGATGTCTTTGGTTATGGGCCACCATTAGGATTGCCGCCGCTTGGTGGCTCAAATGATTTTTGGGGATAGCCCCTGATTAGTTCTGCTTTTGTTTTTTCTTCAGGTCGTTCAAGTAGTCCTGAAACTCCTGACTGTCTATGCGCCATGAGCCAGCTATCTTGATGCCGGGGATGACGCCTTGACGCAGGAGCCGCAAAACGGTTGGCTCTGAAAGCCGTAACTTCTTGGCAACCTCTGCTGGTGTAAGCATTTCCTCCTCTGACATAACTAACATCGTTTTCTCCTTTCACGAGTACATGATTTATTATAAACCATGATTGACTGAATTGCAAGCCTTTGATAATATTGATACTGCTTGCCTGTTTTATGTCAAGTGCAAGTGAGCGATGCCACTGCGACATGGTTGTGGTTGTATGTGGAAGCGCGAGTGCGCTGAATAATGTCATGGTAGACCTCGTGGGTGATATGGGACGCGCTACGGATTGTCAGAATTGAAATGGTCAAAGGTTAGGAGCGAGTTGTGCAGAGATTTCACCAGTATCTCTATATCGTTCAGGCTAACGCGCATTTCGCAGATAAGAACTAATGCGCGTTCAATGTGTTCGCGTGGTGGATTGGTCGTGTTGAGTTGTTTGACTTCCTGTTGTAGTTCGGTATAAACATCTTTAATCGGTCTTACGCTCATGATGTGCTCCTGTGAGCTATGGGACGCTTTACGGAATACTTTCCCAATCGGATGTATTGGGGTCAAACTCCCAGAATTTAGCTTTTTCTTTCAATGTGCTTGGGGATGCATCAATTTCAACATCACCCATCGCATGACCTAAAATCCAAATGTGGAACCAATAGAAATTGTGATTATATCTCTGCTGTACAATAATGTTATGTTTGTTCTCGCTCAAGGTTGTGGCTTTGTTGCATGGGCTTATTGCGATGGCTGCGAACATGTTCATAATTAGCTCCTACGATGCTTGTTTGCGCTGCTTCAGTTCGTGCGCAGTGGCGAGTACATCCTCGTGTGCATCCACGAGGCGTTGCATGGCTGGCAAGAGACGCCTGCCTTCGCTGGTGAGCATCGGTAAGCGACCCGCACGACAAATAAAGAGCGCAACGCCTAACTCCTGCTCCAACTGCGCTACCTGATGGCTCATTGTTGGCTGCGAGATGAAGAGATGGAGCGCCGCCTTGCGCATCGATTTGTATTTGGCAATAGCAAGCACGTACCGTATTTGGCTTATCATCATGGCTCGCTCCTAATCGCAACGTGAGAGTACGCCGCGTAAATACTCACAGTACGCGATGGCAAACGGCGTCGTGTCGTCCTTGTACTGATCCAGCAGCCTCACACACCGCGCCGCAATGTCATTCATGTGCGCGATCTGCTCTGCTTGTGTTGACTGCTGATCGAGGATTTGTGCAGCGTGGTACTGGCCAATGGAGCGATGATCGATATCGGTTATACGCATGTGTTTAACTCCACTCTGGCTTTCGCGTGGCCAGCGAAACGAGCGCGGTACTCATCTGCATCTCTGCCAGTGACGCCAAGCGAGATACGCACGTATGCGGCATCAGGCTCGCACAACTCACGTGCCATGACTGTGAGGCAAGAGCCAAGCATCAAGCGAGCCTGGAAGCGCTCTATCTCGCCTGGTGTGTCGGCTTCGGTGTCAAGCCAGTGGTTGAGCGCTGCTATCCAATCAGTTATGCTCATTGATTTGCATCTCCTGTTCTTGCTTGGCACGATTGTAGCCTTCTATAAAGCCGCGCTTATACTGCGTTCTGCTGATGCTACGACCAAACAAGCCAACCGTTAGGCCGATAAGCACGCCGATGAAGATACAGATCGCAATGAAGAGAATAATGGTATTCATGCTGATTCCTCCTGCTCATCTGGCATCACACAGCGACAATTGGGGCGATACTGCTCATTCAACAGGTTGGCTTCTCGCAGCCTGTTGAATGATCGTAAATAGCAGCGTTGGTAGCGTAGTGCCTGCTCTCCCAGGAGTCCACATGCATTGCAGATGAATTCGTAGTCCAGTGGCTCCAGGAACTCAGACATCCACAGCAGGAGATAGCCAGCTTCAATGCGGTACATCTCTGCCTGCTCATCGGTTGCTGCGTCGAGAATGGCGTCTATGATTGCATCCAATTTCTGTTGCTCGCTCATGTGCATCTCCTTGCTCTAAAGTCCAAGCCTCCACAGGATCACAATGCCGATAAGAGTCAGGACCGTTACCACGAATGCAATGGCATAGCCTCTGCACGCACCAGTGCCAAGCTCGTTATCAGACCCAAATGGGGGCTTATCGTAATATTCCATTATTTCTCCTTAAACCCTAGAATAACCTCTGCTTCTTTGATTGCTTTTTCAGCGTCCGTGTGTTGCGCTTTGTCTTGCTCTCTCCGATCATGCCAGGCGTCTTTCGCCACGAAGAAGAGAAAGCAGAAGATCGTACACAGCGTCATGAAGCCGAAGACAGCCAGGCCATCTCTGATCGCTGGAAAGATGTCGTCAAAGTGGCTCATTGCATCCTCCAGTTCAGGTAGAGCGAGAGGAACGCGCCAAGCAAGATGAGCGCTACAGCGAGGAAGAGGATAGCGCGTTGACCGCGTGTGCTGGTCGTGCTGAGAGCGGCATCAAAGCGTGCTGCGTGGACGCCGCTATTCGCTGTATCCCAGGTCCACGAGGCTACTGGTATGAGTGTCTCTCGCTCTTGAGGCTGCGCTGAGAGAACGAGCTGAGTGCTAGGCATACGCAGATCGCGAACGGCTTCAACCTTGAAGGTTGCAAATTCGTCTATTCGTTGCATAGCGAGCCTCCATACACCATCAAATCATCTTCCCTAATGCCGGTTGGCTCAATGGCATCGGGACGCCACACAAACACATGGCGCTCCTGGGGTTGCTGATCTCTCGCCACTGGACACGGATGCTCTGGCAGGAGTATGTCACCAGCGCGATATAATGCTTTTGTGCTATTCATGTTTTTCCTCTGGCCTGTTAATGGTATGCTTATTCTTGAAATTTTCGAGTGCTTCACGCGTGTATCTAAGTGTCTTGGTTGTGAGTTTGACTGGTAGGAGCCAGCCATGCTCTCTGTATTCATGGCGAAGTGGGCCTGTACCGATGCCAAGGTCTTTTGCTACTTCATCAATGGTTAGCATCTCATCGTCATGTTGTTCATGCTGTTCGTTCTCGTGTTCTTCTCGCTTGTTTTCTCTTTCCATAGCCGCCTGTCTTCTATTGCCCATGACGCTCGTACCGGGGTAGCTTTGCTACTATCTGCGCGTCTTGACTAGGCATTATTGGCAAGGTAGAATGTGATACATAGCGGCACACAACGGTCCTTAACTGGACACTGAGTCACTGCTGATAGGACATCGGATAGTCAATTCCCTCTCCAAAGCTAATCTTGCAGGATGCGCATTGGGGAAGTATTGCCGATTTTCTATGTTATGTGTTTGCTATATGGCTTACCTAGCCTTTAAATAGAAGCTGGTCCCTGGAAAGTCGAGCTTCTATTTTTTATGCCACGAAATAGGCGGTCAAGTTGGTGCATCCTCCTTTTGCTTTATTAATCGGTGAATGACCTCATTGTTAAATGAGCGGTGATTGGATTTGGCGCTGGCTTTGATTTCGTTGTAAAGCACCTCGCCAAAACGAATCTGCACAGCCCATTTTTCTGGTTTGCGAGTTGTGCTCGCTTTTTTCTTTTGTTGTTCCATGCAGTTTATTATAAACCGATACAAACTGCGTGTCAATTGCTCAATGAGTGAGTATGAGATTCCGCCTTTAGCGTTTAGAGCACCATTATCGCTAAAATGTTTCACTTACTGTAAAACAGTTGCTTGTGTAACATTTGGCGCGATAGATGTGTATCTATGCGCTATGCTGCCTTGCAAACATGTGGGATTGCTGCTTCGACATCTTCGCGGTAAAAACAGACACGATTGCCAAGTTTATGCTTGGGGAGGATGCCTGCTTTCATCCAACGATAAACGGTTGAGCGCGAAACTTTAAATTCTGCTATCACATCTTTAAGCGTGATGCGCGGCAGATTAAGGTTTAGGGGAAGTGCTGTTGTATATGTATTGCTCATATGAGCCTCGTAATTTCTTGGATGCCGTCATACGACGGGGATAATAACAAATCAGAATGAGTAATCGTTGAACCATCTGACATCATAATAATAAGCTATTTATTTGCTAGAAACAAGTATCTTTATTGCTGGATTTCATCATGTCTTAGCAATATCTTAACCATCCTCAGCCATTGTCAATCGATAAATAGAAATGTACTTCCTTGCCGCACTGCGCTATTCTTAACATAACTTATAATGGAGAATTTAAATTTTATTCAAATTTACTTTATGAATAAATTGTCATATATCTATCTACTTATTGGTACTATGGTAAAGAAACCTCAACCAGAAATCTCAAAACTTAACCAAACTGTAATGATGAGATTAAGTGAACGCTGCAAGGTAGCAAGCGGCGTGACTGGCGTGGAGGGAAAGAAAAATGATAGGTTGAGACTATCAATGATAGGGAACATCTGTCAATCCATTGTATAGACATTGTTAGTTGAATTGGCATGTATAATGGTCCAGACGGCTTGGATGCCGCCACAAGGAGAAGATAATCATGAAAAAGATACTTGCGGTTCTTGTCCTGCTCTGCGTTTTGTCGCTCGCTGCGTGTGTCCCGTTTGCAGCGAAGGCACCGACACCAACACCGACGCCATACGGTGACGCGCCTGGGGGATGGATACCGCACCCTATTGGATCAGGCACGTGCATGGCAACTGGCATACCTGGCATACCAAACGGCACGCTCGCACCGTGTCAGGAGCCGCCAAGCAGAACACCGAGCCACTAGCCGATGCCGCCACGATAAAGAGAGAGCCAGAGGCATCAACACCTCTGGCTCCATTCGTTTTACTGCTTGCTTGCTGCTATGAGTTGACTGTCATTCCAGACAACAGCAGCGTTCCCTCAAAGTCAGTGACCAGCCCGTTCTCTCGCCACTCGTTTACCTGCTCCTCTGTCGGTAGGCTCGTGTCATCGTCAGGAGCGCCTTCAATCATGTCCCATACGCAATCTGCGGCGCGGTTGGCGTTCTCTACGTGCAGTGCATTGCTCATTTCGCCACCTCCTGTACCAACGCCTCATCAGTGATTACCACCTCAACATATGGCGGCTTGCCTGGTTCGCTGATAAGCAACTCTCTGGCCAGGATCACCCAGCACGCTTCTTCCTCTGTTCTGATCTGCTCTTCCATGATATAATTCTCCTTGGAAGCTACATCCGTCGAAAAGCTGTGCTTCCGTGTGTTTCACAATGCTGGCTTGCCGCGATCTAGCTTGGTGCAGGATCGCGGTTTGCCGTATAAAGAGACGCTTTACAATTCCAGTGCCATTTTGTGATTGATCACATTGAGATCACCGCCATAGCTAATCAGTTCAGCAATAGCCTTGATTGCATCTTCCAATGTGGCTTCCTCAATGTGTCTGTAGTAAAACTGCTCAGCCACCTCGTGAGTATCGCTGACTAATGCCTCGTGGATATCTGCTGCCATCTGCTTGACAACTTTTGCTTGTTCCTCGTTCATAACAACCTCCAACTATTCTACGCGCTAAAATTCTGCCCTACAGGTCGCGCTTTACGCTCACGCTGCTCATGCCAGCCATCCTCATACTTCACAACCGCAATCTCTTTGCCGTTGACGAATGCAGAGCCAGCCGTGTTGTTGGCCCAAAGGCCGTTGATATGCGCCTCTGCCGTCGTGCCATCCAGCAAGATGATTGTCTCAGTTGGCGGCTCATGCCATTGCTTGCTCATGATTGCCTCCAGTGACGTGCTACTAATCGTACTGCGAGCGAGCACCA
>Ga0210401_10001403_pt1 | contig 28049 bp, 40 predicted proteins | sample IncBWH32MmetaG_FD_150866 | JGI IMG/M metagenome (GOLD analysis project Ga0210401, IMG submission 150866) | Forest soil microbial communities from Barre Woods Harvard Forest LTER site, Petersham, Massachusetts, United States - Inc-BW-H-32-M | ecosystem: Environmental > Terrestrial > Soil >...
CGTCCGTTGTTTGTCTCGTGCTCGGCGACGGACATCGCGAGCATGATGGCGTTGCGGTGCGACGGCTCCGACGCGAGTCCGCCCGCGCTGGGGAAGCACTGGACGTAGGCGGACAGGTAGTCCGCGGCGAGGGACAGCCAATAGGATTCGTCGAGGCTCATCGGTACCCCTTCAGGCTCCCCCAGTAGAGAGCGAGTCCCAGGAAGTTCACGCCGTGCTTGCGGCGGCGGTACATCGGCAGCCAGTCACCGATGGCCATGGCTGTCCTCCGGCACGCAGACCGCGCTGTCCGGCCCCGTCTGCACCCACGTGCACGGCGGCGATGCGATGGTCACGCGCTGCGGGTGGCAGGGCGGCGCGGTGGGAGCAACCTGCGCGGGAGGGGCGGCGCAGGCGATGAGGGCGAGCATGGCGGGGATGCCGCAGCGGGCGAGCTTGGCCCTCCACGCCTGCGAGGCCGCGTCCTGTTCGCACCGTAGGCCCCTGGTCGCCCGGAGCTTGCCGCAGTCGATGCAGAGGCCCTCAGCGCGTAGGCGGTAGCGCCGCGCCTTCCATGCGGCGGGGCCCTTCACGGCGCGTCCCCCGCGTACACCGTGCCGGGGCCCGCATCGTCGACCACGCAGCCCTCGCCGTGGGGCCCGCAGCCGCCCGAGGCTGGCGCATGGCCGCAGCTCGTGCCGAAGCCGATGCAGGGGCCGTCCGTGGCGCAGGCGGCGACGATGGCGATGAGGGCGAGGGGGAGGATGGCGAGCTTCATCACTTGCCGTCCGGGTACGTCTTCTCCGCCAGCATCGCGTCCGCCTGCTGCTCGACGCCCTGCACGGCCGTCTGGATGGGCGTCAGCGTGCCGTTGCTGAGGCCCTCCAGGTCGTCCGCAAGGCCCTTCGCAAGCGCGATGAGGGGGGCGACGACGGCCGCATCGGGCACGCCCACCGCAGCCGCCGCGTTCACCGCGAGCTGCGCGGCCTGGAGGCCCTTCTCCACGTCGGTCAGGATGGTCTGCCAGTCGATGCTCATCGGTCGCCTCCCGCGTCACCCGTCACGGCGTCCACCCACTTCGTCAGCGTGGGACCCATCGGCGAGCTACCACCCGCATCGAGCCCGCAGCCGCCCTGTACCTGGAGCCGACCGCCCAGCCCGCACCACTGCTTCTTCACCGTGGCCATGCACGCGATGGCCTGCGCGCGCGACGCGCTGCCCGTCACGCAGTCGTCCAGGTCCGCGCCGTACGCGCCAACGTCGACCACCTGCACGGGGTTGAGCGGCGACGGGGCGGGTCCGCACGCGCACATGCCCAGCATGAACGCGAGCACCGACAGGGTCAGCGTGACCGCGGCGACCTGCACGCGCTGCGAGGGGGAGAGCGGCGTTGCGGGGGGGCGGGGGCGGTAGGGGGTCACAGTTTCACCTTCGGGTTGTAGGCAGGCGCCGAGCACACGAGGAACCGCGGCTCACCGAAGCGGATGTTCGGCGTCCCGTCCGGCCGCATCGGGATGGGCGGCGTATAGAACTGCGTGCCCTTGAGGCGCTCGTCGGAGCCGCTGATGCCGCAGCGAGCGCAGAACGGCGGGTAGCAGGTCTTCCACTCGCCATCGTGAGCGCAGGCGTCCTGACTTACTCGGTAGCTCACGACAGACCCTCCAGGCTGATTGAGACCGACGTGAGCGCGGCGGGGTCGATGCCACGAAGCTCGATGACCTGCTGGAGCACGTCGAGCCATCGGTCGCCCGGCTTCCACCCGAAGTGGCCACCGCTCTGCACGGAGTTGTCGGACGTGGTCTTCCACCAGAGGTCGACCTTCCAGAAATACGAGCGGCCCTCTTCGGTCGCGGGCACGCGAGGCGTCATCGACAGCATCACGACTCGCCCCCCTTCCCGAGCACCGGCCCGAGCGCGCCGGCCACCACGGTCCCCAGAATGCCGACGAGGTACGACGGCACCGGGACCTTCGCCACCTCGAGCACCACGACCCCCGCAATCGTCCCGAGGATGACGAGCGCGGTCCAGGGATTCAGCTTCTGAAGCATGGACGACCTCTTGGCAGTAAATCTACTCCGTTGGAGTGGGCGGCGCTACCTCAGTGGCCACGAGTCAGCGCCCACACGAGCAGCGCCCCGCAGACCGTCAGGGCCGCACCCATGAGTGCCAGCAGTACCTTCATGGGCCCTTCCGCCTTGCGCTCGGCCACGATGACGCGGTGCGAGCCCGTGTCCTCGGCCAGCTTGTCCTGCTTGGCCTCATGACGCGTCGCGCGCTCCTCGAGGCTTCCGATGCGCCAGTGGTGTTGGTCGAGTCGAGACGCATGGGCAGCGAACCGCTCCACGTCGTTCTTCTCGTGCATCGCCTGGTTGTCGACGATGCGCTGAAGGGTGCCCTGGATGGCGGCGTTCGTGTGCCCGAGCTCGCGCTCCGACTCGCACGCGTCGAGGAACTCTTTCAGCCGGCGATCGAGGTCGTTGTCACTCATGCCGGCTTGACCTCTCCCGTCTCCGCATCGACCCCCCACCGCTGCTTCGGATCCAGCCCGATCGCCGCCAGCGCCTTGTTGCCCGTCTCATCGAGCGCCCGCATCTCCATGGCGCACTGCTGCACGAGCAGGCCGCGCTGCTGGTCGAGCAGGGCCCGCTGCATGTCCAGCTCGCCTAGCTTGCGCTGCGCCTCGGCCACGCGAGCGCGCAGGGCCCGCATCTCGACTATCGAGTCGGCGGGGAGCTTGGGGGCTGAGTGGGCTGCGGGCTTACGTCGCATAGTAGGGGATCTTCCTCGATGTGCCGCCGATGCTCACGACGATGAAGCCGACCGGCGAGCCCGGGAGGGTCGCGGCGCCTCCGGAGGCCGAGGCCGCCGTGGAGATGGCCGACAGGGACAGTCCCGCCGTGGCCACCGTGAAGGTCGAGGCCGTGATGCTGGCCCACGTCGACGCGGCGATGGCAAACTGGATGGTCCCGCCGGTGGGCGCGTTGAACTGCGTGAAGGTCGACGCGTCGGCCAGGAACGCGTAGTTGGTCGTGCTGGGCGTCGCGGGCCCGAGCCAGAAGGCGCCGTAGGGCTGCGCGGGGTACTTGCCGATCGCTCCGTAGACCTGTCCGCCGCGGGTGACCGACAGCATCGCCTCGTTGCCAGTGCTGACCGGCGTTGCGAGCGCGACGACGAACGAGCCGGGGGTGCCCGTGGGCGTGGAGCCGGCGCCCGCGCCGGGAGCCTGGGGGTCGACCTCGAAGTTGTTCGGGTTCGATCCGTTCGCCTGCTGCGCCTGCGTGAACTTCGGGAAGAGAGCCTGTGAGAAGTTGACCTGCCCGCGACCCGCCGACGTCTGCGCGCCGCCGAAGCTGATCTGGTCGGTGCCAGCCAGGCCGCCGAACAGCATGACGATGCCGCCATCCTGATTGCCCGCGCCGCCTCCGCCGCCGCCCGGCCCGGAGACCAGCAGTGCCGAGCCGCCCGTGTTGCCTGATGCCCCAGCCTGGCCGAGCAGCGCTCCCGAGGCGCCCTGGGCGCTCGGCGATGCGGTCTGATGGCCGAACAGCACGCTTCCGGACGTATTGATGCCGACGAACGGGAAGTTGCCAGTACCAGAGCTGAACGCGGCGATGGTGGTGGAGATGCCGGTCCAGTTGAAACGCAGGTAGCCGGCCGGGGACGTCGGTGCATACGCGCCGAATGCGGCATAGTCGTTGGCGAGCGCGCCGAGCTGCAGGAGCACGGCGGAGGCGTTGTTGGCGATCTGGACGTTCTGCCCCGATGGCGCGTTGATGACGGCGCCACCTGTTGAGCCCTGGCCGAACAGCAAGCCCGTGGGCGATTGGATGATGTTCTGAGAGCCAGATGGGACGCGTAGGAAGCCGGCACCGGCGGGCGACGCACCGAACGCCGCGAAGTCCGTGCTCGTCGCACCGAGCTGCAAGGCCGTCGTCCCGTTGACCGCGGCCGACACGGACGCATGGCCGCCCAGGACCACCGCGCCCGTCGAGGAGAGCGACAGGATGCTCTGCACGGCGGTCGTGTCGACGATGATGGGCGTCGTGCTCGCCCCAGGCTCCGGCACGTTGATGGGCAGACCGACGCTCACGCTTCCGGGGCTCACCCACTGCACGTCGGTACCGCCCGCGTTCACCTGGAGGATGGTGAGCGGCGCCCCGAGCGGCTGGCTGAGCACCAGCAGCGGAAGGCCCGCGGAGCTGACCCAGAGCAGGGTGCTCATGAGAAGTACACCCCGATGCCCTCGTATGTCGTACTGACGATGTAGAGGGCCCCGCCGGGCGCGATGGGGATGACCACGCTGCCGGCGGTCCACGAGGCGGACCCGGCATCAGCCAGGTTGTACTTGAGCGTCTTGGCGTTCGTGCTCGGCCCCACCCCCAGCGGGAGGAGCTCGACACGGGTGAAGGTGTAGCCCTGCGCGAGCGACGGGACGGGGATCTGGTTGTTGCCCGCGCCGAGGTTGATGCTGCCCGGAGGCGGCGCGTTCGTGTTGGCCGGCGTCGTGGTGGGGTTGTCCTGGGCGACCGGGCTCGTGGACCCGAGGCCAAAGCCCGTGTAGCTCGTTGCAGCCAGGTAGCTCGCGGTGATGGCCATATCGATCCCTCAGAGCCCGTATCTCGCGAGCAGGTAGGCGTTGACGTTCGTGATATCCCCCGCCGCGGCGGTCGCGTTCATACCGATGACCTCGGCGACGTCGACCGACGTGACCGCGGCGGCCGTGTTCTGGAGCGCGATGCCCGCGTCAGGTGTGCCTGCCGCGATGTTGCCGCTCAGCGTGTGCCCCGACCCGTTGACCTGGAAGACCTGCGTTCCGCCGGAGCTCACGATGTAGCCCCAGGCTTCCCAGGTGGCCGACGTGTACGTGGACGGCGAATCGTTCTGCGTGTTGGCGCCGATCGTCATCAGGCGACTCGCGCCGCTGTTGAGGCCCAGCGCGACCTTCGTCGTGCTCCCCAGCACCACGGTGTTCTGCGAGCCGAGGGGGCCGCCCGTGATGCGCTGGACGATCCAGAGCGTGTACGCGTTCCCGTTGAACGGCCGCCCCACGCCGGAGAGCGACGACGTGGCCGCCCCGAAGCGCACGGCCGGCAGCGAGTTGGGCGCTCCCGTCGCGAGCAAGGACAGCGTACCGGCGCCCGTGGTGAGGTTGTTGCCCGCGGTGCTCTGGTCGTTCCAGGCCGTGGGCGTGCCGCCGCCGACGACGCCGAGGTCGCCGCGCAGCCACCACGTGAGGTTGGAGAGCTGGGAAGGGGAGAAGGACTTCACCCCGCCGCCAGCGCTCATGCTCAACCCCATGCCCAGCATCATGGCGGCACCTCAGAAGAGCAGGTTGCCAGCGGCCGTCGTGCCGGTCTGCCGGACGAGCGCGAGTTGGAGCGGGTAGATGGTGCCCGCAGCGAGGTTGCTCCAGGTCTGATCGGCCGTGTCCTCGACGAGGCGGCCGACGAGGTTGCCGGCCGTGCCGATGTAGACGCCGCGCGCGCAGTTCGTGAGCACCTGGTCGCCGCCGCCGACATTGATCGCCGCCGACGAGCGCCCCCCCTCGCTCGAGACGCGAAGCTGTTGCCGCCGCGTGACCTTGACCGATGCGGTGCGCCCCTGCCCCGTCGTCGTGGAGGTCCCCTGCGCCGCCACGTCGACCGGCAGCGTGACCTTCAGGGCGCCCGCGACGTTGGGGCCCTCACCTTCGTACGTGCCCGTGATGCCTGCGCTCATCGCTCATCCCATCGCTTTCTCGGTCAACGTCTGCATCGACTTGCCGACCTGAAGGTGCGCCGGCCCACGCCCCGGAGACCCACGACGCGGCGGCGCTCCAGCCGGCTTCGGCTGCGGCGTGCTGGCCGCGTAGAGCTGCTGCACGTCGAGGGTGAAGTGCCCGTCGAGCGTCGGGTCGAGCGGGCGCTGCATGAACAGCGAGAGCTGGAGCTTCGCCTGGTAGTCGACCGGCTTCTTGCGGCCCGCGAGCTCTGCGGACACCTTGGCCTGCGCCTCGACGAGTGAATGCGGGAAGCACCGATCGGCGGTCTCCACATCCTCGGGGGTCAATCGGCCAGCTGCGAGCCTCTTCATCACGTGCGGCAAACCGCCTTCCGCAGCGTCAACATACCGCAGAAAACGGATCCTGTCCTCGGCGGACGTGACGTCCTTGTGCAGCTGCGGCGTCGCGCTCAAACCTGGATCGTGCGCGGGGACTTTGCTGGCAAGGAAGCTGCGGACCGTCTCGACGTGCTGGTGAACCAGCGTGCCCGTCTCGGGCGCGTGCGTAGTCAGGGGCCGCGTCTGCGCCTGGAGGTGCGGCGCCACGACGGACGACGACAGAGCCGCCATCTGCGTGACCCGCTCGCGTTCCTTCTCGTAGCGGTCCTCGCTGCTCGACGTGTGGAAGACGCGCCCCAGCTTGATGCGCTTGCCGCTGACGGCCTGCGTGACGGCGCGGCCCACCTGCTCGTCGACGTCCTGGACGGCGCGGGCCATGCCGCCCCAGGTGCCGAGGCGGTCCAGCAGGATCGCCGCGTACGCGTTGCCGTGGTGCCGGAGCTCCCGGTGCGCAAGCGTCGAACCCAGCGCGACGGCCGCGCCCACGGGATGCCCCGCAGCGAGCGCGGTCATGCCCGGCCCGATGCCGGTCAGGTAGTCGCTCATCGAAAAGTTGCGGTTGGTCGCATAGCTGGCCTGCGTCGACTCCGCTGCGTCCTCGGCGAGCTTGAGGCGCTGGTAGCGCTTGTTCAGGTCGCGCAGCTCGTCGCCGGCCGCCTTGCCCTCCGCCTCGCTCGCCTTGTTCAGCGCCGACGTCTCGAGGTCGCCCCACTCGCGCGACACGTCGCGGAGCAGCTGGACGCGCAGGTGCGGGTCGAGCGCCTTGGTCTCCTGGAAGGCGAGCTGCTGGAGGGCCCGGCGCTGCTCGACGGCCTGGGCAAGGGGCACATGCATCTGCATCGCCCGGTCGGCGTGGTCAGTCATCGAGGCGCCGACGTACTCGTCGACGAATTGCTTCCAGGGCTCCGAGCCGGCCACGAGTCCCTCGTCCGCGGCAGCGGTGCGGCCCATGGCGGTGAGCTCAGACAGGTCCGGCGCGCCTGCGAAGATGCGCAGCATGCTCGTCTTGAGCTTCTGGAGCGCGTTGACCTTGTCCTCCCCGCCGACCTTCTGCGCGAATTCGTTGATGCGCGCGTCGATGGGGTTGATCATGTCCTCGAGCTTCACGGTGGCTTCGGAGTAGCCGGCGATCTTCTCCCCGATGGCCTTGCCCGCCTTGTCGACGGCGGCCCGGATGGCGTCGAGCTTCTCCTCCGGATCCATGCGGAGGGCCCCCATCCCTCGCTCCTCGATGAGCGGGCGCATCACGTCGTCCAGCACGACGCGGCCCACCTCCTCGGTGCCCCCCGCGCGGGCGATCGCCTCTTTCGTCACGGCGTTCTTCGGGGCGAGCCACTTGAACGCCTGCTCCCCCGCCAGCTCGTCGAGCTTGGGGGAGAGCTTGCCGATGAGGGCCTGGCCGCCCTCGGCCACGAGCTTGCCGGCGCCCCCCAGGCCGAAGCCGAGGAGGCCCCCGTAGAACATCGAGTGGCCCACGCTGGTGGCAAGCTTCTCCGCGGTGAGCGGCTTGTTCTCCAGCGTCGCTTCGCTGTACGCCTGCCCGGCGCCCATCAGGCCCGCCTCGACGATGCTGCGCGCCGCGGTCTTCGCCGCGGACTGACCGGCGCGCCCGAGCACGGTGTCCGCCGTGGCGCCCAAGAGGCCACTCGCTGCGTGCTCGGCGAGGTCGCCAGCCGCGTTCACGCCGCGCGGCAGGACGCCCAGGGTGCGCACGCCCTGCGCGACCCGGCCCAGTGTGCTGGCCTCCTCGAGGCCCGCTGCGACGCGCGCGCCGCCCAGGACGCCGATCTCCTCGGGGGCAGCCGCGCCGGCAGAGAGCAGCACCGGGGCGATGGCTCCAGCGACCTCCCCGGCCCCGGAGACCCAGGGGTGCGCTTCCTTCTCCTCGGCCAGGTGCGTCCGGACCGCCTCGGCCGCCTTGTCGCCGCCGAACAGCCGCGCGCCGCCCACCGCCACCGGGTCGAGCACCCCGAGCGAGAGGCCCCGCCCGACGCCCTCCACCCCAGCGAGCGCGGTGCCGCCGATGCCCCCGTACTTCGCGTCCAGCTCCGCCTGCCGGATGTCCTCGTGCGTGGCGAGCTGCCCGCCCGCCTGGAGGAACTGCTGTAGGTGCTCCGGCGCGACCGTGACCGGGCGCCCCTGCTCGTCGCGGCCAGGGACGGGGCCCGCCGCGCGGATGGTGTGCGTGCCGGCGAGGAACTGCCGCCGGGCCGCCTCGAGGTCCGTGGGGACGCTGACGTTGCCCTGCGCGTCGACGAGCTTGTAGCCGACCGCTGCCGGATCGGGCGGCGCCCCCGGGCCGCTCATCGCGAGCTCCCCACGGGCGTGGCGAACGAGCTGGGGGGCGGTCCCGACGTGGCCGGACGCTGCGGGCCGATGCCGAGGTCCTTCTGCGCCAGGTGCACCTTCGCGGCGACGACGGCGGGCGTGTCGCCCTTCTTGATCAGGTACGGCTTGCCGAGCGCCTCTTGCGCCTCGGGTGTGCGCGCGCCGGCCGCCTTGTGGAAGTGGCCCTTGATGGCGCTGTTCCAGGCCTCCTGCTCGCGCGCGACGCCCCCCGTCTCGGTGGCCCCCATGTACGCCCGCGGGTCCGGGATGCCCTGCACGCCGGTCGCGTTGGTGCTCTGGGGGATGGTGAGGCCCGACGTATCGGGGCCCTCGCTGGCCTTGCCGACGCCGAAGGCCGGGGCCGTGCCGCCGCCGGGGCCGTGCTGCGCGACGAACGCATCGAAGCTGGGGAAGGGCTGCGCGCCCTGGGGCAGCTTCCCCTCGAGGGCCGCCTTGTCGTACTCCTCGCGCTGGCGCTGGTACTCCTTGCGTAGATCCGGGCCGCTCCCGCCGACGCCCAGCGGGGTCCAGTGCTCGGCCTGCTGGTGCCACTGCGCCTTGAGCATGTCCGTCTCGGCCTTGAACATGTCGGCCTGCGCCTTCATGACCGGCGACTTCGCGCGCTCCGCCGCCGCGAGCGCCTGGTAGCCCATCTGCTCTGCGCGGTAGGCCCGGAAGCCCGCTTCGGCGGCGCGCTCGTCACCGAAGCGCTCGCGCATCTTGGCGAGCAGCTCCCCCTTCTGCTGCGCGGCCTTGTGCTTGTTCGCCAGCGCGTCGGACTGCTCGCGGTAGTCGTCGTCGACGCCCTTTTCGATGATCTGCTTCGCGAGGTTGGGCGCCTCGGGGTGACGCTGGATCGCGTTGCCCAGCGCATTCATCCCCATGAACACGGCGCCCATGAGCCGCGCCCCGCCCGTGCGTCGGTCGTAGATGGGCTTGCCCTCGGAGGCTTCCTTCTGGAGCCGCTCGTAGTCGGCCATCTGCGCGTCGAGCGCATGCTTGCGCGTCCGTTCCGCCGCCTTCGCCTCCACCTCGTCCAGCGCGGCATAGTTCGCGCGGCGCTGGAGGGCATCGTGCTGCGCTTCGCTCTGCTCCTGCTGCGCGTTGCTGAGTGCCTGCCCCGCAGCCTCGCGCTCCCCGAACGCCTGCTCGAACTGCCCGCGCGATTCGGGGCTGATGAGGGACGTGGCGTGCGCCTGGATGACGCCGCCGCTCCCCCAGCTCGAGCGCGCTGCGCCAGCCGCCCCGGGCTGCGACGCCCTGATGTCCTGCTCGGGAGGGCCAGCCGGCCCGCCGCCGCCGGGGGGAGGCCCCGCGAACGCGTGCCCCCCACGCACGTTCTGCTGGAGCGCCATGTTCTGCACCGGGTCGAGCCCCGGCGTGGGCTGAAGGACGCTCCCCGCGACCGCGTTGGCCGTCTCCCGCTGCTGCGGCGACATGGCGTTGTACGCGCGTACCAGGCCCGCCCCGGGCGGCGCCCCCGGCGCGAGCGCGATGTTGGCCAGCGCCCCGACGCTGGGGCCACCGGGCTGCAGAGGGTTGGGAGGAGGCTGGCCCGTGCCGGCCAGGACCGCGGCGTTCTGCGGATCCGGCGTCTGCGGCGGGGGGACCCCGGGCGTGCGCGGAAGGATGCCCCGCGCGCGCAGCAGTTCCAGCGTGTCTTCGCCCAGGCCGCCCATCAGCGCACCCCTGCCCTCTGCCGCCCCTCGAGGCGCAAGAGGCGCTCATGCAGGCGCCCAAGCGCCGCGGCGGATGCGCCCGCGAGCGAGGGGACATCCACGCGCTTCACGCCATCGGGGCCCGGCGAGACGAGCTTGCGTCCCTCGGGCGTGCGCTCCAGGTCCTGCGCCATGACGCCCAGGTAGCGGTCCCCCGCGCCGTCGGGGTTGGGCTCGTAGGAGGGACTCTGGTAGCTGAAGGTCTTGGGCTCCAGGCTCCCCAGGAAGCGGTCCACGGGGGGCTCGCCGCCGTCGGTGCGCCGCTCGCTCTTGACGCGCTCGTCGCTCGTCAGCGCGTAGGGTCCCTCCTCGGCGGGAGGCTGCGCGGGGACGTACCCCGTTGGCGCCGCCACGAGCGTCTGTCCGCCCGACTTCAGGACGGGAGGGTGCTCGGCGGGTGGCGGACCAGAGATGGGGCCCCGGTAGGCTGCGTGCTCAGTCACGGGGATCGCCGCGTCACCCGTCGGCTTGGGCGTCGCTGCCGGCACCATCCCGAACGGCCCCAGCACACGCGCAGGGGCGCCGGGGGAGGCACCGAGGTAGGGCGGCATGCTGCCCGTCCGCGCGAGCACCTGAGGCGTCGTCGCCGCCTGCACCCCCGCCTCGACACCCTGCGAGTAGCTGGCGTCCGCCACGCGTTCCTTCACGCGCTCGTCGGAGGTGAGGCCCTTGCCTGCCGCGCCACCCAGCGCGCCGCCCGCCGCAGCGCCCACGGGCCCGCCGACCATCGCGCCGCCCACGGTGCCCGCGGCGCTGAGCAGGCCGCCCACCATCGCACCCGCCGCGCCCGAGTTGGACGCGTTCTGCTGCTGCTGCACTCCGGCGTACCCGAGGCCCGTCTGCGCGCTGGCGTTCTGCACGCCGAGGCCCTGCCCCTCGTAGCCCTGCTGGAGCCCCTCGCCCGCCTGCACGGCATTCTGCCCGCTCTGCTCGTACCCGAGCTGCGCGTTGGTCCCCGCCTGGAGCGCCCCGAGCTGCTGCCCCTGGAAGCCCTGCGCCGCGTTGTTCGCGAGCCCGCCCATCCCGAGCGACCCCTGCATGTACGCCTGCTGCGCCGCGGCCATCTCCTGCGCCCGCAGCGCCGCCGCCTGGTCCACGCCCGACTGCTGCATCTGGGCGCCCGCGTCCATCGCCTGCTTGTTCGCGTTCGCGAGCCCGAAGCCGCCGCGCGTCGCCCCGGCCATCGCCATCTGCTGCTTGGCGGCCTGGTCGAGCCCCTGCTGCATCTGGATCGCCGCGGCGCTCGGGGTCTTCCCCGCAGCCGCGTCTGCGAGCTGCCCGAGCGCGAGATTGCCCTGGTTCTGCGCGCCCTGGAGCGCGCCGTACTGCTGCTGACCCTGCTGGCCGTACTGCGCGCCGAGATTCTGGTACTGCCCCCACTCCTGGGCGCCCTGCTGGCCCATCGTGTTGGCGTAGCCCTGGCCCTGCGCAGCGGCGGCACCGCCGAGGCCCTTCTGCTGGTTCTGCTGCGTCGTGGCAGCCGAGTTGCCCTGACCCCATGCCCCGCCCGGCGCCTGCGTCTGACCCGTGATGCTGTTCCACGCGGCGCTCATGCGGCCTCCACTGCCTTGACGATCTGCCTGAGGGGCGGCCCCGCGAGCCGCCAGCCGTGGCGTCGCCCGAGCTCCACGATGCTGGGGAGGGACGACTGGCCCACGAGGTACGCCCCGCCCCGCGCCGCCGCGAACGCGTCCACCTCGCGGCAGAGGGCGTCCAGCGCGGCCATCTTCTCCGCCTCCTCCGCGTCGGGGCTCGAGATGACGTTCTCCACGAAGAGCACCGCCGAGTCCGTGCGGTAGACCCACAGCGCCGCGACGCCCGGCACGATGAAGCCCACCTCGGGCAGCCAGTGCGGCGGGAAGGGCTGCATCTCCCACCCGCGGCACCACGCGTCGATGGTCTCGCGGTGCTCCGACTCGCTGTAGCGCACGACGGGGCTCATCCGCGCGCCCCGCCCGGGATGTTCGGCCACCGCTTCGTGCCGTCCACGCCAAGCTCGATGCTCAGATCCGCCCAGCTGGGGCCGGCCCCCGTCGTCGCCGCCGGCCCGCCCGTGGGGGGCGCGTCGGTGAGGGTGATCTGGAGCGACTTGGCCAACTGATTGCCCACCAGCATCTCCACGTCCACCTGAGGATACCGCGAGAAACCCGCAATGTCCTGCGCCGTGAAGCTCGGGGACTTCCCGTTCAGAGTCTCCGAGTAGAAGCCCGTACCCGCCCCGTCGAAAGTGAGCGTCATGGTGAAGTTGTACGGGTCGACAGAGTCGCCCACGAGCTGTACCCGCCAGAAGCGCGTAGCCTGCGAGATGGCCGCTTTGATGAGGGCCGTTTGCACGGTCATCTGCACCCACTGACCCGCGTCGTAGTTCGCCTGCGCGCCCGTGCCGACGTTCTCCCGGTAGACGCGTCCACCCGCGGTCGCCCAGTGGTAGGTGGGCGCTGGGGCGCCGCTCTGCGAGGCGTTGGCGATCCACGCGGCGCGCGAGCCCGGGACGCCGGCCGTGTCGACGTCGTAGACCTGGTCCGTCGACCACACCCCCATGATGTAGTCCCACACGAGCCGCACGCCGGCCGTAGGGGCCGAGTCGCTGTTCAGGCACTCGATGTAGACGCGCCCCGCGCTCGGGTGGACCGTCATCGACGAGACGACGGGGAACGCTGCCAGCGAGTCCTCGACGGCGGCGCCGACGTACTGCGTCTGAAGGTCGCGCGTCAGCATGTAGAAACCGCCGGCGCCATGTGGACCACCCACAGGCGCCCGGAAGAGCGCGCCGAAGGGCCCGGTGCAGATGCCGCGTTGGTCGATGGGCCCGACGTCGGAGGGGATCTGCTGCGGCGGGGACCAGTCGCTCTGCTGCCCGTTGTCGAGCGGTCCCTGCCCGCTCATGAACTCCAGGCCATAGCCGCTCGTCCGCTGCACACCGATGACCAGCTTGTCGTCCAGCACCGCGAGCGCGCGCACCGCGCCGGATGCTGAGATGTTCAGCGCCTCGTTGAAGCCCGGGGCCAGCCCGGGCGTCAGCTGCTCGCTGAACCACATCGCGCTGGGGTCATCGCAGCCGGACACGCAGTAGCGGCTGTCCCAGGTCGTACGGCACCGACCGCCGGGGGGGCACAGCTTGTCGAGGAAGCCGCCCAGCGTGTAGTCCGTCTCGTGCGTGCCATCCTGCAACGTCGCATCGCTGATGGTGTCCGTGAACGTGATGGTCCCCTGCCCGTCCTGGCAGAGCAGCGAATCCGGCGGGGGCGACGACGGCACGCGGTAGAAGACCTGCCCGCCACCCGCCGTGCGGTACGGGATGCAGTAGACGCCCTGAGGCGCCGTCTGCTGCTTGGCCCCGCCGCCCCCGATCGCCGCCGCTCCGTACCGACGCTGCGTCAGGCCGAGGCTGGGAAGGGTGAGCGTGACGCTGCCCGAGGTGCCGGCGCCCAGCGCGCTCATGTCGGCGGTCTCGACGGGGCTCGTGCCGCTCTGATGGCGGTTGCCGAGCGCGTCGTACCATTCCCAGATGAGCTTGTACTGGTAGACGTCGGTCGGTGCCCCCGTCGCCATCGAGCCGCCTGTCGCGCTGATGGCGATGCCGCTCGGCGTGCCACCCAGCGGCGCCAGCTCGGGGTAGTACGCGAAGCCCATCTCGAAGGCGTTCTGCCCGTCATGCGCGTACGTCTGCCCCGCCGTCAGCAGCATGTCGCTCACGCCGCCGAGGTCCGCGCTCGCGTATCGGAGCGTCGAGGCGAAGTCGAACACCTGGCAGTAGATCGCCTGATGCTTGGGCTGCGTGCTCGTCGTCACCGGCACGGACCACACGCTGCCCGCGTCGTTGCAGATGTGCGGGATGGTCTCCGCGCTGTTCTGCGGGCTGTAGCGCGACAGGCGCGGCGAGACAATGGCCACGCAGCGCGCCGGGAACGGGTTGGCCGTCACGAGGTCCCCGAACCAGTCGTGCGCGACGAGGTACTGCGTCCCCTGCACCTGGCTGGGGACGGTCATCATCATGTAGCAGCCGCCGTTGATGATGACGGGCCGGCTCGTGGGCACGACCGCCGCCTCGAAGCGCTCGACACCCTGGAGCGCCGTGGCGCCAGCGGCGATGTGGAACTGCCGCGCGCGCGTCCAGGTCGCCGCCATCTGCCCAATCTGCGGAGGCGCGGCCGCGGGCACGTTGGGCGACCAGAAGACCGTGGCGCTACTCGAGTCACCAGCGGGCGTGACGATGCCGTGCGGGCCGATGGCGACCGGTGAGCCGGGCCACGAGTAGACTGTCACCGGCGTCGAGGGCGTTCCGGTCGGATCCGTGAAGCCCCACGCGCGCAGGGCCGTCCCAGCGCCGCTCGCGATGGCCGTGTAGGCCATCCAGTGCGTGCCGCCCGATGTGGCCACCAGATCCACCGAGATGAACTGCGTGAACGTCCCCTCGGTGAACGCGAAGGACTGCTGGACGAAGGACAGGTTGAAGATGCGCACGACGGCCGCATTGCCGCCGCTCGAGAACTCGTAGGCGATGGCGAACCGCGTCGCGTCGCCGATGACGGGGCTCGCGTCGTAGATGCCAAGGCCAACGAAGTGCACGCCGTCGCTCGCGAGCGCGGTGGCCGCGCCCCACCCGAGCCACGGCTGCGTCATGTCGAGCGATCGGCCGTAGATGATGCCGTTGTAGACGTAGGTCAGGACCGCCGTCGTCCCACAGAGCGACAGGCGCGCCCCGAACACCGCGAAGCTCGTCAGCGTCGGGTCGACCGGACGCGCAGAGACGACGTTGGCGCCCGTCACCAGGTCGAGCACCGCGTAGCTGGGGCTGGCCAGGCCGCTGCCGAAGATGTCCGCGGTGTAGAGGACGAGCCGGTAGCCGCTAGACGCGCACGCGTCGACGTCGGTGTTGCCCTGCGCCAGCGAGGACACCGGCACGCGGTCGCGCACCTGCGCCTCGGGGAGCCGCCCGGAGAAGAGCCAGCGCGCTGCCGCGTCGGAGTAGACGTAGAGGCCCGTGCCGTCGCTCATCCAGGCGGCGCCGCGGTAGCTGCCACCAGCGACGCACGCGCCCAGCGTCGGCCCCGCCCCGCCCTGCGCGGTCTTCGTCACCGCCGTGTGGCCGGGGCGCTTGATGATGGCGTTGTTCTTCTGCTTGCGGCAGTTGACGAGCTGCGCGTGGCCGCCCAGCTCCAGAAAGCGTGGGTCCGCCTTCTGGTTCACGCCCGCCGCGAGCGGGACGTCAATCACCTTGCGCTCGAGCGGCATGCCTCAGAACACCCAGAAGCTGTACGTGCCCGACGTCGCGCTCTGCACGCCAACCTGCTGCGAGGCGGTGACCTGCGCGGGGAGCGCCAGCGTGCCAGCGATCGTGTCGTTGATGTCCCGCGTCGGGCCCGCAACGACGATGACGCCCACGGGGGGCCGGCCGAGCCCGTGGTTCAGGTAGGCCGTCGTGCCGCCTGTGAGCGACTGGTTCGCCAGTAGGTTGCCCACCAGCAGCGGGCATGTCGTCAGTGGCCGGAGGGCCTGCCGGATGAAGTCCTGGAGCTTGCTGACGACCTGGTAGAGCTTGTCGGGATCCTTCAGGTCGCTCGACGTGAAGAAGACCTGTTTGATGCCCTGCATCGAGCGGCTGATGACCGTCGCCTTGCCCTGCGCTGCCGAGGGCTGGACGACGGTCGACGAACCGCGCGATGCGACGGGCCCCGCCATGGCCGGACCCTACGTCAGCAGGGATTCACGTACGTGACGTTCATCGTCGAGATGTCGGCGTTGTTGATGGTGCCCGCCGCCACCGTCGCGAAGACGCTTGCCGCGCCGGTCCCGAGTCCGCCGGCCGCCACGACGCCCGTGTCCATCTGGTACGTGATGGTCGCCGTGCACGTGTTGGGCGTGCGGCGCGTGTAGAGGAAGTTGGTGAGCGTCGCGCTCTGGATGCTCGCGACCGCCGGGGCGCCCGCCGTCGCGCCTACCCCCGCCGTCACGATGCCCGCCACCATCGCGCTCGTCCAGGTCACCTGGCGCGGGAAGAACGTGAAGCTCGCCGTGTTCACGACGTTGCTCAGGCCCGTCAGCGTGTTGACCCAGGTCGTCCCGCCGAAGACCGTCCCGCGGAAGCCCACGAGCACCTCGGTCTTCGGCAGCATCACGGCGCCCGTCGCCATGTCGCCGATGCGCGCCGCGCCGAAGGGCACCGAGCCGGAGCCCACCGTGACGAGCTGGTAGAGCCCGACGTCCGCCGCGCCCGCAGCGCGCCCCTGCTCTAGCAGGAAGATGTCCCCGACCGCCGGGGTCGCCCCGTCCGCCATCGTGCTGGTGACGGCCGCGTTGCCCGTGCCCGTCAGGGTCCCGCCGACGTTGGTGTAGGCCGGGAGCGCCGTGACGATGACGTAGTCCGCGACGTGCTGCATCGGCACCGCCGCGCCGCCCTTCGCCTGGAGGAAGGCCAGGCTGGTGGGGATGCTGCCGCCCGAGGCGTCCGACACCATCGAGATGATCTGGATCCCGCTGGCCGGGTTGGTCCCGCTGACCGGCGCCGCCGGCATCGGGAACGTGAACGCGTTCGCCTGCCCCGGGAGCCAGTCGCGCGTCACCAGGTGCAGCGAGGAGACGGCCGGGCAGATGAACTGGAAGGTCCACTTGCCGATACCGCTCGTCGACTGGAGCGCCACCGTGATGGTGCCGCCCGGCGTGTACTGGAACGATCCGCCGTTCGAGACGTTGGACGCGGCTCCCGAGCCGTCGGTGATCGCGATGTTCGCTGCGGTGCTGGAGAGTGCCATGGTGTCGTCTTTCCTTCGTCGTCGGTGGTCAGAATCCGAATCCGTACCCGTCCACGACGCCCATCGGCCCCGTGACGTCCTGAATGCGCTCCGGCTCCTCCGCGTCGCGGTTGTCCGCCTCGGTGAGGATCCGCTGCTTCTCCGCCTCCTGCATCTGCATGAGGACCTGCGCGTGCTCGAGACGCTCCTGGCGCACGAGCAGCTTGATGGCAGCGTCGAGGATTGCGTACTCCTCGAAGCCGTTGATGCCGTCGAACGTGTCGCCTGGCTGCATGAGCACCGGCGGCGCGGGCGTGTACCAGAGCATGCACTGGAAGACGCCGCCCGGGTTGGGCATCAGCTTGATGGCGTTGCCGATCATCCGGTACGCGAGGGGCTGCGTGTATACCCACCCGCCGAGCCACTTGTAGCGGTTGCGCTCGTGCCACATGAACGAACGGGCCGTCTGCACGATGTTCTGCCCGAAGTTCACGTCGATGCCGCGGAGCTTCATGAAGTCCGAGACGGGGATCTCCTGCTGGAGCCTGTACGTGTCCGTCGTCGAGTTGGTCGCGAAGGGGACGCTGGAGAGGTAGTACGGCTGCCCGTCCACGCGGCTGAACAGGCCGTACAGCTTCGCGATGCCCTCGACGATGCTGTCCGTGAGCTCGCCCTGGAACTGCGCGGGCGAGGAGGCACCGAGCGCGGCCGTCGCGCTGGCAAACTGCATCGCCGCGCGCTGAAGCACGCGAGCCTGCATCGTTTGCAGCGAGACGAGCCGCGCCATGGTGTCAGCCCGCCTCGCTCTTGTTGTGGATGGTCAGGAACCGCGCGAGCGCCTTGCCGTGGCCCACGTGGTCGTCGGCCGCCGCCGCATCGAGCATCTCGCGCGAGCACTGCTGGAGGCCCTCGTGCAGCTCGTCGTTGTCGTCCGTCTCGTCGCTGGCCTCGTCGCGCTCGACGTCGCCATCGTCCGGCTCGGTGGCCCCGATGAGGCCCCGGGCGATCTCCGGCATGTCCTTCTTCTTGCCCTCGTCGTTCTTCATGGGCGCCCCCGTCACGGCTTCTGGAACTGGACGGTGGAGTCCTCGAACTGCACGAAGAAGTGCAGGCGGAACGCGTTGGGCGTGCCGACGTCCGTCGGGCTGCCCGAGCTGTTGATGGTGAGCAGCTGGATGCTCGGCGCGATGCCCGCCGCTGCGCCCAGGACGCCCGTGTTGGTCCACGGCTCGACGGGCTGCGACCAGAGGGCCGAGCCCGACGACGGCGCCGCGAGGTCGCAGGAGATGACGTTGATCTCCCGGTACGAGTCGTCGAACGTGAGGGTGTAGAGGCCGCCGCTGGGGTGGGCGACGCCAGGCGTCGACGTAATGCCGGACCGCGCGCTGGTCTGAAGGGTCATGACCCCGGCGATCGGCGCGTAGCCGAAGCCGAGGCCCTTCACCTTGGACGCGACGATGGTCCCGGTGCTGGACGTGAGGGGCACGAACGAGCCGGCGACGTCGATGAGTCGCTTGCCGATCGTGTAGCCCTGATCGAAGTTGCGATTGCTCATCGCAGCCTCACCACGTGCCGATCAGGTTGTACCCGGGCGCCTCGCAGCCGTACTGGAAGTACCCGCCCATGCGCCACTGGTAGCCGTCGTTGTTCGCCTCGCGCAGCATCTTCAGACCGTCGTCGTCGAGGATGCGGGGAACGCCCTTGGCGCTCTTGAGGACCCACGTCTCCATGTCGAGCAGCGCGAACTTGCCGCGCGGCATGTTGACGTCGCTGAAGACCTTGATGGTTCCGTCCGGCCCCTCGATATTCAGTGCGCGGTAGCCGATGTCCCCGTCGGTCGAGTTGACCGGCTCGTAGATGGCCTTGGAGCCGAGCGACTTGATGATGTCCGCGCGATCGAGGTTGTTGATGAAGGCCGTGAGGTCTTCCGCGCCCTCGCGCCCGGCGAGTTCCGCCGCGTCGATGAGGGTCTCTTCCTTGTTCCCGCCTCCGCCCGTGTAGCGGAGGCCGGCGAGGCGCACGACGTCCACGCTGCGGTCGACGCCGAAGTGGTTGTCGCCCGCCGTGGGGGCCGTCGTGGGGATCCAGCGCTGCACGCCGGCCGGGCCGAGCGAGTAGTCGCCGTTGCGGAAGATGAAGTCGCTGTTGCTGACGTTCGTCAGGGTCGTGATGACCTGCGTGAACGTCACGGTCCCCGCGATGCGGTCGAGGGACAGGACCGTCAGCGGGCCGTTGCCGCGCACCTGCGCGAGCGCGCCGCCGTTGTTGTAGCCGTCGTCCGCGCTGAAGTCGCATTTCATGCTGACTTCGAAGCCGGTGATGTCCGCGGCCTGGAGGAGCGTCGCGACCGCGCCCGCGGTCGAGTACGACCCGTTGCCCTGCGCGCGCTGCCCGCCGCCGTTGCGCCAGCTGTGGATCTGGATCGAGCGGTTGAGGTTCCGCATCGAACCTTCCATCTCGCCGCGCAGCGTGTTGTAGATGGTGTTCTCGTCACCATCGCCGGCCGCGAGGGCCTCACCGCTGATGCCGGAGACCTGGTAGTCCTTGGCGCGCGTCAGCATGAAGCCGACGTCGGAGCTGGATGTGACGTTGTTCTGGGCGATGTTCAGCTGGAAGCTGCCGCCCTGGGGTGCCCCGTACCGCAGCGAGATGCGCGCATTGTTCGCGCCGAACTTCTCGTCCTTCCGGATCTGACCGACGAAGGCGGCCTTGCGGTAGAAGAGCTGGTGGAAGACCTTCTGGTCGTACCGGGTCTTCAGGATGTTGGTGAGCGCTGCTACGGTGGCGTCGCCTGCGGGCATGGGAGGGTCTCCGTCGAGTCATCTCGACGCGACCTCTCTCGGGCGATGCGGTGGACGGCGCGGTCAGTGCTGCTTGGCGGCGGCCTTGGCTTCAGCATCGCGCGCGGCGCGATCCTTCGCGGTGGCCTTGCGGAGCGCGGCGAGGTCTTCCTCTTGCTCCTGCTCCCGAGTCAGCACCCTGCGCTGGTTGCCGCGTCCCTGAGGAGTCGCGCCAGCACCCGGCCCATTGCCTCGGTGGCCGTTACCCGCAGAAGCGTCGCCGCTTCGCCCCGTTTGGATCGGTGGGGCCAGGCCCGCGGCAGGAGTCCCATTCGGGGTACCTGCGAGCGCCAAAAGACGCTCCTTACGCTCTTCGTACAGTGTCTTGGCACGCTTGTCCAGGTGTGACGCGACCTGGTCAAACGTGAAAGTCTTCCCCTCGCTCTCCGCCCATTCCTGGATCTCCGCCGCCATCGCGCGGATCTCCGCTGGGGAATGCATGGCGTTGAGGTAGGCGTATGTCTTCGCAGACTCGCCCTCGCTGACCGCTCGAGCAAACCCGGCAACCTGGGCGGCGCGAGCCTGCGCCTGCCGCTCCTCCTGGCCCTTGCGAGCCGCCTCGGCGTACTCCGCCTTCGCGTCGGCCAGCTCCTTCTTGGCCTCCTCGGCGATGCGTCGCGCCTCGGCGATCTCCTGGCGCGTGCGCTTCTCCGGCGTCTCCCCCTCCGCATAGTCGCGGATCGCCCGCTCCGCCTGGTCGGGGGGCAGGTGCGCGAAGGGGCTCGCCTTGAAGGCGTCCATTTGCTTCTGGAGCTCGGCGAGCTTTGCCTCCGTGGCGGCCCGCGCGTCGCTCTCCGCCTTGAGGCGAGTCTCGTACTGCGATACCGACTCGCCCACGCGCTTCAGCTCGCGCTTGGCCTCGCGCGCGTCGTGCTTGGCCTTCTCCAGCGCGGCGAACTCGCGCCCCGTCTTCGGTTGCGACGGCGCCGCCTCGGGCACCACGGCCCCGGAAGCTGCCCCGGACGATGACGCGCTCGCAGGCGGGGGGGCACCTGCGTCGCTAGGAGTAACGTCCGGCGCAGCTTGCGGAGTCGTGGCTTCAGGCATTGGCATCTCGCTTGGGTTGCAGGCGCTTCGGGCTGCGAGTCCCGATGCGGAATGGCGGGGCCGGAGGCGGCCATGTGGCGCGATAGGCGTAGTCGACCTCGCGGAAGATGAACCGGACCATCTCCTGCGGATCGTGGTCGAAGCGAGTCAGGTCTGCTTGTCGGAGGGTCGCGACCGCGGACCGCGATCCGTGGTCGGTGGGCCTGCCATCGGCGAGCCGCACCACGTAGTCGCCGTCCCCATTCATGCCGACGTAGGAGTGCCCCGCTTTCGGCCAGGCGTGCCCCTGCCAGGTCCGAACGATCTGCCCCAGCGCTGAGCGCGTGGCCGTCAGCGTCATGCGGCCATCCCAGGCGGCGGCATCGCAGCAGGCGGCATGGGCCCTGGCCCCGCCGCGGGTGTTCCCGGCCCAGGCAGCACCGGCGGCGCCGCTCCAGGCCCCAGCATCGGCCCGCCCGGCATCATCGGCTGCGGGGGCGGCGGCGCGGCGGCCTGCGCATCGCTCTTCAGCTTCTTCAGCGCCACGAGGAAGTCGCGCACGTCCTGGAGGTTTTCCTCCGGCACCGTGTCGGGCTTGTCGACGTTCTTGCTCTCCGCGAGGCAGAGCATCTGGCTGGTGAGGACGATGGCCTCGTCGATGTTGACGTAGCTGGGCGGCCCCCACGGCTCGCCGTGCACGAGCATGCGCCCCACGCGCTTCATGATGAGCAGCGCGCTGCCCCGCTTCATCTGCGTCCGCTGGAAGGCGTCCGGGATGCCGATGATGTCCGTCACGTCGGCCGCGTCGAACTCGCCGATCTGCATCAGGTCGTACGCCAGGTCCACCTTGCCAGCGAGCGTGCCCGGGAGCGACGCGGTTGGAGCGACCTGGAGCTCCATTCCGTCCGGGTCTTCGATCTTCTTCCAGTCGACGGTCTCGAAGCCGTCGTCGTTCATCGCCCGCACTTCGTACGGCGCCTTCTTCGCCAACTGCCGCGCCGCGTACCGGACCTTCTCCCCGTTGTCCTGCACGAACTTTTCGTACCGCGCGCCCTTGTCGAGGAGCGTCTCATTCTGCTGGTTCGCGTACTCGCGCTGCGCCTCGCCGCTCTTCAGGCCCGCTGGCAAGGACGCGGTGGCCGCCTGCTTCGAGATGCCAACCTCGTCGTAGTACTGGTCCACCAGCTTCCAGAGGTGCGCGTACACCTCGGGGCTGATGATGGCCGGCACGATGTACTGCGGCGCCAGCCCGGGCGCGTGGTTCAGGATGGTCGTCAGGTCGTTGTTGATGTGGGCCTTCAGCACGCCGCTTCCGGTCGGAACGAGCCACTTGCCCGTGACCATGTGGTGGCCCTGCTGGATCTGCCGAATGAGCTTGTTCACCTCGGCCTGCTTGCCGGCGCCGAGCTCCACGATCCCCTGTCCGTAGAACCCGAGTATCGGCTTGGTCCACCGGAAGTCGCAGAACGGGTCGCCCTCGCCGTCCCACTTCTTGTCGGTCAGCGTGCAGTTCTTCACCGCGCGCACGTAGCGCCCATCGTTCGCGCCCTTGCCCGTCGGCAGGCGCCACGCCTCGCGCACCAGCACGCGGAAGCCCACCTGCTGGAAGCCGAACTCCGCGTCCTCGTCGGTCTCGCCCTTCAGCCGGTCGACCTGCGTCGCCTTGTAGGCCAGCTCCTCGTCCGTGCCGTCAGCCCATAGGCCCTTGCGCACGCGGTCCACCAGGACGTAGCGGTCCTCGTAGTGCTCCGCGTAGAACGTCATGCGGCGGCCCTTGTAGAAGACCTCGCCCGGGTCGATGACGCGCTCCCACGGGTTGTACAGGTCGATGGTGACCTTCCCCGCGTCGTAGTCGGGCTCGACGCGCGTGGAGCCGGTGCCGTACACGCAGCCGAGGCGCCCGCCGTCGACGAACGTGTCGTACGCGTCCGTCTCGTAGAAGACGCCGTCGATGCCCATCGTGAGCTGGCGCGCGTGCTCCTGCCGCTCGGGGCCGCCCCCCTCCGTCACGTGCTTCAGCTTCGGCTTGCTCTTGGCGAAGACGCGCGAGCACACCGCATCCACCACGATGCGAGACAGGTTCAGAGACAGGTTGGTCCGGCCGCGCGGTGTCGAGCGCACGTTGACGTCCGCCGCGGTCCCCTGGCCCGTCTGCGGGATGCCGCCCGTATACATCGACGCGTAGAGCAGGAAGTCGCGCTTGCGGTTGTGCTCGTCCTGGATGCACTTGAGCACCGCGAGGACCTTCTCGTGCGCGCGCGGGTCCTCCTCGTCGACGAAGCCCTCGGGGCGCACCCACCAGGCGCGCACGTCGTCGGCCAGCTGCGTGATGTTGCCCACGTCAGGCCGCCTCGAGGGCCGCGGGGTCGATCATCCGGTCGCACACCGCGTCCGGCAGGTCCTGGCCGACCTTGTCGCGCACCTCCTGCCGCAGTTCCTCGAGGCGCGCTCGCCGGCGCTCCGCCTCCAGCTGCGCCGGGTCCACCTGCTCGCCCTTCGCCGCCTTCGCCTCCAGCGTCGCCAGCTTCGTGGGCTCCGGGCCCAGGATGATGCCCTCGGCCTGCACGGCGCCGACCTCGCGCATCACCGCGACGAACGCGCGAAGCTCCTGAGGTGTCACTGCCCGCCCATGGTCAGGAATGTGTCAGCATTCTAACCGCGCATGGGCCCTATACGCAACCTGCATGACGGCTACACCCAGCCGTCTGCCCGCGCCTCGTCCTCCTCGCGCTCCATCTCCGCGTCGATGGCGGCCTCGAGGCGGTCCTCCTCGGCCTTCGCTGCCTCGCGCGTGCCGGGCTTGGGAACGATGGGCTTGGGCTGCTCCAGGAACGCGAAGCACGCCCGCCACGCGTAGAGCGCGCTGTCCGCGCAGTGGTTGTCCAAGCCCGGCGCTTCCTTACGGCCCGCCTCGTCCCACGCGAGATTCAGCCACTCCTCGACGAGCTCACCGGCCGTCGCCGCGCAGACCTTGATCTGCTCGCGGTCGAGCGCGCTATTCATGAGCGCGACGTAGCCGAACTTGTTCACCTTGTCGGCCGGCTCGATGGGGATGCCGCGGCGCTGGATCATCTCCTCGGCGATCGCCTTCCCCAGCCCGCCCACGTCGCCCACGATGCGGTCAAACCCGCCGTACACGCGCGCCAGCTCGTTCACCCGGTCGGCGCACTGGTCGGAGAGCATGCCCTGCACCTTGAAGCTCTCGAGCACGAAGACGGTCTGCGAGTGCTCGGCCCAGCCCACGACGGTGAACGCGGTGGGGTCCACCGTGCCGAAGTCCAGGCCCAGGATGAAATGCGTCAGGTTGAAGCGCTTGCGCACCTCGGCGGGCGACAGGGCCAGCTCGTTCTTCTGCCGCTCGAAGGACCCGTAGACGCTGCCGTAGGCGTCCTGGATCCACTCGCCCATCATCTGCCGGCGCAGGATGGGCGGCGCCTTCTTCAGCTGCACCTCGTAGTCATCCTGGTCGATGTACGGGTTGTCGCGGAAGTTGGCCGGGATGAACGCGCGATCCGCGTCGCTCGTGTCGACGAAGCGCTTCTTCACCCACTCGTGGCCGGGTCCGCCCGGGTTGGTCGCGCCTCGCATGGCCGTCTGCACGGGGAAGCCCATGAGCCGGCGCTGGCGCGTGAACATGAAGCCGTACCAGTCCCACGGGAAGTGCGTGAGCTCGTCGAACGCGATTCGCACCCACTGCGCGCTCTGGTAGCGCAGCCGATCGGCCCACGTGTCGAAGTGCCCGAACTCGATGGTCGCGCCGCTCGGGAAGGTCCAGCGGCTCTTCGTGCCGTTCCACTGCGCCGGGGTGCCTGCGAGCCACTCGTGGGACCGGTCGATGAGCGCGCCCTTCAGCGTCAGCTCGGCGTGCGTGCGTCGCAGGATGAGCGCGCCGTAGCCGGGGACGTGCACGTAGTTCAGCGCGTCGATGAGCAGCGCGTCGCTCTTGCCGCCGCCGGCTGCGCCTCCGTAGAGCGCCTCGCTGCATGTCAGGCCGAGGAACTGGCGCTGCTTGGGAAAGGGCTCGTGAGGGATCCAGTTGCGCGACGCTCGAGCGGCCCGGAGCTCGGCGCGGATGCGCGCGGGCCTAGCGCCGGAGCTCGCGGAGGTCATGCCGCACGGCCCCCTCGTCGACGCAGGCGATATGGCGCAGGATGCGCGCTCCGGGCGGTGGCTTCGCGACCGCATGGCCGCCGATGAGGCGCGCACCGCGGGGCGCCCCGAGCGGATTGCGCGTCCACTCGTCCACGGTGCGCTTGTGGTCTTCGCACGCCACCGCGAGATAGCCCTCGGGCAGCGGGAACTCGGCGCAGGGCGGGTCCTGGCAGCCCGCGACGGAGCAGAGGGGGGCGCGGAGCTTCACGGCTTGCGCTCCGCGATGGCCTTGCGTGCCGCATCACGACTGGTCTGGTCGGGCAGGCCCGCAGCGGTCAGGGCGGCGTCGAGCGCGCAGTCTCGCGCATGCTTTTGGTCCTGAGGTTTGCTGTTTCCCACCTCTGCCTCGCAACACGGGCACCACGGGCCCTGGAACTCCTGCATCCTGTACGGCGAGTGCTCGGCGTCCTGCAAAACACCGTGGCGACCGTCGTGCCACCACTCCCATTCCACGCGGAGCAGTGCCTCGACAAGCTGATCGCGGAGCTGTTCCAGCTCGGGAACAACAGCGTCCGCGTCCTCCAGGTCGGCGCACTGCGAATGCTCGCGGTAGCTCATCCCGCCCCCCACCTTCGCGCCACGCCCTCCGGCGTGACGTCCTGCCGGAACTGCCTGTCCCCCTCCGGCGCGAAGAAGCTCAGGCGGCTGACGATGTCCGTGAAGCGCTGCGGCGACCAGCCCGGGCCCTTCAGGATGACCGTCGAGGACTTCATCGTCGGGTGGTTCTTCGCGCTGAAGCCGAAGACCGCGAGGCCGCTGGACGGGTCGATGCGCGTGCCGCCGCAGCGCGCCCATACCTCGATGCTGCCGTCCGTCTCGTTCTCGATGCCGTACGCGTCGACGGCCCGGCCGCAGCGCGCGCACTTGGGCCAGAGCATGACGCCCTTGGCCGCCACCGCGCGCGGCAGGACGATGGCGCCGCCGGGGTTGGTCTTGCGGGGGAAGAAGAAGCTCACGGCGCGCCCCTGCGAGCCAGCTTGAGGGCGTCGAGCAGCACCGTGCGCGCAGCGGCGGGCACGAGCCACGCATCCGAGCCATCGACGGGCTTCAGGTCGTTGAAGACCCGCAGCAGAGCCAAATACATCGCTGGCGCCGCCGACTGGAGCAGCTGCTCCTGGCGCTCGCGGATGTTCTTATCCGTGGCGGACTCGCTCACTTGCCCCACCCCTGCGCCTTGAGCCCCTCGACGAACGCCTCGTCCTCCGCCTCGAAAGCTTCCGCCACGCACGCGGAGCACCGCTTCTCCACGACGGCGGGATGCCTGTTGAATGCCTTGCCGCAGCTCGGGCAGCTCGTGGGCAGCGCGGGCACGACGGCGAGGATGCCCGGGCCCGCCGGGGCTGGCGGTAGGCCCATCGACGCGCGGCGCTTGCGCGCAGCATCGCCCCGGCCACGCGCGATGCCCAGCGCGAAGGCCAGGGCCACCGCGACGACGACGGCGAGGGCGAGCACGGGGCTCACGACGCCGCGGCCGCCTTCGCTGCGGGCGATGCCGGCGCGGTCGCCTCCTCCAGCTCCGCCTCGACGCGCGCCTCGTCCTCGGCGTCGAACGGCACGCACGTGATGGCCTTGGACGCCGGGATGTAGTGCTCCAGCCCGCTCGTCGGGTGGCGCACGACGACGAAGCCGGGCCGCCCCGGGTCGAGCGCGAGGTCGTACGGCGTGTTCTTCGGCTCGCGGCCGGGCTGGCGAGGGAAGCGGTGCAGCACGTCTGTGCGCGACTCCACGATGTCCTTCTTCGGCCCCGGCGGCTCAATGGGCTCGGAGAAGACGACGCGACGCAGACGGGTCACCTTGGCGCTCATGCGTCCTCCAGCTTCACGCCGTCGCCCGCGGCGTCCAGGATGGCGTTGGTCCAGCCCGCCGTGGGCAGCTTGAGCGCCTCGCCCTTGTCGTGTGGCGTGCGCGCGTCGGTCCACACGACCTTGTGCTCGCCGCTGCGAGGCGTATGCACCTCGCGCACGTAGCGCTTGCCGTCGGTGGCGACCTTCACCGGTTGTTCCCGTCGGTCTTGTGGAACCGCTCGAGCTCCGCCGGGTGGCCCGTGTGGATCGCGTTCTGCTGCTTGCCGTGGCGCGTCGACTCGTGGCTGCCGTCCGCCCCGCCGTCGGTGCCCATGCCCGCAGAGTGCTTGCCGTGGTGTCCCATCTCCTCGCCGCTCTTCTTCGCCATGTGCTTGCTCCTGCGCTGCTCACTGTATCCGATGGCGACCGCTTGGGCTACCGGTTTGCCCGCGCGCACCTCGGCGGCGATGTTGGCCTCGCGTGTCCGGTTTGAGCCGCCGCGATTCAGGGGCATCACCACACCAAGTCGGCGAGCTTGCGCCCCCGTCCTTCGCGAAGCCCGTATACGGGAAGTGCCGGCCCTCGTCGGCGCGGCAACGCTCGCACGTGGTCACGCTGCCCCCTTAGGTTCGTCGCCACCGATGGGGAATCGCTCCCAGAATCGGGCGCTCATGCCGCACCGTCCCCGCCCTGCTCGTCCTCGATGGCCTTTCCGCCCTCGACGCCACCCGGAACGACCATGTTGGAACGTTCCAGCGTGAGATAGAAGTCCGAGCCCACCTCGCGCACGTCCAGCCGGCAGCCCTGGTCCAGGCTGTTCATGTCCTGCTTGCGCACCCGCACGCGCCCTTGCGCAAGCACGATGGCGTAGAGCAAGTCCTGCATCGCCTGGCGCTCCTGCTCGAGCCGCACCACCTGCTCGCGCAGCAAGGTCGCGCTCACCTCGCCCGTCCTGCGCACCGTCGCGTCGCTCGCCCGCCGGCCCTGGCGGTTCATCGCTCGAGCTCCGCGCGGGCCGCCTCGATGGTCTGGACGCGCTTCAGCGCCACCCCCAGCTCCGCGCTGACCCGCCGCAGCTTGTCCTGCGTCTCGGCCAGTTCACCCCGCAACAGCTCTTCCGTGTTCATCCCGCCTGCCTCCTCGCCTTTCGCTCCTGCAAGAGCTTCAGGTATTCGTCCTCCTCCGCCTCGCTGAGCGGCTCGTCAACGCCGTCCTGCGAGGGGTGCCGACCCGTCACGTGCTCGATGATGGCCTTCGCTGCGCCTACGCGCGACGCCTCGGCGCAGTCGGGGTCCAGGTGCACGCTCCGGAGCGTCCCGATCGCCTCGAGGAGAAGCTCTGAGTCAGGGGGCAGCGGTTGCAGCAGCACCGCTTTCGCGCGCGCGACCCGAC
>Ga0210401_10001405_pt1 | contig 28039 bp, 31 predicted proteins | sample IncBWH32MmetaG_FD_150866 | JGI IMG/M metagenome (GOLD analysis project Ga0210401, IMG submission 150866) | Forest soil microbial communities from Barre Woods Harvard Forest LTER site, Petersham, Massachusetts, United States - Inc-BW-H-32-M | ecosystem: Environmental > Terrestrial > Soil >...
CGTGCGCGCGTTGATCTTTTAGTTTGGTGACCGGCAACGGCCGCCAGCATCGGACTCCCAGCGGCGGATGTACCCGCGGGTTTCCGATGCGAATGTTAGCAGGGGGCCCCAAGCGGCGCCCGGCCGGTCAGCCAGAGCGGATGGCGGCGTAATCAGGTAACGGCGGATGGCGGAATAACGGAGGGTGATGCATGCATAGTAGAGCCGAGCAAGTGAAAATCTACGCCTTCGGACATTCGTTCATGATCGTCTCCGGGGACTCATTGACCTTCGGGTTTCTTAGCGATCTTCCGCCGGACACCGCCAAAGAGATATTGGATGTACCCAATCATGCTCTCGTAGCCCGCGATCTCGTCTTCCATGCCAAGGCCTTGGGGAACAAGGTCCTTCGTATCCCTAATTAACTCGGCCTCGAAGTCTGACAGCCACTTGTCACCTTCCTCGCCCTTCAACTGATGCAGTTCGATCAAGGTTCTGAAAATTATGTCTTGGGCTACAAACAGCCACAGCCCTTTTTCCATCTCTTTCCTGTCAATCAAAACTGGAACTCCCGCCTTCACACCGCTGTCCACCTTACAACCCGAACTGGGAAAACGCACGCACTACACCGCCTATCGCGGTCTCGTTCGATCGCATGGGCGCGGCTACGGCGCGGCGGGCGTGGGCCCTATCTCACAGGTGGGAGCGGGGCTCAGCGTCTAGCGGCGGCATAGGCGGCGCCTCGTCCCGGTAGGCGGTCAGCTTCTTAATGCAGGCAATGAGGCTGAACATCATAGCAAAGCGCAGTTCGCGAGTCCGGTTGAGGCGATTCCAAAACTGATCTGGCGTGATCGTCGACGCCTCTAAATCCTTGAGTGCACGGGCAAGCGTTGCCATGTACATGTCTTCCTCGGAGGTCGTGATCACGCGGTCATCGGCCATGTTTGCCGCCCTTCTTCGACGTCGCCTCTAGGCCGGCGTCATGGTGATGTTGCGATGAGGTACATGAGGGTAAGTCCAGCATAGATGATGACGCCACACACCGCTCCGCAGACGATTTGAAGAGGCAATCGTAAGGGCCAAGGTAGCCCGTCGAATAGGTACCCGTTCGACGCCGACGCACCGCCGGCGCTGGCGATTTGCATAATCTGGTCGGCCCTGTCGACCGTGACCGGCAAGAGCGATTGCCCGAGCTTGTGGGCGGCACCCGCAATCGCCGCGACCGCCATTTCCGGCTGCACGTCGAACCATTCTCCGTTGCAGCGATGCTTCTCTAGTAGCTTGTGCGCCGCGGCCTCGACTTCGGCCGGCTGACCTGACGACACCGCGAGATAGGCATACTCGATCGGAAACGCCGAACCGGGGCGCAATTGGGCCAAGCGGGCGCGCGGGTTGGTAGTGATCCCAACTTTCACCAAATTGTGGTCGCCTCTGACCACGTAAACGAACCCGCCGTCCATCGGCGCGGCAGATGGAGCGCGCTGGGTGCGCCGGCCTTTACCAAAATCTTCTGCGCCGAAACTGATGCCGGTGCGAATTCCCAGAATTCGTGGACCTAGAAGGAAAAGACGCATGTTTGGCCTCCTCCTGAGAAATTCAATTATAGCACTTTGCGGTTGGCTTGCTAATTCACAGCGTATGATCTTGGCGCTTGAGGCCGTGCTTTTGCTGGCTCTCGCCCTGCTTCCGGCCTATGCGGCAACGCGGCAAGCATTTCAACCGGGCGGCAAGACCGTTCTGGTCAGCGCGACCACGACGGCTGCCCCCGTCACATTGAACGGCGCTGGTGGCTCGTTGCTGGTTTTCAATAGCTGCGCCGTTGTCGCCCGCATCGACGCCACAGGCAACACGGCGACCACGCCCGCGGTCGGAGTGCCTGGAAGCACCGGCGTGCCGGCGTCAACTTTGGCGGTGGTGGAGATCGGCGCCAACGTGCAGACCGTCTCGGTCAAAGTCGATTCCGGCACGGCTTGTAACGTAGAGCTAACCCGCGGTGAAGGGATGTCCCATTAAAGTTTGGCGGGGCCTTTGCGCCTCGCCAATACCCGGACCAGCCACTCGCGGATGTACCGATGGCTGCGCTCCGGGGACACACTCAAACTAGGAAATGGAAATGGCAACAACGGAAACTGGAGTAGTGAAAAAGTGGCTATCGGATCGCGCCTTTGGATTCCTGAAACCTGACCTTGGCGGTGTTGATATCTTCTTTCATATCGAAGCGTTTGACGGCGATGAACCGCAGGTCGGCCAGCGCGTCAGCTACGAAATTGCGACCGACACACGCACCGGAAAGACGCGCGCCGTGAATGTGAGGCTGGCCTGACCACCCGCCCGCCATCTGTGGCGTGGCCCCGTTTTGTTCAATTGCAGGGCCTCTGCTGGCAATATAGGGTAGCGCCAAAGAGAGGGCATCCAAGCTTGGCGAAGTCGGTAAAGAAGGCGAAGAAAGCCAGCAATGGTCCGTTGCCGAAAGCGATCGGCGGCCGAGTGGTCGTCGAGGTTCCGGATGGTACCCCCCAATATTACGCGAACTTTATCGAAGTCTCGAACACAGTTTGGGACTTCTCGATGATCTTTGCCACCATGCCAGCGAAGCTTAGCGCGGCCAAGATTGAGGAAATACAGGCGACGGGATCGATCCCCCTCCAGGCGCAGTTAACGGTAAATTTTCCGCCAACCCTATTGGTTGGTCTCATCCGGGCCCTAACTACCCAGAAAGAACAATACGAGAAGGCGATGGGCACCGAGCTTGTAGAATTGCAGATGAAGGAACCGGGATAATGACCGACGTCACCTTGACCAAGCCTTCTTCGGCGTCCGAGACGGTCACGTATTCGGTTTCGACGCCCACGTCGCTAACCGTGACCTATAACGTTGAGGCGCCGGCCGCGCCGCGTAATTCGTCGAAGGACATCGAGAGGGCGGTTTACAGCTATTTGCGCGCTGTTCGCGCGCTTGGCCGCACGGAACTTAACGTCTCCGACGTCGCGGGCGCCCTCCACATCGCGACCCCGCTCGTAGTCGCCGCACTCAGCGCCCTCCGTAGCAAGGGCGTTAAGTTCGGTTGATGCAGCAGGTCAACTTCACCTTTCCTTTGAGGATCGAGCAGAAGCAGCAATGGGCTGCTTTAGGCTTTTGTGGAATCAAGCGGATAGACGTCGTCGCCTACAATATCGACATCAAGCAGCATTACAGTTTTGCCGGAGGTCATCGGCATCGGCTGGCAGTCTGCCGGGATGACGTCCATATTTTGTTTCCGAAGGAAGACATCAAGATCAACATCGCGGACGTAGCCCCCGCAAAGGGACCACCACGGCGCCGCCACGATCGGCGCTGATTGACCGTCTCAAATCAACGGGCAAGATCAGAAGGCTTACATCCTCTCGGTTAATATCAACCGCCGCCACATGAACGCCGGTCAGCGGGCGATGGCCGTGGTTTGGCTGGCAGTCCGATCGGAAAGCTAAGCCACGACCTGGTCGGCGAAAGTCCCAACCGCATCCGACCGAATAGTGGCAGCGAAACCCAGCCTCTCATTTCTTCGCCCTCAGCGCCATCTCGACCAGGCGGCGCATGGCCTCGGGGCGCGTGACCGGTGGTTCCTGCTTTCTGGCCCACCTATCAATCGCCTTGATCTCGTCATCCTGCAGCCGAACGCCTACTAGGGTGCCTGTCGCGGCGGATCGCCTTCGGGCGGCCTTCGCTATGTTAACATAACTTGCTTTTGCCATTCCTTATGATAACATAACTGCAAGCCGAGGGGAAGGGTTCAGTCTTCCCCCCGGCCCTAACCCTAACCAAGGACGAAACCCATGGCTAAGGCTGCCCGAAAGAATATCACAAAAGCGAAATCCAAAACCGCTCCGCGCGAAGGCCTCGCCTTCATCGATGCGTCCTACCAACGAAAATCATCGCCCGCGCTAGATTTGAAGCGCGAACTGCGTCGGTTGCGCCACCCCGAGGACGTTCAATCACTGACCGCGCTGTACGACGCATATATGGCCGCGTCGAATGCGATCCTCGGGATCGAAAATCAACCCCGAGCGCAAGGCATCGAGGACCTTCTGGGAGCCGAAGGCGGCCGACTGATCGCGAAAGCTTGGACTGTCGCAGAGACCTTGAAGGACCTGCGCCCGCCGAGAGACGGCTACGGCCGGGAGAATTTTGTCCGCGTGCTTGTCGATGCCGCGTTTGAAATGGGCGGAAACGTCGACGACGCTGCTTCCGTATTTAAAGCCGCCATGGACGTCGGTGTTGCCGACGACCCCGCTGCGAAGGGGGCGTGACCATGGCCAATACTAAACCCACAGCCAAGCGCGAGGACCGAGAGGCGGACATCGCACGCCGGATCGAGCGCCACTCCAAGGTCCATCTCAAAATGGACGATCCTCTCCACGACGCGGAGCGTATGGCCGAGGTCGTTTTGATGATCATCAATGATGCCGCCTTCGACGAGCGAAATTTCGAGCGGATTGACTGGGCCGTCAATCATCTCTGCGGGATGGTGATCAACCTGCGTCGGCTGTATGACGACGAACCCGATGATGGCGCGGCGTGACGCCGACTCCGGTCCCCAAGCCCATCAAGCCCGCCGGTTGCGTCATGTGCCCGGCGGGTTTCGTTCATCCCGGATCAGTTCGCTACATCGTGATGCCGTTCATACTCTCAATTGGTCACACTATAGAACGAACATTCTTGGAGTCGCCTCGCCGTCGGGTTTTCGACTTTAAGAACAGATCGGCCCTTACTTCGCCTTGGTTCCCGCTGATCGAGCGTAGACGTTTAAAGTGACCCGGTTTGCCACCGGTAGCTGCGAAAACCTTTCCCTGAACCTTCATCTGGGCCTCGGTTTTCGAATTATCGAAACCACGATCGCGCTGTGGCTGGCAAGGCCGAGCGCCCAGATGGAGACTTTCCCCAATGAGCGAGCCCGAACACGACTACACCTCCGACCCGAACCTCGACCGCGAGCTTAGAGAGCTTGTCGAGGATTTCGTAGATGCTGGTGAGTTCGGAGACTTGCAAGCCTACCTCGAGCAGTTGGATCAAACACAGATCAACAAACTCATGCCCTTTCTAGCCGCAATGGCGCGAGAAGCCGGGTTAGGAGTGCACTGATGTTTGTACGCTGGCAGAACAGCGAAACCGTTGCCAAGCGGAAGCAGCCCGGCAAGGTCAATCGCTGCCGGGCGATCCTGGTCGAGAGCGTCAGGGTCGATGGCAAGCCAAAGCAGCAGTACATCGCGTTCCTGGCGAGCTTTGAACCCGATGTACTTGCGATCAAGCCCGATATGCCGGAATGGCGGCAACGGCGGCAGTTCGGGGCCCAATGCAGATTTTGGCGTCAGCTTAACAAGCGGCTCAATAGGCTCGGCAACCGGATATCGTTGGATGATCGTCACAAGATTGAGGCAGCTCTTGCCATTCGGGTGCCGCGTCCTTCGCAGGAAGAACAAGAGCGCTCCGACCGTGAGGTCGAGGAGATGTTGCGAGATTTGAGATCATTGCGTAGTGAACCAAATGGTGCGCGCGCCGGAGATTTGGTGCACTACGATGATGGGGTCTCGGCCCGCGAAGGGGCTGTCGGCTGATGTCTCGCTTCCAGCCGCTCGACAAATTACCCCTGTTCGCTAACGAACAGGCGCTTGCCACGGCCCTGTTGGGGCCTGGGAAAGTCGAGCACTGGAATCAGATTGTGCCTTTACTGGAACGGCGCGGATTCCCTACCATCGACGGTCTCATGGGAGGGCGTTACACACCGGCTGTCCGGAAGTTCTTCGATCACAACTACAGAATAGATGACGGCCAAGTGGCGGCGGCGCCGCATGCACCTGCGGAGTTGGGATCATGGCACAGCAAGAAGAACGCCCGTCGGGGCTGAGATTCGACCGCAACGGCCGCCCGATGTGGCGGGCCAGTAAGTCGGCAAGCGCGGCCGGGTATCCGGTCAAGACCGTGAATCTGTCCGAACTGGCCGACAGCCCTATGCTGCTGCGCCAACGCTGCATCAGGCTGCAGCAGGAGATGCTGGAATGGATGTCGAACGGAAAGCGTCACCAGCCGCGATTCGACGGCACCTTCGGTTCGCTCTTTGCGGTCTACCAGTCCGACCCGGAGAGCAGCTACTTCGAGCTCAAGGCATCGTCGCTGAAGCCCTACAACGTCTACCTGCCGATGCTCGCAGCCGAGATCGGACACTGTCACATCGACCGTACCGACGGCACCGATCTGAAGCGCTGGTTCCGGTTCTGGTCGACGCCGACGCCGCCGAAGGTCAAGCGCACCGTTGCCAAGGCTCGCATGTTGATCGCAATCATCAAGGCCGCCGTCACCTTCGGCGTTCAGCGCCGGCTGCCTGGCTGCCCGGAATTCCGCACTATCATGACGGTGACCGAGTTTGAGGCGCTCAAATCGCGCGAGCAGTTTCTTGAGGCCAGTCAGGTTATCGCCGCAAGAAAGGCCGCGCACGATCTTGGACAGCCACGGGCGGCGCTCTGCTATGCGATGCAGTTCGAGGGCGCTATTCGCCAGTGGGACGTCCGCGGACAGTGGTTGCCGCTCTCCGACAAGCAGCCATCCTCCATCATCCGCAATGGCGAGAAATGGCGCGGCCCGACCTGGGCCAACATCGATTCCAACCTGATCCTGCGCTGGACCCCGACCAAGACCGAGGACACCTCCGGCGAGCAGATCGTGATCGACTTTGCCGCTTGCCCGATGGTGGTAGAGGAGCTGGCGCTTGTACCGGAGGATCAGCGCCGTGGCCCGCTGATCACCGACACCAAGACCGGCCAGCCCTTCAGCCGGCGCGGTTTCGAGGAGTTCTGGGCCAAGGTCAGGAAGGCGGCCGGCATCCCGAGCGACGTCTGGAATCGCGACCTGCGGGCCTCCGGCACCACCGAGGCGCGCGCCGCCGGCGCTCCGATCGACGACATGAAAAAAGTCATGGGGCATACCGCGCGATCGGAAACCACCGCCAAGGTATACGACCGCGCGAAGCTCGAAGCCCACCGCCGCATCGCGGCCGCAAGGAAGACGGTTCGGTGAAAAATGAGGTTGGCGCATCACCGGCGCATCGGGCGCATCGCATCAAGTTATTTCAACAACTTAATGAGGGCTACGACTAACAAAGCGTTAAGCGGATGGCGCGCCGCTTCGAATGCACGCGCAGGCTAAGCCATCGGCGCCGCGCGCCAAGGCGCAACGACCCATTGCTATTTCCGCCGTCCGACCATCTCGAACACCGCGCCCGGATCGTTGTCCCTAAAGCGCAGGTCGAAATCGTGGAGATTGGCTATCGCCGCGGCGATGCTCAGACCCAATCCGCTACCGGGAACGCGATGACCGCTTTCGGTGCGATAAAACCGCTGGAAGATCTTGTCGCGTTCTGCCGGTTCGACACCAATTCCGTTGTCCCGAACGCGGATGACCGGATGGCCGTCTTCCTGCGCCACGGAAACGCTCACGGCGCCGTTCTCGGGCGTGAACTTGATCGCATTGCCGATCAGGTTGGACACCGCCTCGCGCATCAGGTCGCCGTCGCCGGAAATCTGCACCGGTGACTGCACCTCGAGCGTCATCTTGATCGATTTCGAAGTCGCGAGCGGCTCGAAGAATTCGAACAGGTCGGTGCAGATCGCCGACAGATCGATGGTCTTGAACCTGCTCGATTTCGGGCCGTATTCGACATCGGCAAGACGCAGCAGCGCCGCCACCGTCACCATCGCCCTGTCGATATGGGCCAGCGCCTGCCTGACGACCGCTCGCAGCTGCTCGTCGTTTGATTGTTCCAGCCCGCGCTCGAGTTGCGCATGCACGACGGCGAGAGGGCTGCGCAGATCGTGGGCGATGTTGTCGCCGACGCCCTTGATCTGCACCAAGAGGCGCATGATCTCGTCAAGCATCAAGTTGACGTCCTGCGATATCTTGTCGATTGCATCATTGCCCGAGCGAAGGGGCAGGCGCAGATGGGTGTCTCCCTTCATGATCCGGGCAATCGTGTCGTGGATGGCGGTGAGACGCCGCGAGGCGCGCCGGGCGAAGAAGGCGCCGATGGCGAGCGCGAGCAGCAGCATCGGCGCAAGGCCGGCAGCCAGCGCGTTCTGGACGATGCGGCGAAACGCAAGAGATTCGAGCAGGCTTCGTCCCAGCACCATGATGTTGCCGTCGGGCCGTAGCCGCGCCACGAAGATTGCGGGTTCAAGGCGGTTGTCGCCGCCGCCTGCCGGCGAGGCGGCCATGAAATGGGCTTTTCCATCCAAAGCAATCGCGGGCAGCACCTCGATATTTCCGAACATGACCTTGCGGTCCCGGCCAAAAAGCGCCGCATAGTCGATCCGGCGCAGGTCGTGCGTCAGCCGCACTTCGAAGGCGTTTCTCAGTTCATCGATGGAGCGATCGGCGCTCTTGGCGGCTTCGTCTTCGAGAATGAGACGATTTCTTTTCTCGTTCGCCTCCCTGATCTGCAGGTAGACCAGGCCGAACACGGCCGTGGTCGCAACCGTCGTGACCAGCACGAAAGCCAGCGCCAGACGTACCGCCGCGGAGCGAAAGAATTCAAGCATTCGCGTTCAGCATGAAGCCCGCTCCGCGTATATTCACGATCAGAGAAGGGACGCCCCGAACGTCGATCTTCTTGCGCAGGTTGCTGATATGGACATCGACGACGTTGGTCTCGATGGAAAAATGATATTGCCAGACGTCCTGGAGCAGCATCGCGCGCGTAATCACCCGGCCCTGATGGCGAAGGAAATATTCCAGCAGCTTGAACTCGCGCGGCAGCAGGTCGATCCTGGTGCCGCCGCGATATACCGTCTGTTCGATCAGATCCATTTCGAGATCGCCGGCGCGCAGTTTGGTGGTGCGCACGTCTTCGAGGCGGCGCAGCAGGGCTTCCACGCGCGCCACAAGTTCCACCATCGCGAACGGTTTGGCGAGGTAGTCGTCTCCGCCCGCTCTCAGGCCGCGGACCCTCTCGTCGAGGGAGGACAACGCCGAGATCACCAGCACGGGGACCTTGACGCCTTCCTTGCGCAGGACTTGCAGCGTCGCGAGGCTGTCCTCGCCGAACACGATCCGGTCCATGATCAAAAGCGCGGCATCGCCGACCCGCGCGGCATCGGCGGCTTCAGTGATGGAAGCCGTTCGGACGAGATGGCCCAGCCGTTCGAGTTCGATCCGGATTTCGCTTGCCAGTTCGCTCTCGTCCTCGACAAGAACAATGGTCTGGGCCCGGTTGGAGGTCGTCATCAGCGACATCCCTCTTTTATCGCCTCACGGCATCAGCCCCGGTGGCGGCGGTGGCGGCGGTGGATGCGGTGGATCCTCGATGAGACGTTTCACGGCGGCAATCGCGGCGGGCTCCGGATGCCTGACCGGAGGAACGATCTGCTCCGGCGGCCAGCCGCCGCCGAGCGCTTTGTAGAGTGCGACGAAACTGTCGCCCGCCAGCCTGACGACCTCGGCGTGCTGCTGCTCGAGAGCGAATTGTTCCCGTTCGGCATCCAGCACGTTGAGGAAATCGGTCAGACCGCGATCATAGCGCTCGGTCGCGATCCTGGTCGCCTGGCGTGCGGCGTCGAGCGCAATATCCAGGCTGCGCAGGCTCTGCCGGTAGCCACGATAGGCGGAGTTGGCCTCGTCGACCTGCTGGACGGCGACAAGAATTGATTGCTTGTAAGCCATCGCCCGCGCGTGCGCATCGTAGTCCGCAATCTCGATCAAGGCATCAAGCGCCCCGAAGTCGAGGATCGCGGCGTTGAGCGTCGGTCCGACCGATCCGATCCAGGTGATGGGAACGATGGAGCCCGATCGCGGGCCGCCTTGCGCTCCTCCGCCAGCGGTGATCGCCACGGTCGGAAACAGGTCGGCCGTCCGGGCCCCGACGGTGGCGACCGCCGCGGCCAACAGCCGCTCGGCCTCACGAATGTCGGGACGCCGGCGCAAGAGATCGACGGGAAGGCCCACAGGCACCCGGGCCGGAAGCTGTGGGACCGCGCGCGGGCGTTGCAGTTTGCGGATAAGGCCTTCCGGATATTCTCCGGCCAGAACGGCGATCGCATAGGCGTTAGCGGCGATCAGCGCCTTGAGCGGTTCGACTTCCGCCTCGAGAGTTGCGACCTGGCGCTTTGCCAGGGTGACGTCCAGTTCGTTGGTCAGGCCGCGATCGAAACGGGTCTGGGCCAGATCCAACACCTTCCGGCTGGCCTCGATGTCGCGATTGAGAATCTGCAGGCGCTCCTGACGCGCCCGCAGATCGAAGTAGAGGCGGGCGAGGTCGGCGGCGACGACGACATAAACCCAGTTCCGCGCCTCCTGAAGCGCTTCGGCAGTGTAGATCTGCGCCTCGAAACGGCGCGCGATCTTGCCGAAAATGTCGATCTCCCACTCGGCGTCCAACCCGCCAATCTCGGCGATCTTCTTGAGCCCGGCGTTGTTGCTGCCGTCTCTCAAGGCTTGCGCCGCCCTGCCCTTGGTCTCATCGGTCCCGGTGCCGATACCCCCACCCGCCGAAGCGTTGAGCTGGGGCAAGGCACGAGCGCCGATAGCGACGAGCTGCAATCTCGCCTGCTGCAAGCGGTCCAGCGCGATGCTGAGATCGAGGTTATTTTCCAGCGCGCTGGCGATCAGCTCGTTCAGGACGGGGTCGCGCAGGCTGCGCCACCATTGCCACAGGTCGGGACTGGCGCCGCCGGGGCCCGCCTCCTTGCCGGCTGGCGGATTGCTGAAGCTGGCAGGAACGGCAGCGTCCGGCGTGAAATATTCCGGACCGACGGCACAACCGGTCAGGGCAACGGCCAACACCAGCGAGCTCAGACCAATCCAGCCCTTCACACCGCAGATCCCGGTCCGATGAAATCGACCCATTTTAGGCAGCGCGGCGCCAGGCACATCAGGGTTCTGTACTACTGCACAGGTTTCTGGACCGACGCACTCTTGGCATCGTCCGAGTTTGCCTTCACTTTCACGCCGGCTGCGATCTGGCTGGAGAGGTTGAGGGCGACCTTTTCGCCAACCGCAAGCCCCGTGCCGATCGAAACCATGTTGCCGTCGTCGCTGGCGATGGTGACGTCCCTGAAGGCGACGGCGCCCGAAGGCTCGACGACGGCGACTTGCGGACCGCCCGAACGGTACAACATGGCCGCGGCCGGGATCTGGATCTGGGCGCCTCCGGTCAGTTCGAATTCGGCCTGCACATACATGCCCGGAACCAGCGAACGGTCCGAATTCGGGACATCGATTTCGATGCGAATGGTTCGCGACTGCGGATTGATGGCTCGCGCCGTCCGCGCCACCTTGCCTTCGAGACGCATGGCGGGGATGTCGGCGCTTGTGATCACCGCGCCGGTGCCGGCCTTCATGAGCCGGTGCGCGACGCTCTGCGGCGCATAGACGAAGATGCGCATCGGCGAGTTTTCGGAAAGACGATAGAGAGACGTGGTGTTGGCGGTGGAGCCCGCCGTCACCAGGTTTCCAAGGTCGATCTGACGCTGAACGATGGTGCCGTCGAACGGCGCCTTGACTTCCTTGAACTGGGTGAGCGCCGTAAGGCGGTCGACGTCGGCCTGCTGCAGCATGACCTGGGCGTGCGCGGCATTGAGCTCCGCAAGCGCTTCGGCACTGCCGGCCTTCTTCGACTCGCGTTCCTGGTCGGATACCACGCCCTTGGGGGATTCGCGCCAACGCTGATCGGTCGTGACCGCAAAATCGGCCCTCGCCTGCTTGACCGCGACTTGTGCGATGGCGGAATTCAGCTTGGCCTTTGCGGCAAGAAGCTCGGCATCAAGTTCGGGCGTTTCGATGAGCGCAAGCGTCTGGCCGGCGGTCACGTTGTCGCCGATATCGGCGAACCATTTGGCGACGTAGCCGTTGACCCGCGCGTAGATCGCCGTCTCGTTCCAGGCGGCCGTCTCTCCGGGCAATTTCAGCGATTGCGTCCCCGGCGACGGGGTGATGGTGAAGACATTGACGGCAGGAGCTTCCATCATCTCCTTGCCCGTCGCCTCCACCAGGCGCGCTTCCGCATCGTTTTTTTGCCGATGCACGAAGAGAAAGCCGACGCCGAGCCCGATCACGATCACTGCGACGATGCGCATGATCTTGCCGCCGGTTCCGGGCGCGATCGCGCGGGTTTTCTCGCGGCGGCTGGAGGCGCCTGGCTCGTGGTCGTCTCTCAAAGGCGTCATCTGGCTTCCTGTCTGACCCATGCCTCTTTGTCCCGACGCAGCAAGCGGTATACCACAGGTACGAAAATCATGGTTGCCGCGGTGGCAAATAACAGTCCGCCAATGACCGCGCGAGCGAGCGGCGCATTCTGCTCGCCACCCTCGCCCACGCCTAGGGCCATCGGGATCATGCCGAGGATCATGGCGCCGGCGGTCATCAGCACGGGCCGCAACCGGGTGTAACCGGCGGCAATCGCCGCGGTGGTCTTGTCATCGCCGAGTTCCATGCGCTGGTTGGCGAAGGTCACGACCAGAATGCTGTTGGCCGAGGTGAGGCCGATGCACATCAGCGTCCCCATCAGGGCCGGAATGCTCAAGTGGGTCTGGGTCAGAAACAACATCCACATCACGCCTCCCAGCGTGAACGGGACCGCGGCCAGCACGATCAAGGGATCGACCCAACTCTGGAAGTTGATGACAAGGGCGAGGTAGACCAGGATCACGGCCATTGCCATGCCGGAGAACAGGCCGCCGAAGCTTTCGCGCATGGTCTCGACCTGCCCGCTCAGCGTAATCGACACCGGCGCCTTCTCGTTGGCGAGGGCACGCTCTTTTTCCAGCACCTTGTCGATCTCGGCTGCGGCGGAGGCGAGGTCGCGTCCCTGCACGTCAGCATTGACGTCGAACACCGGGCGGATGTTGAGCTGGGAAGCGACCAGCGGGACACTCTTGCGGCCGAATTGGGCGACATTCATCAGCAGCTGGCTCGATTTGCCGCCGGAGGTACTGATCGGCACCACGGCCAGGTCCTGCGTCGAGTTCACCCGGTAGGTCGGCATCTGCACGACCAGCGGATAGCTCACGCTGTTCCTTGGATCGATCCAGAAATTGGGAGACGTCTGCGCACTGGAGTTGGCCGTCACCAGAACGTTCTTGGCGATCTGGTCCTCGCTTAAGCCCACCTGCTGGGCCAGGGTGCGATCGACGTCGATGCTGAGCGCCGGCGCGTCGGGAACCTGGAATACGTGCGAATCCACCACGCCCGGGATCGCATTCAATTCGCCTGCGATTTTCCGCGCGAGCGCATAGGTGTCGAAACTCTTCGGGCCGCCGATCCTGATATCGATCGGCGACGGCTGGCCGAAATTGAGCACCTGATTGACGATATCGGCGGGCTGGAAGAAAAACACCAGGTCCGGAAAGCGCTTGGGCAATTCGCGCCGCAGATCGGCGATGTGTTCACCCGTCGGGGTGTGCTTCTCTTTCAACGAAACCAGGATTTCGCCGTCCATCGGTCCGATGGTGGCCGAGTCGCTTACGGCGATATTGATGCCGCTGTAGGGCAGGCCGATGTTGTCGAGAATGACCGCGATCTGGTCCTGGCCGACGATCTGGCGGATGGCGCTCTCGACTTCGGCGAAATAGCGCTGGGTCTCCTCGAGCCTGCTTGCCGGCGGCGCGCGAACGTGCAGGCGCATCTGCCCTGCGTCAACGGACGGGAAGAAGTCACGGCCAAGATGCGGAAACAGCGAGAGCGAGCAGGCCATCAACGCCAGGAAGAAGATCGCGGTAACGCCGCCCCGGCCGACGCACCAGGCGACGATGTTGCGATAGCCTTCGCGCATGCTGTTGAAGCCGGCCTCGAATTTGTGGTGGATCAGGCTGAACGGGTTGAACCGCGGGCGCGGCGCGATCTCGTGCGGGACGGGCTCGCCATGACGCTCGAGCGAGGAGCGCATGAGAAAGGCGAACAGCACCGGCACCAGCGTGAACGACAGCACAAGGCTCGCGATCAGCGCCACGCAGACCGACAGCGACAGCGGCGAGAACAGATATTTGGCGGTGCCCTGCAACAGGAACACGGGCACGAACACGACGCAGATGCACAGCGTCGACAGCAGGGTGGGTATGGCCACTTCCCCGGAGCCGGTGACGACAGCATGTCGCAACTTGTCGCCTTCCCGGACGTGGCGCTCGATGTTTTCGATGACGACTGTCGAGTTGTCGACAAGGATGCCCACGGCCAGCGCAAATCCGCCGAGCGTCATCGTATTGAGCGTCTGGCCGCCGAGATAAAGGACCAGCACGGCGCAGATGATCGAAAGCGGGATGGTGGCCAGGATGATAAGCGTCAGCCGCCAATTGCCGAGAAACAGCAGGATCATCATCGCCGTCAATCCGGCGGCGATCGCACCGCCCATCAGCACGCTGTTCAGCGAGGCCTTGACGAAGACCGACTGGTCGAAAATCGGCTGGATGTTGACGCCCTTGGGCATCAGCCGGCGGACGTCGGGCAGCGCTTCGCGGACACCGTCGATCACGGCGAGCGTCGACACGCCGCCGGTCTTGCGCACCAACATCAGCGCGCCGGGCTTGCCGTCAACGCTAACCGAATTGGTCTGGATCTGAAAACCGTCGTGAACATGGGCGACATCGCGCACGAACACGACCCGGCCGCCCACTTCCTTGACCGGAAAATCATTGATCGACGTAATTGCGTCGGGGCTCGTATTCATCGCCAGCGCATAATCCTTGGTGCCGATCCTGACATCGCCGGAAGGAAGGATGACGTTCTGCTGCTGCAGCGCGGCTGCAACATCGGAAGGCGACAATCCGCGCGAGGCCAGCGCCTGCTGGTCGAGATCGACCATGATCACGCGAGGCTTGCCGCCATAGGGATAGGGAACCTCCGCGCCATGCACGATCGCCAGATCGGGACGGATGATGTTCTGGCCGAGATCGTTCAGCTTGGTGTCGGGTAACGAGTCGCTCGACAGGCTGAGCTGGATGATCGGAACGTCGGTTGCGCCATAACGCAGCACCAGGGGCGGCGTGATGTTCGGCGGCATGTATTTGAGGACCACGAGGGCGCTGCTCGCCAGTTGCGAAATCGCGCGCGTCACGTCGGCGCCTTCGTGGAGATACACTTTCTCGACGCCGACCCCGTTATAGGACGTGGCCTCGATACGGCTGATGTCATCGACCAGCGATGCCAGTTGTCTTTGATGCAATGTCAGGATGCGATCGCGGATTTCCGGGGCGCTCATGCCCTGATAGGTCCAGACCACGCTGACCACGGGGATATCGATTTCGGGGAAAATATCGACGGGCATGCGCAACCCGGCGCCGATGCCCATGAGGCAGACGAGGATCAGGGAGGCGATGATCGTGTATGGCCGCTTGAGCGAGAAATCAGCGAACCACATTTAATAACAGGCCTCAGCAGCTGGCATGGCATCGGACCACTCGATCAAGATGCGACGTACCGCATCATGGTCTTAACTCTTTGTTTGAGCATGATCTCCGCGCAAACGCGTTCCGCGTTTGTCGCGAGGGAAAACCGGCTTCCACTTTTCCGGATCATGCTCTGGTTCTCTCGAAAATCCGATGATCGTCGATGTCTGTTCCACGCATCTTCGGAGCGTCTCCCATCCGCTCCGAGTCGGTTGGACCCGTTACAGTTCTGAGAAACCTATCATGAGATCGTTTTGTCTGTCGACGCACAGCTAGTTAGCTGGGGCTTGCTACGAAAGCGACTAAAGTAGATTTTAGTTTCGAGGAAAACGTTCGGTTTACTGGACATTTTGCACTTGCCGCACTGCAATGCGGTGCGCGCCTTCCACGCAGCCAATAAATCCCGACGATACGTTGGCAGCTACTTGCGGGGCCTGCCGCGCTTGGCAAACAACACGCCTCGCTCGTCGGCCGAACAACGAAGCGCGCTTGCCAGTTTGAGGGCTTCATTGCGTTCGGGACCCGGTGCCATCCGGCGCGCAAGTTCCAGCGCATCCGCTGCCGCGACTTCCAGGTCCAATCGATCCCGATCAGATGAGCGCTGGGCTTCCTTCCTCATCCTTCATCGCCGCGCCGCAGCGCTCCCCCTGCCCCTGCCCATGTTTTGATCATATACCGGTATAGGAGTGCCCCGATTCGCTGTCAACGTCGGCGGGAAGCTACGCAAGGCATTGTCCACGCGGCATTTTGTAGCCGCTTCATAAATCACGCAGGCCGACGCCTCGGGCGGCTATCCGGCATCGACGACGTCCGATGAGGCTACGCAGCGCGACCCCGACGAATCGTGTCGTACGCCGTCCGCCCTCCCCTTCCAGTACGCCATCGCTATGAAGATCACGCTCGGCCAAACGAACTCGCCCGCGAGGAAAAAATGTGCGCATCAAGCACCCACGCGATCTCAATGGCGACGAGCGTGAGGACAGGGTAGCCCTAGCAACCTGGTCGCCCCTCTCGGCGTCAACGGACGTGCGTGCCGGCAAGCGAGTCAAGCGCACGCATTGCGCTTGGCACTACCCAGGCGGTCTGCAACCACTTTGGCAGCACTTCATGCGGCGTGAGTTCGGGAATCGATCCGCGGACTTTGTGGGTAGAAGGAATGGTGCCCAGGGGCGGAATCGAACCACCGACACTGCGATTTTCAGTCCTTGGCGCAGGTTTTCCAATCACCTCCTGCAAGTTCTAAAAATCTAAGGATTTGAGAAGTTTGGATAGATTTCGGCCGCGTACGACCTCCTGTTTTGTCTGGAACATTCCATGAATTTTCAGGCCCGATTACACAGGAATTGCACCGCGAGATCGGATACGACGTCGCCATTGAAGGCCACAAAGTTCGCGACCCGGAAGCCGAAGAGGACCGAAAACAGCAGCAACGGATCTTCCAGAGGCTCCCCCGGGCGTCAGCTTGCTCGATCAGCAAACGTGCCTCTTCCGCGGCGGGCTTGGTTTCGGCGGCGGCATGGCCTTTGACATGGATGAGGACCAAAGCTGCCCGCTGTTGCGATTGTCTCATCGGTTCCATGCCCTGGGTCTCAGCCGCTAGTCCAGCGAGACGCTGCTGTCGGTTCTTCGGGATTGGAGGCGGATGAATCAGAACGCGCCTGATTTGGGAATCCCAAATCGGTTCAATCTAGACCCATCCCGCTCTAGGGCGCGCATTAAGCTCGGTGCTTGCCGCACAGGTATGCCGCGCTCAAGTGACATTCGCCGGGTCCGATGGTGTGTCCGCTTTGCCCTATGGATCGAGCCTTATGCATCTTCAAACCGCGAGGCGTTCCAACGGAACACTCAGCTTTAGTCTGAGCCCATTCCGCCGCCAGTCGTGCTCGATCTTGCCTCCCAACTCACCTGTGACACTGCGCTCGGTCAGAACGCTGCCAAAGCCGCGAGCCTGCGGTGTCACATCGATCACGGGGCCGCCGGTTTCATCCCAGTCAAGATGGAAGTCATCACCGCTCGCGTCCCATGTGACGCGGATTGAGCCGTTCGGGCGGGAGAGTGCCCCGTACTTCACCGCATTCGTCGCAGTCTCATGCAACGCGAGGGCAAGGCCCGTCACGGCCTTCGCCCCGACAGCCACATCAGGCCCGTTTAGGACGATGCGGTCGGGCGAGCCGTCTTTATAGGGCTGCAAAACTGTAAGCAGCAGCGCATCCACCGTCGTCTGCTTGCTTTCGTGTTCCGTACCCATAATGCCAGGACGGATAAGGTCCTTAGCTCGCAACAGCGCATCTAGCCGACCACGAAGAGCTTGGGCCATCTCCTGGGGGGTGCGGGCAGACCGGGCACTCAGACTAATCATTGAGTGGAAATTGGCGAAGATGTTTTTCACCCGATGGTCGGCCTCTCGCGCGAGCAGCCGTTGGCGCTCTTGCGCGTTCTTCTGATTGGTTACGTCCACAACCACGCCGACGAAGCGAACCGGCTTACCATCCTCGCCGTACAGGCACTCGCCACGCGCTTCGACCCAGCGGGTATTTCCGTCTTTTTGTAGCAGGCGGTATTCCTGGACATACTTCTCTCCGGTGGCGACGGCGAGGTTGACTGCGTTTGCGATCCGCTCTGCGTCCTCGGGATGAATGCCCGCAAGGTACTCCGCCAAAGGTGCGCCTTCGTCCCCTTTGGCGGGATCGACCGAGAACATTTCTGCAAGGCGAGCATCCGAAAAGAAAATGTCAGACTGCACATGCCAGTCGAATGTGCCCACCATTCCGGAAGCGTTCAGGGCTTGACTCAACCGCTCCTCGGTTTTCGCTAATGCCCGCTCCGTCAGAATCCGCTGGGTTGTCTCCACGACAATGGCGAGGACGCCTGCGGGACGGCCGTTCTCGCCCAGCACGGGGCTGTAATCGAGGTTCATCCAGACCTGCTCGGGAAAGCCTTTACGGTGAAGCGTTAGCTCTTGGTCGCGGTACGAGAGCGTACCTCCACTCAAGCCCACTTTCATCACGTTGTCGTTGAAGTCGGCGACCTCAGGCCAACCCTCTCGCACTTTCGACCCGAAAAGAAGGGGATGCCGTCCTTCTGCAAAAACGGAATAGGCATCGTTGTAGATCATAATCCCGTCCGGCCCCCACAGGAGCACGATGGGAACCGGCGAGCGCAGCAGTATGCCGACTGTAGTCTTCAGGCTTTGTGGCCACCCGGAGATCGGCCCCAAGCCAGTATTCGACCAATCGCGGACACGGATGAGTGCGCCCATCTCACCGCCGCCGAAAGGAAAGCTATCGTCGAAACTTGACATGTACTTGTGGAAACTCGAACAAAACGCAGTTGTACCGTGATTGGCATACAAGTCAGCGCTGCAAATAGCCCATTCGCTGTTGGAACTCAGAGAAGCCTAAGGGCGCAATTTCTTGGGCGCCGGTCCGCCAGCGACAGCTCCGCGGCTGTTCGAAGCAATATCCGCTTCGGGTCGGTCATAAGCGGAAGTGGTGGCGCTTCAAGATCACGTCTGCTTTGCCCCTGTGAACGGACATCGCTCGTCACCGACGCCACGTCTGAAAAGGGCCGATTCTGTTGAAAAAGTCGAAAATGCCGCGACAGCAAAATTTTCGCAAAAGCGATCTGATCGCCTGCTTCGGCTGGCGATGCCCTCTCATAGCACGTGGCAAGCCGCTGAATGAATTCGCTCACGTCGAAGCGGTCCCCTACGTCCCACAACAGAAAGCGGACCAGCGGCTCTTAGAAAATTGGTCCCAACACCGGAGAGGACTTTTTCAACACAATCGGCCAACAGGAGACATAGACCGAGCAGGAAAGAGGCTTTATGTCGAAACAACAATCCAAGCTAGCGCCGTCAGCGCGACGAGGGAAGCAAGGATTAAAAGGACGCCTAGAATGTCTTTCATGCGTTTGTCTGAGACCACGCCGGTTTAGCACGGCGCTGCTCCCTTGCTAAAGTAGGGCGGGAGCGCGACTGGTCTCTCCGTCACCGATATGGGCCAGAAGGCAGCGCGGTGATGTTGCGACTAGGCGCTTCTTGTATGCTTAAGTCCATCTAATTCGTATTTCGCTCTAGCGAAACTTTCGTGAATTAGGACACTCGCGGATCCAAATTAGGACACTCGGGGCTAAGTCAGTACCGATTCAGCGCTGGGAACAAGGCGCTAACTCACCTTTGCTGAACATCGCGGGTGCTCGCGACCCAGCGAACGTCTGCTGTGGGTCATTCGCGACTAAGATCAGCTTGTCCGCTCGCAGCAATAGTGCCGGGGGGCACTGTAACGCCCATTGCTTTTGCGGTTTTGAGGTTAATGACATTACAAGAATGCGGCGGAAACCGTCCGCCGCATTCTTTGTTTTACTTCCTTTTGCTATTTGCCTTCCCGTTCGATCTTCTGCTTCGCGTCCTCGTTCATTTCTTTGACCGTTGGATCCGGATTGGTCTGGCCGGTCGTCTCGGTTCGCGTTGCCGGCGGGCGGTCATTTGGAACCGATGTCTGACCAGGCATGGTCTCGGCGGGACGCGTTGCGGTAGCCGGTGGTGGCGAGCTGGATTGCGCGTTCACCGCCTGCATGCTCAACAGAAGGACGCCCGGCAATACCAGTACGAGCATCTTGAGTTTGCGTTGCATCGATCTGCCTCCTGTCGTCAGACCAATGAACGGTTGGTCATGCTTAAACGTTCCCCTCACGTCTCCAGTTGTTTCCCGATCGGCAGTGCCCGGATGCGTTTGCCGGTTGCGGCGAAGATCGCATTAGTCAACGCCGGCGCGAAGGGCGGCACGCCAGGTTCGCCGACCCCGCTTGGGGGTGTGTCGGGCCCAGGCGGCACTATGTAGACATTGGTGACGCGCGGAGACTCATCGATTCGGATCAGCGGGAAGTCGTCCAAGTTCTTCTGCTGCACCTTGCCATCCTTGAAGGTGACCTCGCCATATTTGGCCAGACTCAAGCCCATAATGGCCGCGCCTTCGAGTTGCGACTGGATGCGCTCTGGGTTGACAAAAGTACCGCAATCGATGGCGGTATCGACTCTCGGTACTGTGAGCTTGCCCTTCTCATCGACAGCCACTTCGACGATAGTCGCGATGTAGCTGTGCCTCGCTGAGGATCGACATAGGCGCCTCGGAATTAGCTGCCAGCAGAGCAGGAGACGCAACATTGCGAGCGCCGCCGGTGGTGACGCTATCGGCAATAATCGCCTGATCCGCGGTGACGTTATTCGTGGTGACGTGCTTCACCGTGATCTGTTGCTGCCCCCGGCCCCGGTGGTGATCTAACCGTTCCGTCAGCATCATGACAGTGCGGGCGGCCTTGTCGGCGAGCTGCAGGTATTTCGTCCGCACCTCGAAAAACTCCGGCGGCTGCGCCCAGCCCTTCTGATACATCGCCAAAGCGGCCTCGTTCGCGGCTATCAACTGCGCAATCAATATTCCCTCGACGGGATCAGCCGGCGCCATATCGATCACACCGTAAGAGACGGCCAAACATGCTTCGGTGATGCTATCGTTGTTTTTCGAGTGAGCAATCGGCAGCGCGCTGACAGTGAGATTGCTCAGCCGATCGTTCCACTCGTCAGCCTTGCCGCCGCCAAGTGACTTGCGATTGCCTTCTGGCTTATTGGGATCGAGCCTCAGCTTTATGGCTGCCGAATCTTTGTTGGGTTTGGCTTCCGGCATCTACCGTTAGCCATTGCCGGCGACTGGCACGGCTTCCCGCCCCGCGTTCTCGCTCCGCAACGCTTCCCCTGTTGCATATCCAAGAGCATGGGGTTGATTCTCCGTTTTAGTTTGTAACCCACCCCCCTCCACATTGCCGACAATTGCCTGCCCGCCTTCGTGGACGTGCTCAACCGTTACTTTTTGCTGTCCTTTGCCGCGGTGCCGATTAAGGGCTTCCAGCAGAGTAGCGTAAGTGCGTGAGAGTTAGTTTGTTTGCATGGCTGAGATTTTCTCGCCGGCCTTCAAATGTTTGCTCGCCGATCATGGCGCGGCGATAGCATTCCATCGCGGCGTTGTGGGAGGCGAGAAGTTGTGCCGCCAGCATTCCCTGAAATTCGTCATTTGGAGAAATCCCGGCAAGCAGGCTTAGCGACGCGACCTGCCGTTCGTGAATGCGCTCCGCATCGGGATTGTGCCCGTGCCAGATGGAGCCAGTGGCCTGGTTTGCGATGGTGCTGTTCCAGGCGTCGAAGTTTGAGCCACCGATATATTTGAGCTTTGGATTGCTACTGTCCAATCTATGAACCCTCGGCGCGGCCTTCCCTGCCGCCTCCGTGGGCCAAGCTGATTTCCTTTCTGGCGTTCGCTTCATTTCATTTCCTCAATTGGACGCCTGGCCATTGCAATCCCGGGCGACCAGAGTCGGTTTCCTAACCTGCCATGGAACAAAGGGGTTGGTTCGTCATTGCCTCATCGGCCAAGGCTTTGTCGATTTTTTATACTCAATCGGCCGCTCAGTTCTAGCCGCTTTCGTATACTTTCTCTCCACGGACGCTGGCAAAAATTATCATCGAGGGTACGCAGTGCATAGCCTTGAAGAGTCCGTCATGGATCAGGCCAAAAACACCGATGGAAATGAAGCCGACCCCGCGCGCGTTTCCACAGGCACCGCCGGCCTTGATGACATTCTTGGAGGTGGATTGGACGCGGATAGGATGTACCTCTACGAGGGCCGCCCGGGAACGGGCAAGACGACCCTGGCGCTTCAGTTTCTCTTAGAAGGCGTGCGTCAACAGGAGCGAGTGCTGTACATTGCCCTGTCGGAATCAGAATCTGAACTTCGGTTGGTTGCCAAACGGCATGGGTGGTCCCTTGATCAGGTCGATCTTTTTGAGCTCGTGCCGCCGGAGACAACGCTGGATCCTGAGCGCGAGCTCACGGTTTTGCATCCGGCCGAGATCGAGCTGAGCGAGACGACGAAGCTGATCTTCGACAGAATCACAGACCTAAGTCCAGCCAGGGTCGTGGTCGACAGCTTGTCGGAGCTTCGCCTCCTCGCCCAGAATTCGCTTAGGTATCGCCGTCAGGTATTGGCTCTGAAGCACTTCTTTGCGAAACGGCATTGCACCGTTGTTCTTTTGGATGACCTTACATCCCGCGATACCGACCTCCAACTGCATTCGATTGCTCACGGCGTCGTTCTACTGGAACAGCTCGCCATTGAATACGGCGCACAGCGAAGGCGGCTTATCGTCATAAAGATGCGCGGCATTGAATTTCGCGGCGGTTTCCATGACTTCACCATCGTCAAAGGTGGCTTGAAGGTCTTCCCCCGCCTCGTTGCAGCCGAGCATCATGCGCGGTTTGAAGCTGGCTTTACGCCGAGCGGCAATGCTGAGCTCGACAAGTTGCTCGGGGGCGGCTTGGAGCGAGGGACAAACGCGCTGCTTATCGGCGGAGCCGGAGTAGGTAAATCTTCGCTGGCGCTGACCTACGGGATTGCGGCGGCCGAGCGCGGCGAGCGTGTCGTCTATTATGCGTTCGATGAAGGCCGCGGTACCCTTCAGGCGCGAGCCCAGACGATCGGGCTCCGCCTCCAGCCCGTTTTGGAATCGGGCCACCTGCGATTGCAGCAGATTGATCCTGCCGAACTCTCGCCAGGTGAATTTGCGGCCAATGTCCGTCAAGGGGTTGAAGCCGACCACGCACGCGTCGTCGTCATTGACAGCCTTAACGGCTATCTGAATGCCATGCCAGATGGACGCTTTCTCATCCTTCAGATGCATGAACTCTTGAGTTATCTTGGCCAGCAGGGCGTGCTCACGATACTTGTCCTAGCTCAGCACGGATTGGTCGGCCCGATGGATACGCCGCTCGACATCAGCTATCTGAGCGATGCCGTGGTGATGCTTCGTTATTTCGAGTATGGCGGGACGGTGCGGCGGGCGCTCTCGGTTGTAAAGAAGCGCAGCGGGAATCATGAACGCACCATTCGCGAGTTCCAGTTGACGCCGGAGGGCATCGAGGTCGGTCCACCTCTCACCGGGTTCAGCGGCGTATTCTCAGGGACGCCGCGTTACACGGGCGACAGCAAGCCGCTCCTGAATGCAGAGAAACATGGAGCATGAAAGTCTCGCTTTCCGAGTTTTGATTCTCGCTCCAATAGGTCGCGATGCATCCGCATCCGCCGATTTGCTGCGAAAGGTCGGCTTGACTGCTCACGTTGTCGAAGATCTGCCTGGACTTCTCGCCAGCCTTAAATCGGGCGCTGGTGCCGCCTTTGTTGCCGAAGAAGCCTTGTTCAATGCAGATCTAGGGCCAATTCGAGACTGGATTGCCCGGCAGCCCGGTTGGTCTGACTTCCCATTCGTCGTTCTGACCAGCCGCCTCGATCATCCGAGGACCAAGCTCTGGCGTCAAAAGCTCGCCGACAAGCTGCAAAATGTTTCCATGATTGAGCGGCCGCTGCAGGCGATATCGTTGACGAGCGCCATTCAAGTCGCACTTCGCGCTCGCCATCGCCAGTACGAGGTTAAGGCCCTAATGGAGGCTCAAAAAGCGGCGGCGGAACACCTTGAAGCTCTAGTTATAGCCAGAACCCAGGAGCTGGAAAAGGCCAACGCAGAATTGAAGAACCAGATGGCCGAGCGTGAGCGTGTCGAAGCTTCACTGCGCCAGTCTCAAAAGATGGAGGCCGTGGGTCAGCTGACGGGCGGCCTCGCCCATGATTTCAACAATTTGCTGACAGCCATCAGTGGCAGCCTCGAACTGACGAGAGCGCGGTTGTCGCAAGGAAAAGCGGATTCAGTCGACCGCTACATTACCGCCGCGCAAGGGGCGGTAAAAAGGGCGGCTTCACTGACGCACCGGTTGCTCGCCTTCTCGCGCCGTCAGACGCTTGAGCCGAAGCCAACGAGGGTAAACCGCCTTGTGGCCGACATGGAGGAACTGATTCGTCGTACCGTTGGTCCAGCCATCGACATCGAGGTCGTGGGCGCTGGCGGGCTTTGGACCACGCTTGTCGACCCCAACCAACTCGAGAATGCCTTGCTGAACCTATGCCTCAATGCGCGAGACGCGATGCCCGAAGGCGGTCGCCTGACCATCGAGACTGCAAACAGGTGGTTGGACGAGCGGGCGGCAAGGGAGTTCGATGTTGTGCCGGGTCAATATGTTTCATTGTGTGTAACGGATACCGGGATCGGCATGGCACCCGATGTGGCTGCTCACGCATTTGACCCCTTCTATACGACCAAGCCGCTGGGCCAAGGCACGGGGCTAGGCCTCTCGATGATCTACGGGTTTGCCCGTCAATCTGGCGGTCAGATACGCATCTACTCGGAGATCGGTAAAGGCACATCCATGTGCCTCTACCTTCCGCGCCATGACGACGATCCCACCGCTGCCGATGATGCCGTCAGCTTTCCCGACCCAATCAAGTCCTGTGGCGAGGGTGATGTTGTCTTGGTGATCGACGACGAACCGTCAATTCGAATGCTGGTAGCCGACGTGCTGACTGACGCTGGATATTCTGTAATCGAGGCGTCGGATGGCCAGGCGGGATTGCGGGTCTTGCAGTCGACCGGGCGAATCGACTTTCTGATTACCGACGTCGGTCTTCCAGGCGGCATAAACGGACGCCAGGTTGCGGATGCCGCCCGAACGTTGCGGCCAGGCTTGAGAGTTCTTTTCATTACCGGTTACGCTGAGAATGCGTTGGTAGGGAACGGTCAACTCGAAAAGGGCATGCACGTCCTAGCTAAGCCGTTCGAGGTCGAGCGGCTGGCGACAAAGATTCATGAGTTGATCAACAATTGAAGGGATCGCAAAGCGTGTATTGGCCTGTTCGTCTTGCCGGGCGACTACTGCGCGATGATGCCCTTGTTCCGGCCATGCGATGCAAGGGGATTCGTTGAGACGGTGGCAAGCGGTCTTGCATCAATGTATCCGGCCTTTGATTGGAGCGTCGTGCTCCGAGCTCATCATGGATATCAGCGCGCCTTAGGTAGTTGGCCCCCCGCTGGCCTCGACCGTCGAGGCAGTTTAGCAGGGGACGAGATGAAAGTTCGTATTGCGGTCAGCCATCCAGATCATGTCACGGTCGTCAGCCGACTCGCGACGCCATGCCGCCGTCCACGGGAAGCAGCACGCCGGTGATGAAATTGGCCTCGTCCGAGGCCAGGAATAAAGCGGCGTGGGCGGTGTCCCAAGCGGTTCCCATCTTGCTGCGCAGGGGTACGCGGGTGTTGCGAGCTTCGCGCACCGCGTCGGTCGATGACCCGATCGCCTCGGCGATCCCTGAAATGGCCATGGGTGTGTCCATCAGGCCTGGCAGCACAGCGTTGCAGCGCACGCCGTGGCCAGCATTGGCGTTGGCGACACTGGTGGTGAGCCGGTTCATTCCCGCCTTGGAAACTTCGTAGGCCACCTGATTGCCGCCGGCGAGGGAGGCCAGCGACGAGATGTTGACGATCGATCCGCCGCCCTGCTCGCGCATGATGGGCACGGCGTGTTTGATTGTCATCCATGCGGATTTGAGATTGACCATAAGGATGCGGTCCCAGGCCGACTCGTCGGCTCGATGGGCGGGGCCGTCGCCGCCGCCACCAATACCGACATTGTTGACCAGTATGTCAATCCGTCCCCAGCGCGACCTGGCCTCGGCGACAATCGCTGCGCAGTCGGCGTCGCGCGAGACGTCTGCTTGAAAAGACGCAGCACTCCCGCCTTCTTCCGCGATCATCGCCGCCGTTTCTATCGCGCTCTCCAGATGACGATCGACGCATAGAACCTGCGCGCCGTGGCGAGCGAACAACACCGCCATGGCGCGACCGTTGCCGATGGTTTCGCCGGCGGATTGGCCCGCGCCGACAATGATTGCGATCTTGCCCTGCAGACGCCCGCTCATCTCAGAAACCCCTCAGATCGGGATCCAGGACCTGGCCTTCGTCTAGCTGAACGCCGAAGCTATTGAGCAGCATCGAGACCTGAGTGTACTGGCCCGCCGTGAACACCATATCCATGCACTGGCGTTCCTGAAAGTGCCGCGCCAGCTCCGCCCAGACCGGTTCGGTGATGAACTGCTCGCGATGCAGATCGTCAGTGGCCCGCAGCAAAGCCGCATCGGCCTCACTCCAGCCGGGCGCGTCAGCGCCAAGCTTGATACGAGCGATCTCGTCATCGGTCAGGCCGGCACGGCTACCGATCGGCACATGCTGGGTCCACTCATAGCCGGAGCGGCAGAGGAAGCCGGTGCGAAGGATGACGATCTCGCGCTCGCGCGGCGGCAGCGTGCTCTTGCGGCCCAGAATATAACTGCCCCAAACGAGGAAGGCCTTGGCCGCCGGGGGATGGATCAGCAGGGTACGGAAGATATTGAGTACCGGACCACGCGCCAGCATGGGCTCCGCGATCTCGCGCTGTTCCTCAGTCCAGCTTTCGGCGGCAGCGGGCACTACACGCGGGGTTGTCAGTCGCATGTCGTCATCTCCAGAATGAATTTGTCGTCGCTGCACGCCGCGGCGCACCGCTCGGATCTAGCTCCGGGATGGTCCGCCATCAGCTTGTAACTTGGAGACTTTGATAGCCTCACAAGCAAGGCGGATAAAAAGAATAGCGGCACGCCGAGCCATTATCCATCCCTGAAGTGGTCCGAATTGTAGCTTACCCCTTTCCGTCGATGCATATTCTGATGCCGAGGAACAGAAGCGAGCGCGGTACTCGGATCAGCGATCCTGACCTGAACGAGAACCTCAGCGTGGAATCGCTTCGGAGCGCGTTCGAGCTCACCTATCGTGAAGCTCAAACCGCGATCGCAATCGCTCACGGGCATGGGTTGAAGACGGCCGCGCGCGCGATGGGCGTGGCCCCCACGACCGCACGCAGCCAGCTGCAACAGGTGTTTGCAAAGACGGGTACCAGCCACCAGGCGGAGCTTGCAGCGCTTGTACACCGAACCCTCATGCATGTCCGTTAGGATCAGATTAGCCCCGCTAGCCGCCCTCACGCTCAGGTCGGAGTTGGGTCAAAAGCGTCGTTTTGATAGTGGTCAGGCCAGTTCCGGTTTGCCCCCGAAAGCCGTCATTGATTGGTGACCGGAGCGTCGCATCGGAAATCTGATCGACAGCCCCGGTAGCGAACCGCCTCGCCTTCCAGCATGCGATTCAAGACCCGTCCATGAAGCTTCGCTTTTTGCCAAACGGATCAGCCATCGGTAGCAGCAAGCCGTAGGTCCTTAAGCCTAATCAGCATACTGAGCATCCGCTCGAATTTACGGTCGAGATGCACCTCGTAGCGGCTGAGCCGCTCCAGCTTGTCGGGGTCCAGCGCCTCGCCGAACGCCTGCTCGCGGATCAGCGGACGGTTGGCCAGTTCCTTCTTCCGGTTTTCGAACCACGGCAGCACCTCGCCTTCGAGGAAGCGGCGCAGGCCCTCGACATCAGCGGTGGCTGGCTCTTCGCTTTCTCCGAGTTCGTCTGGATCGCCAGCCAGCGTGTCCGCCCACCAAGCTTGCGTATCCTCGCGCAACGCCACTAGTGCCGCCTCAATGATGATCGGAACATCCGGCCTAACGGCCTTTGCCTTGGGAAGCAGCTCAAGGCCGCTCATCCCCGACATGTTGATGTCGGAAAGGATCAGAATTAGCGACCCGTCGGCAGCGTTGGTAACCCTCGCCTATGGTTGCCGCGAAAGCCCCGGGTTGCGCATGACAGCATTCGC
>Ga0210401_10001407_pt1 | contig 28028 bp, 14 predicted proteins | sample IncBWH32MmetaG_FD_150866 | JGI IMG/M metagenome (GOLD analysis project Ga0210401, IMG submission 150866) | Forest soil microbial communities from Barre Woods Harvard Forest LTER site, Petersham, Massachusetts, United States - Inc-BW-H-32-M | ecosystem: Environmental > Terrestrial > Soil >...
CAGCATTGAGTTGATGCACTCGATCGTGCCGGCTGTTTCGATGCCGCCCGAGCGGTGCGCGACCGTCAGGCTCGGTTCGCGCCAGTGATAAAGGATCGCGGCGCGGAGCTTTTCGAAAAGGTCGTCCGCGGGCCAGCCGACTCGCGCGGCGATGGGAAACTCCTTCTGAAATCCGTTGGTGCTGTTTGAGCCTGTCGTAACACCCCATGAGTTCATCTGCGTGATTGTGTCCATGGCGATCCGCAATAGTCTTGGATCGCCGCCGATCGAAAGATTTTCGCCAGGAAAAACGGTGCCTTCCATGTTGATGGGCTGACCGCCGGGCTCAAAGGTGCGGTGCTGGCCGTTGTTCACAACTTCAGCGATCGTGAAGACTTCGACGCCGTTTACGGTTTCGGTGGGAAAGGCGCTCAGATGATCGAGAACATTCTGCCAGACAGGAACCATGTCGAAATCGACGCCGAGTTCCCTGCTCGCCTCGATCAAAGTCCGATCGATTTTGCGGATAAAGCCGAGATCGAGATTGGGATTTAGGTCGACCGGCATGCCTTCGTGCGCGGAGCTGTGATCGACAACGTACCGGTCACCGTCCCAAACCATAAAATCGCGCCAGAAAGCGTCAAGCACCTTGAGCTGGGGGTAGAGACGGCCCCGGAGATAAACGTCATCGCGGGTGTATTCCCAATACCAGATGGCAGGAATCGTGAAGAATGAGCCGTCCGATTTCTGGTCGGCGCTGGAATCGAATTTTGTGTAGTCCTTTATATCTGCAACGGCGACAGGTGCGGGGCGGGCCGCAAATTGGTCAAACGGCGGAAAGCTGCGCGCATACGCGACACCTTTGTAGCCGGCGCGCGCCGTGGCGTTCTGCTGGAACGGCGCTTCGGCGAAAAGATAGTTCGTGTAAGGCAGAATCCAATCGGGACGATTGGCCGAGAACATGCCGTAGTAAGGCGCTTCGACGTTGTAATTATCGAAATAGCGAGCGCCCCATTTGGTCGTGTCTGTTGTGACCCAGGGACCGAACATCGGCGTCTGAACGAATTTATCCGGGCGAGTGCTCGAACCAAGAACGTAGAGCGCGCCGTAGTAATACTTTTCAAGAACGTCGTCGTAGATACGGATGTAAGAGCGGAGCCAGTAGCTCTTCCAGAAGGCGAGATGGCCGGTCCAGAACGCCTCGATATCGGCAGCGCTCAATTTTTCGGCGGCCGCGACGGCGTTTTGGCGCAGGGCGTCCATCGAGGGGCCGGAGGGACCCGTGCGTGCGTCATTGCGCACAACGGCTACCAGTCGAACGGGCACGCCCGGTTCGAGCGTAAATCGGCCGGTGGCCGCGCCGTCGGCCCGCGACGGCGGCAAGAATTGCGCGCCCAGCAAGCGAACGGCAATCGCCGCGCGCGCGATGAAGTCATCGGGACCCGAGAAATTGTTGGCGCGCGTGATCCAGAGGGTGCCGCCGGTCACCCCGCTCGTATAGGGATAGAACTTGCTCGGCGGAACCGAGAGCTCGACGGTGATCGGAACCGGCTCGCTGCCCGTTGCCGAGGAAAATTCCGTGATGAAGACGTTATCCGCGTCGGCAGTCCAGGAGCGCATCGTGACGATCGTATTCGCGAGGCGCATTACCGTGACGACTTTCGCGTCGACAATGTCCTGCTCCATGCGATAGACCGAATCGGGATCGACGCTCGGCTTGGGAGAGCGGATCGTGAGACCGCCGAGCGAAAGAACGCCAGGGCGAAATTCGGGATGGGCATCGTCAGGGGCGCTGCCCCAGAAATCGTTTTTGCCGAAATAGAATTTCTGTTGCGACGTGGTGTCGCCAGCGACGACGCCGAGATCGCCGTTGCCCAAGAGAAGGCCGGCGGTGAAGCGGTCGTCAACAACACCTTTCAAGGGCGTGGTGGTGACGCCTTTGATTTTGGAGAGAAAGTTCTGAATGGCGGTCCAGTCGTCGTCGGTTTCCGAGGCGCGAACGGTGCGCGCAGCGGCGAGCAGGGCGATGAAAAGCGCGAGCAAGGCGAGCGAGATGGCGGAAAGCGATTGGACCGATAGCAAGGTTTGGGGGCGTTTCGATGCTTTTTCCTGATCCTCGGCCGGCTGTTTGCGTTGCATTTACGGCTTTCGCACCTCGTTGTTGGTTTTTCAAAACCTCACCCATGCGACCCTTACGTTGCATTCCGCACAACTTCGCTGCCAGGCGGGGGCGATCTTGAAAAGCCGTCACGGCGGGTGGGGACCGCCGTGACGGTTGACTGCGCGCGCAACTCAGAAAGTGATCTTGCCGACGAGCTGGAGCACGCGTGCTCCGATATCACCGTTGAAAACGCCGAAGTTGCCGGTTGAAGTCAGGGCGCCCGTCGTGGAGTTGTAGTTGAGAGTGTCCTGAACAGAGTTGTAGCTCACGTGATTGAAAACATTGTACGCCTCGCAGCGAATCTGGAGCGCCAGGCGTTCGGTCATGTGGAAATTTTTGACCAGGGTCATGTCCCACTGGTTGGTCCCGGGACCGCGATAGTTGTTCCGGCCCGTCATGCCCGGGGTGCCGGGGCTGGGAATGGCAGCCATGTTGACGACACCCGGCGAAGTGCTTCCGATGATCGGCAGTGCGAAATTCGCGGCGCTGAGGAACTGGAAGTGGCCGCTATCGGGCAAAGCGTAAGGAGTGCCATAGAGCAACACACGAGTGCCGTCGCCCCCGCCGGTGAAGTTGACGTTGGGAAGGCTGATGCCGACCGACGCGGGCGCGCCGTTGATGAATGCGGCGACACCGGACCACTCCCAACCATCGGCGAGCGTGCGAACCAGCTTCTTGTTCCACATACTGCTGAATTTCGGCAGATCCCAGACCCAGTGGCCGACCAAATCGTTGGTGCGGTCGATGTTGGCTTCGCCATAGTTCCAGAAACGCGGAGCCAGATAGGTGGCGATCGAGCCGGCAGTGCCTGTCGACGTGGTGTCGGCGTATGACATCGTCTTTGACCAGGTGTAAGAAACGCCAAACTCGGTATTGCGGTTGAACCGGTGATTGACCGTCGCCTGGAGAGCGTTGTAGTTGGACGTGCCCGTATATTCGCGGTCGTTGATGGAGGCGTATCCCGGATAAGGCCGGAAGAAATTGTCGCTGATGGCACCCTGCTGCGTGACGGTTCCGTTGAGCGAAGTGACCGGCTTCTTGGTCGGGTCGAGATTCTGCGGGAGGAACTCGGACAGATACGGCACCTCGTTCACGTTAGGCGTGACTTCCAGGTGGCGGCCGAACGTGCCGACGTAAGAGGCGTCAACAACCGTGGCGAAGCCAATGTCGCGCTGGATGCCGAAGTTCACGCTCATCGTAGAAGCGATCTTGTGATTGATGGGCATGATCATGGTGTTTTGCGGCGCCAGATTCGCCGAGATGTTTGCGCAACCGGCCGCCAGCGAATTGCAACCGGGCGTGAAACTCGCGATGTTGCCGAGGTTGACGTTGATGTTGTTGATGACGGGCGCCTGCGTGGCAAAATCACCAACAACGCCAGCGTCTTCGCGGAGGTTATAAAAGATGCCCGCGCCCGCGCGGATGGACGTCTTGCCGTCGCCAAACGGATCAAAGGCCAGGCCGAGGCGCGGAGCGAACAGAACGCCGTTGCTATTCCGGAGCGCGTGGGGATAGCTCGGATCGGTATTGATCACACTGCCTGTGAAATTGAACGGGCCGATGAAATCGCCCACCGCGCCGGAGGGCTGAACGTCATTGGGATTAGTCGGATTTTGCGCGCAGACCGAAGGCTTCGATTTCGAACCGGCGGCACAGAGGGCCTGCTGCGAGCCGCTGAGGCTGGAATAGGTGACCGGGCGATAGAGCGCAGGGACCTGGGAGGCGCTGTAACGGCTGGGAACGAACGTGACGCCGGCCCCAGGGTCGAGCGTGTAGGGGAAGTCGTAGCTAAAACGCATGCCGTAGTCGAGCGTGAGACGCCGGGTGATTTTCCAATTATCCTGCGCGTACCATTCAAGGATTTTCCATTTGGGCGCATAAACGGTCCGATTACCTTCGACGTAGCTCTGGTAATTGCCGAGCAGAGCGTTGGCATAGGCGTAGCCTGCATCGGTGACATCGGCCGGATTCACGCCGAAATTGAAGCTGCCGTTGAATTGGTTGCCGATCGGATGCTGAACGTAGCGGCCGTTTTGCCAGAAGGCGCCGAACTTGGTGATGTGCTTGTTCCAGACCTTGGTGAGGCTGTCGGTGTACTCCCAGGTGCCGGTGTTGTTGTTGAAAGGAAAGCGCGTGTAGAAGTTGACCGCCGGAGCGTTGGATATGCCGAAGCCGGCGCTGGCGCTGGTGCCGCCGCCGCCAAAGCTGGCGTTGGGAATCAGGTTGAGCGGATTGTTTTGCGGCTGGAACTGACCGAGGTTGACGCCGGTGCCTGAACCGCGCTGGACTTTGGCAAGATCCCCAGGAACGACGAAGCCGGAGCGCTCGCGCCAGTCGGCAAATCCGGCCGTGAATTCGTTCACGATCGTGGGAGTCGCGGCGTAAGTGAGGCCGATGGCGAGGTTTCGCGCAGGCGTATCGTAAAAATAGGACGGGCCCCATTCGCCTGATGCGCTGAAACCGGGCGAATTCGTGGGACCTTGCGTGTTGTTGGTCATGCGCATCGCGTGGGCAAACATGTGGAGCTTCTGGGTGACGTTGTAATCGACGCGCAGAGCCTGCTGATCGACCGGCTTATCCACCGGCGCCTGAAGGACGTAGTTATAGAGGCCGCCGCTCGGAGCCGTGCCCAGAGCAGTTGCGTTGCCGGTGGGCAGAACGGAAAGAAGCGCTTTCGTACTTGGGTTGATGTAAAGCGGATTGATGTGTGTGGGGTCGAGCAGACAAGCGGACGTGCCGCCGGATCCGCAGTTTTTCGGATCGGTGAGGGTGACTTTGTCGCCTTGCTTGTCGACGCTTTGGGAAAAGTCGCCTTGCTTCTCGAGCTCCGTCGGCATCATGAAATATTCGGTGCTGCCGGGAGTCTTGCTCGGCCAAATCTCCTGAGTGAAAAAGAAAAAGAGCTTGTTCCTGCTGGAATTGAATTTGCCGGGCCAGAAAATGGGACCGCCGATGTTGTAACCAACCGTATTGTAACGGTAAAGGGGGCGAGGAACTCCGCTCGCTTTGTTGAAAGGATCGTTGGCGTTGTAGTCTTCGTTGCGATTGTAGTAGTAGGCCTCGCCGTGAAACGTTTGCGTGCCGGATTTCATCGTTTCGATGATGGTGGCGCCGCCGCTCTGACCATATTCGGCCTGATAGTCGTTGAGAAGAACCTTCACTTCCGAGACCGCTTCGCTATTGAGCGGCGTGTCAAAGCGGTTGCCGCCTCCGCGCGGATTGCCGTTGACGCCGTCGACGCTGACCGAGTTGCTGACCTCGCGCGTGCCAGAGACGGCGCCGGCGCTTTCGGTGCCGAGTTGTTGTGTGCCTTCGCCGTCTTTCACGACTCCCGGAAGCAGGCGGACCAAGGCGAGTACATCGTGGCCGGGGGTGCTGATGTGCTCAAGTTCGTTGTTATCGAGCAGAGCAGAGCGTTCGGCACTGTCGGTTTGCACGGGCGTAGGCGCGGCACTTACCGTGACTGACTGGGCGACTGAGCCGAGTTCGAGTTTGAGGACGCCTGCCGAAAGCCGTTGGGAAGCGCTGAGGTTCAAATCGCTCTTTTGGAATTTTTTAAAGCCCGGGGCCTCGACAGCAACCACGAATCCGCCGGGTTGAACGTCGACGAATGCAAACTGGCCGGATTCGAGTGTCTTCATTGCGCGCGTGTCGCCGGTCAGTTGATTCGTCAGCGTGACAGCGGCGCCGACGACAGCGGCGCCGGTCGGATCGACAACCTGGCCGGAAATTTCGCCGCTGGTGGTCTGGGCAGGCACGCACGCGACGGTCGTAGCCAGCGATATTGTAAGGAAGGCGATTGCCTTTAACAGAAATGAAGAGGGCCGCATGATCTATGTCTCCTTCGACTGTTGGTCTGCGCGGCGTGGGTTTCTGCAGGGTTTCTGGATTCTTGCGTCAGGCAGCGCCCGAGAATTGGCGCTGCCTGACCGGTGAACGCCCCATGTCGTTTAGAAGTTGAACTTGACCGCCATTTGAAGCTCGCGCGGCGTGTTGATGATGTTTTGCACGACGGCTGCGGTGCCGTAGCTCACCGCGCCGTTTGTGGACGTCGGCGCGATGCTCGGGGCGCCCGTGCCGCCGGTCGATCCGGGAATCGCGAAGACCATGTGGTTGAACACGTTGAAGGCTTCAAAGCGGAACTGGATTTGCTTCGATTCCTTGAACTTGATGTTTTTCACAAGCGAGAAATCGGTGTTGCTGAACCACATCGACCGCAGGTTGCCGATCGGCGATGTGCCGAAACCATAGCCGGGTCCAACGGAAAGCGAAGCCGGGCTCACGTAGCACAGTGTATTGAACCACTGCGTCTTGGACTGGCCCGCGGTGAGATTGCATCCCGGAACCAGATTCGGTCGGCTATACCCGGTTATGCTGCCGCCGGTATTGCTCAAATTGGCAGGGTCGGTGCTGGTCGGCGAGACGCCGGCAATCGAAGCCGGCACGCCGGCGCCTGCTCCGCCCCAAGTCGGGTTGTAGGCTTGACCGGAGCGCTGGAGCATCGAGAGATTGGTTTGCCAATTGCCAACTACCCACGCAAGCGGCCCGTGATTCAACCATTTCTTGCCGACGCCGAAGGGAAGTTCATATACGGCGCTCCAGTTAAACAGCTGGGGAACGTCGTAGGCGCACGCTCCATAAGACAGCCTGGGATTGAAGAAGTATTCGTAAGGAGCGCCTTCGCCGCCGTTTTCCGCGTTGAACTGTCCGTTTGCGTCGCCTAAACATTTCGACCATGTATAGGCGACCAGAGTTTCCAACCCATTTGAGAAGCGCTTCTGGAATTGTGCCTGCAAGGCGTTGTAGTTCGAGTAGCCCGTCGATTGCCCCCAGTTAAGCGACGGGGCGAAAGGCAGATATTCGGTGGCGTCAATCTGCAATGCCGTAAGCGTTGTGCCGGGGCAGGTGAAACCGGCCGTCGCGTTGTTTTCGCAGAACGCACCACCCTGCGGGTAATTGATCTTGCAGCACCAATCGAGGCGCTTTGTTTTGCTGCCAACGTACGCGACCGAGAACATGGCTGAAGCGGCGATCTGGTGCTCGACCTGTACGTTCCACTGCTGCGAACGCGGATCCTGGTAATTCGGGTCGTTGGTGTATCCCCCGAACGTCGAGCCCCATGGCGTGGGTGCAATCACGATTGGAAGGCTGCCGATCAAGCCGCCCAGCTGGGACGTTGAATAGCCGCCATAGGGGCCGCACTGCGCGCTGCCGCTGCAAATCGGGTTGACGGTTGGTGAAGGCGCAGCACCGAAATATGCGGTGTTAAGCGTATCGGAAACGCCGCGCGTCCACGGCCAGACCGAACCCTGCAAAGTGTTTTCGGCGTATTGGCTGCGGTAGCTGATCGTATCGTAGTAGATGCCGTACCCGACGCGCAGTACGCTGCCCGGCCGGAACTGCCAGGCGACGCCAATTCGCGGGCCAATGTTGTCTGAGATCGGCTTGAGGGCCGGCTGCGAATTGCTGAAGACGATGTTGTTGAGCGTGTTGTAGTAGTTGCCGCCCGCTGTCGAGCAAGCCGCTTGCGTGGTGGCCGCACCGCCGCCGACACAAATGCCGAAGGCGGGATTCGACGCCTGCAAACCGCCGGGAACACAGGGAGGCGTGATCGCACCGCTCGTGGCGCACCCGGTTGAGTAGGCCGCAGTTTCCTTCGAGCCGATGATGAATTGTTGCTTCGGATAGTTGAATGCGTTGACCGTTTCACCGTCGCTCACAAGAAGATTCACGGCCGGTACGTAGTCGTAGCGCAAGCCAACGTTGACGGTGAGTGTGGACCGGACATGCCACGTATCCTGCGCGAAGCCGCCGATCGGCGTCATTCTTACGTGAACTTCCTCCAAGCTTGGAACGTTGACGTTAAAAGCGGCAGGCAGGTCAAGCAACATCGAAGCAAGAGCATTGCCTTGGGCCGCGGCGCAAGTGAAGTTTCCCGAGGCGTTCGTGGGGCAGGTATTGCTTGCGCTCGAGGTGAACTGCTCAAACAAGTTTGTTTCGAGACGATTTTCGTAGAGATACTCGCCGCCGAATTTGAAGTTGTGCTTGCCGTGAGTCCAGGAAACGGTGGCGTTGAAATCGTGCTCGGGATTCGCGCGATGCTCAGGGCCCACGTTGCCGATGACACTCGGATAGCCGCCCGTAGTAGGGCCGGGGGTGAGATAGAAACCATCGGTGGACGTGAAATTCGCGAAGCCGGCGTCCGCTTCAGGCTTGCTGCCTGCTGGGTTGGTCTGGTTGACGACGACCGGGCGCGCGTTGATGCCACCACGAACTGAGAGCGTGAGATTTGCAGTGAAGACGTGATCCCACGCACCGCCGATATTCCATGAATGATAGGGGCTCGGTGCGAGGGAAGTGGTGCCGGGGACTATGCTGGTCGTATCGTCCCAAAGCAAGTAGGCGCGGCCCATAACGATGTCATGCGTGCCGAAGTATTGGTCGATGCGGGCGTCGATATTTTCCGCGTGGTCAGTCTTCTGGCGCGAGTCGAGACAGTTGTCGACGGCCGTCGCGTAGTTCGGAGTGAATGCACAGGCCTTTGCTTCGGCGGCCGTGTAGGCGGTGATGACGTTAGCGAGTTTTGAGTCAATCAAAGCGGCAGGAATCACGTTGCAAGCGGTGCCACCGGCGACCTGAATGCCGTAGCCGGTTTGGCCGAACGTTGCGCTTGGATTTTGAAGCGCCATCGGAGTTTGCGTGCCCGCTTGGCAGGTGAACGGCACCGACATGCTCTTGCCGGTTTCGGCGAACGGGTTGTAAAGCTGATTGGGTGTGATGCCGTTCTTTGCAGCGTTGACGGTGCCGACAAGTTCAGGAGTGACGGTACCGCTGAAATCACCGGCGAGTTCCTGCGCCGTGGGATCGATGATGTAGCTGTTGGTGGGCTGTGAGAAGCGCCAGCCTTCGAAGGCGCCGAAAAAGAATGTTTTGCCCTTGCGAATCGGGCCGCCGAGCTGTCCGCCGTATTCGTTCATGAAGTAGCCGAGTGGCGAAACGGGCGTCGCCGAAAGCTGAGCTGCAGTGTCCGTTTTTGCGAGCGCCGGACATGTGGACGCGGTGCAAAAGCCGGTGAAAGGGTTGCGCGCGTCGAAAATATTACTGCGGGCGAAATCCCAAGCTGCGCCGTGGAACGAATCGGTGCCGCCCTTGGTGACGATGTTGACGACGGCGCCGAGCACGTTGCCATACTGCGGATCGTCGTTGTGACCCTGAAGTTTCACTTCCTGAATCGTGTCGGCGATCGGCGGCACCGACCAACCTCCGCCACGGTCGTCGGTGTCGATGATGCCGTCCATGTAGAAGGCGTTCGAGCGATTACCTGCGCCGTTGACGGCCGGGCGATAGACGGTCGTGTTGGGAATGCCGATATTGCCGCCGTCTGCGCTGCCGATGCCGTTACCACCTTGCGCGGTGTTCACCGGGCTGACGCCGGGCTGGAGAATCAGAAGCTCGGTGAAGTTGCGCCCATTGAGCGGAAGTTCGTGTAGCGCTTGCTCGTCAAGCAGAGTGCCGAGCTCGGTGCTCGAGGACTGAATCATCTGGTTGATCGAGGAGGCGCTCACGGTGACCGTCTCGGCGACCGAACCGACTTCAAGCGGTAGTGTTTCGGTCAGCGTCTGGTTCACGTCGAGCGGGAAGACCGGAAGCTGGACGGTCTTAAAGCCCGTCTTTTCGACGCTCAGGGTGTAATCGCCGGGCAGGAGGTTGATGATTGTGAAAACACCGGCATCGTTTGTCGATTTTTCGGTGACGACTTTGGTCTCGACGTTGGTGACTTTCACCGAAGCGCCCGGGACCGTGCCGCCGGAGCTATCGACGACCGTTCCGGTGATCGTGCCGGTCGGCGTCTGGGCGCGCAAGTTGAGAGCGACGAGCAGCAGTGCGACGACCAGGAACGCGGTTGATTTCCAAAGACGCATGAACCCCTCCTTAGGCCAGACCCCACCCGCTGCGAACGCGGAAACGCCCGAGAAGCACCCTGCTTTTTCTGTGCGGAATCTAGGACGAGGGACTGGCAGCTACAAGTTAATTGGAGATACGGGACTGCTACCGGGCAGATACATAGAAGATACGCGGCAGATACTTCGGGTGTATAATCCGCCGCAGTTTACATGGACTGAGACTTGGGCGGGCCTTACCGGGTTGGGGGATCGATTTCCATGAATAGCACGCAAGTTCCTGGAACCACAGAACTTGGTGGGCCGGCCCCTGAGGAAATCCAGAAGCAACTCGGCAGAATCATCCACTCGAAGACCTTTCGTCACGCTTCGGCACTTCAGCGGTTGTTACAGTACCTGATCACGCGCGCCATCGAAGACCCGTTCGGTGATATCAAGGAATACACCATCGGAACCGAAGTGTTCGAGCGCGGCGCCGACTACGATCCGCAGAGCGACACGATCGTCCGCGTGCAGATTCATCGGCTGCGGCTCAAGGTCAAGGAGTATTACGAATCGGAAGGCGCGAACGATCCGATCCTGGTTGAGATTCCGAAGGGACATTATATTCCGGCGTTTGAGACGCGACAGGTTGCGGGGCCGAAAGATGCCGCTGCCGCCGTTGCGCCAGCCGAAACCGCCGAAGATACGGCCGAGGTGAACGCGACGCCGAGCGAAGTTGCGGCTGCGAAAGCGAACGCGCGCCTCGGGGCAGAATTTTTCTCCCGGGGCGTGGTGCTGGTGCCGATGATCCTGTTGATTTTCGCGGCGGGGATGTTGCTTGGCGTTCGCTGGCAGGTCTCGCGGGCTTCGTTTGCCGAGGCTGTGAGCGCGAAGAATACCGATCCTGCCGAGAGTTTTTGGCGCGCCTTTCTCACCAGCGATTCCGCGCCAGTCGTAGGGTACGCGGACGCGGTTTATCTGGTCGATGGCGCAGAGGATCTTTTCCGCTTCCGTCGCGGAGCGAGCGACAATACCGGCACGCTCGTCGAACCCCATCTCGCGCAACAGTTTGCATCGAGCCCGGATCTGGTCGCCAAGGCCGGTCCTTTATATTACGAGGACGGAAACACGGGAACGGGCGACCTCGAAAGCGTCTTCGCGTTGACCAAACTCTTCACCCGGATGAACTTGCAGATGTCGGTCAAGCGCTGCCGACTGATTACGATTGATGATTTGCGGCAGCACGATGTGATCCTGCTCGGTTCGCCGGAAGAAAATGACGCGGTGGCACAACTTGCGCAACCTTCCGACTTTTTCTGGACGCGATTGAACGTGCCAGGGCCGTGGAAGGGCGAATACGTGAACCGGCATCCGCAGCAGGGCGAGGCGCTGACCTATACGACCCAGCGCGATCCGAATACGCAGGAATTGAAAACAGATTACGGCTTGATCACGCTGCAGCCGGGAGCCGCGCCGAATCGCTATATTGCCGTTTTGGGCGGACTCGATACGTCCGGTGTAGCGGGGACGGCACAGTTCATGACTTCGCCTTCCGATATGGCCGAGTTGAAGACGCGGCTCGCATCCCTCGGCGGATGGACGGGCGAGGGCGTACCGCCGTCGTTTCAGGCGCTCTTGCGGGTGAACGTCGAAAAGGGGCACGATGTGCTCGACGTTCACCTGATCGCCGTGCACATGACGCCGCCCGACAAGAATTCTTCTTCACAGACCGCAAGTTCGGGTTTATAGGCTCTCGGGAAAAACCCACAACATATGGCTTGTGCCGCATCGACGGCGCCGGGTGTCGGATCGTTGTAACTGGGAGCCTGCCGCCATGGACCGGGCGTAGCCTGGGTGACCCCAGCAAGGCGCTGCCGCAAAGCCCCGCATCGCCCGGCTTGGCATCTACCGAGCGATTGATGATCGACGTATCTCCGCTGTATCTGCCGCGTAACTGGGCGGTAGCCTCAATTAACTTGTAGGTTTGGCTTGGGCGAACTAAATTCCGCGCTGAAACGTTGCATCGTGCCTTGCGAGTCGCGGCGGGCGCATCCGAGCAACGGAAGGGCCCGCTCGATGGACGTTTGCGGCGCTCCCAAGGATCCGGATGAACTCTCAACTGAAGTCTTTTGTGCCCCGAGTTCGGCCCCGCCGTCTTGGATTGGCTTTTCTCGCCGTAGTGCCGCTCATCGCGGCGTCTCTCTTTGCGCAGAACGTGCAGCAACCTCCGGTGCAATCGCCTCGGCAGACGCGCGAGCAATGGGGCGCGACAGCGGTGACTGTGAAGCATGAGGGCGGCTTGTGGTCGATTGCGGGCAAGAAAAACCAGGTCACCGTGAATGACCGGGACCTCGCCGTCAGCGTGATGGCCGAGGGCGTCCCCTGGAAGATGAAGGCCTCCGAGGATGACGACGTGCTCGTCGAGTCCCACGGAGAGATATTTCACGTATCGCTCAAGAGCGCGGGGCGCACCGAAATAGTTCCTTACGACGCCGGATACGAGACCGGCGTAAAGATCACGCTTTCCGATTTTCGGGAGAATGGCATCCTTTATAAGGATCAGCCAATCGATCTGGTCCTCTATCTGACCATCTGCCTGGCAAACCCCGACGAGGACCTGGTGATGACGTCGGTTGCGAACGAGCACGAAGCCGCAGTACGGCTGCTGGATTGGCCCGCGGCGATGGACTCAAGCGACGTCGATTACACCGTACTTTCAAACGGCGAGGGCACGCTCGTGCCGCGCAACTGGCCGACGAAATTCCAGCCGGACAATCTGTTCAAGGGCGACGGCACCGATCTAGACGCGAGCGTTGTCGAAAGCCACTTGATCGAGTCCTGGTCGATGTCCTGGTGGGGATTTGAAAAGGGCAAGTCGGCGATGATGGTGATCGTCGAGACGCCAGACGACGCAGCTTATCAATTTCAGCATCCAGCGGGCGGACCAACGGTGATCGGTCCGCAATGGCGCGACCAACTGGGAAAACTTTCCTATCCGCGCACTGTGCGGATGTGTTTCTTTCCCGCCGGCGACTACGTGACGCTGGCAAAGCACTATCGCCAATACGTGATCGACAGCGGGCTCTTCGTTTCGCTCAAAGAGAAAATCGCGCGCGAGCCAAGCGTAGCGAATCTGATCGGCGCCGGACATACGGGCGTAGAAGCGCTGCGGAATTTCCGTCCGGGCGGGTGGCAATACGATCTGGATCACACGAGCGTCGATTATCGCGTGAACACGTTTGACGATCTGGCCAAGGGCTTGTCGTACTGGAAAGAGCAAGGCTTTGGCAAGATGATCGTGACGCTCTCGGGCTGGCCGTACTACGGATACGATCGGCAGCATCCGAACGTGCTGCCGCCTGCTCCTCAAGCGGGCGGATGGGACGGAATGAAGCGTTTCATCGATTCGGTTGAGCAGATGGGCTACGTGCCGATCCTGCACGATCAATATCGGGACTACTACACGGACGCGCCTTCATGGGACCCGCAATTCGCCGTGCATGAAGAGGATACGACGACCCCCTCGACGACCTTTCCCGGTTCGCGATTCGAGCACTGGAAAGACGGCTACATCCCGATGATGGATCACTGGAATGGCGGCGCGCAGAGCTATCTGAGTCCCTGGTTTGTGCTTGGGAATTTGATCAGCAACTACGACGAGATGTTCGCACACGGAATTCACCCGGAGGGCTCGGGGCTGGACGTTTTCGGCTACGTTCCACCAGATCGCGATTTCAATCCCGAGCATCCTGCCACACGCACCGATGGAATGAACGCGCGAATCGCAGCATTCCATTGGGCGCGCGCGCATCTGGGCATTGTCGGCACGGAGGCGGGATCGGACTGGGTGATTCCCTACGTGGATATGTCCACCGGGCACGCGTTCGGTAAAGCGATTCCGGTGCCGCTCTACAATCTGGTCTACCACGACGCGATCATCACGATGAATTCGGGCAATTCGATGTACAGTCTGCTGCTCGGCGAAGGCATTAACGTCGTGCGGCCTGCACCGAACGCGCCGCGCGACGGCGGGCGCCCGCGTGGAGGTGCGACAGAGGCCGACGCCGCGCAAAGAGCCGCGGCACACGCCGCGTTTATCGATCCGGCAAAGATTCTGAAGCTTGAGAAGGATGCGCTGGCTCTTCAAGAACGCGTTGGCCTGCTTGAAATGACCAGGCATGAGTTCCTCGACAAGAACTACCGCACGGAGCGGACGACTTTCTCCGATGGAACGACCGTTACGGTGGATTGGGATAAGATGACCTACGACATTAATCCTCCGTTGCCGAACCCCTGATCGAGATCGGACTTTTCAGATGACCCAACCAAACGACATTTCTTCGCGACGCAAGTGGCTGGAGCTCGCGGCAGGCGCTTCGATTGGAACCGGGCTGATTGCTGCGGCAGGCGTCGGCGCTCAAACGGCAAAGAAACCGGCACCGCAGAGTGACCGCGACCTCGGCGCCCGTACTTACAACATTCGTGACTTTGGCGCGAGGGGCGACGGCGTGACGCTGGACACTGCGGCCGTCCAAGCGGCGATCGATGCGTGCAACAAGGATCACGGCGGAACGGTCCTTGTGCCGGCTGGTGTTTTCGTGATTGGTACGGTGGAACTGAAGAGCAACGTGACGCTTTTTCTTGCGGCGTCGGGAAAACTGCTGGGCACGGCGGATGGCAAGCAATATCGGGCTGCCGATGAAGTCCCATTGCGCGGCGATTCGACCTTGGAGGACGGCAACGTGGGCCTGCTCTATGCCGTGAACGCCGAGAACATTACGATCGAAGGCACCGGGACGATCGACGGGCAGGGCGCCGAATTTCATTCGGCGACGCGAGGCGTGCCGCCTCCGGCCGGGATCAGCGGCAGCGGCCGGCCGTATCACCTGCTCCTTTATCAGTGCAAAAACGTGACGCTGCGCGACATTTTCCTGAACGACAGCGCCTATCACTCGCTGCGCATCGTGCAGTGCACATTTTTCAAGGCGGACGGGATTCGAATATACAACCGCGTGAACGGAAACAACGACGGGTTTCATTTCATCAGCTGCCAGTATGTGGCCGTGAGCAATTGCACGGTGCAAACGCAGGACGATGCCTGCGCGTTGTTTGGGAGCTGCAAATTCGTGACCGTGACAAACTCTTCGTTCAGCACGCGCTGGTCTGTCTTCCGCTTTGGCGGCGGGCAGGCGGAGAACATTACGGTTTCCAACTGCCTGATTTACCAGACCTATGGTTGCCCCATCAAAATGGCCGGCGGACCCAATGCACGATTCGAGAATATTTCGTTTTCGAACCTGGTGATGAACCGCGTGACGGGGCCGATTTCGATCGGGGTAAGAGGAGCGGGCGACCGCTCGTCGGCGACAACAAATCCGCCCAGTACCTCGTCGGTTGGCCCGGCCGGACCTGCGGGAATTGCGCGCAACATTTCGTTTCGCGGGATCCGCGCGACCGTTGTCGAGCCCGAGCCGTTGCCGGATGTGCCGTTCCCGAGCGGCGTGAGACCCGGCGAAATGAATTCCTGCATCGACCTGAACGCGATTGGCGAAGGCGTGATGGAGAACATCACCTTTGACGACGTGCAGATTACGTTTTCAGGTGGCGGCACGGCCGAACAAGCTGCTTTGCGCGATGTGCCGAAAATTGCGGGTGAATATTTCGAGATCGGCGTGCTGCCGGCTTACGCGGTCTATGCACGCAACGTTCGCGGGTTGATGCTAAGCAACGTGAGATTCGATGTGAGCACACCGGACCTGCGGCCGGCACTGGTCTTTGATCATGTGCAAGAGGCCGCGATCAACGGCTTTGGCGCTCAGGGAAATCCCGAAGCAGAATCGCTGGTGCGGTTGATCGGATCGCGCGATGTGCTGATGACGGCTTCGCGGATGCTTTCGCCCGCGGCTGTTTTCCTACAGGTCGAGGGCGCCGAAAGCAAGAGCATCACCGTGGACGGCGGCGACCTGTCGAAGGCCGGGAGACCGGTGACGTTTGCTTTCGACGCTCCCCAGGATTCGGTCAAGCTGCGCGCTTGAGATCTCCGCGTTCCCGCACGCCTGAGCCCTTTCTAGAACTCCTCGTGGAACGCAACTTCCCCTTTTACCGCGACCTGATACGCTGAGACGCGCCGCTCGAAGAAATTCGTAAGCTCCTGCACATCCTGAAGCTCCATAAACGCAAACGGATTTTTCGACTGGAAGACCGCCGCGATGCCCAGCGCTTCCAGACGCCGATCGGCCACGTATTGGAGATACTCGCGCATATCGGTGAGTGAAAGTCCGCCGACGCCGAGACTGAGCACGTCGCCGGCGAAGGCCAGCTCGCAATCGACCGCTTCCTTCAACATATCGACGACACGCGATTCCAAGTCCCGGTCAAACAGCTCCGGCTCCTGCCGGCGAACCGTGCGTATCACTTCGAAAGCAAACTCAATGTGCGCGCTTTCATCGCGGAAGACCCAGTTGGTTCCCGCGGCGAGGCCGTGAAGCAAGCCGCGCGAACGCAGGAAATAGACGTAGGCGAACGCCGCGAAGAAAAAAAGCCCTTCGATGCAGCACGCAAAACAGATCAGATTGAGGAGAAAGTTGCGGCGCTCGGCGGCGGTGCGGATTTCCTCCAGAGCCTGGACCGAATCGATCCAGCGAAAACAAAACTCGGCTTTGCGGCGAATCGAAGGAATGTTTTCGACCGCGTCAAAGGCCCTCTTGCGTTCCTCGTGATCGGAAATGTACGTGTCGAGAAGCGTGAGATAGAACTCAACGTGCTGCGCTTCTTCGAACAACTGGCGCGACAGATACATGCGCGCTTCGGGCGAGTTGATGTGTTTGTAGAGATTGAGAACGAGATTGTTTCCGACGATCGAATCGCCCGTGGCGAAAAACGCGACGAGACGACTGACCAGGTGCTGCTCGGCAGGGGTCATGCGCTCCCGCAGATCGGCGAGATCGGTTGAGAAATCCACCTCTTCGACCGTCCAGGTATTCTTGATGGCGGACTTGTATTGTTCGTAGAAAGCGGGATATTTCATCGGGCGCAGCGTCAAATCAAATCCGGGATCGAGGATCATTTCTTTCTCCTTCTGCGAGCGCTTATTGGCAGGCTTGGCAGCTTTCGGGATTTTCGAGCGAGCAAGCGACGGCTGGAGCGGCGGAAACCGGAACCGTTGTCTTTGCAATTTCGGTGGCCGGACGAGAACGAAGGTAATAGGTGGTTTTCAGGCCTTTCTTCCAGGCGTACATGTACATCGAAGAAAGCTTGCCGATACTGGGACTTTGCACAAACAGATTCAGCGACTGGCTCTGGTCGATGAACGCTCCGCGATCGGCCGCCATGTCGATCAGTGCGCGCATCGGAATTTCCCATGCGGTGCGATAGATCGCGCGGACCTGTTCGGGAATCTCCTGGATGGATTGAATCGAACCATCGGCGAGTTTCAGGCGATTGCGCATGTCCTGGTTCCAGAGATTGAGACGCTTGAGTTCGTGGACGAGAAAGCGATTGATCTGGAGAAAATCGCCGGAAAGCGTTTCGCGTTTGAAGAGATTGGACGTCTGAGGCTCGATGCATTCATAAGCGCCGACGATGGACGCGATCGTGGCGGTGGGGGCGATGGCGATGAGAAGCGAATTGCGAAGGCCGTTCGAGCGGATGCGGGCACGGAGATCGCCCCAACGCGAAGAATCTTTCGGCGCGCTGCCCCAGTGATCGAATTGCAGGATGCCTTCGGCGGCGCGTGTTTCAGGCATTGACGGATGCGCGCCGTGTTCCGCTGCGAGATTGCAGGAGGTATCGAGTGCATGGAAATAGATTTCTTCCTGGATGCGCGCGGAAAGCTCGCGAGCTTCCGGCGAGTCAAACGGGAGACGCAGCGAAAAGAACACGTCCTGCAGGCCCATGATGCCGAGGCCGACCGGACGCCATTTGCGGTTCGAATCGGCGGCGCCGGGAATAGGATAGAAATTAATGTCGATCACGCGATCGAGAAACTTGATCGCCGTGCGAACGGTGGCGGCGAGCTTTTCGAAATCGAAGCCGGACTCGGCGACGTGTTTTGCGAGATTGATCGAGCCGAGGTTGCAGACGGCCGTTTCCTGTCGCGAGCTGACTTCGATTATTTCGGTGCAGAGGTTCGAAAGATGGACGACGTTTGCGGTGTTTCGGGTCTGATTTGATTTCGAGTTGCAGGCATCTTTGAACGTCATCCAACCGTTGCCTGTTTCGGCGAGGACTTTCATCATGCGCGCGTAGAGATCGCGAGCTTTGACCTGGCGGGTGAAAAGGCCGTCCTTCTCGGCCTCTTGATAGGCTGCGTCGAAGGCTTCCCCGGCAAGATCGGGAAGATGCGGGACCCCTTTGGGGTCAAACAGCGACCAGAGCGCGTCGGCTTCGACGCGCCGCATGAACAGATCCGGAATCCAGTTGGCGAGATTCAGATTGTAGGTGCGCTGCGCGTTGTCACCGGTATTTTCACGCAGTTCAAGAAACTCTTCGACATCCGCGTGCCAGGATTCCAGATAAACGCAGCACGCGCCCTTTCTTTTCCCGCCTTGATTTACAGCGGCGACCGAAGAATCAAGGGTTTTCAGCCACGGAACGATGCCTTTGCTGTGGCCGTTTGTCGCGCGAATCAGCGAGCCGCGCGAACGGACGCGGTGATAGGCAAGTCCGATGCCACCGGCAAATTTCGAGAGCAGAGCGACGTCTTTGTATTTTTCGTAGATGGCTTCGAGATTGTCGCAAGGCGAATCGAGCAAATAACAGGACGACATTTGCGCGTGTCGCGTGCCGGAGTTGAAAAGAGTGGGGGAACTGGGCATGTATTCGTGCGCCGAGATCACACGATAGAGCTCGATGGCTTCGTGAACCGTGCGCGAGAGGCCGCAGGCGACGCGCAGCAAGAAGTGCTGCGGGGTTTCGAGCGCTTCGCGCGTTTCGGGCTGGCGGAGAAGGTAGCGGTCGTAAACAGTGCGGAGGCCAAAATATTCGAAAAGATCCGAGCGCGATTCGTCGATTGTGTCATTGAGTTTGCGGGCGTTGGCGCTGACGAAGGCGCCAAGTTCCTCTGAGACAAGACTGTGTTGTTTTTCGGCAGTGATGGATTGCGAAAACGAGTGAATGTCTTGATTCGCGACCTCTTTGCCAATGAAACCATGGAGCAGGCGCGCGGCGAGTTTGGAGTATTCGGGCTCTTCGGCGATGAGAGAGGCCGCCGTTTGAATCGAGAGCAGGTCGAGTTCTTTTGTGGTGGCGCCGTTGTAGAGGCCGCCGATGGTCTTGCTGGCAACGCGGATCGCGTCGACGGCGCCGAGGCCATTGCAGCAGCGTTCGACGGCGCGAACGATTTTGTTGACGTCCGCCGGCTCGAGCGAGCCGTCACGTTTGCGGACGTGCATTTGAGATGCAGACGATGCGGATGAAAGCGGAACTACCGAAGCGACGCGGACAGGGGTTGCCATGAATGCCTTTTCCGCCAAACGCACGAGGAAGCCGGATGAAATGGATAAGCGGCCAAAGGCGCCAGATCATCTCGAACCTCTCCCTCGGAGGCTCTATGAAATTCGCGCCGGGATTGGCGCGGCTACTGGCAGGTTTTCGGACTCGCAGGCACGCCGGAAAATTCGCCGGTTTTCTACTCGCCCATCTTCCCGGTCTTTGAGAAGACCAGTGACATTTGAGCTTTCGGTCCTGCTTACCGCTGCGGGGCAGTCCCGGATTCGCACCGGGTTCCCTTCAAGGCGTCCCGTCGCCGGAACGCCACCAGCAAGCGACGCACAACATATAGTGCAGTTGGGCGGCTGTCAATCTAAATGTTGTAGGCAGGTTGCAGCCAGGATAAAGGCTCATGAAATCAATTCACCGCATCCAAACGACGAATTAGACCCTCGCGCAACTGTTTTGCTAACCTCTGTCAGAAGCGAGACGGCGCGTCGTGGCGCGGTTTCGCAATGGTCGCGCAGCAAAAATTGCGGACGCCCGGTCCGCGACTGCTTTTCGCGGGCTGCGCGGAAATGGCCGCATCTATCTTGAGCAATTCGCCGCCAAGCGCAACTCGGGAGAAATCTAGGGAAGCCGTGGAGCCGGTAAACCTCGAAATGTCCGGACGATCTTTGGCGACCGATGGAGCGGCATCGGCCGAGATGCTCGCGCCGGAACTGGCGGCGGAGCGTTTCGATTTTGCGCGTTTCGGCCGGCGGCTGTTTGCAAGCGCCATACGGCCGTACGGAACGGCTGTACTGCTGGTTGGCGCCGCATTTGTCGCAACGCTGCTCATCCGCGGACTATTCCCCTATCCCTTTCTGTTCCTCTTTTTTGCCGCGGTCATGGCGAGCGCCTGGTTCGGCGGGACCGGTGCGGGACTCTTTGCCGTGCTGCTCTCGACGATCGTCGTCGATTATTTCTTCGTGCCGCCGTACGACTCTTTTGCCGTAAACGTGACGGACGGGTCATTTTTCGTCGCGTTCATTTTCTGTTCGCTGGCGGCGAGCTGGGTGAGCGCGTCAAAGAAAAAGAGCGAAGAGGCGTTGCGTGAGGCGCGCGACGAGCTCGGGATTCGCGTGAGCGAACGGACGGCGGAATTGCAGGCGTCAAACGCAGAACTGCGGCAGCGCGAGCGGCAACTGCGTCTGCTGACCGAAGTGATTCCGCAGCAGATCTGGAGCGGTACGCCGGACGGGACGATCGACTACTGCAATCACCGGTTGCTCGAATACGTGGGATGTTCGCTCGAGGAAGTGCAAGGCGGGCGGTTCATGGAGACGATTCATCCGGACGACCGCGAGGAATTTCACCAGGCTTTCCGGCGCGCGCTTTCGGGCGGCGCGTCCTTCGAAGGACAATGGCGCGTTCGCAACCGCGATGGGTGCTATCGCCTGTTTTTCATGCGCGGCGTGCCGCTAAGGCAGGCCGAGGGCAAGCCGCTTCGCTGGTACGGAACAAACACGGATATCGAAGATCACAAAAACGCGGAACAGGCGCTGCTGCATGCGCATGCCGAACTGGCGCATCTTTCGCGGGTGCTGACGATGGGCGAGCTGACGACGTCGATCGCGCACGAAATCAATCAGCCGTTGACGGCCGTTGTGGCGCACGGACATGCCTGCGTAGAGTGGCTCTCGGCGGTGACGCCGAACGTACTTGAGGCGAAGAGATCGGCCGAAAGAATTATTCAGGACGGGACCCGGGCAGGCGCGGTGATCGGGCGAATTCGTTCCCTCTTTAAAAAAGAGATTCCTGCGAAAGACGTGCTGGACATGAACGAAGTGATCCAGGAATTGACCGTCTTTCTGCGCGACGAAGCCGTGAGCAACAAGATCGTCTTGCGAACCGAGCTTGATCCCGAATTGCCGGCCGTGACGGGCGATCGCGTCCAGCTGCAACAGGTGGTGCTGAACCTGATTGTGAACGGCATCGATGCGCTGCGGGCGAAGACTGACGGACTGCGCGAAATTGTGGTGCGTTCAGCGCGCGAAGGAACAGGCATCGTGATCGCGGTGGAAGATTCCGGGCCCGGGTTCGGCGAAGGAGCCGGCGAAAAAATATTCCATCCATTCTTCACGACCAAACCCCAAGGAATCGGCATGGGACTTTCGATCAGCCGTTCGATTGTGGAATCACACGCGGGACGTTTGTGGGCCCTGCCGCGTGCTGCGGGTGGCGCGGTGTTCAAGTTCACCGTGCCGAGTCGAAATTAGCGCACTATGACCGACGCAGAAGGACTCGTATTCGTTGTTGATGACGACGCGTCGGTGCGCGATGCGGTGCGGGCGCTGCTGAATTCGGTCGGTTTCCGCGCGGAGGTGTTTGGTTCGACCGAAGATTTTGCCGCGTTCGAACGACCCGAGACGCCAAGTTGCCTCATTCTGGATGTGCAACTGCCGGGGCTGACAGGGCTGGAATTTCAGGAAGTGCTCGCTCAAACCGGCGTGCGAATCCCCATTATTTTTGTGACGGCGCACGGCGACGTGCGCATGACCTCACGCGCCATGAAGGCCGGCGCAATCGATTTCCTCACGAAACCCTTTCAAAAAGACGAGTTCCTTGGCGCCGTTCGCTCCGCGCTTCGCCGGGACCGCGCGCGGCGGAAGGAGCAGGCGGAGATCTCCGTACTGATGGCGAGGCAAGAGCGACTCACGGCACGCGAGCGGGAGGTGATGGCGCTCGTCGTGGAAGGTCTGCTCAACAAACAGATCGCCGGAAAGCTCGGCATCACCGAGATCACGGTGAAAATTCACCGCGGACGCGTGATGCAAAAAATGGAAGCCGATTCATTGCCGGAACTGGTCCGCATGTACGAACGATTGAAGACTCTTTCACAGTAACGCACCGCAATTTCTCCGCGCACATACTCCACGAATTTCTCAATGTTTCCGGCTGTTTTTCCGCGCCGCCTCACTCGACTATTGCGCAAACAAATCGGTTCGATCAGCGTTCACCGTCAAACCAACGAATGATTGTTGGTCATCTGTTGGCCTGCTAGTTTTCCGGACGAAGATACTTCCGCCACCAACTTTTGGCTGACCGAGGGCAGAAATTCCGGCGGAGGTCTTCCGAGTGTTTCTCCGAGCGCCGGCGCTGTGCGGAGGGTTCTCATGTTGCGTCGTGACAACGGAAACGGCACGCGCAGTCCGTCACCGGTTTTGCCAAGGCCGATGCTCGCCGAACGGCGCGCGAAGAGCATACAGAGCGCGCCCAGCAGCGGCTCGCGGCGTGCTTTCCGAGACTTCGAGCACGGCCGAACGCCCCTTCGGCAAGCGGGCAACGCGGCCGAGCTCGCCGGCGGATGGGCCGGGGACGCGGAAAAGGGACGAATGATGCGTCACCTTTGTGAGATTGGCGATTTCGTGCGCCGGATGCGCACCCATACGCGATTCGGGGATCTTTCCCGCGCGCACCTGAAGCTGCTGCGCTTCGAACTTCATGGCGACCAAGCCGAATGCAATTTCCTGGCACGTCGCGCGGACCCATGGGACGCCGGATTGCCTGCAGCAGTCGCCGGACGCAATGTTTCGGCGCAGGCCCTGCGCGATGCGATCTCGGTCCGCGCGCTGCTATTCCAGGTGTTGCCGGATATTTCCCGGGCGGTGCTTCGCGTTTACCGCCTGTCCGGCGAATCGCTCGAGCTAATCATCACGGGCGTTGTTCGGAGGGAAGAGCAAGCGCCAGCGACAGTTCGATCGCTCGCCATGCGCGCGAAGCTCTGCGGCCTGCAGTTCTGGCTCGACGACGGGATTCTCGAATCGCTCCATCCCGAAGAGTGCCTGGTCAGCGTGTAATCCTCGCCGGAACAGAAGTTCGCGTGGCGGGCGCATATTTCTTCAACTCGATTTAAGACTCTACAAAGAAGGGGAGGCGGAATGGCTCGAAGATCAAAGCAAGAACCAAGGTTATCGTACTCAGAAAAGTTTGCGCGGCTGAAAGCGCGTCTGCGCGAACCGGAGTGGCGTACGTATGGAAAGACGCTGCTTCTCGGAAAGTTCGCGGGGCTTGCGCTGGTGCTCGGCTTTATCGGCGTCGCTTCAACGACGATCTTTGCTCACGTCTACGCCGACACGACGCTCACCGGCAGCGACATCGTCAACCCGATCAACACGGTGTGGACGCTGGTCGCAGCGTTTCTCGTGTTCGGAATGCAGGTGGGCTTCACGATGCTCGAAGCCGGCTTCTGCCGCTCGCGCGAAACGGTGAACGTGCTGATGGAGTGCGTGGTCGATACGTGTCTTTGCGGCGTACTGTTCTACGCGTGGGGTTTCGCCTTCATGTTCAGCGAAGGCAATGGCTTCATCGGCCACCACTGGTTCTTCCTGCAGGGGGCGCCGGCGACGTACGAATCGACGGGCGTAGCGTTCCTCGCAGTGTGGATCTTCCAGTTCGCTTTCGCTGACACCTGCTCGACGATCACGTCGGGCGCGATGATCGGCCGCACCGGCTTCGTCGGCGACCTGATTTACTCGGTCGGCGTCTCCGGCTTCATCTACCCGATCATCGGCCACTGGGCCTGGGGTCCGGATGGGTTCCTTGCTCTGATGGGCGCTCCCGGCCACTTCCTCCCTTCACTCGGACAGAGTTTCCATGATTTCGCCGGCTCAACCGTTGTGCATACGATCGGCGGCATGGTCGCATTGGCCGGCTCAATCGTTTTAGGTCCGCGGCTTGGCCGCAAATTCAAACGCGACGGCGGCGCTCCGATGCTGCCTCACGATTTGACGATTGCCGTTTCCGGCGGACTGATTCTCTGGTTCGGCTGGTACGGATTCAATCCGGGCAGCACACTGTCGGCAATCGACTTTGTCGGAATCGGCCGCGTTGCAGCAAACACGACGCTGGCCGCCTGCACCGGTGGTCTTGGTGCCATGATTTATGCCTACATCCTGAGCAAGAAGTGGGACGCGGGCTTCACCACGAACGGGTTTCTCGCCGGCCTTGTTGCCATCACCTGCCCTTGCTACTGGGTCAGCCCGACGGGCGCGTGCCTACTCGGCTTCATCGCCGGCGTCATCGTCGTCCTCGGCGTTGAATTGCTCGAATGGCTCCGCATCGACGATCCGATCGGCGCGGTTCCGGTTCACGGCTTCTGCGGAATCTGGGGCACGTGGTCACTCGGACTTTTCGCCTGCGGCCAATTCGGCGCCACGGGTCCGACCGGTGCCGATAACTCCGCTCCTCTCGCCGGACTTTTCTACGGCGGCGGCCTTACGCTGCTGAAAGCGCAGATCATCGGAAACGGCATCATCACGCTCGCAACGTTTGGCGTTTCGATGATCCTTATGCTCGCCGTCAACGCGACGGGCACCCTGCGTGTTTCAAAGGAAGGCGAGGAGTTTGGTCTCGACCTGCACGAGCACGGCATCTCGGCATATCCGGAATATGTGCTCTCGTCGCTCGGCGCACCGTCCGGCATGAGCAAAGAGACGGTTCTGCCTTCACCTTCATCCGCAATGTCGCGCTCGGCAATCGCGCAACACGGCGACTAACAACCGACTGCACGCTGCCGCCCCGGTTTCGCAAATCCTGCGAGCCGGGGCTGGTTGCGTATGCGGAATTTCCCCGCGCTGCATCACTCGAACCCGCGGCTCGAAGCTGGTCTCATTTGCAACGATACGAAATCATAGGAGGCGTACATGACGAAAGTTGAAGCGATCGTCCAGCCGTCCAAGTTTGATGCCGTGAAGGAAGCCCTTATTGCGAAGGGGATCGACGGCATGACGATTTCCGAAGTTCGCGGCCACGGCCGCCAGAAGGGCCACACCGAGACTTATCACGGACATGAATACACCGTCGACCTTTTGCCGAAGATCAAGGTCGAAATTGTGATCGACGACAAGCTCGTGGAGGGTGTGATCGACGCCATCACGACTAGCGCCGCCACCGGCAAGATCGGCGACGGCAAGATTTTCGTCTACAAGATCGAGGAAGCCATTCGTATCCGTAACCATGACCGGGGTGTCGCCGCACTGTAGCCGGCCGCCGATGTGTGTTAGTCTGTCGCCAAAGTCGTGCGAGGGGATTTTGAAAGTTCGTGGAGTAATCTGCGGTAAAACGCATTTTAGGGTGAAGTCTGCGCCGTTCGCGGGGCGCAGCCGGGGGATTTGTGCCTGCCCTTCCCGGTTGGTGAAATGGCGAGCCAATTTCGCGGATCCAGGGCCCGATGTCCGCTAGTTCTTCAGCTCCAGCCAGTGGCCGTGTACGCCCCGTAGCGAAAGTGCTCGTGGCCACCACGGCCATGCTCACTTTCATTTCTTTCTGGCGTGCTGCCGCCATCGTTCTCAATGACCTGGCCTCTTCGGCGTATTACGCCGGTGGCGAGGCCGAGCAGTTCATCGGGAAGACCGCACCGTGGTTCATCCTGGTGACGATGCTGCTTTCCTATGGCGTCTCGCAGCTTTACGTCGAAAGCTGCAGCATGTTTGTGCGCGGCGGCGTCTACCGGGTGGTGAAGGAAGCGATGGGCGGGACGCTGGCAAAATTTTCGGTCTCCGCGCTGATGTTCGATTACATCCTGACCGGCCCAATCAGCGGCGTTTCCGCCGGACAATATCTCGCCGGACTTCTCAACGAACTTCTCAGCTACGCACACATCGCTGTTCGATTGAGGCCGGACGCCACGGCTGAAATATTCGCGGTGGCCGCGACGCTTTATTTCTGGTGGGAAAACACCAAGGGCATCACCGAATCGAGCGAAAAAGCCCTGTGGATCATGCAGCTCACCAGCGTGATGGTGATCGGCTTGATCGGCTGGTGCGGTTATACGCTGCTGGTGCGCGGAGGACATCTGCCCCCTCTGCCCGTGCCCCACAACATTATTCTCAGCCCGCGCTCGCTTGGATGGCTGGCCGGAAGCCGCATCGCAAGTACCGTGACGCTGGTCGCCGTCTTTGTTGGCCTCGGCCATTCTGTGCTGGCGATGAGCGGTGCCGAGTCGCTGGCGCAGGTTTATCGTGAGATCGAACATCCGAAACTGCCGAACCTGAAGAAGGCGGCGTTTGTGATCTTCGTTTACAGCATGATCTTCACGTCGTTGGTTTCGTTTTTCGCCGTGATGATCATTCCGGACGGCCTGCGGGCACAGTATTTCGAGAACCTGATCGGCGGACTTGCCATGAACCTGCAAGGCCCGATGATCGCGCGTCTGGTGTTTCACGTCTTCGTGGTCGCAGTCGGGACTCTGATTCTTTCGGGCGCAGTGAACACCGCCATCGTGGGATCAAACGGCGTTCTGAATCGCGTGTCTGAAGACGGCGTGCTTTCGGACTGGTTCCGCGAGCCGCATCCGAAATTCGGCACATCCTACCGGATCATCAATATCGTCGTCGGCCTGCAGATCCTGATGATCGTCTTCAGCCGCGGCAATGTCACCCTGCTCGCGAACCTTTACGCGTTCGGCGTGATCTGGAGCTTCGTGCTGAACGGGATTTCCGTGCTCGTATTGCGCTACACGCAGCCGAATCAGCGGGAATTCAAAGTTCCGCCGAACATTACGATCGCAGGACGCGAGATCCCCATCGGCGTCGGCCTCATTACGCTGGTGTTGCTCATGACGGCCGTCGTGAACCTGTTTACAAAGCCGGCCGCGACCGTTTCGGGCGTGATCTTTTCGGCGCTGCTTTTCCTCGGATTCACGCTCTCGGAAAGACACGTACAGAAGGGCCGCGGCGAAGAGCACGTCGAGGTCGACAAGTTTAACCTCGCGCAATCGGAAGAGCTGTTGCCCGATAGCGTAGGCGTTCGACCGGGCAACATTCTGGTCCCGGTAAGCACGCAATACACCTTGTATCACCTGGAAGACGCGTTGCGACGCGCCAAGGGGCGGCGTGACGAAATCGTCGTGCTTCACGTGCAGATGCTGAAGCCGCTGACGGTCGCGACCGACCTCCAGCCGGATCAAATGTTCAGCACGATCGAGCAGCTGCTCTTCACGAAAGTACTTTCGGTGGCTGAGCGCGAAGGAAAACCGGTACGGCTCGCCGTGGCCGCAGCGAACGATCTGTGGGACGGTATCCTGAGGACGGCCGCGAATCTGCAATCGGGCACTGTCGTTGCGGGGAGTTCTGCGACGTTGTCGGTCGTCGATCAAGCGCGGGAGATCGGAATTGCCTGGGAGCGGATGCCGGATCCGCGGCCGCGATTGACGCTCGAGATCTTTACGCCGACCGGCCAGGAACAGATCTTCTATCTTGGGCCTCATGCTCCGCGGCTTACGCCCAAAGAGATCGATCTGCTTCACAAACTCTGGCTCGAGGCTACCGACCGGCTGCCGGAGGAGGAGTTGCACCATCACGACGTGGTGCATTTCGCGCTGAACGAATTCCAACGCATGATTGCCGACGGCGGGGGCGAGGAAGTCATGTTGCGTCTGCGGCAGCATTTGGACGAGATCAAGACGCGCCGGGACCATTGCGTCGATATAACGGGGCCGGTGGAGGTCTCCGATGAAGGCGCGCGGAGAGGCTTCGATTCCCTGCGGTTGAATCCGGATTCGCCGCGTTCTTAAGCGAATTATCGGGCCAGCA
>Ga0210401_10001408_pt1 | contig 28025 bp, 41 predicted proteins | sample IncBWH32MmetaG_FD_150866 | JGI IMG/M metagenome (GOLD analysis project Ga0210401, IMG submission 150866) | Forest soil microbial communities from Barre Woods Harvard Forest LTER site, Petersham, Massachusetts, United States - Inc-BW-H-32-M | ecosystem: Environmental > Terrestrial > Soil >...
GGGTTGAGATGCTTCGGTAGGCGACGGATCGGCAGAAATTCTACGCAACGAAAAAAGAGGGGCTCTCGCTTGGGATCGAGAGCCCCCAAAGGCCGCGTTCCATTGATTCGACCTAGGCGTGACTATAGCCGTCATTCAGATACCCCCATAAACATTGACGTTTTGAGTGTTTTCAATAGGTTGCGAGAAGGCAGGGCGGTCAGGGGTGGTCATCACTGGTCGCGATAGGTCATAAAAATGGGTGCCATTGGTAACAGGATTGGCAACAGGCCACGGTGCCGAGTCCGCTGGTATCTAGGGCTGGTCTTCTTTCTCGTCTCCACGATGGGAACAAACTGTTCGAGAAGTCCCTGTGATAATGCAGGACTTGCGGCATAAGTGCCCTGATTGCACTCACCGATCGAATCCTGGAGAAAATTCCTCGACACGAACATTTCCTTGCAAGAGCCCTCGCTAGTTCCGTTCTAATATAGGGTTTCTGCGTGAAAGGAAATTTCGTGAAGGTAAGGCTGAGTGCAATTGGAGTGTTGTGGTTATCTTTTTCAGGTAGCCTCGTTTTGTTCGCCCAAGAACTGCCAGCGACATCAGAAGGCACCGTCAACATTGCGTTGGCAAATGCGAACGGGATTGTGCTGCTGACGGATAGCGTTCAAACGGTCAAGGGAAATGGCAGAACGCAGTACAAAACCGCTCCCAAGTTATTTCGACTCGACGACAAAACTGTTTGTTCGATCGCGGGGTTTGCTGCAGAGACCGGTTGGATACCGCCACTGCTCAACACCGACGTTGCTGGGATTGTGTCGGATTTCACAGATCAGTTGTCACAGAAGCCTGTCCCACAATTGGACGCCAAGCTCCAGGCACTTGGATACTTGGTTGGATTCTATATAGACCTTATCGCGAATCGCCGTGAAATCGCGGTTGGTACCGGAACTCCAGCCGACACTTATAAATTCGAAGTAATCGTCGCAGGTTACGATGCTGACGGAACTCCGAAGATCGAAAAGCTAACAATTACGGCGGAGATTCAGAAAACAAAAGACGGTCACAGCTATTGGTCAACCACTAGATCTCCTGACGCACCTCAAGTGCACCGTAAACTCGTTCATCTTTTGGGCGGCATAAAAGAAGTCTCTAACAACGTGCTGAATAACCCCCAAGCCTATGATTCCGATGCTGTCCGCAGATATATAGCCGCTAAGAAGCATGACAACGGGGAGTCGTTGACGCTAGATGAGATGACAGCACTGGCGAGCTATATGGCTTCGCAGACCGCGAAACTGACCCCTTCTGTCGGCGGTCCCGATCAGATCGCGATACTTGCAAATGGAAATATCACCAAATTCGAGCAGCCGGCTTTCCCTCACCCACCACGCCCGCTGCACTTTGCGTTGATGGTTGGTCTGAAGCTGACGACCGCGGTATCATTCGCACTACCCGCTGACGTACATTTTATATGGATTCAATCGAAGTTCATTGCGATGAGATTTCCGGGATTACAGCTCGACGGTAACTTCTTCTACGGCTGCGAAGTCCGCGATTCTGTTGTTTCTTATGCTGGCGGACTGACGGACTTTGGTACTACAAATACTGTGGATAACAGCTGGTTGACTTGGGGGTCGGCGGCCTTGCCTGAGGGCGATCGAATCTCTAAGAGATTCAAATGGAGAGATGATCCGCCGAACCCACCGCCTCTACCCGTCACCATCGGGCCTGCATGAGGCGAGAGGTAAAACCCCTTGCAGATATGTGCGCTTCCAACCCGTTGTCCATGGTAGCGATTTGACTTGGCATCAACGCCGGTTCCGGTAACACCAATGAAAGTGGGGGGCACGCTCAAGAATGAAGCCAACTGTGGGCTCATCGGTAACACGAGGTGGGAAGCCACCGTCAGAACATGGTGTGGTTACAGAAGTCGGCAAAGACACTGTGATTCTACGCTGGCATTTGAAACGAGATGAGGGACGAGGAAGAGCGGGAACTCAGGTGGGAAAAGTGTACGAAGACCCCGAGACACTAAATCCCTTGCCCGTATTGTAAGGTTTCTAGGCCGTCTCGCCCTCACAGAATTCTTCCGGCCTCAATCTTGTGGGCCAGACATGTGAAACAGCATCGGTTCAACCTGCATCTGTGCGGAACCTTCAATGGAGTTTCGATTCCTTTTTCAGCGCACAGCTTCCTGAACTGGTCGATCGTTGCCGGGCTTAACGAGCTGGGTAAGCGTCTGGGCATCGAGAATGTAAGGCCTCGTCGCTTCCGTTGCACCTTCGCCGTGAACGGGCTGCGCCGGGGCGTCAGCATAATTCAGATTGCCGCGTGGTTGGGAGACAAGCCCGAAACCATCTCGGCACACCATCTCCCAACCTCTGAAAATACTTTAATCCCAGCAGAGCCCGTACAGGCCAAGAAGCTTCATGTGACCTGAATCAACTGGTCAGGTAGGCTGATTAGGTAACCTAATAATTTTCAAAAACAGCTCAAAAACTCAATAAAAATGGCGGATGAGCCTGTAAGCCGGATATGATTTTTCCCGGTGCAAACAAGCAATTTACGTGTTTTCAACGCTAAAAATTACGTCTGTGACATCAGTGGACGCCCTTTTGTCACCAAAGTACTTTCTTCTGGCGTGTTTTTGACAAATTTTTGGACGTCAGTTTTCGGATTTTAAGGATTTCAACTGCGACCCTGGACGAGAAAAAGATAGAGAAAAAGAAGGGCCAGCCGACGTCCGGTCGCCACCGGTGTTCGATAGCGGTTCTTCTAAATCGAGCGCAGTTTTTACTTCACACCGACCGGAGACTTACTTCATACGTGCGGCCTTGCGCCGCTTGTTGCTCGCGGCTGCCGCCATGATTCTCTCGACATGAACGACCGAGAATCCACCGGAAGTTGAGCCGTTCTTGCTTCTCAGTGAGCAGTCGGTTGATTTCCGTAATCAGCTTCAGCAGTTTCGCTGGGTTTTGCTCATTGGCTGCCTGCTCGCAGAGTTCGCGCCACCGTTCCCGAGTCTGGCCCTTCATAGGGTCCCGAGTATAAACAATCCCCGAAGACTTATGCCAAGATTGCTAGTCGAGAGTTACTGCCGGGCATTTAAGGCGACCGGCCCCTCTTGTCGCTAACATGCTAAGCTCGCGCCATCTTCCGCGCCATGGCCACGAGCAGAACCTGGTCGCGCTCTTTCATTTGTGTAACAAGGCTGTTGAGCGTTCGCGTGACGCGGGTTTGTTTGGACGACGGGCGCTTTTCTCTCGGCAGATTCAGATGCTGGGGCTCTTCCAGGTCAGTGAACAATTGATAGAGCGGAACCTCCAAGGCCTTGGCCATCTTTTGCAGGGTTTCGAGCGATGGCACGGTATGGCCGTTCTCGACGCGGCTAATGTAGCAGCGCAGCAAACCCGTGCGGCGCTCGATGTCGCCCTGGGATAAATCCTTTTCGTCGCGAATAGCTTTCAACTTCTCACCAATTATCATGTTTCCTCCAAAAGGACCGGCGAGGCCGGAATACATCGCGACAGTATAAAGTGCGGTACTCATGGCGACAACAGGCCCGAAGGCACTCCTCTCTTGTTGGCAGAATCGCACCCCATCCGGTGGAGGTAGACAGAAGGGCCGTGCGGTCGACCGGTGCTAACAACTACGTTTGTTCGGATTCCCGACCTAAGATAAAGCGAATCGTGTGTCAAATTAATTCTCTAAGGAGGACAAGCGGTATCATCCATATCATAGCCTGCGGGTTGCAGGTTCGCGTCCTAGCGAGCCACCGGTCGCTACTTCCGTTTGGCTGAAGTGCGCTGTTCTGTATGCCACCAGCACGGGCAATCTTTGAAGCCTGTGCAGCCCCCCGTAGGGTCTTCTAGGCGTTCGTGAAGCAAAGTCTCTATGCGAGTATTCGCGCCATTAATCATGTAAATCAATCTCGCCAGAAACAGCAGGAACAGAAGCATGAATATCCCCGCTGCCACATTGTTCTGCCAATATCCAAACGCCGCGCTAGTTATCGCCACCTCTAGCCAAGTCCAATCGCGTTCGCGCGTAGCCACCAACAATTCTCCTAGCCGTTCACCATCGTTCGTGACTTCCATGGCTTTGACCTAGTCCGCCGTCTGCCAGCTTTTGAGCTAGCAGCGTTTTTTGATGCGACGGACCTTTTCTTCTTGCCCGATGTATCGGACCCATTGGCTGTACCTGGAGTAAGCTTCATCATTTCGAACCTCCTCGGCGGGGTGAGCGGTTGGAGTAGCGCTTATTGACAGTAAATAAATCTACTATCCTGCGTGGATTTCGTTTAAGTGCAAGCGAGGCCACTATCCCCCAAATTGTTCCAAATTTCGACGTGAGTCCTACTTCTTGTTTTCCGCTTCGCATTCCTCGTATTCAGATTCCTGCGTCGCATACTCCTCGCAACCTTCATTGAATGATTGCGACGATGATGAGCACGACGAGCCGTTTCTCTCTGCCCACTCGTACCCGGCATAGTGGCCGGTTCCTTCCGAATACGGGTTCTCCGGTTCAACGCACTCGCGAAGTGATGCTTCGCTCGATTCAGCACGGGCGGCTTGGTTGTTATCTGATGGCTCGGAAGACAGCCGCGACCACGCGAAGACGAGAACTCCCAAGATGAGTAGGAGGATGAACAGGCCGCCGCCTGACCCCGTGTTCCTTGGTTCGTAGTTTGAATTGTCAGTTCGCTTCGACCTGGTCACAGCACGCATGTTTGTTGTTGAGCAGACCCATCCACACACCTCGCAAGTCGGCGGCACACCCGAGAAGGGTTGAATAACCTTGCACTTCCCGCAGGACAAATTTAGTGTCATCGGTAAGGTCAACAAAATTCGACTGGAATCCTAACGCGGATTCGGCGCGTCGGAGTCTGGCGCATCCATCGGCTCTTTGCCGTACGCTTCCATGAGTTTCAACGCGGAGTCGGGTGAGTCCTGAAAATCAGCGATTCTTTGTGACTCACAGACAGCGAGGGCGTGGTAGATGAGTATGACCAGCAGGCGGCTGTCGTTCACATCTTTTGGGGTTGCTTCTTTCCAACAATCAGGGTGAACTGCATTGCGCAGAATCCTTACTCGGTCGGCGTAGCACGTGATGCATTCCTTGCTTGCCCCGTCGTGAATGATGATGGAATTGAAGAATTCATCTGCGTCAAACTTCTTTATCAGGTCATTCAGATACCCACCAGACCCAAAACGGATACGCAATAGGGATTCCAATGCTGACCCAAAGTTGTTGAGGGATTCGGGCCACAACTCACACGCTGAGCAGCGGACTGCCCGATAGACGTAATATGCGGCCTTGTCCAAATATTCCTGTTCGCTTTTGGTCGCAGGGCGATTGTCAGCAGACATGGTAAAGGTCAGTCCCAAGGCTCGTCAGAGCATTTGAAATCTTTGTTCAGATAGTCTTTCAGGATTGTGGCCGCGCTAACCGTGTAGTTCTGGTTTTTCTGGGCTAGCTTTGCACCGAAGGAGTCATCCAGCTTAGAAATTACCCAGCCTTTTCTTCCTTCGTGATAATCAAGTGGTTTGCATGACCTTTCGAGTCTTCCTTCATATCTATCAGTGTCGCGAAGGCGGCTACCGTGGCGTCAAGCAGAGAGTGGTCGATGAAATCCAATTCACCCCTTATCTTCGGCATCTCGGCTGCCAGCTTGCTGTAATCCACGCCGTCCCTCGGCCCTCCAATAAAGGCGCTGCTTATCTCACCGAGCCTTCGCCACAGCACGATTTTTCGTTCATAGAACCCTGTAAGATTCGGAATGAGTTCATCGAACGGCGGATTGAGGCGCATACCTTTTAGCATCTTGACCTGCGACCCTAATTCAAGCTCGAACAAAGTGGCGGTGTGGATAGCGCCAGCAAAGGGCAACTTGTCATCTTTTTTGTCTTGATTATTTTCTTCTTCACCCTCCGCACGTATTCGCTCAACTGCTGCCAACTCGCGGATATATTCGGTCACAAATTCAAGATGTGGTGTTTCGGGCTTCACAGGTCGGGCAGTGGTGTGGGCGGGATTAGGTTTCTGATTCGTCTGAGCGTATACCGTTACAGCAAACGAGAACGCAACAATAGGAATGACCATCACTTTCATACGGTGCCGCGACTATACTTCACTTACCTACGAAGTCAACGGGACAAGTGGTGTCGTTCCACTCCTAACAAGATTAAAATCACTGCTACCACATGAGATTCTGAGTACGTACCCCGCTGGTAGAGGTAGAATGCGCTCCTTATATGGGTGACAATCGCGTTTCAGCCACTCTGCAGACAGCCTCGCACGTTTTGGTTGTAGGTGCTGGTCTCATCTATCTTTTCGGATACATCATCGTATCCCTTTTTGACGCTACTTATAGCATTGCCGACTTTACTTTGTTCCGCACGAAAGTGGTCGCGGTCGGAGCCCTTTTCGTTGTTCTCGTTGCTCTTGCGATGCTTCTAACCTTCAGAATGTTTTCGATGTTTGGCTTCAGCATGCCGCATGCAGAATTTACTGGCGTACCAGTCACGGATAAGAACAGGACGTTTTTGTTTACGGACGTGGCGATTTCGATAGCCGCTGCCATGCTTTGGGCTAATGTGGTTGCTGCAATTTTTGTTCAATCAATATCCAACATTTCCCAAACCGCGCGTTTGGCTTGTTCATTCTTATATGCGCATTGGCAGGTTTGTATGGGGTATTAGCTAAAAAATGGTTCAACGCTCATCCCTTCCTTTTTATGTTTCTGTCCCTTACGAACTCCGTCGCGCTTTTTTTAATCGTCTTTAAATACTTCAATCGGCCTATCTTCTGGTTTGTTTTGTGGCTGTCCGCTGTGTGCATTTTCACTACTGTAATTGCAGAGAAATTACGTGAGCCAGGGGCCGCACGTAAAGTCGAGTGGGAACGCATGGCATTGGCAATATTTGCCGTAGTTTTCTTCCTCTACGCGACCAAGGTGTATCCAGCAATCAAGCACGAGTTCGGGGGCGGCTCACCGATTCCGATTGTTCTACATCTCACTAAACAAATGCCGCCGTTTGAATCCGACACTGTTTACGCATCTTTGATAGATGAGACCGAAAGTGGTTACTACGTGTCACGTAGTGCGGGGAACGCGGTTTTTGTGACGCGGAGTTTGGTTGAAGCCTTGGAGTTCTTGCACTCCGAACAAACCGCGCAACCTTCTCCCCCAAAACCGTACACCTCGCCGCTCTTCTGATTGGAGTCATCGCACAATTCGGTCTCAATCACGGGCCGAAAATCGCTTTCTTGGCAGTTTCACTAGCAATATCAACGAGTATGTCCCTGAAGGCGTGAGCGGCACCTTTACCTGCTTTGACCATGAGTTTGTTGAATCGAGTTATCGCCAGGATTGTCTTTGGCGTATCTCGAACAAGGTCGCCAAAGGTCGATTTTAATTCTTCCCGCTCAGCAGGAGAGAGCGAGTCCGTTTCATCCGCGAGAAGCCGAGCCGTCTCAATCGCTGATGCCGTCCACGGAAACGCCTTACCACAAGCTTGGCAAAATGCAGGCACAGGAACGTTCAGGGAGCCTGGGTCGTCGTCGTAATAGAGCCGTCCTCGAATTGCGCCGTTGCAATGGGGGCAAGCTGTAATTGTTGCCGAACCGCACTTCGGGCAAAAGGCAGCATTGTGATGGGGTCGGCGGACTGAAGAGGAATTAACCATGTGTCCATTAATGCAGATTTGTGCCGTGTCATATGAGGCAGGCATGGGCGGCATTCTAATCCACATCGTGGCTAATGAGGCGCGGATTTGGATAAATACGTAGCCTGCGTTATGCTTTTGCGTACCGCTTGTATATCATTCCCTGCTCCTAGATTTTGATATCCTCCATTTATGGCCGTCGCATTCGAACCCTTCGACCCTGAACGCGAACGTCTCCGTCTGCGCACCTTGAGCGACGAGGAATTGATTAAGGAAGGCAAGGCCGCTCGGTATATGTGCGCTCCAGCAACCAACTTCGGCAAGCCTCCGCGTGAAGAAATACATGATTGGTCTGAAGCGTTGGAACCCCTCGGAGGGCGCTGGGTGATAACCTCACCCTTCTATTCCCGAGGATGTTCTGACGGAGGTTGGAAACGCCCTGGGGCTGGAACCAGAGCGGCGATGTGGTCTTTTCTGTTGGTCGGCAAGTTAATGCTCGTATCGCTTTCCAGCGGCGAATCCTACGCGAGCAGGAATTTGTCGAATGCGAGAGCAGGGGCAGCAACAGAAGTTCCGTAAGATTCACGCTACAATTTCTGAGCTTGAATATCTCATTGGCCGGCTGATTTTTGCGGCGGCAGCCATCAAGGGTATCTTCACTATGCTATTCACGCATGCCAAGCCGTGATGACTGAAAGGCTTGTCCCCCCGGAGACATCATGGATGAACCGCTAGAAAAGAACTTCGCTCAACGGATGCGAGACGTTCTACAAAAGCAGTTATCGGAGTTCGAAGCAGCCAAGGAGAAAGCTAGGATTGTGTCGAATGGCGGAGCAAGAAGATGGCGCGAACTGAAGGATTCACTGATGCGCCTTGTCGGGGAAATAAACGATGGACTTGATGAAGGGATATTGACCTACCCCCAAAATACGAATGACAACGAATTCACTTTGATGCATGAGCTAAGGCAGCAAACGATGCAGGTCACGTTCGACCCAGCGTCGGCGGTAATCTCTTATCAAGGAAACGGTAGCAGTGGTAAGTTTGGCCCTCGTGTAAAGAAAAATGCTTTGGAGTATGGTTGGGAAAATACTAGCCCATCCGAGTTGGCGTCTGCTTTACGAAACCCGAGGCGAGCGATTAGATTTGAAAACGACGAGCCTAAGCTAGAGGGCGACGACCCTCAGAAGGCGTTTTCAACGAAGCAAATGAGCGAAATCCTCATCCATTGCATTGTGGTCGGGCCTGTCCGTGAACCATTGGAAGCCGTAGAAGGTCTGGATTGACCGAAGAGTCATGAAAAGCCATCCACCACACCTGAAAATTCAAAGAGCAAAAGCAGTCGTCTACAAGGACGGCAAGCGCGTGCTCACTGTATGTGAACTTTGCGGCAGTGATGTTTATCTGCTGGAAGGCGAATCAACCTGCACTGAATGCAGAACCAAGAACCGCCGAAAACTCATGAAGGCTCGAAAATCCCGTTAATATGTTCACCGTAAAGAAGGAAGATAACAATTCGGTTCGGTTGCTGAATTTTGCACGTCAATATTTCAAGGCTGCTGAGATTGTATTTACAAACGACCCGTCGCTGACGCCGCCTCTGAATCAATTGTATTTTCATACGATTGAACTGCTATTTAAGTCTTTCTTGCACTCGAAGGGTGTCGAGACAAAACCAAATCACAATCTGACTAAACTGCATCAGCAATGCCTGAAGAACGGCTTGGGCGGCGCTTCTGACCTTCAAAACATAGTGTCACTAATGCAGTCTAACAACACTGGCCGTTATGCTTTTAGGTACGGAACCCCCGATTCCACGACGGAGCCAGCAACAAATTGGACTCGTGAAGTTGTAGCGGCGCTGCTGAAGTCAGTTGAGGAAGTTGTTGACCCAACACCTTCAAAGCCCGGACCACCAGTTAAATCCGGATTAATCCTTGGGAAACCGATTCCTAAGTAAGGAGAAGCAGCGTCATCCTGGCCCTCAAGCTCATCCTGCTCTTCGAAGCCAACCGGGAATTTTCGATGAAGTCTCGCGAGCTTCGTTCTCGACTTCCGCTATGCGCTCAGCGATGAATTTCTTGCAGGCGATGCACAGGTTGTTTTCGAGGGTACGGGACACTTTGGATGCAAGGATTTTAAGTGTATTTGTTCTAACCACAAGCTCGGAACTATTGCCGAGCCATACCCTAGTTTCACGAGGAGCAGGTAAAACACTGCCGTCCTAAGAACCGTTGTGGAGCACGCTTCTCAGAAAAAGGACAACCTATGACAAAGATGCTAGGACGATATGGTGCCGCCTTGCTGGTCTGCGTTTTGTGTTGTCTCGGCGTGGCCGCTCAATCAGCGCAACCGACTAACGATATCTTGTTCCGAACGCTGATGATTAAGTCCAAGACTGAAGCCGGAACAATGTTCTCCATCCAGGTTGATGACGGCGAATATTGGTTGACTGCCAAGCATATCCTCACAGGCCGTAAATCAGGCCCTGTCGGTGAATTCAGCGACAAGACCGTATCCTTGGATGTGCTGGACCCAATCGGAGAAGCGATAAAATGGAATTCGATTCAGTTCACCGTCATAGACCCCGGCAAGGATATTGATATCGTTGTGCTCGTGCCGAAGACCACAATTCAAGATGTCGTGGAAATTGCGAGCCTAAGAGTTTCCTCGCGAAATTTTGGAATAGGCCAAGAGTGTTCGTTCTTAGGCTTCCCTTATGCGAACACTTGGACAGCTACACTCCCAAGCACCACCACACGATATAAAATGCCATTCATAAAACACTGTTACATATCGGGAATCATCAGTCACCCTCCGGCTTCCGTTCTGGTGCTGGATGGAATCAACAATCCGGGATTCTCAGGTGGGCCTGTTTTGTATCTCACTGGTCCAAGCCAAGTGGTCTTAGGAGTGATTTCTGGATATCACAACGAACCAGGAGAAGTACATTCCATTGAAGTTCCCGATGTGGCCTCTGGGGCACAGGCACCTGACGAGAAAAAGCCCAACACCAATCCAAATCACACCAAAAAGAAAGATGTCGTTGACCTTAATACGGGAATTATTCTGGCGTTCATGGCGGACGTTGCAGTGGACGCCATCAAGAAAAATCCAATAGGTCGCCACGTCGAAGCGAAGTAGCGGTTCGCCACCTTGGGATAGACGCGCTTGGAATCGGTAACACACTTGACGATGTGTCTCCCGAGGTGTGAGAATCGCTCCCGGCTTACCTATGTTCGTCTTGATACATTTACTGATTGTGTTGCTGACAGTGCCCTCGCAATCGCCCACCGCCACACAAGAGCCGACACAGAGTTGGCTACATCCAGCAGACGCTGCCTACCGACGAGCTATCCAAGACGGATTCAGTGGAGAGGCAAAGACAGGCCCGTATAACGAAGGGAAAGATGGAATTCACCAAGTATGGTTCAACTTCACGACATCCCGCTCCAAAAACAACGCAATAATTTTTTTCTCTCCTCTTCGATGCGCTCAACTTCTTGGACTCGATGCGCGGCAAAAACTTGCGGATAGTCCAACGGTAGAAGCCGTGCGCAAGTTATGTGACGGAAATGTATTCGTCACCGTCAACTATTCGACACGCCAAAGGGCAAATTCTTTTCCGCTCGTCTTGGAGCACGAAGGCGTGACGATTCGACCACCGCGTGTTGACTTCCAGGGAAGCCCAAACATCAGTACGCACTGGAATGGGTTCTCGAACGACTACACATACTCCTATGGCGCTATCTTTAACTTCAATCTGACCCAACCGTGGACAAAGGACGTGAATCTCCGCTATGTCGTTCCCGAGGACGGCAACCCTCTCAGCGAGAAAATTGACCTTTCGGTTTTCGCAAAAGACGAACAAACATACGTAGGGGCTTCGAGACCCGAAGCTAAATGACGGTGCGAGGGGTAATTCTTGCAGTCGTGGTCGCAATCATCCTACCAGTACACTGGCAGAAGGAAACAGCCAAGCCCAACAAACAAGGAAACGAAAGGACCAGCGAAGACAAGCCAAAAGAGATTTCCCCAGCGACTTCTATTCAAAACCAAGTACCAAGCCAGGTAAACCAGACAACAACCAACACCCAAATCAATGGGGCCGTAGATGAGCCGAAGGGCTATCTCAAAAGATTGCTCGGGCCAGAGAATCTTCCCAATATTGGACTTCTTTACGCCGGTGTAATGGGAATCATCGTCGGAATTCTGACGCTTTTCGTGTTGGTCGCCCAGACAAGCGCGACCAAACGTGCGGCGGATGCCGCTTATTTGAATGCCGAAGCCGTCATAAAGGCTCAACGGCCTTGGCTGTTCGTCCCGATGGGCAATGAATTCCTTGACATTGGAAACCCCATACTTCCAGACGTAGGAGACAACCGCGTCGCCAGCGTCACTTTTGACCTGAAGAATTTTGGAAACACTCCCGCCCGTGTCGTTGAGCAGAAGGTTTATCTCTATATTGGGAAAAGTCCTAATTCGATTCCATACGATGCGGCTTTTATTTCGACAGGCTCTAATCCCGATAATTACACGTTTGCACCGGACACCGTCATACATGTTCAGGCCCCCCTTTATCCCAATCCGCACATCACGCAGCAAGACCGGCAGGCTATCTTGGCAGGCGTTAGATTTCTCTGGCTGTGCGGTTATTGCAAATACAGGAATGCTTCGGAGGTAAGGGACGAGCCGCCCTTTGAAACCCGCTTCTGCTTTCTGTGGGTCAACATCACCAATCGGCCAGAACCTTTTTGGATTACCCGTGGGCCATACGAATACAGCAATGCAACCTAAGAGCAGTAGAGGGTCGAACGGTCTGCGATGAATGCCGCTCAAAGCGTAAACGTAAACGCACATCCTGAAGCAATTCGATTTCGCGAAAGGCCGCAAATGAAAAACCATGCCGCTCTTGTGCTGATAGGTGCGTTCGCTTTAACGAGCATTCTGATTTGTCCAATAGCGAAGGGCCAGAAAGATGCCTTCCCTGAGGATGAGGAAATTAAATTGGTCATGACACAGATCGAACGCGCCCTGGTCGGTTATCGGGCTGCTGTAGATTTACAAGGGAAGCTGATGAAGGCAGAAGCAGGTGTTGAGGATGATAGGAAGATAATCGAAGGGCTTACTGCTTTGTCGAAAGCCATTGGCGAACATCCTCAAAAGTTTAACGGTCAGGCTGGATACGAGGTTGTGTTGTTGTTGGACGACGTGTCGAGAAATGCTGCACTTTGTACCAGTGAGGCACTCAAACGAAGCATAGGGGCCACGGTAGCCCACGATTCCGATGAAGCTGAAAGTTATCTGCTGTTGTCGCAAAACTGCACCGCTATTTCAGAGTCTTTCTATACAGTCTCTGAAAACGCATCCGCACTTTACCGACGATATGTTAAGGGCGAAGTAGCGTTGGCCGAAGACGCATTCAACACCGCAGTGAAATGCAACGAAGCTCTCACAAAAGCTAAGTCATCGCTCAAGTGAAACATATTCGGTTCGAAGAGGAATACATCATAGAGGGTCAAACGGTTTGCGAGGAGTGCCGCTCACAGCGTAAACGCAAATCGAAATCTTGAAATGCCGCAAACAGAAGAATTCAATTGAGAAGGCTCGCGCGATATGTGGCCGTCCTGACGGTTATCTTCGGATTTGTCACTGCACTGTTTGGTTTGCTCTGGTGTATTGATGTCTTTACTCCTGGTAGCAGGAGCATCCAAGATTTTAGGTTCTATATTGCTTCTCTTGGTGCCGGACTCGTGGCCGTTCTAATCGGAGGCTGCGCGTGGATTTTTGTGGACATGATAGAGAAGTTTGACGCCATCATTTTGGCGGGTGAAATGGCTCGATTGGCAAAAGATACTCGGAAACCCGGAGACCCATTCTAATCGCTTCAAAGCGATATCACAGCGTCGCCGGACATTTACCATGGGGGCCGGGTTCTCATTTCGGGGTTTACGTATATATGTAGCCGATTGTTGGAGCCGTCCCAGCCCAAGACCAACCACTCATTCGGTTCAGATTGACGCCTCTGACCGTCTGCAAAAGTGGAAAAATAACCAGTCACTTCGACTAAGGTACACGGATATTGACCCCAATTCGGACCGAATACGCCGTGCGCCCTGTTGGACCACGACACAGAAACAGTCTTACCTAGCCACTGTCTCAATTCTCGGGTCTTTGCCAATCGAAGTTCGATGAGTTGCTGATAAACCTCAGGCGTAGCTAGTATTGTAGTCGGCCCTTTACGCACCCAGGAAGCACCACCGAAATGTGGTGCGAGCCCGTTATGCTTAACATCTACTCTCACACACTTCTTACCGTCTCGCTCATAGACTTCCGTTCTGTAATAAATTTCTGGGTATATCTTGTCGGCCTCTTTTTTCACGCTCTTCTGAATGTTATCCGCGTTCGTCACGCCCTGAACGCTCCCATCATCTCGCTCACCGATGAATATCTGGGCAGTGTCGTTGGGCGCAACAGAATTCGCAAAGGCGACTAAGGTTTTCAATAAATCGCCAAGGTCATTCTCCAACTTTTTCTCCCGAAGACTGTCTTCAGCTTGCCAAACCATGTCAGATTTTCTCCACATCATCGAACGGCAGTGTACCTTCGAGAACCAGCGGCAATTGGACGTTGAGCGGCATCTCAATTCCTTTTGTTTTGCAAAGCGACCTGAAAAGCTCCACGGTTGCGGGTGCGAAGCCAGCGTAATGATTGTTGGCATAGATATACTGCCTAACACCACGCTTCTGAATCTTCTGGCACACGTCAACCCAGGATTGCAATTCAGCCGTGCGGTCCACAATTGTCTGGTTCCACACCTTGGTCAGCGCCTCAATTCCCTTCCGGTCGCCCAGCCAGCGAATGTACGTGAAGTCCGCTGTGATTGGGTCCAGCTTCTCGAATAGCTCATTCGGCCCTGGCATCCACGATTGGTCTTGCAGCACGAGCGCGACATTGTGCTCACGCAGCATGTCGGCAAACCGACCATTCAACCACCACTTGTTTCTGATTTCGAGGGCGAACTTGTGACCCTTCGGCAGCTTTTTGAAGAAAGCTTTCAACCGGGATAGAAACTGCACAGGATTGTCGAAAATTTCCGTGCCAAAGAACGGGAACTGAAAAACCATCGGCCCGAGTTTGTTTCCGAGTACGACCGCTGTATTTATAAACTCCTCGAATTCTGCATCGCAATCCACCAGGATTTTCTCGTGGGTGATTGCTCGTGGAATCTTCAAAGAAAAGATAAAACCGGACGGGGTCTTGAAGGCCCAATTCTTGACCGCCTCCATGCTGGGGCAACGGTAGAAGGTCGAATCGACTTCGACCGTATCGAAGCGAGTCGAATAGTGAGAAAGATAGTCGGCGGATTTCATGCCCTTGGGATAAAACGCACCTTGCCAACCATCAGCAGTGAAGGAGGAGGTTCCAAGACGGATTTCAGCACTCACGTTTTCGCACCAGGCAAGTCGCTGTATTTGGAGTAATCCACTGTCAGTTCCTCTCCGGCTTCGATGTCCCTGAGAGCGAAGAAGTCGTAAGTTTGCGTATCGCAGCCGACGTTCGGATGCTCGCCTGGTTTGGGTTCATTGAGAAACCAAGACATGGTCAGCCGATTGAAGTTTGTTGGGCAACCGTACCGCTTCTCCTTGATGACGGCAAAGTCGTCGTACAGCCGACGAATTTCCTTCGGAGTGGTCGGAAGAGTCCCTTCACTTATCCAAACCATTTCCTCGTTGTCGTCAGAGAAGAGAGAAGAGTGCTTCTTGATTTTTATTATTGCAAAGACACCAATACCACCCTTGTGAACTTGCGAAGGTTTTAAACGAGTGTAAACACCCTCGTGAGGGCTGACCTGTCGTTCCGGTTGCCACTTGACGCTCAGAGCCCGACCCAAACCACCCAAATCAGGGTAAATTGTTACTTCGTCGATTCCGCATGTATCAAGTTCCTTTCGAATGCCCATCACACTAAACCCCGGAATTATAATCTTGAGCAAACAACTATTTTTCTTACCTTCAAGGTCATCGAGTCCCATCTCATTTTGCCCATGAATGGTAAAACATGAATGTTGCGTGCTGATTCTTCGGGAGATATGAGTGGGATATACAGCTACGGGAATTTTTGGCAAGCCAGCCATGTTCTTAAATCTTTTCGGCAACCAAGGGTCAATTAACTCTTTGTCGTCTTTATGAACGCCGGTCGCACTTGGTGGGATTACTTCCTCCTTGCCAATTGCTTCCTTATTGAGCGCATATGGGTCGAATGCCCACACTGCCGCATCATAGAAACCTCGGTTATCCTTGACGGCAAAATAGAGGGCGAGAAGAGCGCCTTCCGTCCAGTCCAACAGTCTTGTGGGAGTCCCGAAATGCTGCATTAGGAAGTACCACTCCCAGTCGTCATTGCTAGCAGGCCTGGTCTCTGAGAGAGCGGGGGCTCGGACGATGAATTCTTCTCGAATCTCGTCTTCTAAGTGGTCTTTTTTGACGTTGCCGAAGCCGCCGTAGTCTCTGTAGAGTTTGGGATTCAACCGCCAATAATGCCTCTGCTGGCCACGAAACCAGGGTCCCCACACATCATCCTGTTCGAATTCGAAAGCTTCCCTAACCTCCTCAACCCGCGTAAGGAATTCACGGACGCTCTCCGCCTTCATTTGGGTTTTTGACACGCCCGGACCCCTCCCATTCTATTCATTCCAGGATTTTTACCGCTTTCATGCGGAATGTTATTCTTCATCCATGGACAAAGCAAAAATTCTTCTCGAAGCACAGGCTGAATTACAGCGTCACGTCTGGGGTACGTATATCGACAGAGGCGTTTCGATGGCCCTGGGTGGAGATGGCATTACGACTCCCGGCTGCGAGGCTTGCCGTACGCGCATCAACACAAACAGCCAGTATTTACGGCATCTCGCGGAGGATGTCTTACCACAAATCATTGAGAGTGTATGTTCTGCAAAAGAAGAGTGACCAACCACCCAGATTGCTCATTCATGTTCATTTCCGATGCAGCCTCACGTTGTTGACTGATTTGACTATGGGTTGATACGCTCGCGCCATGGCTGCTGGAATGGTCGACGCACAATCGAAACTCGCTTGGGCGAAGGGCCATCTCGAACTTCTCAATGAGGAAATCGACAGATTCGCAAATTCTAATCCCTATACCCTTACCCGTGAGGATGGTCTCGACAGGCACATTCTTCGCTTTAGACTCTTGGATGTTCCCGCTCCCATTTGCCTCATCGCAGGGGATGCAATCTACAATATGCGTGCTGCGCTGGACCAATTGGTTTGGAGCTTGGCTAGATTGAAGGGTAATCCACCCAAACGCACCGCCTTCCCAATTGTCGATGGACCAACCTTGACAAAGCCCAAATTCGATTCCTTCAACAGGAGCGTCGTCGATGTGCCTGCCGAAGCAATCTGCGAAATTGATGCACTTCAGCCATATCACCGAGGAGCAGCCTACAAAACTCACCCTTTGTGGAGGCTTGACGAGATATGTAACCTCGACAAGCACCGGCGTATTCCGGCAAATGGAAGTAGGTCTGTTCTGAATTTCCCTAATCTTACAGCCGAAGACCGTGCAAGCGGCTCGGTGACCATAGAGGCTTCGGATGAGGGCTTTGTAATGAGCGTGCCGGTCGCCCTCAAGCACAAACTTGATTTCCATAATCGCATGGCCCTTGCTGTAGATTTCGGTGGGGACGTTTCCGGAATCTCCGAGAATTTCCAAGGGCTCATGCAAATATACAAGTTCATTGCTGAAGGCGTACTGCCGCGATTTGCACGCTTCTTCACATAACCCCCAACTAAAAGCGCCGGGATTACGTACGACACCGTAGCTTCTGGGCAACGCCTGCGTGCAATCAGAATCTGATTCGCTTATTTCGACTTGGGTTTGGAAAATCTCTCGTCTTCAATCCAGAATCTCTCTCCTGTCCATTTGGGCCAAACCCGAACAAACATTGCCTGCCCTGTGGACTTCCACTCCATCGTGTGGACTGTCCATACTGCGTCTACTTTTTTTAGGTCTTGAAGCTTTTCAAGTCTTGCGTCGAGACCCATTCCAATTTTGGCGAACCCGATGGCAGTGCCACCGTCTTCGAGCAGCAGGATGCGCTTGTCTGCAAGAGTCGCAACCAACTTCGGAACTTTTTGTGCGAGGGCTTTGTCCAGAACGTCGTCGAATAAATACCCACTCGGCAAAATGCGACTCACCAGTGGCACCCCATCGGACTCAGGAAGTTCGAAGGTCTGGACGACGACGTTGAGGTCAAATCCGCAACCAGGAATTGCATATTTATTCTCACCCGCAACGGGAAACTTAGTTGCTGTATCAGCGAACCATTGACGCACCTGCTTCGCTACGTCTGCCCATTTCACTCCCTTGGGAATCGCGAATGCTGGCACGAGTACGTCAATGAATCGGTTGGGAATTTTTACTGGAGGGTCTTTTCGAAGCTGCTCGAACACCGTGAGAAATGGAACGTCATCCGCCTTCTGTCCTTCGAACGGCTGAATGTAGGTATGTTCGATGGCGAGGGTTTGCCCGTTGTCAGCCACGGCAATGGCCTCAACAGCTTTGGCTTTGCGGTCTTCGACATCCGGTCGCGTTTTCAGAGTGTATGACTTGCCGTCATCACCCTTGAATTGGCTCAGAAACATTTTGACTAACTCGATGTCGTCGCGCTCGAACCCCTGTGATGTGTAAGTGTAGGTCTTCGTCATGTCAGAAAATGACTAGATTTTCCGGCTTGAGGTGGTCGGGAAACTCATAGCTCCGTGCTTTAGGATGGGTCTGAAAAAACATTCTAATGTTCGAGATTGACCGATATACCTCAGCGATAAGACTTTCTTTCTTGTGCTGATACAGAATTGAGAATTCGTCGTCAACGAATCTGTGTGCAGGACTTTGGCGCAGCTTTCGTACTTCCTTGAGAGGAGCAATGACGATGGCAGGACCATTCTCACTCTCGATGCGGATACATTTCGCCAACCACGCCTCCAACAAACGCAATGTTCCCTTTTGGGTTACGACCACTTCGCCGCTCTTCCTTATCGTCCTCTCCTCTAAGTCAATGCCTTGCCTCGCAAAGAAATTTGTGTCGAGATTTTCCGAAACAATCTTGTCGAGAGTCTGAGCAAATTCAAGGAAGTGCTTCTTTGTTGGCACCATCAACAGACCGAATCCTTTGGGCTCATCCAACGGAGAGGCTTCTTCGCTACCACGAGTTTCGGCTGAATAGTCGCGGCGAAAAAGTTTGGGCAGGCCCACCAGAACGCACATCTCATTAATATGAAACATCTCTTCAAGCAGAGCGTCGTAAACTGATACACCTTCCGTCCAGCTTCCGTGTATGCCCCGTAGAGCGTAGTTTCTCTCCATTTTGGATTTGCCACGCACCTTGAAACTGTCCCAGTGCTGCTGGTGTCGAGACGACATCGAAGAAAGGTATCTAGGGAACGTAACGATTACACGATGGCCTTTCGCGCTCGTACCTAATCCAAATGTTTGAAGACTGACTTTGTCAGCCTCAGCCATTTCTCGTCCTCTGTATGACGTTTCCTTTACAGAAATGTGCCCATCCAGGCCGTCGAAGCGAAATATGTATCTAGGGTCGGACTGATAGCGCTCTAACACTCCTAATTGGAAAAACACCGGCTCAAGTTGAGGGTGTCCTAATGCGAGAAATCGTGAGAACGGTTTGGTGCGATACGTGTTGCTCGCCAGTCTCCGCCGCATGGTTTTGACTGATGGAAACAAACAAACATGCTCTTCACTGTTTGCTGCATCGAGAAATCCTAATTGTTGGGGAAGTGATAGAGCCGGAAGACGCTTTATATGAGGGTTGTCGTACACGCTTGAATAGACTTCTACGAGTCCAAGGCCAACGAACTCCTTGATAGTTTCTAACGCGCCGAGGTCAGACTCCCCGATTACAAGATTTGCTCTGATTCCATTGAAGTCAGGCGAATCCAGGTAGAAGTCGATTATCCGATTTAATATCTCGTTCTTGGGTGACATGAGCGTCGAATGGTTGCAGTGCTTTTCTACCCGAAACGGACCAAACATTACTCTGGTGGTCAGTATTCGGTCAACTAAGTCAAAAAGCGGTTCTGCCGTCAGCATATAATGCGCCCGTGGCCAAACCTTCGTTCGAGGAAACCCTTATTGACGCCTGGCGACAGGCCCTCGTGGAGAACGCCGGGCACATCGTGCTAGGCACAGAGCGATACTTTGTTAGGCGAACTGCCAAACGAGGTCTGCGGCAAGTAGATTTTATGTTCGAAGGGAACGAGATTCGAGGGTTAGAGCAGAACCCGGAAACCAAGACCCGCTGGGGACAAATGGCACGGTCTGGCAAAAAGGTGATGCAGTTTCTCAGTGAGGGACGCTACGTGGCGAATGTGGCCGACGGAAAGTTGACTTTGTACGGTCGGGCGACTGGTAGCCGATGAACTTCATCGTCATTTCAAGCGCATCAAGATTAGTTTCGTCGTCGTCATCACTCCGGTTTGACCTAAAGCAAATAAGAGATTGCTGGTTCCTTTTGCTACTGGTCTGTACAGGAATAGTGGTGTTAGGGGTCTTCTTAGAAGAAGCGGAACTATGGCTTCCGTCAGGGAAACCACGATTGGACATGACAAAAGGTATCTTGAGGCCAAGCCGTTGGCATAAATGGAAAAAGGAAATAGCTCGGATAGGCTGGATACTTATTATTTTGGGCGTGGCTGGCGAAGGTCTCTTTGAGGCAGCAGTTTCTAGCGCAGACGGTATGCTCCAAGATTTCAACGATACACTATTGGCAAGTGCAACCGAACAGGCTGGGGATGCCGCTACTTCCGCCAAGGTCGCACATGGCGAAGCCGATACCGTAAAACAACAGGCTGATGCAATCGAGAAACGACTCCAAGCCGCATCGAAACAATTGGCCGTATTTGAGCACCAAATAATTGTCCAAGGACCGAGATGGGTGCCACTAGAGGCCAATCAAGCTAAATTCATAAAAGCTCTCAAGCCGTTTGCGGGGCAAAGACTAGTCTGGGTGAGATGTACAGCGGAAATTCCACCGCCAGAACCATCCAGGGTAGGACAAGACCTGCTCCGATTCCTAGGGAGCCAAGGTGCAGGCTGGAGTATCGAAGCGCCCGTTTCTGCGATTTGGCAATCCTGCACAAGCGGAGCAACCACCGAAGGTGGTAATTTAGTCATCGTCAATTCCGAAGCGGACGCAACTGTGAAGGCAGCCGCCAAAGCACTAACCGACGCGCTCAATGATAGCCAAGCCTTCACCGTGAATACGCAAGTCAACGTTCCTAAGGCGAACCAATCCTTCCTAAGCTTTCTCGGTGCTGGCAATCCGTGGGCACTGGCAGCCGAAGACCCAAAGGCGGTGTTTTTTCTAGTAGGGAGTAATCCGGCAGTAGATTTGCAGACCCTCCAAAAAAGGGCGAATACCAGGTCAAAACCCTGAGGGATGCGAAACAGCACAACTACCGAGCTTGACGAGCCAATGATAGTGTGATAGTCTCTATCTATGAAGCAGGTTCTTGTTAGACTGACACCCGAGCAGCACGAAGCCTTGAGGCGCAAAGCCTTTGACGCCCGTGTTTCAATCAGTGAGTACGTGCGGCGGTTGGTATCAAAGACTTTGAAGAAATAGAAGCGAGCCGAAAATGCCAACACCCAAGCTTAAACCAACGTGCCCGACGACCGGCAGAGTCGCGTTTGAAACGGAGGCAGAGGCGTGGAGAGACACAGAGGCTCATGCGGGTCGAGCATATCGGTGCGCGTACTGCACACATTGGCATTTTGTTGATGGCGGGTCACTCAGTAGTGACACGGACGGAAGAATCGTAAAAGAACCCGGTGAGATTTAGCACAAAAAGATAAAGCGCAGCCGTCTGGACCTTGCAGGGTTCAAACGGCTGCTGACCCACACAAAGCCTAAGACGGAGGCTTCATGCAAGCTAGACGAAATTCTACCCACGGTCACTCACGCAGTCTACCTGCCACAGTGAAAACGGGGCCTCAAAGCGAGGCACCCGTGAAAACCACAAACGCTCGTAAAGCATCCGCTCCTGATTTTCTTTTCCGCGACCATGGAAGTCTCTGCATTTTGACGCCGCTTAGTGCTGAAGGCAAAGAATGGTTCGAATCGCATTTGCCTGTGGACAATCCAGAAACACAATTCTGGGCTGGAGGCATTGTCATCGAACGGCGTTACGTTCCTGATGTGCTGATTGGCTTGCAAAGTGACGGTCTGACGGTAGCGGCATAGCGACCCGTGATATGCTGCCCAGACGTATCAAGAGGCCCTTAGGGGCAGCAACCGAGCCGTTCGCAACGAGCGGTCAGCGGTGCTCTCAGTAGTGATACGGCTCGTTAGGAGCAAAAACCAGAATGAAGAAAATCCCTCTCGACCAACTCGTCATGGAATTGTTGGCCCAGGACAATCCAAATCCAGACAAAAAGCCCTGCCCGGTTTGTGGTGGTGTAACCAACATCATAATCCGTCTAAATGATGACGAACAATGCGCGTGGTGCTACTTACGTGGCGAAGGTAACGTCCAATGACCATACGGCGACTAGGTACGCCTGAACAGGAAGCCGCCAGGAAAGAGCGGCTGCGCGCACTTGTACGCGAATGCCAAAAATGTGGTCGCCTGAATTTTTGGGGGACGTTTCCTTGCGGACATATGGTGGGCACTATGGAGGAGTTTACGGAATGGCTGTGCAGCAATATTAAGACCTGGGCGGAATGGGAAAAGAAGGTTTTTAGAGAAGGCGTCGTGCCTGATCGTAGCGGGCGAATCCAATGATGTTCTGGATATTGTTGATTATGGTTTGCGCTGTTAGCACCGGAAGAATTCGCTATGGGATTTCTGTGCGGATTCCTTTTGCGGAGACACAAATGAATTGCCACGACTGCGGAATAGAACTTCGACCCGAGAGCATCGAGGCATCCCGATACACACTTACGGCTTATGGTCACGCGCATTGCGATGCTTGCGCGGCCATGTTCAGGGCCGTGGACCCGACTGCCACATCTTGTGTGCGATATTTCTACGTAAAAGCAATTGATAGTCGTTTAGGCCCGGAGAAGAAAATGAGAGTGCGTCAAGCATTGGTTTGTGGGGATTGTGGGGCAATCATCGAAGATGAGCATTTGCCTCAGGAAGAAGATTGGACTTGTCCTGAATGCGAATGCCCCAGCAATTTGGAGTTGACGCTGGTGATAGGTCTGGAGACCAACGATGCGCGGTGAAGTGGCTAAAGGAACGCGGCCTGTGATCGCGGCCGATTGCATCCCGGCAAACGAATCAGAAACTGTGATCGAAATTCTCGACACGTATCCGACGCCGAATCCCAACCGATTGGGGCAGTACGCATTCTTTCAGTACTGGCTCGATGACTACCCGCCACCCTCGGGCGTGCGTGGACAGATTTTTCTGAAGCGTCCGGAAGACTTCAGCGAAGCGCAGAAGAGCGCACGAGTGGTGGACCGGAGATATCGGTGACTGACTTCATTTCGATTGACACGTTAGCTCGTGGAGGGTTCATGAAGAATCAGCGTTTAATTACTGGCATCGAGCTGTTGCCGAACGGCACGGAAATGCAAGTGGTCAAGGTGGCCGAGGTTCGAGAGCAGAAGTTAATCGTGCGATGGGAGTATTGGCGCGAAGCGCAGATGCGTTCGGATCATGGCCAGCTCGGAGAGGTGGACCTTGGCGACATTTTCGGCGGTACAAGCGAATCGAGTGACGTTCGGAGGCTCTGTTTACTGGCCCGCCACCTGATTTGCCTTGATATCGTAGCCGAGTGGGTGTAGTCTTCCGTTTCATGTTCGGCACCTTCGCACGCCGCCTCAGTTAGTCTTCCTTCCTGAAGTTTCAAACTATTTACGTAATGAGTGAGAGGTGTACCTATGTCACGTCCGAAACCCATTGTGCCGACTATGCCGACATCGATAGTCGTCGTTCCTGACGATTGGTTCAGATTGAAACAGCTCGCGCTCGACCGGCGCGTAAGCGTCAGCGCGCTAGTTCGTGATGCCGTTCACGAGCTGCTCGCCAAGCAGGATCCGAAAGACCGCGCCGGAGCGTAATCGCACTCAACTATCACTTTTCCGGGCAACGCAACCATCACTCTTGCGGAAGGCTAGTCGCAGGCCATCATCACTGTTAGCGACAGGGCTCGTGACCAATCATCACCTCACGGGAATCGAGAAGAGATAATGCAAGGAACTATCACCGTAGAACGGCAAGGCTGGTGGCTCTGTGAGGAAGATACCGCAGGCACCATGTACTTTGTCCATCACTCCAGCATCCCCGCTGGCACCAATCTCCACACGGATGATCGGATCGAATTCGACGTAGCCCCAAATCCCACAAAGCCCGGATATGTCATGGCTGTGAACGTCGTCCGGATTTATCGCGCTCCACGTGGTCCGCGACCGGCGGTGCGCCGATGATCTGGCAAATTGAGATCGTAGCGAAGGCATTGGCTTCAAACTCCATCACAGAAGATCAGGCTCTCCTGCTGGGTATGCTCTATTACCATGCCGACTGGTCAACCCGCGTCCTATCTGACTTCCGCGCCGAACGCGCCTGCGAGTGGATGGGGCACGATCTGGGATACACGCGGTCGATGCAACGGCGGCTCCATGAACTGAAAGAGATGGGCTGGTTCACTTGGACTTATGTCAAAGGAACCAAGACCCCTTACGATATAACTATGCGCCCAGAATATGCAGGGGAAGTGGAGGGCGGTGCGCCACCGACAGTGGATGACCGTCATGGGGTGACGGTGAGTGCGTCAGCGACAGTGGGTGACGGTGTGGAATCTAATGTGGGGAATTTGATCCTTACTAAAGTATTAGACGACAAAACGCAGGCGACACTGGGTGACGGTGGCGCACCGCAGCCCGACTTAGTCGCTAATCTCCGCGCCGCGATTTATAAAGCGACCGAAGGCGAGATGGTCGACCGACTGCTCACCCCCGATCAAGTCTCTGTCCTTTTAGAAACACACACGGTGGAAGAGATCGTTTACGCCATCCGTCTCCGGCGCGAGAAGATATCCGACCGGCGGGAGTTGCATCGGTCGTTCGGATGGTTCCTCCGCGATGGCGGGATCAAGATCGAACTGGATGCGAGGCATGCAGAAGTGCAGTCTGAGTGGGCTGATCAAAAATCCACAGTGGGCATTGGACAACACAAGTTCACTTCATCCGAGCGGGCGGATTTCATAGAAGTGTGGATCGACAGCCACGCCACGGAGATCAAAATGTTCCCAGACCTTCGTGAATCTACCCAGAGGGTGCAAGGCAACATAGATGAGTGGAGAGTTAAAAGAGCACAAGAGATCGCGCAAGCCGCTGCAGAGGAGATAGCAGGGAGTGCAAAGCCGGAGCCGCAAAATGCCAACGATCAAACAACTCGTTGAACAGGCTCGCCGCGCTCGTCGTTTGCTATAGCCGAAGCGAAAGCGCAATGTTTACGACGCCACCGAAGCGGAGCGTCGTCGAGCCGCAGAAAACTTGAATGCGCGATGTCCGTATCTTCTCGGAAGCAAAGCGACGATCAAAATGAGGAAATCATGATAGGCCGGACGAAACTCGGACAGTTCAAAAAAGGTTTCCGTGGCCGTGCATCGCTAAATTTCAAACACGGGCACCGCACGAATCTCGAACAAACGCCGGAGTATCGGAGTTGGGCTCAAGTTTGGCAGCGTACAACGTGGCCGAAAAATCCAGCATGGAAAAACTATGGCGGCAGCAAAGTGCAGATGGCAATTCGCTGGCGAGGCCGGGATTCGTTTGATTCGGATAGGTGTCGATAAATCCGCTTCTCAGCACCTATCTCAAAACGAGATAGGTAGTGATAATCCCTGTTCGCAACACTTATCTAAGAATGCTGCTGAGTAGCACGATTTCCTCGGCCCGATTCGGATTTTGCTTGATGCTTGGGCTTACTTCAGGCACGACACTAACGGTCCGGCAATGCACAAGTGCGAGTGTCGATTGTTATGTCAACCGTCGCGTTCGCTTCGTCCTTACGCAAAGAGGCTTGTTGCGCTAAAAAGTTCGGCAAAAGGGTTTTGATCCCCGCTTCCCATGCGTCGTTTGAGAAAAGAGTGCCGGATGGAAATGCCTGCTGGAGCGCCCTATCGAGGGCAGGATCGTGGTTTTGGCTTTCAACCCGTCCGATACGAAACGGCTTCCCTTCGTCGAGTTCCATCGTAATCGATACGCGGCGCTTTTCGTCGTTTACTTCCGTGTTCGGAATAACCACTAGATTGATGTAACCGTAAGCACCATAGAGTTTTTTGAGCGCGTCGAGACCTTCCCGAATTTGGTCGACGCGTAAAATGTCGCCATCCTGAAGGGGAACTAACCTTCGAAGTTCATCGTCGGGGAATGCCAGACGGGGATTTGCGCTGACTGGAGTTTGGTCAGGAGAGGAGCGCTTCTTTCGCAACGCCGGCCTGGCATCAGCAGTTTCAAGATCCGACTCGGCAAAGTCACCCCTACGAAAATGAATATCTTTCAGTCGATACTTGGGGCCTTCGTTAACGCGGATTGTGAGAAAGGCATGATGGCCAGCGGAATCGATGCTGAAGATTTGAGGCTCTGGATCATCCATTAGAACCTTGAAGTATCCCCGACTTTGCCAAAGGCCGCGGGCCTCCTCCGCGATCCGGTCAAACCATTCGGGATCAGCGTAGAGCTTACGTTGCATTACGTCAGAAATAAATTCCTGAAGGTCGGATTCTGGAATTGTGAGCTTGCCGTCGAATTTCAGGTCGTGAAGGACGATCGGCGGGTATGAATCTTCCCGTTCCTTCTCAGCTGCGCACGGATCGTGCGATCGCTGGGCACTTACAGGCGCAGGGAGCAACAGGAGGCAAGCGATTCCGACTCCGACGAAGAATGCTGGTCCGTCGCGCATGGCTTGAATATAAGGCTCTTAGGAGGCCAGCTACAAGGAGAAGAAAAGCAGGATCGGTTAATTGAGTGTTTCATACTGCGTTTCATCTGGAAGATGGGTAGTGATAATCCCTGTTACCAACACCTATCTGGAAAATCCGATTTTATAGCGGAATGGCTCGCCGCCCGGAATCAGCCCAGAGACGAAGTCCGGACGCAATGGAAGGCTTGAGAATTACGTTAAGGTGCGCGTGAGCTGCCCGCTAGCTTGACGGCGAATTGTCGCATTTGGGGGTCTGGCTCCCGTGCCGCGTACTCGTGGAGCGTAGCTTTACCTCGGTCTGTATGAATGTTGTAAAGAACGAGATAAGCATTGCGACGTTCGCGATCATTTCCTGTAGTAAGGACATTCACCACTGCGGGGATGGCGGGATCACCGATTTGAGACAAGGCTTTTCCGGCAGGATTGCCGTCCAGTCTCGAAAATATTGCCATCGAAGTCTCGCCCATCTCAAAACTGATCCATTTTGATAGAGCAGGCGCAGCCTCAGAGATCCTCAACTGACCTGCCAAGCGAACGGCATTTAACCATTGTCGTCCTGCCCCGTTTCCGCCTGCTTCAATCACCCTTGGCAGGTGGGTACTCAGATATGTTCTTGTTGCGGGATCGGACGTTCCGCGCTTCAGCAAAGTCTGTGCGGCTTTATCGGTCGCGGTAGGCGACAGCAGCTGCTGAAACAGCACATCGAGGGTCGCTGTCTCCTGACCAAAGGAGACCGACGCCCAGGCTGCAAGGCAGATCGACAGAACCAGCGTGTTCGTGCTCATCTACGGCCCGTCACCAGAGGCTCCACATCATAGCGCGATTTCTTCAAGGAATCTTTTCGGATAACTGTTGCGAAATCCGCTTATCACCACCTATCTCAAGGTGAGACACAATTGTCACCTTAGTTCGGCGAAAGTCACAAACCATCTCCGAGACGATGCAAATAAAAACGCCGCCCAGATTCGAGCGGCGTGGTGGATCGGATTGGGATCGAACTATGCTGCGACTGCGAACATCGAATCGAGAACCGAGCGATTGTTTTTTGCAGACTCCTCGGGCGACAATGCCGCATAAGTTTGGACGTGAACTGGATTGACATGTCCGGAAAACCTTGCCGTTGCAATCAGGTCTTTTGTGGCGCGATAGTATGCGGCAATTCCGGTGTGGCGCAAGCAATGAACGTGGCGCTTTGCCGCAGGCAGACTTGCAGCATACTTTTTGTAAATGCGATTCAGAGTCTCGCCGTCGATTGCGCCGTAGTTGTCGCCCTTCTGTCCATTCGGAAACACGAACACCTCGGGATCGGTGATGCCTTCCCCGGCCAAATATTCGGCCAACTTCGCGGCCAGTGATGCCGGGATGAACTGATGGACAGGCAGTGAGCCCTTCGCTC
>Ga0210401_10001409_pt1 | contig 28018 bp, 19 predicted proteins | sample IncBWH32MmetaG_FD_150866 | JGI IMG/M metagenome (GOLD analysis project Ga0210401, IMG submission 150866) | Forest soil microbial communities from Barre Woods Harvard Forest LTER site, Petersham, Massachusetts, United States - Inc-BW-H-32-M | ecosystem: Environmental > Terrestrial > Soil >...
GCGCCCAGCATAACGATATCCGCGCCCGGGGGCGTCACCGCGACAGCGACATCGACCGTCACCGCCGGCGTCATTAGCAGCATCGCGGTGAACAGCGGTGGCAGCGGCTACACCAGCGCGCCCACCGTGACCATCCAGTCGCCCGGCGGAGGCGGGACCCAGGCGACCGCGACGGCGACCATCAACGGCAGCGGCGTCGTCACCGGCATCACGTTGACCAATCCAGGCACGGGCTACCGGAGCGCACCTCGCGTGACGATAGCGCCGCCCAACACCAGCGGGCAGGCCACCGCGAACCTCACCGGCGGCGTGCCTGCTTCGTACGCCTCGGCCACTTGCAAACGCAACTGGTTCGATACGGCCAAGCCCTTTCTGTACAACCTGGGCAGTTCCTCCAACGGCTACCCGGACGCTTCCGAGACGGTCAGCGGAGGCACCGTGACGGTGACGCCGGGCACTTACGAGTACGCGGTGCCGTTGAACGGCAACCCGTACTACTACGACATCCTGCCGGCCGAGTACTGCTCCGACGCGCAGCTGGTGAACTGCACGCTGTCGAGGACCCCGACCGGCAGCTACACGTACTCGGCCCCGGTGCGGTACTGCGTATTGCAGTCCGACCAGAACAGCCTGTCCGCGGTGACCGGCACCGCGGTCTTCGTCACCGGCGGCGTGGCATCGCCCCGCTGCCAGAAAAAGTACAACCTGGCGCTCGGCTACACGCTGCCGCGCTACGGCTATTTCAATCGCAACGACATCATTCCGTCGACGGCCACGTATACGCGCAGCTCGGCGCGCATCGACTGCGCGTTGGCTCCGACCTGCACCTACACGGAGGAAATGAACAATTGGGCGAACTGGATCGCGTACTACCACACGCGGATCCTGATGGCCAAAACGGCGGTCGGGCTCGCGTTCAACCGCCTGACGACCAACTACCGCGTGGGCCTGCTCACCATCAACGCGTATGCCGGCGGTAGCGGCAGTGGCGGCACGCTCGATACCACCAAGTTCGTGCCGATCGCTGACTTCAATACGGCGCAGCGCCAGACCCTTTTTAACACCTTTTACGCGTTGAATCCGAACAACTCCACGCCGCTGCGTGAGGCACTGTCTCGTGTGGGCTGGTACTACGCCGGCAAGACGACCGGCCTTTCGGCCGGCATGATCACGCTCGCCTCCGGGGGAACCGCGGCCAACCCGGATCCGGTCCAGTACTCCTGCCAGCAGAACTTCACGATCCTGACCACGGACGGCTACTGGAACGGCAACCCGGGCCAGGATCTGAGCGGCAATTCGATGGAGTACAACACGGCGTACGCGCAGCAGGACAACGATACGACCAACATCTACGAGCAGCGCGGGCCCAGCGTGTACGGGCCGGGCGGGTACTACGACGGCAACCTGGCCGACTCCACCTCCGGTAGCGGCAGCGGTGGCGGCGGGGGCAGCCGGGGCGGCGGCGGCGGCGCGACGTACACCTCCAAGGGAACGCTCGCCGATGTGGCGATGTACTACTACAAGACCGACTTGCGCCCGGCGGGCAGCACCAACTACAACACCGGCGTCGACGTCAGCACCGACAACGTGCCTACCGTCGCGAACGTCGATGACAATCCGGCGCAGCACATGGTGACCTTCACGGTCGGCCTGGGTGTGGACGGCTATCTGACCTACGACCCGGTCGGCCAGACATACGCCAGCCCCGACTTCCTGAGCATCGTCAATGGAACGGTCGGCGCCTGCGTCTGGGCCCCGGGGCTGACGTGCGACTGGCCGCAGGTGCCCTCGGGCAGCGGCTTCGGCGACGATCCGTCCAAGGACGATGACCTGTGGCATGCAGCCGTCAACGGACGGGGCGCGTACCTGACGGCCAAGAATCCGCAGAGCCTGCTGCGCGGCCTGAACAACGACCTGGCGTTGATCAAGGCGCAGGTCGGCGCGGCGGCCGCGTCCGCGACCAGCACGCCGAACATTACCCTGACCGACAACGCCATTTACAGCACGACCTTCCGCACGCAGTACTGGGACGGAGAGATGGTCGCGCAGACGATCGATCCCGCCACCGGCACCGTCAATGCGGCGATCACCTGGTCGGCCCAGAGCACCCTGGACAGCGCCGTCTCGGCCGGCTCCGACACCCGGACCATCTATACCTTGAAGTCGACTGGAGCCATGGTCGGCTTTCTGTATGCCAACCTGGACGCGACGGCTCAAAACTGGTTCAACAACGACTGCGTTTATCTGTCCCAGTGCGTCGGGATGCTGCCGGCCGATCAGGCGATCGTGAACTCCGGCACCAACCTGATCAATTACCTGCGCGGACAGAGCCAGTACGGCGACACCGTTCACTTCCGCAACCGCGCGCACGTTCTGGGCGATCTGGTCGATTCGCGACCTGCGGTCGTGCGCGATCCGCGGCGCCATTATGCGGATGCGCCCATTCCCCCCGGCAATCAGAGCTACGCGACGTTCGCGTCGAACAACGCCACCCGACAGTCCACGGTCTACATCGGCGGCAACGACGCCATGCTGCATGCCTTCAACGCGAACACCGGCGCCGAGATGTGGGGCTACATTCCACGCTTTCTGCTGTCGCGCCTCTATGTGCTGGCGGACGCGAACTACGCCGTGCAGCACCAGTTCTTCGTCGACGGTTCGCCCGAGGTGGCCGATGTGCTCTCGCCCAGCGACGGAAACTGGCACACGATCATGGTGACCGGCATGAACGACGGCGGGCGCGGCTATGTGGCGTTCGACATCACCAACCCTGCCTCGCCGACCTTCCTGTGGGAGTTCTGCAACGATTCGACGCTGTGTACCTCCAACCACGACGCCAACCTGGGTTTGACGTTCGGCAATCCGGTCGTGACCAAGCGCGCCTACGACGGCAAATGGGTGGTGCTCGTGGCATCCGGCTACAACAACGTGGGCGCTGGCGACGGGGTTGGACACCTTTACGAGCTCGATCCTTTCACCGGTGCGATTCTTCAGCAGGCCTCCACCGGCGTGGGCTCCACGACCGCCCCGTCCGGGCTGGCGAAGATCACGGCCATGGTGACCAACCCGGATACCGACAACACCGCCAAGTTCGTCTACGGCGGCGACCTGCAGGGCAACCTGTGGCGCTTCGATCTGACCGGGGCCAGCATGACCGTGTCCGCATTCGCGACGCTGGCCGATGCGGCCGGCAAGCCGCAGTCGATCACCACGCGGGTGGAGCTGGGGCAGGTCAACGGCTACCCGGTCGTCTTCGTCGGCACCGGGCGTCTGCTGGGCCAGTCGGACCTGCAGGACCCGTCCACCTTGCTCCCGTCCGGCTGCTGTACCTGGTCGTATGTCAGCTCCTTGTACGCGTTGTACGACAGTGGCGCGGCTCTGGGAAATCCGCGTTCGAACGCGACCATCGTCAAGCAGACCTTCAGCTCGTTCAGCGCGACCCAGCTGGCCAGCAGCATGACGGCGGTGAACATCCCGACCAACATCGGCTGGATGGTCGACTTTCCCACCACGGGCGAGCGGGTCAACGTCGATCCGCAGCTGGTGCTCGGTACGCTGCTGGTGACGACCAACGTGCCGAACAACAACGCCTGTGCCGCGGGCGGAGACAGCTGGCTGTACCAGTTCAACTACGCCTCCGGCGGCGCCGTAACCGGGGTGGCCAACAACATCGTGGCGACCAAGACGGTGGGCGCGTTGACGGTCGGTAACGTCGTCGTCCAGCTGCCCAATCAGTCGGTCAAGATCATTTCGACCGAATCGTCCGGCACGAAAGTCACCACCGGACTGAACACCAACGCGGTCAGTCCGACCGTGCGTCGCGTCGGTTGGCGCGAGTTCATGCAGTAGCGCGACCTCGAAGCCGTCAGGACGCCGCCGCGAGGCGGCGTTTTGACTTGGTGGGGGCGGTTCTCCCGCCGGTCGGTGTATAAACGGGCGCCGACGGCAGAGCGCGAGACGATCGGGATGAACCGCTGGCTGGTGGGGGCTGGAGTCGCACTGATTCTGGCGGGTCTGCTGTGGCCGTGGCTGTCCCGGATACCGTTCGGGCGGCTGCCGGGCGACGTGCATTTACACCGTGACGGATGGGATTTTTATTTTCCGCTGGGTTCCAGCCTGCTGGTTTCGGTGGTGTTGACGCTGCTGCTGTGGTGGTGGCGGCGTTGATGGCCGCGGTGGCGCCGGGCTCGCGTCCGGCGCAAGGGCGGCGATGACGGCTGGCGGGCTGCTGGTTCAGTCGTTGCGGATGACTGCGCGGGACTGGCGCTCGGGCGAGGTCCGGCTGTTGGCCGCGGCGCTGGCTGTGGCGGTTGCGGCGCTGTCGAGCGTGGCGTTTTTCGTGGACCGCGCCCAGCGCGCGCTTGAGCGCGATGCCGCGATGTTCATCGGCGGCGACCTGGCGCTCGACTCGGATCGGCCGATCGACGCTTCGATCGCAGACCAGGCCGCCGCGTTCGGACTGCAGCTGGCCCGCACCGTCACGTTTCCCAGCATGGTCATCAACGGGGTTCGGCCCGATCGCAGCGTACTGTCCGCCGTGAAGGCGGTCTCTGCGACCTATCCATTGCGAGGCGCCCTGAAGCTGCGCGCGGCCGCCGGCGACGCAGCCGCCGCCGGCGGGCCACCGGCCGGATCGGCCTGGGTCGACCCGCAGCTGCTCGACGCACTGGACGGCGCGCCCGGCCAGGCGATTCGACTGGGAGAGTCCACGTTCCGGGTGGCCGGCGTGATCGCCTCCGAGCCCGACCGTGGCGCGCAGTTCCTGTCGTTTGCGCCGCGCGTGATGATCCGGCTCGATGATCTGGCGGCCACCGAGCTGGTGCAACCGGGCAGCCGCGTGATGTACCACCTGCTGATCGCCGGCGATCCGGCGCCGGTGGGCGATTTCGCCCGCTGGCTGCGGCCGCGGCTGCAACGCGGTCAGCGCCTTCAGTCGCTGCAGGATGGCCGGCCGGATCTGCACGCGGCGCTGGAACGGGCGCGCCAGTTTCTGACGCTGGTTGCACTGCTCGCCTCGATGCTGGCGGCGGTCGCGGTGGCCACCGCGGCGCGCCGCTTTTCACAACGCCGGATCGACAGTTGCGCCGTGCTGCGATGCCTGGGCCTGCGCCCGCGCGACCTGATGGGGCTGTTCGCGTTGCAGTTCGCCTGGATCGGCACGATCGGATCGCTGGCCGGAGTGCTGGCGGGTTCCGTGCTGCACGTAGCGATCATCGGGGCCCTGGGGGGCCTGTTGCCGGTTCAGCTCCCCGCCGCATCGATCTGGCCCGCGCTGCAGGCCTTCGCGTGCGGGCTGGTGCTGTTGGGGGGATTTGCGCTGGCGCCGGTGATGCGGCTTCGTAACGTGCCGCCGCTGCGGGTGTTGCGGCGCGATCTGGCGGCCTGGCCTGCCGAGCCGGCAGTGTTCGTTTACGCGACGGCCCTGGCCTCCTTCATCGGGCTGCTGATCTGGCTGTCGCGCGATCTGCGACTGGCCGCAGTCACCGGGGGCGGATTCGCCGGCGCGGTCGTGCTGTTTGCCGCTGCAGCCTGGGCCTGGCTGCGGCTGCTCAGGCTGATTCGGCGTGCCCCCGCGTCGCTGCCGGCCGGGGCGAGCCTGGCGCTGGCGGCACTGGCGCGGCGGCCGTCGGCCACGATCATCCAGGTGGTCGCGCTGGCGCTCGGGCTGACGGCGCTGCTGGTGATGGCGATTGTCCGCACCGATCTGTTGCGCCAGTGGCACGCGCAGATTCCGCCGGACGCGCCCAACCATTTCATCATCAATATCCAGCCTGACCAGGTGCAGGCGGTTGCCGAGCGCCTGAAGCAGGTGGGCGTGCCCGATGCGCGCCTGTTTCCGATGGTGCGCGGGCGCCTGGTCGCGATCAATCGAAGCCCGGTCGACGCGACACGCTATGCTGCCGAGCGGGCGCGCGGCCTGATCGAACGGGAATTCAACCTGTCCTATGCGGCCGATCCGCCCGATTACAACCGGATCGTGCAGGGGCGCTGGTTCGACCCCGGTGCACCGGAACTTTCGATTGAACGGGGAATCGCGCAGACCCTGGGCGTTCGCCTGGGCGATCAGCTCAGCTTCGACGTGGGCGGGCAGATCGTTCAAGCCACCGCGACCAGCGTGCGCGAACTGAGCTGGGACTCGATGAAGGTGAACTTTTTCATCATCATGTCGCCTGCGCTGCTGCAGGGCCTTCCGCAGACGTTCATTACGTCGATCCGCGTTCCGGCCGAGCGAGCCGATCCGACACCGCAACTGGTGCGCGAGTTCCGCAACCTGACAGTGATCGATACCGGGGTCGTGCTGGCTCAGATCCGGTCCGTTCTCGACCAGGTCAGCCGGGCGGTGGAGTTCGTATTCCTGTTCGCGCTGGCGGCCGGCATTCTGGTGTTGTACGCGGCGCTGTCGTCGATGCAGGATGAACGCGGGCGCGAGGCCGCGCTGGTGCGCGCATTCGGTGCGGCGCGCCGCCAGTTGCGGCGGGCGCAGCTCGCCGAACTGTCGGCGCTCGGCGCGGTCGCGGGGCTGCTGGCCGGACTGGGCGCGAGCGTGATCGGCTGGTTGCTCGCGCACCAGGTGCTGCACTTCGAGTACCACTTCGGCCCCTGGCCTTTCGCCGCCGGCGTCGTGCTTGGGGTGGCCTGCGCGGTCGCCGGCGGCTCGCTCGCTCTGCGGCGGGTGGTCGCCACGCCGCCCTGGGTGATCCTGCGCGAGATCTGACCGGCATCGGGCATCGACATGACCGCGACGCAAATGCTGCAGTTCAGCCTGCTCCTGGCCGCGGCGCTGCTCGCCTCGTTCGCCGGCGCCTGGGTCGCGCAATGGGCCACGCGGCGCGCGATGCAGGCCCGCTTTGCGCTCGCTCTGCAGGCCCGGATCGACCAGCTCGGGCGGGAACTTCGCCAGGCGGTGGAAGCCAGTGCCGATCGGGCCTCGCTGCAGACCGGCAGCCGGGTGGCCCAGCTGCAGGACGCGCTGACCACGCACGTGACCCAGATCACCGGCGTGCAGGCCGAACAGCTCGGCGCCTATGGACGCGCGATGCAGCAGCAGTTGGGTGAATTGACCGCCGCGATCCAGCGGCACCTGGCCGAGGTGCGCGCGACGCTGGAGACGCGCCTGCAGACGCTGCAGCAGGGCAATGAAACGCGTCTGGAGCAGATGCGCGCCACCGTCGAGGAGAAATTGCAGACCACGCTGGAGGGCAAGCTGGGCGAGTCGTTCCGGCTGGTTTCGGAGCGCCTCGAGCAGGTGCACAAGGGGCTGGGGGAGATGCAGGCGCTGGCGGCCGGCGTGGGCGACTTGAAGCGCGTGCTGGGCAATGTGAAATCGCGCGGCGTGTTCGGCGAGGTGCAGTTGGGAGTTCTGCTGGAGCAGGTACTGCTGGCCGACCAGTACGCGGCCAATGTCGTTACCCGGCCCGGATCGGCCGAGCGGGTCGATTTCGCGATCCGCCTGCCGGGCCGCAATGGCGATGCGATCGTGTGGCTGCCGATCGACGCCAAATTCCCCCTCGAAGACTATGAGCGGCTGCTCGCGGCCCAGGAGCGGGCCGATGCGGCCGGCGCCGAAGAGGCCGGACGGGCGCTGGAGGCGCGCGTGCACAAGGAAGCGCGCAGCCTGCGCGAAAAATACGTCGAGCCGCCCCATACGACCGATTTCGCGGTGCTGTTCCTGCCCACCGAAGGGCTGTTCGCGGAGGTTCTGCGCCGGCCCGGTCTGGCCGAGGCCTTGAACCGGGAACGCCGCGTGGTGGTTGCGGGCCCGACCACGCTGTATGCGATGCTGAACACGCTGCAGATGGGATTTCGGACGCTGGCGATCGAGCAGCGCTCGGCCGAGGTCTGGCAGGTGCTGGGAGCAGTCAAGACCGAGTTCGCGCGGTTCGGGGAGTGGCTGGGCCGGATCCGCGAGCAGGTCGGCACCGTTTCGCGAACGCTCGACCAGGCCGATACCAGGGCCCGGCAGATGCAGAAAACGCTGCGCGACGTGGAGGCACTGCCGACCGAGCAGGCCATCGCGATGCTGCCGGCGGCAGCGCGCGATGATGAGGCGGAGTAAGGGCGGCCACCCTCACCCCCTCCCCCCTGCGCGGGCGAGGGGCGATACCGCGTGCCCCTGCGGACGGTTACGCACTTGCGGCGCCCGATCGCCCCTCGCCCGCGAAGCGGGAGAGGGGTCGGGGGTGAGGGTGTGATAGATGGGTCGGGTGCCTAAACGTGCGCGAGCCGATCGATCGCAGCGTCGAGCGTGTCGTCCTGCTTGGCGAAGCAGAAGCGCACGATCCTGCGGTTGACCGGTTCCGTGTAGAAAGGCGCCAGCGGAATGGCGGCCACGCCATGCTGGGTTACGAGCCGGCGCGCGAACACTTCTTCGGGCTCATCGGAAATGGCCGAGTAGTCGGCCAGCACGAAATAGGTGCCCTGGCACGCCTGCGGTGCAAAGCGCGTGCGGACAAGTCCGTGGACGAACCGGTCGCGCTTGCGCTGGTAGAACGCGGGCAGTTCCAGGTAGTGGCGGCGCTCCTGCAGGAAACTGGCCAGTGCCCACTGAACCGGCGTATTGACGGTGAACACGTTGAACTGGTGCACCTTGCGGAACTCGGCCATCAGCGGCGCCGGCGCGCAGCAGGTTCCGACCTTCCACCCGGTCACGTGGAACGACTTGCCGAAGCTGGACAGCACGAACGTGCGGGAAGCCAGCAGCGGCGAGCGCGACAGGCTCAGGTGCGGCTGCCCATCGAACACGATGTGCTCGTACACCTCGTCGGAAACGATCAGCAATGGATGCCGTTGAACGATTTGCTCCAGCGCGCCGATATCCTCCGCTGCGATCTTGGCGCCGGTCGGGTTGTGCGGAGAATTCAGGATCAGCAAGCGCGTGCGCGCGTTCAGCGCCGAGCGCACGCGATCCCAGTCGATCCGGAAGCCGCGATCGGCGTCCAGCGCCACCGGCACCGGCCGGCCGCCGGCCAGCGCGATGGCCGGTCCGTAGCTGTCGTATGCCGGCTCCAGGATGATCACCTCGTCGTTCGGACGCACCACGGCCAGAACGGCGGTCAGGATCGCCTGCGTGGCGCCGGCCGTGACGGTGATCTCGGAATCGACGTCATAACGGCGGCCGTACATGAACTCGATCTTCTCGGCGGTGGCCTGCCTGAGCAGCGGCAGGCCGGCCATCGGCGCGTACTGGTTGAACCCGCGGCGCATCGCCTCGGTCACCAGGTCCTTCAATTGCGGGTCGCAATCGAAGTCCGGAAAGCCCTGGCCCAGGTTAACGGCACGGTGCTCCTGTGCGAGCTGCGACATCACCGTGAAGATCGTCGTGCCCACTGCCGGCAGCTTGGAGCCGCCGAGCAGGTGCGCGTATTCGGCTTCGGGCTGGCTCAAACCGTCGGGCATCCGAAATGCGAAGGCATGGGAACAACCGCGATCATAATTTGCGGGACTGAAATGCCGCTGGTGGGCGACGCCGTTGTTGTCTTGGACGTATCTTTGGCAATGTGAAAGAGTCAGATCGAACCAGCCGATCATTCGATAATCGGATTCTGACCCTCATCTTCAAGATGGTCGATTGATCTGCCGCATGACGAATAGGACAGAATCCACCCGCTGATGAGCCTTGCATCCGGACAGAAAGTGGCCCTGCGTCGCGCGCTGCCGCAGGACGTCGCGCTCGCTCATCGCTGGCTCGCTGAGTCGGACCTGACGGCGACCTGGATCGGCTCGCCGTGGTTCGTGGAGCGGCCGGTTCCGACGCTCGCCCAGTTCCGGGAGCGCTATCCCGAATCGTATTTCGACGGCTCGCGCCCGTTCGAGGGAAGGGCCCTGGTCTTGACGTCGGCGGCGATCGATCTGGGGATCCTGGTCTGGCGCCGAGTCGACTTGTTGCGCGACCTGGTCGAGCTCGACATCTGGCTGGCGGGAAGCGAGTTCTGCCGGCAGGGCATCGGGGCCGAGGCGTTGGGGCTGGCGTGTACCTGGCTGCAGTCGAGCTATGGAGTCAATCGGTTCCTGTTGCGCCCCTCGCGCCGCGACGTCAGGGCGCTGCGCTGCGCGCGGCGTGCGGGCTTCCGCGAAACCGATCTGGAGCCGGCCGACGTGCTGGGCCGACTCGGGCTGGATCGTTCGCCCTATCGCGACCCCGCTCTGCTGTTCAGGATCCTGCCGGTGACGTGGACGCTGCCAGCGTCGCGCGGCGCAGAACTGTGGGTGTTCATCGACAGCGAATTCAGCTCGCTGGAGAGCCCCGAGCTGCTCAGCTTCGGCGCAGTGACCGCGGAGGGCCACACCTTTTATGCCGAGCTCGAACATGAACAGCCGGTCGCGCTGTCCTCCTTCGTCGAGCAGAGCGTGCTGCCCCTGATGGAAAATGCGCGCGTGCCCAGGGCCAGTGCTGCCGAGCAGTTCGTATCCTGGCTGCACAATCTTGCCAACGGCCGCGCGGTGCGCCTGATCAGCGACTCGGGCTTCGATCGGTGGGCGCTGAGCGATCTGCTCGCCGCCGAAGACCTGCCCAGCGGCGTGCCGTGGCAGCGGGCGCCGGTGGCGTACTCGGAGCTGGATCGCGTGTCCGAGGAGCTCAGGCTGCGACGGCACCACGCGCTCGACGACGCGCTCGCACTGCGCCGCGCGGTGCTCGGAGAAGGCAGCTCCGAGCCGGCGCGCGGGCACGAGGTGCAGCCCGTCGCGACGCTTCAGGCGCACGGGCGTTGAGGGCGCATGAACGAGTTGCCGGATTACGTGCAGCGCAACCGCGAAGCCTGGGATGCCTTTGCAGCGGACTATGTCGCGCCGGGCGAAGCCAAATGGGCGCAGCGCGATCCGACCTGGGGCATCTGGGGCGTGCCGGAAGCCGACGTCGGGATGCTTCCATGCAGTGTCGACGGGCTCGATGCGATCGAGCTCGGTTGCGGCACCGCCTACGTGTCGGCGTGGCTGGCAGGACGCGGCGCCCGTGTCGTTGGCGTCGACAATTCGCAGGCTCAACTGGATACGGCGCGCCGGCTCCAGCGCGAGCACGGTGTGCACTTTCCATTGCTGCATGGGAATGCGGAACAGGTCCCGTATCCGGACGCGAGTTTCGACTTCGCCATATCAGAATACGGGGCGTGCCTGTGGGCCGATCCGTACCGTTTCATTCCCGAGGCCACGCGCCTGCTGCGTCCCGGGGGCCAGTTGTCGTTCCTGACGAACTCCTGGCTGATGATTCTCTGCATGCCCGAGCGGGCGGACGAGGCCGCAACCGAGCGGCTGCTGCGTCCTGGGTTCGGAATGCACCGGACGCAATGGCCTGACAGCCCCGAGGTCGAGTTTCATCTGGCCCACGGTGACTGGATCCGGCTGCTGCGGCGGTCGGGCTTCGAAGTCATCGACCTGGTCGAGATTCGGCCGCCCGCCGATGCGACGACCCGGTACCCCTTCGTGACGCTGCCGTGGGCGCGCCAGTGGCCGTGCGAAGAAGTCTGGAAGGCGCGGCGCCTCTAGTGTGACGCGAATCGGCTGGCAAACTCGCGCGGAGTGAGAATGGCCACGCCGAAACGGCGCGCCTTGCGGGTCAGCGCGAGCAGCGCCTTGTCCTTGGTCAACAATACGGCCGCCCGTGCCGAGTAGGCCAGGTCCAGGAATTTCTGGTCATCCGGATCTCGGCAACGGCACGGCGCCTGGCCGTTCAGCGCAAAGAGCACCGTCCTCGCCTGCCACTGGCGCAGGCACGCGCGCAGGCGCGAGCGTTCGGCCGGGCCGGGGGAAAAGCGCGGGCGCCGCAGCACGATGCCGAGCTCCGCGTCGGTTTGCTTGCAACGCGCGGCCACCCAGCCGGGCGAGCCCAGCGCGGCCGCCAGCGATTGGGAATCGCGATCGAGAAAGTAGTGGATGTCGAGCCAGACGTTCGTATCGACGACCGCCAGTCGCGGGCGCGCCAGTGCGCCCACGGCTGGCTCCGGCGCCGATGCGGCCGCCGTCACGGCAGCAGCACAAACTCCAGGCGCCGGTTGCCCGATTCCTCGTCCGGCTCGTTCGATGCGGGCTGTGCATCACCGGCTCCGCGCGCCTGCAGGCGCTGTGAGGCCACACCCTGGTTGACCAGGAAGTCGACCACGGCCTGGGCGCGCCGTCGGGACAGCTCCAGGTCCGTCAACGGCGAGGTGGCGGCGTCGGCGTGCCCCGAGATTTCGAAGCGCTCGGTGGCGGGGCGTGCCGCGATCGCAGCGGCGGCCTGTGTCAGCACCGGCTCGGCATCATCCGGCAGCGCTGCGCTGCCGGCCTTGAAGTCGATCGCGATCAGATTCAACGCCGCCAGCGCCTGCGTGGCGCTCGATTCGGGCGCCAGGGCGCTCAGCGCCGCCATCGCATGAAAGTTGCCGACCCGTACCGCCGTCTTGGGATCGAATGGCGGCGCCGGGCCGGCCGCGGCTGCCAGCGGGTGCGCGGGCAGGCAGGCCCGTATCAGCAACGCACCGATCAGGCCCAGCGCGACCAGCGGCCAAACGTCGGTAAAGAAGCGGACCACGCCGTGGTCCGCGGCGGCGCCCTCGGTCATCGCCGCTAGGCCGAAGCAGACGCGAGCAGCTGGCGCAGCACGAACGGCAGGATGCCGCCGTGCCGGAAATAATCGACCTCGATCGGCGTATCGATCCGCAGCGTCAGCACGACTTCGCGGGTGGAGCCATCCGGCCGCCGTATCACCAGCGTGAGCGACTGCTGGGGCCTCAGAGCGTCGTCGATCCCGATCAGGTCGAACTGCTCGTCACCGCGGATGCCGAGCGTCTGCGCGCTCTGGCCCGATCCGAACTGAAGCGGCAGCACGCCCATCCCGACCAGGTTGCTGCGGTGAATCCGCTCGAAGCTGCGCGCAACGACCGCCCGCACCCCCAGCAGCTGCGTTCCCTTGGCGGCCCAGTCACGCGAGGATCCGGTTCCGTACTCTTCACCCCCGAAAACCATGGTCGGCACGCCTTCCTCCCGGTAGCGCATCGCGGCCTCGTAGATCGACATGCGGGCGCCGGACGGCTGGTGGATCGTGACGCCGCCTTCGACGCGAGAGCCGTCGGGTTGTGGCTCGATCATCAGATTCTTGATCCGGACGTTGGCGAAGGTGCCGCGCATCATCACCTCGTGATTGCCGCGCCGGGCGCCGTAGCTGTTGAAATCGGCCTTGGACACGCCATGCGCGATCAGCCAGCGGCCCGCGGGGGAGGTGTCCTTGAACGAGCCGGCCGGTGAGATGTGGTCGGTCGTAATCGAGTCTGCGAAAATCGCCAGTGCGCGCGCACCTTGCACCGGATCGATGCGCCTCGGCTGCATCGCGAAGTCCGCGAAAAACGGCGGCTCGGCGATGTAGGTCGACGTCGGCCAGGCGTAGGTCTGACCGGTGACGCCCTTGATTTTCTGCCACAGCTCGCCCGGGTTGGAGGCGACTTGCGCGTAGTTCGTTCGGAATGCCTGCCCGTCCATCGCGTACTTCAGCAGCGCCTCGACCTCCTGGCCGGACGGCCAGATGTCGCCGATCCAGACCTCGCGTCCGCCGGTTCCGCGCCCGATGGGCTCGGACATCAGGTCCTTCAGCACGGTGCCGGCCAGCGCGTAGGCGACGACCAGCGGAGGAGAGCCCAGGAAATTGGCCCTCAGATTCGGATGGATGCGCGCCTCGAAATTGCGATTGCCGGACAGCACCGCGGCGCACACGAGGTCGTTTTTCGAGATCACGTCGTTCAGCTCGGCCGTCAGGTCGCCGGAGTTGCCGATGCAGGTCGTGCAGCCGTAGGCGGCCAGGTTGAATCCGAGCTTTTCCAGGTAGGGCAGCAGCCCCGCGCGCTGCAGGTACTCGGTCACGATCCGGGATCCCGGAGCGAGCGAGGTCTTCACGTGCGGACGCACCGAAAGGCCGGCCTCGACCGCCTTCTTGGCCAGCAGGCCCGCCGCCAGCATCACGCTCGGGTTGCTGGTGTTGGTGCATGAGGTGATCGCGGCGATCAGCACGTCGCCGTTGCGGATCGGCAGGCCGCCCGCCGTCTTGAAGGTCTGCTCCAGCTTGTCTTTGGGCTGGTTGAATCCGTTTTCCGCGACCGACTTGCTGAACAGCTCCGAAAACGTGCGCCTGACCTGGCCGATCTCGATCCGATCCTGCGGGCGCTTGGGCCCGGCCAGCGACGGTGCGACCGACGCCAGGTCCAGCGTCACCACCTTGGTGTAATCGATCTCGCCGGCCCGCGGCACGCCGAACAGACCCTGCGCCCGGTAGTAGGCCTCGAACGCAGCGATCTCGGCCGGGGTGCGCCCGGTCCCCTGGAAATAGGCGACCGTTTTTTCGTCCACCGGGAAAAAGCCCATCGTGGCGCCGTATTCGGGCGCCATGTTGCCGATCGTTGCCCGGTCGGGCACCGACAGCGAGGCCGTTCCCTCGCCGAAGAACTCGACGAATTTGCCGACCACCTTTTCCCGGCGCAGCATCTCCGTGACCGTCAACACCAGGTCGGTAGCCGTGACGCCGCCGCGCAGCCTGCCTTTGAGCTCCACGCCGATCACGTCCGGCGTCAGCAGGTACACCGGCTGCCCCAGCATCGCCGCCTCGGCCTCGATGCCGCCGACGCCCCAGCCGACCACGCCGATGCCGTTGATCATCGTCGTGTGGCTGTCGGTGCCCACCAGCGTGTCGGGGAAGTGGATGCCATCGCGCTGGTGCACCCCGCGTGCCAGAAACTCCAGGTTGACCTGGTGCACGATGCCAAATCCGGGCGGCACCACGCGGAACGTCTTGAACGCCTGCATGCCCCACTTCATGAATTCGTAGCGCTCGCGGTTGCGCTCGAACTCCAGCTTCATGTTCAGGTCCAGCGCATTGCGGGTGCCGTAATGGTCGACCATCACCGAATGGTCGACCACCAGATCCACCGGGACCAACGGCTCGATCAGCCCGGGCTGGCGGCCCATCCGCGCGGCCACTCCGCGCATCGCCGCCAGGTCGACCAGCAGCGGAACGCCGGTGAAATCCTGCAGCACCACGCGCGCGACGACGAACGGAATCTCTTCGGTGCGCGCAGCCCGGGGATGCCAGGCGGCCAGCTGTCGCACGTGCTCCTCGGTGACTTTCTTGCCGTCGCAGTTGCGCAGCACCGACTCCAGCACCACCCGTATCGAGTGGGGCAACCGCGATATCTGCCCGAGCCCGGCCGCTTGCAGCGTGGCGAGGCGGTAGAACCGGCCCCGCCCACCGGCCGCGGGAGAGAATTCCTGCAAGCTGCCGAACGGATTCGGTGTCGTCATTTGGCCTCCCATTCGATCCTTCGGGAAATGGCCACGCCATTTCCCGCACAAACCGCCCCTCGCCCGCTTGCGGGACCGGGGCGGGGGTGAGGGTCTACCCAAGCAGGTGTTCGACCGCCTTGCGCTCCTCGTTCAATTCCGCCAGCGTCTTGTCCAGACAGCTGCGCGAGAACTCGTCGATCGAAAGTCCTGGCACGATCCGGTAATCGCCCTGATCGCAAGTCACCGGAAAACCAAACACCGTATCGGCGGGGATGCCGTAACTGCCGTCCGACGGCACGCCCATCGACACCCAGCGCCCGCCCGTTCCGAGCGCCCAGTCGCGCATGTGGTCGATCGCCGCATTGGCGGCCGACGCCGCCGACGACATGCCACGGGCCTCGATCACGGCCGCGCCCCGCTTGCCCACCAACGGCAGGAACGTCTCGCGGTACCACTTTTCGTCGTTGATGGCTTGCGGCACCGGGCGGCCCCCGATCGTGGCGAAGCGGTAGTCGGCGTACATCGTGGGGGAGTGATTGCCCCACACGCACACCGATTGGATCGCCTGCACCGACGCCGCCAGCTTGGCCGCGATCTGCGATACGGCGCGGTTGTGATCGAGGCGCATCATCGAAGTGAAATTGCGCTTGGGCAGGTCCGGCGCCGATTTGATCGCGATGTACGCGTTCGTATTGGCCGGGTTTCCGACCACCACGGTTTTGACGGTGCGGCGCGCCACGGCGTTGAGCGCCTTGCCCTGCGCCGTGAAGATCTGCGCGTTGGCCGTCAGCAGATCGCGTCGCTCCATCCCGGGGCCGCGCGGTCGGGCACCGACCAGCAACGCGTAGTCGGCGTCGCGAAAAGCCGCGCTCGGGTCGCTGTGGCCCTGCATCGACGCGAGCAGTGGAAACGCGCAGTCCTCCAGCTCCATCATCACGCCCGCCAGCGCTTTCTGCACTTTCTGGTCGGGTACCTCGAGCAACTGCAGGCTGACCGGCTGGTCCTTGCCCAGCATTTCACCGGCCGCGATGCGAAACAGCAGCGCGTAGCCGATTTGTCCGGCAGCGCCGGTCACGGCGACGCGCACAGGCGTCTTACTCATCGGAGTCTCCCGTGGATCGAACTGGGTTGCACCACCTCGCAGCCGCAGGCGCAGCGTGCTGCGATGCATCGTGGAAGGGGAGTGTAATGCGGGCCGATTTCAGCGCGCTGGCAGCGCCCGGTCGCGCATACGCGCAGCCTCGCCCCGGCCTTCAGTATAGCCAAGCTCTTATATAAGACATAAGATGAACGGATCCCCGACCGGCGTGACCTCGATCATGGAAAGCACCAGCCCGCCCGCGCCGCAGCGGCCGGCGACCGGATCCCGGCGCGGGCCGGGGCGCACCGCCGTATTTGCGCCGCTGTACCGCCAGATCCGACACCTTCTGGTGGAGAGCCTGCACCGGGGCGAGTGGAGCCCTGGGGCCGCGATCCCGAGCGAGACCGAGCTGGCGAACCGCTTCCAGGTCAGCCAGGGAACGGTCCGCAAAGCCATCGACGAGCTGGCCTCCGAGAATCTTCTGGTGCGGCGGCAGGGCAAAGGCACGTTTGTCGCGACCCACAACGAGCCCAAGGCGCAGCATCGCTTTCTACGCCTGGTGCCGGATCACGGCGTCCCGGCCGTTACCAGCAGCCGGTTCCTGGATTGCGACAGCGTTCGTGCTCCCGCCGAGGTCGCAGCGCGTCTCGGACTGCGCGCCGGCGCCGGCCTGATCCATCTTCGCCGTGTGTTGTTGTTCGGCGAGCTTGCGACGGTGCTCGACGACATCTGGCTGCCGGCGGGCCCGTTCCGCAGGCTTTCTGCCGAGCTGGTGGCACGGCACAAGGGGCCGCTGTATGGCTTGTTCGAGAGCGAGTTCGGCGTGCGCATGATCCGGGCCGAGGAGCAGTTGCGGGCCGTGGCGGCCACGGGCGAGGCCGCTGCCGCGCTGCAGGTCGCGCCGGGCTCACCGCTGCTCAGGGTGGACCGCGTTTCCTACACCTACGGGGACCGTGCGATCGAGTTTCGGCGGGGCCACTGCGCCACGACGGATTTTCATTACTGGAACACCCTGACCTGACGTGATCCGGCGCCGTTGACACCGCCTGCACGCACTTTCGCGAATTCGGTCACAATATATTGCATTGCAACTAGAAGTCGAAGCCCCCGGCGGGTTCCAGACCATGCCACAGCGGCGCCTGATACGGAACATCTCGATCACCGACCTGGTGCGATACCGGCTGCCGGCGCCCGGCGTGCTGTCGATCCTGCACCGGGTCAGCGGAGCGCTGATGTTCGTGCTGCTGCCGGTCGTGCTGTGGCTGTTCGACCTGAGCTTGCGTTCGCAGGTGAGCTACCGCCAGTTGCAGCAGGTGGCCGACGGCTGGTTGGCAAAAGTGGTTCTGGTGGTGCTGGCCTGGGCCCTGCTGCATCACCTGCTGGCCGGCGTTCGCCACCTGGCGCTTGACCTGGACCTGGGCGTGGACCGGGTGACGTCGCGCCGCAGCGCCTGGATCGTGTTCGCCGTCAGCGTCCCCCTGGCGGCGTGGGCCGCTCTGATCATATTCGGGGTGCTGTGATGTCGGTCGGCGCCAGAAGGCTGGTCGTCGGAGCCCACTACGGTCTGCGCGACTGGCTGGTGCAGCGCGCCACCGCGGTCGTGCTGGCCGTCTACGCGATCGCGCTGGCGGTTGTGGTCGCTTCGTCGCGCCCGATCGACTACGACGCCTGGGCCTCGATCTTCGCGCCGCTGGGAATGAAGATCGCCACGCTGATCGCGTTCGTCGCGCTGGCGTACCACGCCTGGATCGGGATGCGCGATATCTGGATGGACTACGTGCGGCCAACGCTGCTGCGGCTGCTGCTGGACCTGGCAACGATCCTGTGGCTGGCGGCCTGCCTGCTGTGGGCTGTGCAGATTCTCTGGAGGGTCTGAACGCGATGGCACTGGGCCGGCGCCGCTTCGACGCGGTGATCGTGGGAGCGGGCGGAGCGGGCATGCGCTGCGCGCTGCAGCTCGCGCACGCGGGCCTGAGCGTTGCCGTAACGACGAAAGTGTTTCCGACCCGCTCGCACACGGTGGCGGCCCAGGGCGGAATCGGAGCGTCGCTGGGCAACATGACCGAAGACCAGTGGCTGTGGCACATGTTCGATACGGTCAAGGGCTCCGATTACCTGGGCGACCAGGATGCGATCGAGTTCATGTGTCGCGAGGCTCCCAAGGTGGTCTACGAGCTGGAGCACTTCGGCATGCCGTTCGACCGCAATCCGGATGGCACGATCTACCAGCGGCCGTTCGGCGGGCACTCGGCCAATTTCGGTGAAAAGCCGGTGCCGCGAGCCTGCGCCGCGGCCGATCGGACCGGGCACGCGCTGCTGCATACGCTGTATCAGCGCAACGTGGCCGCGCGCACCCAGTTCCTGGTCGAATGGATGGCGCTCGACCTGGTGATCGACGCCGAGGGCGAGTGCGTCGGCGTCACGGCGCTGGAAATCGAGACCGGCACCCCGATGCTGCTGGAGGCCAAGGTCACCGTGCTGGCCACGGGCGGGGCCGGGCGCGTGTTCGCGGCCTCGACCAACGCCTACATCTGCACCGGAGACGGGCTCGGCATGGCGGCGCGGGCGGGGCTGCCGCTGGAGGACATGGAGTTCTGGCAGTTTCATCCGACCGGCGTGGCGGGCTCGGGCGTGCTGATCACCGAGGGCGTGCGCGGCGAGGGCGGCATTTTGCTGAACTGCCGCGGCGAGCGTTTCATGGAGCGCTACGCGCCGACGCTGAAGGACCTGGCCCCACGCGACTTCGTCTCGCGCTCGATGGACCAGGAGATCAAGGAAGGGCGCGGTTGCGGTCCGGAGCGCGATTACGTGCTGCTGAAGCTGGACCACCTGGGCGTGGAGACGATCACCAAACGCCTGCCGTCGATCCGCGAGATTGCGATCAAGTTCGCCAACGTCGATCCGGTGCGCGAGCCGATCCCCGTGGTGCCGACGATCCACTATCAGATGGGCGGCATTCCGTCCAACGTGCACGGACAGGTGGTGGCGCCGCATCAGGGCGATCCGAATACGGTCGTGCCGGGACTGTTCGCGATCGGCGAATGCGCCTGCGTGTCGGTCCACGGTGCCAACCGGCTGGGAACCAATTCGCTGCTGGACCTGGTCGTGTTCGGCCGATCGGCCGGCAACTTCATCGTGTCGCAGAAGCTCGACGAGCGGATGCACAAGCCGCTGCCGCCCGCGGCCGGCGAGGCCACGGTCGAGCGGTTGGCGGCGCTGGACTCGCGCGCCAAGGGCGAGCGGGTGCAGGCGGTCGCCAACGATCTGCGCCGCACGATGCAGTCCCATTGCGGCGTATTCCGAACCGGACCGCTGCTGCGCGAGGGCATCGCGATGATCGGGCAGATCGAGGAACGGGCCTCCCGCGTCGCGATCGACGACCACTCCAAGGTCTTCAACACGGCGCGCGTGGAAGCGCTCGAGCTCGCCAACCTGGTCGAGACGGCCAGGGCGTCGATCGTCTCGGCCGAGGCCAGGACCGAGAGCCGCGGCGCCCACGCGCGCGACGATTTTCCGCAGCGCGACGATTCGCACTGGTTGCGCCACTCGCTCTGGTATCGGGACGGCGATCGGCTCGACTACAAGCCGGTCAACCTCAAACCGTTGAGCGTGCCGACTTTCGAACCGAAGAAACGCACTTACTGAAACCGCGCACCGACCGGCACCGCCTCCAACCATCAGGCTCCAGGGCAAAAAAAGGCCACCGATGAGCAGCCCCGCTTCGACCGAAACGACCACCCCGGGCGCCGCCGCGCGGGCGGTGAGCTTCCGCATCTACCGCTACGACCCGGAACGCGACGGCCGGCCGCGGATGCAGTCGTTCGAAGTGCGCCTGCAGGCGACCGACCGGATGCTGCTGGACGCGCTGATGCGCATCAAGGCCGAGGTCGACGACAGCCTGGCTTTCCGCCGCTCGTGCCGGGAAGGGGTGTGCGGTTCCGATGCGATCAACATCAACGGCCGCAACGGCCTGGCCTGCGTGACCAATCTGCGCGAGCTCAAGGAGCCCATCGTGCTGCGCCCGATTCCCGGGCTGCCCGTGGTGCGCGACCTGATCGTCGACATGAGCCACTTCTTCGATCAGTACCACTCGATCAAGCCGTTCCTGGTGAACGATTCGCCGCCGCCGGAGCGCGAGCGGCTGCAGTCGCCGGCCGAGCGCGAGCAGCTGGACGGCTTGTACGAATGCATCCTGTGCGCCTGCTGTTCGACCTCGTGCCCGAGCTTCTGGTGGAATCCGGACAAGTTCGTCGGCCCGGCCGGGCTGCTGCAGGCTTATCGCTTCATCGCCGACAGTCGCGACACGGCCACCGAAGATCGGCTCGACAATCTGGACGATCCGTATCGGCTGTTCCGCTGCAAATCGATCATGAATTGCGTTGACGTGTGTCCGAAAGGACTCAACCCCACTCGTGCCATCGGCAAGATCAAGGAACTGATGGTGCGGCGGGCGGTCTGAGATGCGCAACCACCCGATGCCAAGCGAGCGAGCGGTGCCGCCGGAGCGGGCCGCGGCCCTGCGGCGTCTGCGCTGGCGCGCGCGTCGCGGCCTGCTGGAGAACGATCTGCTGATCGGACGTTTTCTGGATCAGCAGGGCGATGCGCTCAAGCCCGCGCAGGTCGACGCGCTGGCGCGCCTGCTGGATCTTTCGGAGACCGAACTGTTCGAGCTGCTGCTTGGACGGAGGGAGCCGGCAGGCGCGCTGGACAGCAGCGCCGTCCGTGATGTTCTTGTGCGACTGCGTGCCGTGCGACCGCAGCCGCTGAGTTCTAGCACCTCATCCCGCACCTCTGGAGCCTGACGATGGCACTGAACGCGTCCGAACACAAGGCAACGCTGAGCTTCAGCGACGGCACGCCGCCCATCGATCTGCCGATCTACAAGGGTTCGATCGGCCCTGACGTGGTCGACATCCGCGCCCTCTACACGAAAACCGGCAAGTTCACCTACGATCCCGGGTTCATGTCGACCGCGGCGTGCAATTCGTCGATCACCTACATCGACGGCGATCGCGGCGAGCTGCTGTACCGGGGCTACCCGATCGAACAGCTGGCCACGCACTGCAACTTCCTGGAAGTGTGCTACCTGATCCTGTACGGCGAGCTGCCCAATTCGAAGCAGCGCAAGGAATTCGTCAACCTGGTGTCGCGCCACACGATGGTGCACGAGCAGATGCAGTTTTTCCTGCGCGGGTTTCGCCGGGACACCCATCCGATGTCGGTGCTGACCGGGCTGGTCGGCGCGATGTCGGCGTTCTACCCGGACTCGATCAACGTGCACGATCCGGCGCAGCGCGAGATCTCGGCGATCCGGATGATTGCCAAGATGCCCACGCTGGTTGCGATGGCGTACAAGTACGCGGCAGGGCAGCCGTACATGTATCCGCGCAACGAGCTGTCGTACGCGGCCAACTTCATGCACATGATGTTCGCCACGCCCTGCGAGGATTACCACGTGAACCCGGTGCTGGTGCGGGCCCTGGACCGCATCTTCATTCTGCACGCGGATCACGAGCAGAACGCATCGACCTCCACCGTGCGGCTGTGCGCCTCGTCGGGAACCAATCCGTTCGCGGCGATCGCCGCCGGCGTGGCGTGCCTGTGGGGTCCGGCCCACGGAGGCGCCAACGAGGCGGCGCTCGCCATGCTCCACGAGCTTCAGGCCCAGGGCGGATTGGCCAAGATCGGCGATTTCATCGCCAAGGTCAAGGACAAGAACTCCAATGTCCGGCTGATGGGGTTCGGGCACCGGGTCTACAAGAACTACGATCCGCGCGCCAAGCTGATGCGGGAGACCTGCTACGAGGTGCTCAACGAACTGGGGCTGCACGACGATCCGCTGTTCAAGCTGGCGATGGGGCTGGAGAAGATCGCGCTGGAGGACGAGTACTTCGTCAGCCGCAAGCTGTACCCGAACGTCGACTTCTATTCGGGCATCGTGCAAAAAGCGATCGGCATCCCGGTGTCGCTGTTCACCGCCATTTTCGCGCTGGCGCGCACGGTCGGCTGGATTGCGCAGCTCAACGAAATGGTATCGGACCCGGAATACAAGATCGGCCGGCCGCGACAGCTGTACAGCGGGCACGTCAAGCGCGACGTAACGCCCGCGAAGTAAAATTGCGCACGCAAGGTGGTCTGAAAGGGCCGATGCCATGATGCGACAGTTTCAGGTCAATTCCTACCTGTTCGGCGGCAACGCGCCTTACGTGGAGGAGCTGTACGAGCGTTACCTCGACAATCCGGGATCGGTTCCGGAGCGCTGGCGCGCCTACTTCGACCAGATGCAGCTGGTTCCGGCCGCCGACGGCAATCCGTCGACGCCCGATGTGGCGCACGCGCCCATCGTCGAGTCCTTTGCACTGCGCGCCAAGGCCGGGACCTTGCGCCCGACGGTGGCGCCGACCGACCTGTCGGTGGCGCGCAAGCAGGTGCACGTCCAGTCGATCATCGCGGCCTACCGGTTCCTGGGCAGCCGCTGGGCCGATCTGGATCCGCTGAAGCGCCAGGAGCGCCCCAAGATTCCCGAGCTGGAACCGGGCTTCTACGACCTGAGCGAAGCCGACATGGACACCGAGTTTTCGGCGTCCAACACGTACTTCGGCCAGGAGCAGATGAGCCTGCGGGACATCGTCAAGGCGCTGCGCCAGACCTACTGCGGAACGATCGGCGTCGAGTTCATGTACATCGCGGATCCGGCCCAGAAGCGCTGGCTGCAGCAGCGGCTCGAATCGATCCGGTCGACCCCGAGCTTCAGCGCCGAGAAGAAGCGCCACATCCTGAACCGGCTGACCGCCGCCGAAGGGCTGGAGCGCTACCTGCATACCAAGTACGTCGGGCAGAAGCGCTTTTCGCTGGAGGGCGGAGAAAGCTTCATCGCTGCGATGGACGAGCTGATCCAGCGCGCCGGCGAATCGGGTGTCGAAGAGATCGTGGTCGGCATGGCGCACCGCGGCCGCCTGAACGTGCTGGTCAACACGCTGGGCAAGACGCCGCCGGAGTTGTTCGCCGAGTTCGAGGGCAAGGCCGCGATCGACCTTCCCGCCGGGGACGTCAAGTACCACCTGGGCTTTTCGAGCGACGTTTCCACGCCGGGCGGCGCGGTTCACCTGTCGCTGGCGTTCAACCCGTCGCACCTGGAGATCGTCAATCCGGTGGTCGAAGGCTCCGTGCGGGCGCGCCAGGAGCGGCGCGCCGACCAGCGCGGCGAGAAGGTGCTGCCGGTGCTGGTGCACGGCGATGCCTCGTTCGCCGGCCAGGGCGTCGTGATGGAAACGCTGGCGCTCGCCCAGACGCGCGGCTACGGCACGGGCGGAACCGTGCACATCGTGATCAACAATCAGATCGGCTTCACCACCTCGGACCCGCGCGACTCGCGCTCGTCCCTGTACTGCTCGGACGTGGTCAAGATGATCGAGGCCCCGGTGCTGCACGTGAACGGCGACGACCCCGAGGCGGTCGTGCTGGCCACCGGCATGGCGATGGACTTCCGGCAGGAGTTCGGCATGGACGTGGTGCTGGACATCGTCTGCTTCCGGCGACTGGGGCACAACGAGCAGGACACCCCGGCCGTCACGCAGCCCCTGATGTACAAGAAGATCGGCTTGCACCCCGGCACGCGCAAGCTGTACGCCGACAAGCTGGTCACGCAGGGCACGCTCGGAGCGGACGAGCCTGAGGCGATGACGCGCGCCTACCGCCAGGTGCTGGACCAGGGTCGCCAGACGCTCGATCCGGTGCTGACCAATTTCAAGAGCCAGTACGCCGTCGACTGGACGCCGTACTTGAACCGCAAGTGGACCGACAACGCGGACACCGCCATTCCGGTGACGGAGCTGAAACGGCTGGCTCAGCGGATCACGTCGGTTCCGGACAACTTCAAGCTGCATCCGCTGGTGGAGAAAGTGGTCGCCGACCGGCGCAGCATGGGCGAAGGCAAGATTCCAATCGACTGGGGCATGGCCGAGCACCTGGCATTCGCCTCGCTGGTCGCCAGCGGCTACCCGGTGCGCATCACCGGCCAGGATTCCGGGCGCGGCACTTTTTCGCACCGGCACGCGGTGCTGCACGACCAGAATCGCGAAAAGTGGGACACCGGCACGTATGTGCCGCTGCAGAACGTGCTGGAGAAGCAGGCCCGGTTCACCGTCATCGATTCGGTGCTGTCCGAGGAAGCCGTGCTGGGGTTCGAATACGGCTTTTCGAGCGCGGAGCCCAGCGCGCTGGTGATCTGGGAGGCCCAGTTCGGCGACTTCGTCAACGGCGCGCAAGTCGTGATCGACCAGTTCATCGCGTCGGGCGAAGTCAAGTGGGGACGTCAGTCGGGCCTGACGCTGATGCTGCCGCACGGCTACGAAGGGCAGGGGCCCGAGCACTCGTCGGCGCGCCTGGAGCGTTTCCTGCAACTGGCGGCCGACAACAACATGCAGGTGGTGCAGCCGACCACGGCCGCGCAGATCTTCCACCTGCTGCGGCGCCAGATGATCCGGATGTTCCGCAAGCCGCTGGTGATCATGTCGCCCAAGTCGCTGTTGCGGCATAAGGACGCAGCCTCCCAGCTGGTCGACCTGGCGCGCGGCGAATTCCACACGGTGATTCCCGATGCCTCAACCGATCCGCAGAAGATCCGGCGCGCCATCCTGTGCTCGGGCCGGGTCTACTACGATCTGAAGGCCGAGCGCGAAGAGCGCAAGGCCGAGGATGTCGCGCTGATCCGCATCGAGCAGCTGTATCCGTTCCCGCACAAGGCGCTGTCGGCCGAATTCAAGCGGCTGCCGGGGCTGACCGATGTCGTGTGGTGCCAGGACGAGCCGCAGAACATGGGTGCGTGGTCCTACGTGCAAAGTCACCTGCTCGAGGAGATGAACGAATCTCACAAGCTCGGTTACGCCGGGCGACCGGCCTCCGCTTCGCCGGCGGTCGGCTACTACGCCAAGCACATCGAGCAGCAGAAGGCGCTGGTCGATGCGGCTTTTGCCAAGCTCAAGGGCCTGGTGCTGCACCGCTAGGTAAAAACGGGAAACGCAATGTCGACGGTCGAAGTCAAGGTTCCGCAGCTTTCCGAATCGGTTGCCGAGGCGACCTTGCTGCAATGGAAGAAAAAATCCGGCGAGGCCGTGGCGCTGGATGAGGTGCTGATCGAGGTCGAGACCGACAAGGTGGTGCTGGAAGTGCCGGCTCCCTCGGCCGGCACGCTGGCGCAGATCGTCAAGCCCGACGGCAGCACGGTTGTTTCGGGCGACGTGATTGCGGTCATCGATCCGGCCTCCTCCGCCAAGGCTTCGGCCTCCTCCGCCAAGGCTTCGGAGGCCAAGCAGGCCTCGGCGGCTGGGCCGGCAGCGGTGCGGGGCGATGGCGCCGGCGCCAGCGCGGTGGCGGCCGCCACGGCTACGGCGCCCGGGGCGCGTGCGGACGGCACCCCGGCGCAGGCCGCGGCGTTGGCCATGCCGGCCGCCGCCAAGCGGATGGCCGACGCGGGCCTGTCGGCCTCGCAGGTGCCCGGCACCGGCCGCGACGGCCGCATCACCAAGGGCGACGTGCTGACGGCGCTGCAGACGGCCCCCGCGGCCCCGGTTGCTGCGCCGTCGCCGAGCCCCGCGCTCAGGCCCGCGCTGCCCGACGTAAAGGCCCCGATCGACACGGCGCTGTTGAGCGGACGCCCCGAGCAGCGCGTTCCGATGTCGCGGCTGCGCCAGCGGGTGGCCGAGCGCCTGGTGCAGTCGCAGTCGACCGCCGCCATCCTGACGACCTTCAACGAAGTGAACATGCAGCCGCTGATCGAGCTGCGCACGCGCTACAAGGAACGCTTCGAAAAGGAACACAACGTCAAGCTCGGCTTCATGTCGTTCTTCGTGAAGGCCGCCGTTTCGGCGCTGAAGAAGTATCCGATGCTCAATGCGTCGGTGGACGGCGCCGAGATCGTCTATCACGGCTACTTCGACATCGGCATCGCGGTCGGATCGCCGCGCGGCCTGGTGGTGCCGATCCTGCGCGATGCCGACCAGCTCAGCTTCGCGGAAATCGAGCGCCGGATCGCCGACTACGGAACGCGCGCAACCCAGGGACGGCTGGCGATCGACGAGCTCACCGGCGGCACCTTCTCGATATCCAATGGCGGCGTGTTCGGATCGATGCTGTCCACGCCGATCATCAATCCGCCGCAGTCGGCCATCCTGGGCGTGCACGCGACCCGGGACCGGCCGGTCGTCGAGGACGGGCAGATCGTGATCCGGCCCATCAACTACCTGGCCCTTTCATACGATCATCGGATCATCGACGGCCGCGAAGCGGTGCTGTCGCTGGTTGCGATCAAGGAAGCGCTGGAGGATCCGGCCCGCCTGCTGCTGGAAGTGTGAGCGGCCCGACCGATGGCTGCCGACAATACGTTCGACGTGATCGTGATCGGCGCGGGGCCGGGCGGCTACACGTTCGCGATCCGCGCCGCCCAGCTGGGCCTGCGGGTGGCGTGCGTGGACGCCTGGCGCAACGACAAGGGCGGGCCGGCGCCGGGCGGCACCTGCACCAACATCGGCTGCATTCCTTCCAAGGCGCTGCTGCATTCCTCGGAGCACTTCGAGAACGCCAAGCACCATTTCGCCGACCACGGCATCCGGATCGAATCGATCGCGATCGACGTGGCGAAAATGCTGGCGCGCAAGGCGACGGTGGTGCGGCAGAACAACGAGGGCATCGTGTACCTGTTCAAGAAGAACAAGATCACGTTCTTCCACGGACAGGCCCGGTTCGAAGGTCGCGGCGCCGACGGGTATCGAATTGCGGTCACCGCAGCCACGGGCACCGACGCGTTGCTGTCGGCCCCGCAGGTGGTGATCGCGACCGGGTCGGTGGCGCGCGCGCTGCCGGGCGTGGCCTTCGACGAGAAGCGCGTGCTGTCCAACGACGGCGCGCTGTCGATCGCGCAGGTTCCGCGCCGGCTGGGCGTGATCGGCGCCGGCGTGGTCGGCCTGGAGCTGGGCTCCGTGTGGCGGCGCCTGGGCTCCGAGGTGACGATGCTGGAGGTGCTGCCTGCGTTCCTTCCGGCGGCCGACGAGCAAATCGCACGCGAGGCGTTCAAGCAGCTCACACGCCAGGGATTGAAGATCCAGCTCGGCATCAACATCCAGGGCGTCGAGGCCGGGGGCGACGCGCTCAGGGTGCGCTACCTGGATTCGAACAAGGCGGCGCAGACGCTGGAGTGCGACAAGCTGATCGTGTCGATCGGGCGCCTGCCCAATACGGAAGGCTTGAACGGGGCGGCGGTCGGTTTGAAGCTGGACCAGCACGGTTTTATCGAGGTCGACGCCGGCTGTCGCACGGCCGTCCCGGGCGTCTGGGCCATCGGCGACGTGGTGCGCGGCCCGATGCTCGCGCACAAGGCCGAGGAGGAGGCGGTGGCCGTCGCCGAAACGATCGCGGGTCAGCACGGCCACGTCGACCTGGATACGATTCCGTGGGTCATCTACACGGCTCCCGAGATCGCCTGGGTCGGCAAGACCGAGCAGCAGTTGAAAGCCTCGGGCCAGGCGTACCGCGCCGGCACCTTCCCGTTCATGGCCAACGGCCGTGCCCGCGCGATGGGCGACACCGCGGGCCTGACCAAATTCCTGGCGGACGCGCAGACCGACCGGGTCCTGGGCGTACATATCGTCGGGCCGTTGGCGTCCGAGTTGATCTCTGAGGCCGGCGTGGCGCTGTCGTTCC
>Ga0210401_10001413_pt1 | contig 27955 bp, 26 predicted proteins | sample IncBWH32MmetaG_FD_150866 | JGI IMG/M metagenome (GOLD analysis project Ga0210401, IMG submission 150866) | Forest soil microbial communities from Barre Woods Harvard Forest LTER site, Petersham, Massachusetts, United States - Inc-BW-H-32-M | ecosystem: Environmental > Terrestrial > Soil >...
TAATGATTGTTGAACGTAAAATTGTAAAGTGCTAGTAGCAAAATATTCTTTGTAATCGCGTCCGTTAATGGTAATTTCTCCTTTACCTTTTGTTACAAAGGCACGGGCTACCGATGTTTTTCTTCTTCCTGATGTGGTGATTTTTTCCATTCTTTATAATTAAGCGATAATGGTGTTAATGTCTAATTTAACTGGTTGTTGAGCTTCGTGCTTATGCTCGGTACCTGCGTAAATAAATACGTTGGTGTTTTGTACACGACCTAAACTGTTTTTAGGCAACATACCATGTATAGCTAAACGCAATATTTCAGTTGGTTTACGTTTTAGTAACTCGTTTGGAGTTGCAAAACGCTGTCCGCCCGGATACCCAGTGTAGCGAATATATTCTTTATCTTCAGCTTTTTTACCAGTAAATCTTACTTTATCGGCATTGATGATAATAACGTTATCTCCACAATCTGTATTAGGAGTGAAAGAAGCTTTGTTTTTACCTCTTAAAATATAGGCAACTTTAGACGCTAAACGACCAACAACTTGGCCTTCAGCATCAACTAAATGCCACTTTTTTTGAATAGTTGCCGCATTGGCAAAATCTGTTTTATAACTAATTGAATCCACTTTTATTGATTTTAATTCCCATTTAGGGGGTGCAAAGATATACTTTTTTTTATCTGAAACAAAAATTGTTGCTTTTTTTGAAAGAATTTTTAGCGTTCAGGACGCAAATTTAAAGAAAAAGTGCCAAAGTAAGGTTTATGTTAAATTGTAAACTCATAAATTCACTATTTCGTTATCTCAATTTTAGCCTCCTTTTTAAACAAATCGGCCTTGTTTTTGGGTTTACGGTAATCTTGCCAGCTAAACCCTTTTATTTCGATTTCTTTCACATTTAAATCTCTCATGGGCAAAATTTTAGCTATTGGCTTTTTATGGAAAGTAATTTGGTCAAGCTGGCCTTTCTTTTCATTAACAGTAAGCTTACTACTTTCAATTAAATTAACCCCTTTTAGCTTTTTTTTATCGTTTTGCAAATAGTAAACAGCTTGGGCGTTCCCTATAATATCAATCCTCCTAAGTGTATCGTCTTTAAAATATCCCCAAAGTAATTTTCCTTTTATTTGGTTAAAATGTATGGTATCAAGTTGCGATATTATAAATGTGTTTTCGGGTATATGAATTTTATCCATTTTGTTATTGCTAAAATATACGATTATCAGTTTTCCGCTTAACTGATTTACCTTGTGCCACATAACCGGCAAGTGATAAAGGATTAGTGTAGAATCATAAGCAGAAAAAACCATCGTATCGGCAACTCCTTGCACATCGGTTTTAAATATTTTTACATGATGATAGGCTCTTATAATAGAACTATCTCTCTCCTTAAAGTTTGTGCTATCCTTTAATATTATAGTTTGTATTTTAAGTTTTACTTCTTGTGTAAGAGTAGTATCTTTTTTGATATTATTAATTGAATCAACAAGAGCTGTTTTTAGTTTTTTAACTTTCTTTTCAAAAGCAAACATGCTATCTGCGGTAGCAAACAGAGAATCTTTTCCCATTATTTTGGTAAGTAAGGCTTGGTCTGTAACCCACATAATGCCTGTTTTTTTATTACTATACGAACGGTTTCCGCTAATAATTGTTTTTTGTACCGTATCAATCATTCTGATATTACTATATGCATGACCCGATTCATTCTTTTTGTCGTAATGTATACTATCGGCATACATTATGTTTTTACCTGTATAAATAGCTGCTTTTTTTGTTAGATGCGAAAGTTGTGTTTGGGTGTTGTACCACCCTCTCTCGCAATATAATTTATCTTTTTTGCTAAGCACGTTGGTTGGCCCTAAAAATATTACTGTTTTGGTAGGTGTAACATATTTAAGTGTATCTGCCAGCATAGTATAATCGGGGTTTACCAGCTTTACATCATACTTAAAAGATACCGTTTTTGTGGGTGAATGATAATAACCATGTTTGCTGGTTAAGGTGTTTTCTTTAGAAACAATGGTGCCACCTGTTTGATAGTTTGCCGTTTTATTTTTAGAATCGAAATTTAAAAAAGCTGTTGTAAGCACCATATCTTTTTCGGTACAAACAACATTACCATCAATAACCCCTAATTTGGTTGTGCCATCGTAATGTGCAGTTTTTCCTGTAATAGTGAGTGAATCACCTTGTCGAATAAATATATTACTATACGCTTCTATATTGTTGTTATCTAAGAAATAAGCGCTATCACAGGTCATAAACATACCATCTTTAGTGGTAAATTGTACATGCCCAATAAGCCTTTTAGCACCTCCTTTATAGTTTTTAACAAACTTGATTTTGTCGGCTTTATAATCAATTTGGTCTTGTGCCAAAAGAGAATAGCCGCTTAAAAAAAAGAAAAGAAAAACAATTAGTTTACATTTCATTGCAGCGCAAAACTAATTAAATCTATTTTTTAAAATTCATAATTCTCAATTTATTAAATTGATACTATCTTTGCGCCCTTATGATATCAGTAAATTCAGTTACAGTAGCTTTTGGAGGCTCATCTTTATTCGAAAACGTTAGTTTTTTAATTAGCGGAAAAGACCGTGTGGGCCTAGCGGGCAAGAATGGTGCGGGAAAATCTACCATGTTAAAATTAATTGCAGGAGAACAATCGCCTACCAAAGGTGAGATTTCTAAACCTAAAGATTTTAAACTGGGATACCTTCCTCAGGATATGATACACCAACATGGGCGTACCGTTTTTGAAGAAACAGCTTCTGCTTATGCAGAAATCACACAGTTGCAAAATCGTTTGATTGAAATAAATAAAGACCTTGAAATTCGTACAGATTACGAAACCGATAGCTACTCGCAATTAATTACTGATTTAACAGATATATCTGCAAGGCTTGATATTATTGGTGCTAACAATCGTGATGAGGAAATTGAAAAGATTTTAAAAGGCTTAGGTTTTGAGCGTAATGATTTTCATCGTTTAACCAATGAGTTTAGTGGCGGTTGGCGCATGCGTATTGAGTTAGCTAAGCTTTTATTACAAAAACCCGATGTACTTTTATTGGATGAGCCTACCAATCACCTAGATATAGAGGCTATACAGTGGCTTGAGGAGTTTATGGAAACTTATTATGGGGCACTTGTACTTATATCGCACGATAAACAGTTTTTAGATAATGTTACCAACCGTACTATTGAAATTGTTAATAGAAAAACATACGATTACAAGGCTAATTATAGTAAATATTTAGTGCTTCGTCAGGAAAGACAAGACCAACAAGAAAGTGCTGTTAAAAATCAGCAAAAAATAATTGACCAAACTGAAGCCTTAATTGACAAGTATCGTGCTAAGGCAAACAAAGCATCGTTTGCACAATCATTAATTAAAAAGCTTGACCGCATGGAGCGCATTGAGGTTGAAGAAGGCGACAATACAGTAATGAACATGCGCTTTCCAAAGCCTGCCTTATCCGGTAAAATTGTGTTAACGGTTGAAGATGCAGCCAAAACATATGGAGATAAACTTATTTTTAAAGATGCTAATTTCATTATAACTAAAGGAGAAAAAATTGCCTTAGTTGGTCGTAATGGCGAAGGAAAATCGACCATGATGAAAATGATTAGTGGCAAAACTAAATTTGATGGTACTGTGCAAATTGGGCATAATGTGTTAGCCGGTGTTTTTGAACAAGACCAGGAAGAGAAATTAGACCAAAACAAAACTGTTTTTGAAACCATTGATGAACTTGCCGTTGGTGAAGTCCGTAAACAAGTACGTAATATTTTGGGTTCGTTTTTATTTGGTGGAGATGATATAGATAAAAAAGTTCGTGTACTGAGCGGTGGAGAACGTGGTAGATTGGCGCTTTGCAAGCTTTTGTTAGAGCCTTATAATTTACTTTTATTAGATGAACCAACTAACCACTTAGATATCCGTTCGAAAGAAATTTTAAAGAAAGCCCTTTTAGATTATGAAGGCACAGTTATATTAGTGTCCCACGATCGTGATTTTTTAGATGGTTTAACTAACCGCTTGTTTGAGTTTAGAGAGGGTGCTGTAAAGGAGCATTTATGCGATATTAAAGAGTTTATGCAAAAACGTAAGCTTGAGAAATTAATGGAGCTCAAATCGGTTCAAGTACAGCCTGCAGCAGAGAAAAAAGTGGTAGAAAAACCTAAAGCAGATAATTCTGAAAAGGAAAAAGAGCTTAAACAGATAAAAAACCAGATTTCTAAATGTGAAAAAGACATTGAACAGTTAGAAACTGATATAAAAAAGCTTGATGAGCAGCTATCTAACCCAGATACCTATCAAAAACTAATGAACGATAAGGTGTTTTTTGAGAATTATAACCAAAGTAAAATTAAACTAGAAACCCTTTTAAAGGAGTGGGAGACGTTAAATGAACGAATTTCTGCCAATTAATTTGCATAGTACCAATAATTAACTATATTTGCACCCTTAAATTTTATAAATCATGGCTCGTGTTTGTCAATTAACTGGAAAAAAAGCTGTAGGAGGTAACATGGTATCTCACTCAAATCATAAAACTAAACGTGCGTTCGACGTGAATTTGCAACGTAAAAAGTTTTTTGTACCTGAAACAGGTGAGTGGTTAACATTACGTGTATCTACATCAGCCATCAAAAATATTAATAAATTAGGTGTTTTTGCTTGTGTAAAAGAAGCTCGTGAAAAAGGTTTTTTACCAAAAGCTAAGGTTGCTAAAGTTACAACGACACCTGTTGCTAAAAAAGCAGCTAAGTAATTTAAATTTTAAATTTTAAAAAGCCTTGTTACTTTTGGTGACAAGGCTTTTTAATTTTACATATGGTTAGAAATATTATAATTTGTTTTGCATTGATTGGCAACCTGTTTGCTCAATCAGATTCTTTATATGACAGAGATTGGCTTTCTGCCTCTTTTCATAAAGCAAGAAGAGATTCACTTAGGGCAAAAATGGCTCCCAAATCGATAGCTGTTGTTTTTGCTAATGCTGAAAGAAATCGTAGCAACGATGTAGATTTTCAATATAGTCAAGACCCAAATTTTTATTATTTAAGTGGTTTAACAGAGCCTAATGCCGTTTTACTTATTTTTAAAGAGCCTCAAACAATAGATAGCATTACTACCAATGAGCTTATTTATATACAACCACGTAGCCCTCGTGATGAAAGTTGGACAGGTAAGCGTTTGGGCATTGATGGTGTTAAACAAAAATTAGGTTTTGAGCATGCTTATAATAATACAGAGTTTGCTGATTTAAATTTAGATTTTAAAAAGTTTGATAAAATACATCATTCGCCTTTTAATAATGATGTACGTGATGATAAAAATGATGCTGGAGATTTATACAGTTTGATGAAAATTTTCAATGACAAAACAAAAGATTTTCAAACTAAAGATTATTATAATTTTTATGCTTTTATGGGGGATTTGCGTGAAATTAAAACCAAGGAAGAGCTTGTTCAACTTAGAAAAGCCATTGATATAACCTGCGCATCTCACGCAGAATTAATGAGGAAATTAGAAAGTACCATGACCGAATATCAAGCACAGGCTATTGTTGAATATGGTTTTAAATATAATGGATCGGAGTATGTTGGTTATCCATCTATTGTTGGTGCCGGAGAAAATTCATGCATTTTGCATTACATAACAAACCGAAAAAAATTAACTCCTAACGATATAATGGTAGTTGATGCCGGAGCAGAGTATCATGGTTATACGGCCGATGTAACCCGTACCCTACCTGTATCAGGTAAGTTTAGTGAAGAACAAAAAAAGATTTACAATTTAGTTTTACAAGCTCAGTTAGCCGGAATAGAAGCTTGTAAAGAAGGTAACTTATTTCGTGCGCCGCATAATGCTGCGGCCGATGTAATTAAAAAAGGTTTGATGGAGTTGGGCATTATATCATCGCCTAATGAGTTTATGAAATACTTTTTTCATGGCACATCACATTATTTGGGTTTAGATGTACATGATGTAGGAAATTATAGTCGATTAAAAGCTAATCAAGTTATAACGGTTGAGCCTGGGATTTACATTCCTGAAAATGCTGCCTGCGATAAAAAATGGTGGAACATTGGTGTGCGTATAGAAGATGATGTTTTAATAACTACCGGAGCAGCTGATGTATTAAGTGGTAAACTACCAAAAACAGTTGAAGAAATTGAAAAATTGATGCAGAAAACTAAGTAAGTTTACTTACTCTTAACAGTTTTATTATTACAATTCTTATTTTATCTTTAAACCATGAAGCTAATTTTTAAATTAGGTAATGGCTGTTTTTTTAAGTTAGTATGCTTTTTTCTTTTTTGTTTATTAAACAGCAAAAGTTATTCTCAAACTAAAAATAAAGAATGGCTATTGGTAGATGGCATAGATTATGCCCATTTAAATGGAAATGATAAACAACTACTAGATTCTATACTTCCGCTTTACCATAAAGCTACACACGATTCTGACCGATTAAGATTATTAAACGAATTTGTTGAAAATTGTATTGACGAAGCTGTTTGGCCAAAGTATAACAGTTTTATGCAGAAGATAGCTGAAAATGGAGATGGCAGTAAGCTATATCTTATCTATCAAGCAGCAGCTTTAAATAATATAGGTTATGATGCCGATAATAAAGGCAATGTTATTAAAGCTACCGAATATTATACCAAAGCACTTACATTAAGAGAAAAAGCAGGTGATATAAGCGGCATAGCAGAATCTACTAACAACTTAGGAAGTTTGTGTAGTTTTCAAAGCGACCATATAAAATCCATTTTTTATTACAGTAAAGCAGTAAGATTATATCAGGCTATTGGAGATAAAAAAGGGGCTGCCGAATCACTTAACAATTTAGGGAGCGCATACAATAACTTAAATAAAGTTGATTCGGCCATTATGTTTAATATGCAAGCACTTAGTTTACAAGAGGGAATTAGTGAAGAACTTGGAATGGCTAGCTCATATAATAACCTTGGCACTTGTTATATTGACAAGGAAGATACTTTGAGGGCCATTGAATATTATACAAAGGCATTAAAAATTGATGAAGAATTAGGTAACAAATCGGGTATAACTGCGGTACTTAATAATTTAGGTGAGATTTATTTTAATCGAAACGATATAAAAAAAGCACAGGCATATGCAGATAGGGCTTTTAAACTTGCACAACAATTAGGTTATCCAACTGAGATAGGGAACTCTGCTCACTTATTATATTACATATATAAAAAACAAAAAAATACCGCCCAAGCATTGGAAATGTATATACTATTTAAACAGATGCGAGATAGTATAACAGGACTTGAGCAAGTAAGAGTTACAACTTCGGCAGAGTATACATATAAAGAATTTCAACAGAATTTAGAGCATGAAAAGCAAAGTGCAGTTGCAGCAGAAGAACGTAAAAAGCAACGCTTATTTATGTTACTTATAGCATTTATAGCTATTGCTACCGGTATTATTGCAATTTTAGTTTTTAAAAATTTACAACGATATAAAAAGGCAAAGCTGTTAATAGAGAAACAAAAAGAATTGGTTGAAGAAAAACAAAAAGAGATACTTGATAGCATACGCTATGCAAAACGAATACAAGACGCTGTACTAAAAGAGCAAGAACATATATCTGCTCATCTTCCCGGGCATTTTGTGCTTTTTCAGCCAAAAGACATTGTTAGTGGAGATTTTTATTGGTCTATAGAAAAAGATAATTATTGGTATGTAGCTGCTGCTGATTGTACAGGACATGGCGTTCCTGGCGCATTTTTAACCATATTGGGTACATCATTTTTAAATGAATTAAATGCTACAGATGCGTTGTTAACTCCAGCCGAAATTTTAGATAAACTGCGTAGCCGAATGATAGCAGAATTATCTGTCACCAATAAAGAAACTAACGAAACTAAAGATGGCATGGATATATCTTTAGCCAGATTAAATCTTACTAGCAAAGAATTAATGTGGGCAGGGGCTAATAATCCATTATGGATTACATCTATTGTAAATAAAAATGAATATAAACTTACTGAAGTGCCTGCACATAAACAGCCTATTGGGTTTTATCCAACCCTAACCCCCTACCCTAACCATATTATACAACTTAAAAAAGGTGACACATTTTATCTTTTTACAGATGGTTATGCCGACCAATTTGGTGGCGAGAAGGGGAAAAAATTAAAATACAAAGCCATTAAAGAACTTTTATTAAATGCTGCCAACGAAAGCATGGAAAAACAAAAAAATATTTTGTTGGAATATTTTATCCGATGGAAAGGAAACTATGAACAAACAGATGATGTATGTATAATTGGAATTAATATTTATTAAAATTAGCTTATGTAAATTATGAATAACAAATTCATTTCTATAATTAAAACAGGTTCATTTTGCTTTGTTTTTTTCTTTTTTACTCAAATTAAAAGTCAAAATATTATTGCGTATAATGATAATCGAGGGTACTTTAATATTTTTGATAATGGCACGACTACTGTTGCCGCATATCAGCCACCACAATCGTTTCAGGTTGGGGGTAATTGTGTAGCTTATGTGGATTTTGGTAACAGCTTAAAAGTTTATTACAAAGGAGAAATTTCTACACTCTATGATGGCATTCCTACTAAGTATTATGTAACACATAATTTAGTAGTATTTGATGTTGGCGGAGTTATTAAAGTATTTGATAAAGGAAAAATAATTTCTCTTTCGGGTTATACAACATCTTATAAGGTAGGTGATAGTTTAGTAGCTTTTATTGATCAAATATCAGGAACTTTTAAAGTTTATTATAATGGAGCTTTTCAAATAATAGAAGATTTTCATCAAACACAAATGATATTAGAATATCAAGCAAGTAATAACACCTTGGCTTATCTAACCTACTTGCGTGAGTTTAAAATATTTTGGAACGGAAATGGATATAATCTTTTTAAACTAGCCAATAATTCGTCGCAAATACAATATCAAACAGGCAGTAATATTGTAAGTTTTACAAGCAATAATATTTTAGGTTTAACCGTTTTTTATAAAGGAAGCATTTATACTGTTTCAACTAAACAGGTTACCGATTACCAAACCGGAGACGATATGGTTGCTTATACGGATGCCGGAGGCATGCATGTTTTTTATGCCGGAAAAAATTATGATCTAAATGGTTTTGCGCCCGATTTTTATCAGGTTGCAGATAGCATGCTTATTTATTACATGCCCGGTTATTTTTCTGTTTTCAACAAAGGCAAATCATCGGTGCTTGCCAATTTTATGCCCAGCGAATATGCCATAGATAATAATACATTAACCTATGTTGATTTACAAGGTGGTTTAAACGCTTTTTATAATAATGAGACTTATCAATTATCTACTTTTGATAAATTAATTGGATTTAAATTAACCGGTAATGCTGTTTGGTATAGCACAGCAACAGTATATAACAAAGTATTTTTACGAGGAAAGACCTATGGAAGTGATTAGCTACCCGTGAATGGTTTCGCTTTTGCCATATTTACTTATTACTTTGGCTTCATAATCAAGCCACTCTTGCCAACGTTTATCTACATCTTCTTTACCGGCATACTTTCGAGCAAAACTCAAAAATGTGGTATAATGGGTAGCCTCGCTTATCATTAATTCGCGGTAGAAATTTTTTAAATCTTCGTCGATTATTTGTTCGCTTAAAATTTTAAAACGTTCGCAACTACGTGCTTCAATAAGAGCGGAAAAAAGCAAACGGTCTATTAAAGCAATTTCGCGCTTATAACCTTTGCGCATAAACCGGTAAAGGTCGTTTACATACTCGTCTCTCCGTTCTTTTCCTAATACAAAACCACGCTTTTTAATTTTTTCGTGTACCATTTCAAAATGCGCTAGTTCCTCTTTAGCAATAGAAAGCATTTCATCAACTAGCTCGGTATATTCAGGATAAGAGATAACAATAGATACCGAGTTACTTACCGCCTTTTGCTCGCACCAGGCATGGTCGGTTAAAATTTCATTAATGTTTTTTTCTACAATATTTACCCAGTGTGGGTCGGTGGCTAATTTTAATCCTAGCATGCTTACTTTTTATTAAAAATTGAATCGGGAATTATGATTTCCGTTTTAATGTTTTGGTACTCTTCCACCTGCTCAAGCTTTCCATTCTTTTTTGCAGTAACTTTTGTTTCATTAAAGCCTTTACAAGATTTTTGAAAGGCATCGAATTGTATCTCTAACCAATCGGTTTCTGTAAGTTTAGTTTTAAGTCCGACAACTTTTAAATCTTTTTTATCAATAAATATCTGGTAAGAGCCCTCTGCTCCTATTACAAAACAATTGACATTATTTAGTGTATCCGTTTTTATTTTACTTAAATCATATCCTAAGTTTTTCAAACGAGTTTTAACATCATCAAACTTTCTAAAATACATCCCACCAAGCAGCAATAGTAAATCGTTTTTATCTGCTCGGGTTTTTACTAATTTGTGTTTCTTATAATTATAGACAGAATCATTTTTAAATATAACTCCGTTACCGCCAAATTTTGTTCCTATATCAATGCGGAATTTATCTGGGTAACTTATCCACTCATACCAATAGGCTGTATCTGTAACCACATCATCTTTATATCGGATAGTTTTTTGCTCAAACTGAACTGTTTTACAATAATTTTGGTAGTATTTTTTATGCATAGCAGCCAACAACTCTTCGCCAGTTTTATATTGAGCAAACAATACAGTATTTGAAATAAAAAGCAGTAATAAAATTATCTTTTTCATTACAATAAGAGTTTAAGTTAATGCATAAGCCAAAGCTACACCTAATAAAATACTTAAGAGCTTTGTTATATGGTAGCGGTGATTTTTTTCGCTGCTTTCAAAAATAATGGTTGTGGCAATGTGTAAAAATATACCTACTACTATAGCTGTAAAGATTACAGAAAGATGTTCTATACTGCCAAATGATATTTCAATAAAATGCCCCATTAAAGAACCCAGTGGAGCCATTCCAGCTAGCAATAATAAATATAAAATGATTTTATTTTTAGCTATTTGTTGGTGGATAAGTAAACCGGCAAAAGCAATTGAAATAGGAATATTATGCAGCGTTACACCCATTAAAAAAGAAATTTGCTGCGCGCTTTGTGATGCATTAAAAATGCCTGCTAATGGCAAACCTTCAATAAATGAATGAAGGTATAAGCCAAATAATAACACTAAAGGGATTTTGTTTTTTTCAGCATGAATGTGTGCATGACCATGCTCTATCCCACTTGAAAAAAACTCTAATAAAACTTGAATAAAAAAGCCAGCAAGCACCCATAAACCAGCTTGTCTTGATGGAAGAGAAGAAAATATTTCAGGGACTAAGTGCAGAAAGGATAAAGCCAATAAGTAAGCAGCACTAAAAGCTAATAAAAGCTTTAAATGGCTTTCGGTTAGTTTAATAAAAAATACGGTTATACCTGCAATTAAAACAGGCAGAAACAGAAGTGATATATATATAAAAGGCTCCAAAAATTTATTTTTCAAAAATAATAATTAATCGTTCTGATGAGTTTACATCAAAGGGTTGTAAACTATAATTACCAAAGGTGTGTTTTATTTTTAACCCCGTTTTTTGCGCAAGACAGATAAAGTCCTCCAACGTTAGTGCCTTTACTTCTTCTTTAAAAAAACGTTTGCCCGTTTTATCTTCGGTTATAATCTCTTTCAGGATAATGTTACCCTCCATTCTCTTTTTAATATGGAATGAAACGTCGTTAATTACTTTTTCATCGCTTGCCTTTAAAGTAGCCATTACACAGGCTGCATTAAAAAAATCTATAACAAATACTCCATTTGGTTTAAGACCCGCGTAAACCGATTGAAATACTTTTTCATCGTCATGTTTACTTTTAAAGTAGCCAAAACTGGTAAATAGATTAAAAACTGCATCAAAGTAATTTGCATAAAACAAATTACGCATATCGTGCTTATAAAAATGCAAATCATTACTTTCTGCATGTTGCGCCTCCTTTATACTTTCCTCTGAAAGATCAGTGCCAATTACATCGTAACCCTTTTTATGTAAATAAAGAGAGTGTCTGCCTTTACCACAATTCAAATCCCAACAGCGAGATTTTGGAGGTAAGTTTAAATGCTTTAATAAATTATCTAAGAAAAATGCGGCTTCTTCGTAATTACGATTGCCATATAAAATATGATAGTAAGAAGTGTTAAACCAGTTTTCGAACCACTGCATTACTTTTTAGTCTTTTTAATGTCTTTAGCAGATGCGTGTACTTTTGTTTTAAGTTCTAGTTTAAAATCTTCTAATTTTTTAAGCACTGTTTTATCGGATGTGGCAATAATTTGTGCCGCTAAAATACCTGCGTTTTGCGCCGCATTTACTGCAACAGTAGCTACAGGCACACCGTTTGGCATTTGAACAATAGAAAGCAGAGAATCCCACCCATCAATTGAATTGCTTGATTTTACGGGTACACCAATAACTGGTAATGGGGTTAAAGAAGCTACCATTCCGGGTAAGTGGGCTGCCCCACCCGCGCCGGCAATAATTACTTTTAATCCGTTTTTTACGGCATTTTGAGCGTAATCAAACATTTTATCGGGTGTGCGATGTGCTGATACAATATCAATTTCGTAAGACACGTTAAACTTTTTTAATATATCGGCAGCAGCCTGCATTATAGGTAAGTCACTTGCGCTACCCATTATTATTCCAACTAAAATTTTTTCTTTTGCCATATTATTTACTGATTACTTTAAATATGTTTTTTACTTTATTGGCTTTTTCTTTAGCTTTTTCAAGGTTTTCGGCAGTAACAGTTATATGCCCCATTTTACGAAAAGCTTTTGTTTTTTCTTTTCCATATAAATGTATGTGTACTCCACTCATTTGCATAGTTTCTTCAATGCCTTCATAAACGGCATTACCCTCATAACCTTTTTCGCCTAAAACATTTAGCATTACTGCAGGCGAAGACAAGCTTGTATCACCCAATGGAAGGTTTAAAATAGCACGTAAATGTTGTTCAAACTGTGATGTAATGTTTGCCTCAATAGAATGATGACCACTGTTATGCGGACGAGGAGCTAATTCATTAATTAAAACTTCGTTATTTTTTGTAACAAACATTTCTACAGCTAAAATGCCAATGATGCCAAGTTTGTTAGCTATGTCAACTGCAAGGCGTTGTGCTTCTTTTTCAATTACTTTATTTATTTGCGCCGGAGAAAAAAGAAACTCCACCAAATTTGCTTCGGGGTTAAAAGCACACTCAACAGCCGGAAATGTTTTTACCTCTCCGTTTTTATTACGAGCAACAATAACTGATATCTCTGTTTTAAAATCAACCAAACGTTCTAAAACGCATGGCCCATCAAAAGCATTAGTCAGATTATCGGCATCAGCCAATTTTACAACTCCCTTACCATCATAACCACCTTTACGTAGTTTTTGAAAGAAAGGAAAAAACTCTTTGTACTTACTAATTTGTTCTTTATTATCAATTAAAAAGAAATCGGGAGTTGGAATATTGTTGCGTTGAAAAAATATTTTCTGTAAACCCTTATCCTGTATAGTTTCTATAATGTGTGGCTGCGGGTACACTTCTTTACCATCTTTTTCAAGCTGCTTAAGCGCATCGGTGTTTACATTCTCAATTTCAATAGTTATGATATCAGCTTTCTTTCCGAAATTGTAAACAGTATCATAATCGGTAAGACTACCTTGAGTAAATTTATTGGCCAAGTAATTACACGGTGCATTTTTATCAGGATCTATGGCGTTAATAGATAAATTAAAATCCATGCCGCTTTGTATAAGCATACGACCTAATTGACCGCCGCCTAACATGCCAATAATTTTAGAAGAGGGATTGAACATAATTGCCCGCAAAGATAAATAAATGGTTAACGATTAACCATTATTTTCTGCACATAATTTACGTCAGCACCTTGTATATGAACAAAATAAGTGCCATTAGCAGCATTATTTAAGTTTATTTCCTGCAATGATTTACCATTATTATTTTGTTCTGCATTATAAATCTCTTGACCTAAAACATTGCTAACCGTTATTTTATAGTTTTCTGATCCAGTTGAATTAAAACTCAAAACAAAACTACCATTATTGGGATTTGGATAAAGAGAGATTAGAGTTGATTGATTAGTTATTTTATTTATGTCATTAGAAGTTGCCGTAATTTTTTGTACGCTTATGTCATCAAAATAAAGTCCGTCATAATTTGTACCTGCATCTGATACCAAGTTAAAACGTAATTTAATGTTTTGTCCTAAATAGGCTGACAAATTAATGGTTTCTTTTAACCAAGCGTCTTGTATGCCATCGTACAAAGGTTGTAAGTTATCCTGATTTGAATTGCCTGTATGCGTATATTTTCCACAAAGAGGTGTAAATGTTGTACCGTTAGTTGACGCTTGAATTTCTACATAATCATAACCTCTTTCAACCTCCCAACGTGCGCTAAATTGTAAGTAAGCTGCAAGGGCATCGGTTAAATTAATATTTGAAATTGTTGTGGTTTTGGTATTTGTGTTATCAGCATAATTTCCAATCGGGCTATCTGTAATACTACCTGTTGGTGATACAAAGTTTACGGTTGAAATACCCCAAGTGCCTGTCCACTGAACAGTTGTGTTGCAATTATCAGTAAAAGCAACAACAGGTGTACCAACTACACGCATAATGGTATCAGAACTTGTATAACCTCCATTATTTACATTTAATAAAAATTGTACTGTACTGGCTGGTGCCAAACCATTAACTAGAGTGAAACTTATTGAATCAGTAATAGTTTGTAATTCTACCATAGTGCTATATGTTTTACCTGCACCTACCGATTGAAAAGAAGAACCAAGTGGAGTTATAGATACACTAAATGTACCTTGCTGTAAACCTAAACGCTGGATGTTATATTTTATATATCCGTTTTGTGCGATAAACGGGCCACTAATATCATCTACTTCAGCATAAGCAGCAGTTAATCTTGCAGCATAAAAATTTTGATCCATCACATTCTCTGCTAAAGGAGTAACCTTTGCTAATGCGGGCCAAAAACCATCATCAGGTGAGCCCGTTTCAGGAGTCATGGCTAATATTTGGGGCTTAGTTGATTTCTCGCCATACATCCACGAATCGCTATCTCCGTTGGTAGTATAGCCAACAGTCTGAATAGATGTACCATAACCAAATTCATCGCAAAAAGTCATGCGTAAAAAGAAATTAGCATACAATGTCGAATCCGGTGTAACGATGCCGGCACTATCGGGTTCAATAAGCAAATCACTATATGTATGATTATTTACTGCCAATGTAAATGCATGTGTGTTGCAAAATTTTTCCATCATTTTTATTTCAGGTTCAGATGCCGGAGATGGCCCGCGATATGTATCGCTACTGGTTGTTGGTGATGAACCAATATTATCATAGCCCCATAAAAAATCGTAATTGCGGTTTAAATCAACACCATAAGTTCCATCGCCATTGTTACGACGATTTTTGCGCCACAAACCACCACCATTTGGGTTTGTAGTATAGTTATATATATAACCATCAGGATTTACACAAGGCACAAAATATAATTCCAAATTATCTACTAAATATTTTACTTCGGGGTTAGTAGTATAGTTTTCTAACAAGTACCACATAAAATAAACAAGCTCTGTAAGACTCTCAGGCTCGCGGGCATGATGAATGGCTGTATATAAAACCTGTGGTTTGCTTTGGTTAACATTGGGGTTATTCGAAATTCTTAACCAATATAAAGAGCGACCTTCCCAAGTATGACTAGTATCAATAACTTGACGAGCACTAATTAAGTTCGGAAATTTAGCTGTCATGCTATCCATTATATTTAAATACTCCTGATATGTATAAAAACCGCCCATGCTACCTAAGGTAAAATTTGCAGGCACAGGGTAGTTTTTACAATCCTTACAACTACTGGTTGTTGTCATAGTTTTAGCAGATGCCATGTTACGATTGATGTAGTATGTTGACATGTCAGTTATAAGAGTTTCATATGACAATCCAGTTTGCTTAATTAATTGTACTTCATTATCAGAAAACTCTCCAATAAAATAATCTCCTTTTTTATATACACCATGGTCTACTGCTATACCTTGTTTGGCAAGCTTTACTAAACCATCTTTACCGGTTTGAATTTTTAAGCGATGATACTGCATTTGCTGCCCGAACGAATTTGCACCAAAAAGAATAACAAAAAATAGAGTAATTACTTTTTTCATACCGATTTAATTTAAGTAAATGTTGGTAAATAGAACCAAAAAAGCAAGAAGATTAACAGAAAAGTAGCAAAACTTACAAATTGTACTACAAATCGCACTCGTTAGGTTCAACATGAATAAGTACATCTGCCACTTGTGGTAACTCTTTCATCAGGTGTTCTTTTAGTTTATGAGCTATATCATGCCCTTGCTTAACACTTATGTTCGATTCAACTAGTATATGTAAGTCTACATGAAAAGTCATTCCTGTTTTACGCACTAAACATTTTTCGGTATCAATTACACCTGTAACTGTTTTAGAAACACGACGTATATCCAAAATTAAATCGTCATACAATTGCTCATCCATTATCTCACCTAAAGCAGGTCTGAATATATGATAGGCATTGTACAAAATTATTACTGCAGCAATAAGTGCTGCCCAATCATCTGCCGTTTCGTAACCTTTACCAAATAGTAAAGCAATTGAAATGCCGATAAAAGCGGTTAATGAGGTAATGGCATCTGCACGATGATGCCAGGCATCTGCCTTTAAAGAAGAACTATTTGTTTCATTACTTTTTTTAGAAACAATTCTATAAAAGGTTTCTTTGACAATAATAATAATGCCCAAAACTATAAGCGTATAAGGTTTAGGTAAATTGTGTGGGGTTTGTATGTTTTTTATGCTTTGGTAAGCAATTAATATAGCCGAGGCGATTAAAAAACCTACTACCATAAAAGTAATTAGGGGCTCTGCCCTACCATGTCCGTATGGATGATTTTTATCGGCAGGCTTGCTGGCATATTTTATACCAAACAAAACCAGCAATGACGAAAAAATATCAGATGTAGACTCTATTGCATCAGCAATAAGCGCATATGAGCTGCCAAAATAACCTGTTAAGCCCTTTATTATAGCCAAACCAGTATTACCTATAATACTTATATAAGTTGTTTTAATGGCTTTTGCACCTTGCTTTTCTATACTTTTCATCAATAAAAAGTAAAAATACTAATAATGTGCAAGCTATGGTAAGATTGACTTCTTTCTCTTAAAAACTATTTAATCTTCTTTAATATGCTAAACCTTAAATTATTACGTTATTTGCACAACAATTTTAGTTTGTATGTGGAATTTTTTTGCTCGTGTTATATTAAGATATAGAATATTTTTTCTACTGTTTGTTGCCGGTGTTACAGCCTTTATGGGCTATAAAGCTAAAGACGTAGAGATTACATATTATTTTGCTAAGCTGTTACCGGATAGTGATACAGCAAGTATAGATTACGAATATTTTAGAAATAAATTTGGGCAAGATGGAACTGTTTTAGTTATTGGAACAGACATTACCCCGCTAAAAAAATTAGAAAACTTTAACGCTTGGTGCACCTTAGGGGATAAACTTAAAGCCACGGAGGGTATAGAAAATGTTTTATCGGTTGGAAGACTGCAGGATATTACTTTAAATGATAGTTTGGGCAAATTTGAGATGAAAAAACTCTTTACCCAACAACCTAAAACACAACAAGAGTTAGATGTGCTTTGGGAAAAGATATCAACGTTAAAATTTTATGATGGCATTATATTTAACAGTAAAACAAATTCTACGCTAATTGCCGTAACCTTTGGCAAAAAAGATTTAAACACAAAAAATCGTCTATCAATTACTGATTCCTTAAAGGCAAAAGGTGATGCTTTTTCAAAGCAAACGGGTGTAGAACTTCATTACTCCGGAATGCCATATATACGAACTAATGTAGCTCGTAAAATTCAACATGAAACTACCTTCTTTTTAGCTCTTACAATATTTATGGCAGGTTTGGTGTTGTTTTTCTTTTTCAGGAGTTTTTATCCGGTTATTTTTTCTTTGTTAGTAGTTTGTTGTGGGGTTGTATTTAGTGTTGGTTTGATTGTTTTGTTTGGCTTTAAAATTACTGCCATGAGTGCCATTATTCCTCCATTAATTATTGTTATAGGCGTACCCAATTGTATTTTAATCTTAAATAAATATCACACAGAATTTGCTCGTCATCGTAATAAAATGAAGGCTTTACATATGGCTGTTGAACGTAGCAGCATTTCTTTATTCTTTGCTAATTTTACTACAGCTATTGGCTTTGCCGTTTTTTGTACCATTAAAAATTACATCTTTTTTGAATTTGGATTAGTTTCATCTATTAGCGTTATGGCAACTTACATCTTTTCTATGATGATTGTGCCCGCTATATTTAGCTACCTACCAGCCCCACCTGATAAACACATTAAACATATAGAAGGAAAAAAATTAACTACACTTTTAAATAAAGTTGATGTTTTAACTATTAATAGAAGGAAACTTGTTTACCTAATTACAATTACACTCTGCATTGTTGCGGGGTTTGGTTTAACTAAAATGAAAGTTATTGGTTTTGTAGTAGATGATTTACCCAAAAAAGATGTTATTTTAACTGACCTACATTATTTTGAAGATCATAATGGCGGTGTGCTTCCGTTTGAAATTACAGTTGATACAAAGCGAGAAAACGGAGTATTTTCTAATAGTGCGCGTGCTTTATACCGCATTAATAAAATGCAAAAAGTACTAGCTCAGTATCCTGAATTTTCAAAACCACTATCGGTAACTGAAGGTGTTAAATTTTTTTATCAAGCTTATAAAGGCGGAGACCCTAAATATTATAGACTTCCATCGGTTACTGAACTAAAAAAAGTGGCAGAATACATACAACAAAACCAAGATGGTTCGCAAAAGCAATTACTAGCCTTTATTGATAGCAGTAAAAAAGTTACACGCATTAGTGTTAATATAAAAGATATAGGTTCTGTAAGAGTTAAGAAATTATTGCACGAGTTGAAACCTCGGGCTGATAGTGCTTTTAACTATGATTACGAAACAAATAAGTGGATGCAGGAAAACGAACGCTATGATGTTAAACTAACAGGTAATAGTGTAATGTTTTTAAAAGGAAATGAGTTTTTGGTAACCAACCTTTTAGAAAGCGTTATACTGGCTATTATTTTAATTGCCATACTTATGTTTAGCTTATTTGCCTCGCCACGCATGATACTTATTTCTATTATACCAAGTTTAATAGCTTTATTAATAACAGCTGGCATTATGGGTTATTTAAATGTGCCGTTAAAACCAAGCACTATATTAGTGTTTAGTATAGCCTTCGGTATATCAAGCGACGGGACTTTATACTTCCTTACAAAATACCGTCATGAGATACGTAAAAATAAACTTAGCATGTCAAAAGCCGTTAGTTTAACTATACACGAAACAGGCATTAGTATGATTTATACAGCAATAATTTTAACAACCGGTTTTGCTATGTTTGGCTTCTCTAGCTTTGGCGGAACTGCGGCATTAGGTATTTTATTATCGTTAACCTTACTTATAGCTTATACCAGTAACTTAATACTATTGCCTGCTTTCCTGCTATCTTTAGAGAAAAGTATTTTAAAGAAAGAGATTTTAAATGTTCCAGTTTTTGATGTTAATATTGACCTAGATGATGATGAAGACGAGAAGTAATTTACTTTTTCTCTTTATCTAAATCAGCCAACATTAGCATTTTAATATACTTAACTGGTGCGCTACCATAGCTTAAAAACTTTTCGTGAAATTGTTTTAAGTTAAACTTATCGCCCATTTTCTTTTTAAGTTCTTCTCTAAAATCATAAATTTCAGTATAACCCGTAAAGTACGAGCAAAGCTGTACCTGTGTTACAGATACACGTTTCCATTTACCCTCTGCTTCTGCCTTTTGTTGGAAAGCTTCGTTTATTAAAAGATTAAGAGCAGAATCTTTACTAAGGTTATTTACATGTACTCCATAATCTAAAATAGTGTTGCAAGTTGTACGTAAATTCCATTTGTAATACATCAACCACATTTCGGGTTCGTTATTTCCATAACCATTTTCTAGCATCATGCGCTCGGTATAAACAGCCCATCCTTCAATCATAGCTCCATTTCCGAAAACAGATTTAATAATGCTTGGTGATTGGTTAGCATATACCAATTGGGTATAATGCCCCGGAATGGCTTCATGTATATTTAATATTTGTAGGATGTAATGATTATACTCTCGTAAATAACTTTCTGCTTTTTCTTTATCCCAACCAGAAAGGCTACCGACATTATAGTATGTGTTACCGTTTTTATCATAAGGTCCGGGTGCGCTAATAGAAGCCCCTGCCACACCAGCCATATAAGCAGGTTCTTTACGTACTACCAATGGTTTTGATGGGTCGATATATATTAAATCTTTCTGTTTTATAAAATCAACTAATAAAGGAATTTGATGCTCAATAGCTGTTTGAAATGAATCTGCCTTTACATGATGTAATGATAATTTATCTATCATCATTTTAATGGCTTCTAATTTATTTTCAGGCATTTTTTTATCTGACAAATATTTACTCCAAAGCTGTTTAGTTATATCAAACATTTGTTGGTGCAACTCTGCTTTATGCTGAATGGCCTTTTGATAAATCTCATCGGCTGTGTAACCAGACTGAATATCATATTCGAATTTTTTAGCGTATAACTCTTTGCTCAAACGAAAACTACGTGGTGTTTCATTTTTTAAAGCCTTTAACCAAACAGCAAAATCTTTAATGGCAGTTATAGCTTCTTTAGCACGCGCCGTTATTTGCGTTTTTTCTTCATTTGATAGATGTGATTTTTTTAAGGCATCATTTAAATCTGCTTCAAATACGGAAGCACCGCCCAAGTTTTGATTGATAGCTAATTGTGTATGCTCTATTGTAGGGTTTTTAATTTGCTTTTTAGCCGCTTCATAATACGCGTGAATGTTTTGCATTTTTAAATAAAAATTATGCAAACGCGTATCAAGCGAATCGTAATTATTGCCAAGCATTTCGGCAAACTCTCCACAAACGTTATACTGAGAAGGATTCCACTCGTATGATTTTAAATTATTGATAGCCCATTCGGTTGAGTTTATCTGGTTTTCTATCATATAATAATCCGTTTTATTATTGTCAGACAGTTTAGCTAAATCAAGCGTTTTCAACATTACTAGAGTTCCTTTACAAAAAGCCATTTCTTTTGCTCGACTCTCATCATTAGGTACAACCAACAAACTATCGTATTTATGATAACCTTGGCTACTTGCCCAGCTCGGGTACATTTTCCAAAGATCTTCAACAAAATTTTGTTTAAACGCATCAAATAATGAATCGTCACTTTGCATGGTTTCAGCTTTAGTATTAGTTTGATTGTTATTTCCACAAGAAGCTATCAATAGACAGATTGAAGCGGCTATAAATATTTTTTTCATTTTAAGAAACTGTTAAATTTCGTCAAATATAATCTTATCGGTTAAATTTCAGGTAATTAAAAAAGGGCTGTGTATAACTAATTCAATTATTTTCCGTAACTTAGGCATAAATAAATAACATTGTACAAATGCTTTCGTACAAAACATATTTAGTTGCATCTTTATCCACCTTGCTGATAGCTGGTGTGGTGCCTGATGAAAAAAAACCTAGTAATGAGAAAGCTAAAAACCTTTTAACTGAAAAGGTTAAAAGTTCTACCGATTACCGCGAGGATGTAATTACTGTTTTTAATGATGAGGCAAAACAGCACCAAAGTTACGTGTACGACAAAGAGATTTATCAACTTGGTTGCGATACTTTGCCTCAGGTAAAATTTTGGCGTTCTATTATGCATTTGCCAAAAGATTCGGCTTTGATGTGTTATTCTAACCAACGTTGTATAATTAATAAAGTACATTTAAAGAGTTGGAATACATTAAATGACGCACAGAAACTTGTTTATAGAGACAGTTTACGTTATGTCAACTGCCTAACTGATAGCGAACGTATTTTGTTGGTGGAAGGGAAGAGTTTTTTCTACGATTTTGATAAGGCCTATCCGAATTTACATCGTGGCATAGATGATTTTATGGCTAATGATGTTGACCCTTGGTACGCCCAAGCCATTTTATTAATTGAAAGCCCTAACCGTTTACAAAAATCAACTGTAGGAGCTTATGGACCGTTTCAATTAATGAAACCGGTGGCGCGTTTATTTGGGTTAAAAGTGAACAAACAAATAGATGAACGAGCTGATTTTGATCGTGCTGCATATGCCTCATCAAGTTTAATAAAAAAAATATGTATCCCTAAAACAAAAGAGATTTTAGACACCCTTTGCATTAGTTATAATGAAACCGATTTGTGGTTTAGATTACTGGTTATGCATGTATATCATGCGGGTGCGGGTAATGTTAAGGCAGCCTTGGATGTTATGAAGCCTACACAGGGAGATTTTTCTGTAATACAAACTTTATGGCATACACAAGCAAAAGCATTTAAAACAGCCTCGCAAAATTATTCGCAATTGGCACTTGCAGCTATGCTTGAAATGAACGCCAAACTAAAATTAGAAGGCCTACCTAAATCTATAAAAGACTAATTTATTTAGTTTTTTATTCTAATTTTGAAGTAAATTTTAATAATCCATTAATTATTGCAAAGCATGAACAAGTATAAAATATATAGCGTATTTTTTTTGTTTTTAATATTTATAAGCTGTAAAAAAGAAGGTACCGGAGGAAAAGCACAAGTGTCCGGATTTATAATTTATAATGGAAACAGGGTACCCGGAGCTGTTGTTTATATTAAGTATGGTGCTACTACATTTCCGGGCGACAATCCAACTTCATACGATAGTCAGCAAACAGCAGACTCTCAGGGGAATTTTGTGTTTGGTAGTTTAGTTACCGGTAGTTATTATTTGTATGCTATAGGTCACTATACATATCCAAATCTTGGTTTTGTAAATGTAACAGGAAGTACAGCAGTTAATATTCCGCATACAAAATCAACTGTAAATTATGATATTGCGGTAACTCAATAATGCCTCAAAAAACCATTTTATTTTATGATGGGGATTGTGCATTGTGTAACAAATCAGTTCAATTTGTTATAGACCATGAAAAAAAGACTGAACATCCCATGTTATTTTGCTCTTTACAATCCACTTACGCAAAACAAGTTTTAGAAAAACATAATTACAATTTTAATCAATTAAGCACCTTGGTTTTATTGATTGATAGTAATGTATTATATAAGTCTACAGCGGCTTTAGAGCTTAGTAACTATTTAAAATTGCCCTACAAGTGGCTTATTGTTTTAAAAGTTGTTCCGCGTTTTATAAGAGACAGTGTTTATGATTTTATTGCTAAAAACAGGAAGCGATTAATAAAAAGATCATTTTGTTATATACCCTCTCGTGAGCTTAAAGATAGATTTATTGATTAAGATTATAATGAAACAATTCTTCCTTATATTAGTATGTTTCATTACACTAAATATAAATGCACAAAATAAAGACGTACATTTACTTTCCAGCATCTATGCAGATAGTTCTATTACAAAAGATAAAACGGCTAAAGTACTTTCGATATCAGTTGCTCCAATATCCTTAGCCACTCCGGCAACTATGCTGATTGTTGGTCTAATCGAAAAAGATTCTATTCTAATACATAACGGCTTAAAAACAGGTGGGGCTATTTTATTAACTACCGTGGTAAGTGTAGGTTTAAAATATGCAGTTGCCAGGCCTAGGCCTTTTAACGAATATCCTTTGTTATTTCATGCCAAAGTAAGCGCAAGCAGTTATTCATTTCCTTCAGAACATACATCTTCTGCTTTTTCAACAGCTACGTCGCTTAGTTTAGCTTACCCGAAATGGTATGTTATTACACCTGCTTATTTATGGGCTTGTGGCGCAGCCTATTCGCGTATGTATTTAGGCGTGCATTATCCTACTGATGTACTTGCCGGGGCCATTATTGGTACGGCTTGCTCCTTTTTATCGTTTAAAATAGAAAAATGGTTAATTACCAAAAAGCATCGTAGATAATTTGTAATTTTCTACCTTAATTAAAACTATAGCATGCAACATATAAACCCTAGTGATAAAGAAATTTACGAGCTTTTAGTAAATACAAAAACAATTGCCATGATTGGGGCTTCAGCTAATCCCGAAAAAACATCGCATGGCATTATGAAAAAACTGCAATCGATTGGTTATCGTGTTATTCCGATAAACCCTAATGAAACAGAAATATTGGGGGAGAAATGTTATGCCTCGTTACAAGACATTCCTGTTAAAATAGATTTGGTAAATGTTTTTCGTAAAGCAGAAACTACTGTACCCATTGCTAGTGAAGCGATAAACATACACGCAAAAGCATTGTGGTTGCAATTAGGCATTGTAAATGAAGAAACTGCTGCCATTGCCAAAAAAGGTGGGTTAATTGTGGTTATGGATGCCTGCATTGCAGTTATGCATGCTATATTAAAAGTGCCAAATAAATAATATGGAAACTCCTCATTTCAAAATTGTAATTATTGGCGCGGGTAATGTGGCAACACATTTAGCAAATCGCTTAAAAAAGAAAGGGCACAATATTTTACAAATTGTATCTCGTAGTGCAGAAAATGCTAAAGTGCTTTCATTACAAATAGGTGCTCCTTTTGTAACCGATATAAAAAAGATAAACAAACAAGCAGATATATACTTGCTATGTGTGCCTGACGATGAAATAGAAAAATTAAACAAAACTTTAAAACTGCCTAAAAAATTAATTCTTCATACATCAGGCAGTGTTGGCATGTTGGCATTAAAAAATATATCTACTAATATTGGTGTATTGTATCCTCTACAAAGTTTTTCGAAACATGTAAAAGTTTCTTTTGCATCACTGCCGTTATTAGTAGAAGCAAGTAATGCAGCATCTTTACAACAATTAAAAACATTAGCGACATCTTTGAGTAAACATTTACATGAAGTTAATTCTGCAGGTCGTTTGAAAGTGCATGTTGCAGCTACTATGGTAAATAATTTCACAAACTATTTATATCATCTATCGTATGATTTTCTTTCGAAAGAAAGAAATAATTATTTCCATTTACTACTGCCCCTGATAAAACAAACGGCAAAAAAAATAAAAACAAATAAGCCTTCTACTGTTCAGACGGGTCCAGCCAAACGAGGCGACGAAAAAACCATCAAAAAACATTTGCATCTGTTAGAAAAATATCCTGAACAAAAGAAGGTTTATGAATTATTTACTTCATTGATAAAGAAAAAATATAATGCTAGAGAACTTTAAATCGCGTTTAAAAAACATAAACACCCTTTTATTTGACATTGATGGTGTAATGACCGACGGGAAGTTTTATTTTATGCCCGACGGGACACCTATGAAAAGTTTAAACATTAAAGATAGTTATGCTTTACAGGCTGCTATTAAAAAGGGTTACAAAGTAGTTGTTATTACAGGAGGAAGTTCAGAAGCAGTAAAAAACTCGCTACATCGTTTAGGAATTGAATATATATTCTTAAAACAGCATGATAAACTTAGTTGTTATAAAGATTTTATTGCTGAGCATAGTGTAGATGAAAAACAAACTTTATACATGGGCGACGATTTACCTGATTATGAGGTGATGCAACGTGTATCTGTAGCTTGTTGTCCTGCTGATGCCGTAACTGAAATAAAAGACATTTCTATTTACATATCTGATAAAAAAGGTGGGGACGGTTGTGTGCGCGATATTATTGAACAAGTAATGCGTGTACGCGGCGACTGGGAAATTGCACATTGGTAAATGAATATAAGGGCGTTCATAAATCTTATTCGCTTTAATAACTTAGTAGTTATTGCATTAACCATGCTTGTTACCCGTTATTGCATGATTCAGCCCATTTTAGCGGTGCGACATCCCGATATGCAATTGCAATTATCACACACTGATTTTTTTCTATTAATAATAAGTACTTTATTAATTGCCGCAGCGGGATATATTATTAACGATTATTTTGACGTAAAAACCGATCGAATTAACAAACCGGAAAAACTATATATCGATAATGGAGTTAAACGTCGATTAGCTATTGTTATACACACCATATTTAATGTTTTAGGCTTTGCTATAGGTGTTTATGTAGCTCACAAAGCAAATAATATTTTTTTGTGCAGCATTCAGTTTATTTCAATAACAGCACTATGGTTTTATTCTACACACTTAAAAAGGCAGGTACTGAATGGAAACATATTAGTGGCAGCACTTTCTGCCCTTGTGCCTTTACTAGTTTTATTTTTTGAAATGCCTTTGCTTGAGCATAAATTTTTAGAGAGTATTAAAAGTTTTTCATTTTTATATTTATCTGTTTGCTCGTTTGCGCTATTTGCCTTTTTACTTTCGTTGGTAAGAGAAATTATAAAAGACATAGAAGATTTAAAAGGAGACTACGAAACAGGTTGCAGAACTATGCCTATTGTTTGGGGTGTTAAAGCTGCAAAAGCAATAGTGGCAGGATTAATAAGTAACATTTTGTTATTACAACTATTTATCTTTTATAAATTATATAAGCAGCATTTTTCCATCTTATTAATTTATCTCTTTGTATTTGTCTTTGTTCCTTTAATCTTACTGATTTGGAAATTATATAAATCGCAACAAAAACAAGAGTACCACACTTTAAGTAAATGGGTTAAATACATTATGCTTACGGGTGTTTTATCAACCATTATTATCTATCTTACTTGTTATGGATATATTTAATCATTCTATTATTTTAGGCTCTGCATCGCCACGCAGGCAACAACTTTTAAAAGACGCAGGCTTTAGTTTTAAAACAGTTTCTATTAATGCTGACGAAAGTTTTTCTGCTACGCTAAAAGCCGAACAAATTCCTTTATACCTGGCAGAGAAAAAAGCAAGTGTGTATCCCGAAAAATTAAAAGATGATGAAATTTTAATTACTGCTGATACTATTGTTTGGGTTGATAATATTGTGCTCAATAAACCAGCCAATGATTTTGAGGCTACACAAATGCTGCAATTCTTGTCAGGCAAAATGCACCAGGTGTTTACAGGAGTTTGCATTACATCAAACAGAAAACAAGTATCTTTTTTCGATGAGACTAAAGTGTATTTTAAAAATTTAGCCGCAAAAGAAATAACACATTACATAAAAAACTATAAACCTTTTGATAAAGCCGGAAGCTATGGCGCACAAGACTGGCTTGGACTTATTGCCATAGAAAAAATTGAAGGGAGCTATTTTAATGTGATGGGCTTACCCACCCATAAATTATATTTGCAGCTAAATTCATTTTAATCAGGGAATTTACTACCTCTGAAACCATTGATTTCATTGACTTTAAAAATATAATAGCAATTTATTGCCAAATTATACTATCTTTATAGAAATACTATTTCAGTTGTTCTTTTAAAACTCTGTTGTATTTAGATTTTATCTTAACCCCATCCCTACATGAGACAACTCAAAATAACCAAATCAATTACTAACAGAGAGAGCGCTTCACTTGATAAGTACTTGTCTGAAATTGGTAAACACGAACTTATTACTGCCGAAGAAGAAACTATTCTTGCACAAAAAATACGCGCAGGAGATGAAGCCGCTTTAGAGCGATTAACAGTTGCAAATCTACGTTTCGTAGTATCAGTCGCTAAGCAATATCAAAACAACGGACTAACATTACCCGATTTAATTAATGAAGGAAACTTAGGTTTAATTAAAGCAGCCAAACGCTTTGATGAAACACGTGGTTTTAAATTCATATCGTACGCCGTTTGGTGGATTCGTCAATCTATCATGCAGGCAGTTGCCGAACAATCAAGAGTTATACGTTTGCCTTTAAACAAAAT